>Ga0180431_10003758_pt1 | contig 19288 bp, 17 predicted proteins | sample SS_ome_11_FD_132459 | JGI IMG/M metagenome (GOLD analysis project Ga0180431, IMG submission 132459) | Hypersaline lake sediment archaeal communities from the Salton Sea, California, USA - SS_1_MS_1 metaG | ecosystem: Environmental > Aquatic > Non-marine Saline and Alkaline > Hypersaline >... | reverse complement strand
TGGATCGCTTCCCCGTTGGTGTAGGAGCCAGCACGAATTGCATAGAATTTGAGACCGTTATGGCTCAAGGTATCTCCATCAGAGATGGTCACAGCTCCCGTTGTAGTGAGCTGGATCGTAAGCACAGCCTTGTTCTGCGGGAAGTAGTAGTGTCCTGCTCCGATCTGAGGCATGCCTGCCACATCAGGAGGATTGTCCCCAAGTTGCAAGGTGACTTTCTGATCTGTGACCGAGAGCAACTTGACGATGTCGTAATCCAAGTTGTTCATCAAGATCACGAATGCCTGCCAACTGGTTGCGCACAGGTTGAACAACCACAAGTTGAACTCGTAGCCTGCAAAATCGTGAGCCTGCATGTACAGGAGTCGAGAATCAGGTTCGTACTGATCACGATCAAGCTTCGTCGGAACCACCACTGGAGTGTTGCCAGTGATGGCGCTGGCAACATCCATCACCCCTTCATCAGTGGATGCTGTGTTTATCAGAGCCTTGATCGCCATCTTGCCAGCTAGAATTCGGTGAACTCTGGTAGTTGGAAGAAGGTCCTGCCACACTAGTTGGTGCTCCACTTGAGCCAAAGAGAAACCGGAGTGAAGCTGTCTGTGGTAGTGCTCGAGTCGAACACCTACCTCATTGTAGAACTGTTCGGCCCAAGCTTCTAGGTAGGTGGCATAGTTGACTGCAGCCACCAAAATCTGGTCTACTTGCCCCGATGATGACGTGACTTTGATGTAGTTACGTCCTCGCTGTAAGCGTAACGACACCTCGAGCTTGTGTGCATCCAAGATCCGAACCAGTTGAGGCTTCCCGTTGATCGTAACCTCGACGGTATCCCCTACGTCCCCATTGATCATGAACGCAGTTGGATGTTCCTTGAAAGGAACAATAATCGGCACCTTGAGTGCAAAATTGCCCTTAGGAAGAGCTTGCAGAAGGCTCAGGTATACCTCGAAGTGAGGTGGGCTGATGAATGGAGCAATGGCGAGCATTACCTATCAAACTCGCAACAATCAACGTACGCATCCCCACCACGGGTATGGTAGGGACAGCAACCACAAGAAGCTCTCCATTTCCGGAAGGTTGGGGTCTGCTTGAGAGAATTGTACGCGTCTCGAGGAGAACTTGCCAAAACAGACAGTCTTGGACGACTCTCGTTGGATTTGATGACCAATTTCCACATCCACATATCTGCACGTTTGTTGTATAGATACTTGAAAGACACATCTTGCTCGTCACATTGAACGTGAAGGCATACATCCCAGAGACATCTGTTAAGTTGATCGTTGATCATGAGTAGGTCAGGGCATCCGTTGGGCAGGTGTCCATGAACCATTTGACGAGCTTGGCCTTTTCCTTGGTAGATAATTTCCTGTCTTCCAACAAGGGTTCGACGTCGTCAGGAATCTGTCCACCATCAGCTTCGTAGTCCATCGCGAAGATGAAGGCTTTTTCCACAAGTGTGTTCAGTTTTTCCTTGTGAATGGTTGATGTCTTTCGAATCTTAACGTTTTTGAATAACCTACCCAATGCAATGCTTTCTTCTGTCATACCAAGCTTCTTCAAGTCTCTCAGTAAGCTACCAAGCATGGTCTTCTCTCGAAGAGGCTGTACGTAGGTTCTTGGAGGCTGGATCTTGGTTTTGAGAGGTTCTCGAGGCCGCCACATGTCAACATCGTCCATCTCAACGTCAGTGGTTCGTTCCTGCGTAGACTTAGGCAATGCTTTGGGTTCTTTGGGCTTGGTGAGAACAGGCAAGAGCTTGACGAGCTGCCTATGAACCGAGCTTAGTCCAGCACGTTTGAGATCTCGAAGGAGTTTACTCGTCTTCATCTTGTTCTTCCAGGGTGACAGCCTTCATGGATGGCAAAGTATCGCTTGAGATAACCCGTAACCATGTAGAATCTACGACCATTTTTCGTAGAACATCCAACAAGGGGATTAGTGTGGCATGTTTGTGAGGATTGAGGGTACGAACCACTGCGTGCAGTCCGCTAGCTGAATCAAAGGTGAGATCAAGTCTTTCAATGGTGTGTTCGATATGGATGCCGCCTATGCGCACTCTCAGGTGGCCCTTACGACTGACCGACACGTTGAGTAGCTCTTGATCCATGCCACCTTTCCTTACTCCCTTAGGTTAAGCAAGAACTGTTATTGATAGATTGTTGACTGCCAAGTATTCATTTCGTAAAGTTTCGATCACATCTACGTCCAATACTCCCTGCTGGTCGATTCGTTGGAACTTCGTCACAGCGATTGACGACATGCCTGCCACCACTCCATTGATCGAGAGGCGCATGTCAGTGGGATAGTAGATGAGACCCATCTTGTTTCGATTGATGTAGTTCGAAACTGCAGCTTCTGTCAGAGATTCGATTCTAGACGTATCAAACGATGCCATGGCTTGAATCTCAATCGCAATGTCAACACCTACGGCTTTTCCTTGCCGAAGAAGCATGTCAGTGCGCCACAGGTTACGATTTGACGAGGTGATGAAATTACTCACATCGTTGATCAAATAATCATAGGTGAACGATACAGAGATAGTTGCGTTGGCTGCAGGCACGTAAGGTAGCACCACCTTATCCTGTGCCCTTACCGATCTAGATGTCGCTGTAGTGTCGTCCTTGACTAGAGAAGCTGTAACTGTAACCCCATCAATTGTAACTGCATTGATGTAGCTGACGGGTTGTCTAGACAGCACATACTCCTGAGTGACCCCATCTCCAAGGAACTGATCGTTCTGCTCCTGAGTATCGTAACCGACGATGTAGATGTCAAAGGAGGGGCTAGATACCGGACGCTTGAACAAGTCGATGTCGGTGGAGAAAACTACTGTTACGTCAAGTATGTCAGTCGTATTGTAGTCTCTGATTACAGACTCAACTCCGGCAGGGGTACCCAGGGCAAGACCCAGGAACTTGGTCTGCTGACGTTCACCCAAAGCAATGTTCGATTCACTAGCGATAGAGGGAGAACTAGCTACTGGCTGTTCCACAGAGGTGACATCGTCAATGTCTTGGTCGAGCTGTGTCAGCCTGCCAGAAGAGATCTGGTAACGTTGGCCTACACCGATCGACTCCACGTAGGCCCTGACCTCATACCTGCCTTCTGCTTCGTTATAGTACCCTGGAAACGCATTGGCTTCCACAAATACATCCTCTGTCGTCTGAAACGAAATCGTACCATCACGGGACTTGACCACTGTTCCTTGGGGTGCGTAGAAGTCGGTCGTTGGCAATGCCGTGAAAATGAACAAGATGTACGTTCTGGAAGGCTTACCTTCACCACGTCGAAGACCATGGTTGTAAGCGTACAATGCAATGATGTCTGGTCTATTTGTCCTGACATACTGCAGGCTGTAGCGCAAGGCTAGGTCATCAGTGATCAACTCGGCATCGCGAAGGACTTGCGCTTGAGGGACCACGCAGGTGTCGTTGATCGGGCCCTTCTCGGCATCGATGTCAGGGTCCACCGCGTTGATAGATGAAACCAACGCCGTTTCGATCTGGTTGGTGGTTCTAGCCATTGTGATCCTTGATTACGGTCGTGTGTCGTCAGTAAGGGGCAAGCCCTTTTGGTTGAGGGCATACTGGTGACCCAGCCGTACTCGATACGCGTACTGCAAGATATCTTCGGTCTCAACCCGAACCGACACGTAGAAAATGACCTCAGACGGAGACTCGTTGGAAACAAGTAATTCATTGATTCCAGTGATACGTTCTCCTGCCGTTATGAATGCTGACTGACTTGTTTGCCAAGCCACAAGACGGTCGATTCCAGCTTGGGCTTCTTGCTGTACTAGCATTTTAACCATACCTGAATTGGCTAAGGAATGAGAGTACCGCTCGTCGAAGTTGGAAATGTTGCACCCGATCCGGTGTTCTTCATCGGTTTGCTGCAAGAGAGTATGTGCCACATCTTGAGCAGCCTTTCTAGTGCCACCGATATAGAAAGGCCGACCCACGTTCCGGTCAATGACCATGTCACCATCGGCCCACTTCACGGTCTTCATCAGGTACTCCTACAGACTACGATTCGGGAAAGTTCAGCCACGTCTCTAGCTAAACTGACCTGGTTTGGTCTATAGAAGGCAGGCTAAAACTGGCAGGAATGAATGTTCTACACGAGCCGAAGGTGGCGTTTACCTTCGTTCTTTCTCAACTTGGCTGCTCGGGCGTCGATGATCTCATCGGCTTCCGTAGATCCCCGTGCCACCTTGACCTTAGGACGAGTCGCCCAGATACCTAGGACAAGAACTCCGATGGTTGCCAAAGAAAGCACCGCATGAATCCAATCTAGGAGAGCCAAGAACGCAACTAGTAGAAGCGTTATGGGAGCAAGCATAGAGAATAAGAAGAGATGTAGGAATCTCATGCAGACGTACGAGTGTAAGCAACCAAGACCTGGACGTAGGAATTCAACAAGGCCTTGAAGGCTCCGTCTGTATCCATACCTCCGATGCTCTTGGCTAGGTCGGTGGCAAGGCGTGTGGCAATAGATGACTGGTGCTCGAGCTGATATTGGTAGGAACCGATGGCCCCCATACCCTCTCCGATGTCGTCAATCATCTGTTGGATCTCAGGCAGATCGGTGAAATCAGTTCCCGGCTGCGGAGGGGCCATGATATCTTTCTTGACCAGATCCCAAGGTTCCGTCAACCGTCGCAGGTTAGTGAGTTGTAGCTGCACTTCGGCAGCTTCATCTAAAGCCCATTCCAACTGAATAAGTTGGACCGTCATGGAATCGAATCCGCCAGCAGACCCGTAGAACAGCGTGAGCACTGTTGAGATCCAGTTGGAGATCAAAGCTCGAGTGGCTTCTGGTAGCAAAATCAACCAAGCCTCGAAGTCTTCGGTGATTTCCGTGACTTGTTCACCTCGGTTGAGGGTAGGTCGTTTCCCCGGTTGTTTCCTAAACCGAGTAACCTGCTGCTCGCTATACGTTGGCATCTTCTAGATGATTTTGTCTTTCGGGAAGCGCTTGTTGAACTCTTCCAACATCTCGTCGGCAAGTCGAGACGCCAGTTGCACAGTGCTGTTACCCATAGGTGGAGTACCTATCGTTGGAATCGCTGCACTAGCAAAAGCCGTCCACCTGGCGGCTTGATCCCGCCAGTAGATCTTTTCAAGCATTTCCTGGTGTTTTGCTTCCAATGCCTTTTCGGATTGGCAGCAGCAATCTTTTCCGCATTCTTCTTTTTCGTTACACATGCTAATTCTCCTAACTAAAGGCTGCTACTTGTGCCTTGATTGCTGACAAGGCTCCTAGAGTAGCAGCGGGACTACAGGTATCGAGGCCTCTCTGCAGGGTTAGCCCGAACTGTAGGCTCAAGCTCTGTAGGGTGGCGATGAGGCTACGCAAAGCTTGGATAGCCTTGTTGATCATTCGCTGGATCAAGTTAAGCAGCTTCATCAAACAAAGCAACAGATCCATGATGATGGCAGGCCAAGGAACTTGAATGGCAGCGCATTCCATGCCGGAAATGCTAGCTATGTCAGTAGCTACACCTGACGCTGCGGTCGCTCCTGCAGCTCCCAAGGCTTCGCCTGTGAGATTACCAATGAAGGCTGCTGAAATACAGAATCCCTGCAAAAGTCCGAAAAGAAGGTCCATCAAGTTGTTGAGAAGACCCAGAATGTTGACAACTCCGAAATCTAGCAGGGCTTGCAAAGCATCGAGCACTTCTCTAGGCAAGCTGGCTGACAATCCGAACCCAGCACCATCGAACAAGCAAGCAATCACGCTACCAGGAAATTTGCGAGCATACTGCTCGATCATACTCACAATGTTGGTGATTTTGTTGTGGACCCCGTTCAACACGCCCCTCGAGCTGTCAAGGATTGCCGTGGCCTTATCGAACATGCCACCCACAGCATTGACACCGGCCTGTACTGCGTCTTCGATATCCCCAAAGACGTCTCCTAGGCTGTCCCTACAGGAGAACGTCTTATTCAGGTCCAAAGTCCCCAGCATAAGCAAAGGTATATTGGTGTGGTTGTCCACGTAACTTGGCGCATCTGCGTTAGCTACGGGAGGTGTGTCCATAGCATTATTGAGCGCTGAGATGAGCGTATCTGGTCCAGGATCAGGATCTACACCGTCAGGACCATTAGCAATGACAGGGTCATCAGGCCAGTTGCAGCAGAACTCCAACACTCCGTTGGGATCGGTGATGATACATGACGTAAGGTTACCTGTCTCAGACGTAGTGATCGCTGCTGCGATTTCTGCGTCAGTGAGGCCATACGATCGGAACTTCAACGTGGAATGAGTCACCGGATAGGTGTACTCATTCCAGAACACGTACAATGACAGGTCATCCCGAGTCAGTGTAGGGTTGTTCGCCAACACTGAATTGATCGAGGTATCTACACCTAGAACCGTCTCAATGTAAGTGGTCGGCTCTTGGGCATCACACACAGATGCAGGGGCATCTGGAGAAGCACACAGGTTCTCCTTATGCGTCTCCAGTGTGGTCTTATGTGTGATGATGAGTGTAAATGTACCTGCACCTTTGGTTAGGTAAGGGGTGAGCAGGTCACATTCACTGGTCGAGCTAGTAGCTTGACAGGTCTTGAGAGGGTTCTGCACCTGAGCACTAAGCAAGCGAACCATCTGCCGAGCACAAGACAGGTCAAGGGTTCCAGAAGCCAAGAACAGACCATTGACGATGTGTACGTTGTGGCTACGTAGTACCTGCTCCGCGCTAGCTGTGTCCGTAGCATCAACCAACCCAAGCATGTCCATCAACTGTTGGCTGGTCATGGTGTTGGACGAGATCTGCTGAACTACAGTCTGACCGCTCGAGTTGAGACTTTCTAAATTGATATTTCCTGCTGAAAATGAAAGCAACTCTGTGTTTTTCTTGTGGAATTCAGCAACGAATTCTTCATCTACTACAGCTGAATCGGCCGTGTACTGTGCAAGCAACTCGTCGAGTGGAGATGTCACGTTGATGTCGAAGTAAGCCAAGACCTGATCCATTTCCGAGGCTATGGATGTAGGTTGACTGCAGTCACTGTATAGGGTAGGTGCAGGCGGAACAGCAGTCCCCTGATTGATCGTGCTGACGATCTTGGGATCATACGGCCTGTAAATGTTCAGTGGATTGGTCATGGCTTACATACACCTACACTAGCACAGTTGGATTACCTGGACCTTGGATATTTCCTGCAGGGGTTGCAGGGGATGCGGGTTTGCAAGGATTGCCAGTGCTATCCAAAATAAGAGGAGCCAACACAGCAAGGTTGATCATCACGATGTCGCCCAGCTTGGCGACAGGTACCCCAGCACCTGGGGTGTTTAGCATGATCGGTGCGCCAGCTACTACGAAAGGTGCTGGAGATGTCATAGTAACACCACCCGTTGAGGTCAGGGTAGTCGTGAGAGAAGACTGCAAGTTGATCCCACCAGAGGGCACAGTCACGTTAAGAGACGCCCCAGGAGATGCAGGCAGAGAAACACCTACGGATCCCAATTGGTTCATTCCGTAATCGAGAAATCCTACACCAGGCACCACGTATTGCTTGCCTCGAAAACGGAAGGGTCCGGGTACTGGAGGCACGGTTAGGATAGGGATCAAGTCAGGGGCACCCATGTTGTCAATCACCACAGTGCCTTCTCGATAGTCGCACACAGGGATGATAGAAGGTGTCATAGGGGCAGCTCGAGTATTGATCACCCGCATGTACTCTTTGGGCCACACCGGAGCAGTTCCCACGAAGGAAGGGTACGGAGCACCAAGAATTCCATATTTGGTAAGTGGAGGCGGGGCGCCCGGTGTAGCTCGCTTGACTAAACCAAAACGCTCTTCGTCTCCCAACAAGGGAAGCAAGTAGTCCGTTTTGCCTGACATCTCTCGGATGTGTGTTGGGGCACGAGACTTGATCTCCATCCGATCCATCGACATGTTGGTCCGAACCAAACCAGCCCGAACCTCTACATCTCCACGCTTGGACAAGTACAGCTGCGCCTGTCCAGAACTAGACAGCTCAATCTCACCAGTGCGCATCTTGCGATAGTTGCCAGTAGGTATGAGGGCCGTGGCAGAGTTGCGTCTGGTTGAATCGATCGACGCGTGGAAATAACTCATAGGCACATAGTTAGGCTGCCCTGCTTGCTCATGAATCATAACCACAGAGTTATGAGGCTCCGGGTAGGTCCTGATCCAACTATTGGCCGTCATGTAAGGGTGGAGAACCCCCATGGTATGCGTGCCGCTGCCAGCATACCCATCCACAGCCATTGTATCGTTCTCTGGGTTGACAGAAGTCACCCGAGCGGGTACCGGCCTTACGCGGTAAGAAAACGAGTTCTCGTCGAGAATTGCATCTCTTAGTTGTTCTAGATTTCCAATGCTACCCATCAGAGTTTCCTAAACCAAGAGATATCTGGTTCCACATATCGGTCGTCGAAACACCAGTCTTGGGTGCTTTGCCCATTTCTGCAATTCATGCACAGCTCTCCAAATACAATAGCTCTGCACTTGTCGCAAACGTACGCGTCAGTCATAGGTTTGAGCTTGACTTGCGGACGTGGTGCATACCTGATAGGTTTGATATTGATTGTAGGTAACGCCTGAAATCTACACATTACTCACCTCTGTAATACTTCTTTAGAGAATTCAAGGCTTCTTGAGCATCCTGCCTGGTTGGATCTGGAAGGTCTGCATACTGAGCGGCAGCTTGTTGAGCGGCTTGCACTCCAAGATCACATTCCTTGTACAAATTAGAAGTACCTTCCTGACGACCGTCCAACTTAGCCTTGAACGTAGATGCGATTTCCATTACGTTTCTGCCGTAATGGTTAAGGATGTACCTTCCGTTGTCAGAAGCGTTGTACTCAGAATCTTTATTTCCAGAATTTACAGCTACTGTGAGTACTCCGTTGATCCTACCTCCGTTGCCGTAATCCGTAACTCCATTTTTTACAAGATATCTACCAGAAGCAGCATTTACCTTTTGCCCATTTTCAATGTCGATTCTTCCACCGCTTACACAGTCATATATTGTGTTATTTCCATCTTTAACAACAATGGGTTTCGAACCACCACCGTACTGGCTGTCTCCGATGTTGTAGGCGTAGGCAACATGGTACCACTGCCCAGCATTGAGGCCTCGATCATTGAAGTCCCATTGGGCAGCAAAAGGATTGCTTGCTGCCTCTGCCGGAATGCGCTTCATGTCTCCGGAGATGATCTGCATTGCTTTCAAAATGTTGTACTTGGGATGTACAACTAGAGCAAAGTTGGAGTCTGTCTTGATAGAGTCTCGGTCTTGGAGTGTGGCAGCTTTTTCCTTACGATCTGAATCGTAATAGTACACCTTGCTTGAGTAGAACAAGCCCCTCAACGACCCGTCTTCTTGGATGTCACTGACCCAGATGACATTGGTTACTCCCATACCTCCACTACTGCCAATATAGAAAACCTTGTTAGGCTTTACACCATAGACACCTGGGTTATTGAGCACAGCATCTATGTTCGGTGCTCTGCCCTTCTTCACAAGGATTTCAGCGCTCCTACGGATGACGGCCAAAGATCGATTCTCGGGTGACATGATTGAACCGCCAGCATTGAGTACTACTTCTTCCCAATAGGAATTCAAAAGCTGTCCAATACCTGCACAGCACATGTAACTGTTGATCTCTGTGCCTGCCTTAGGCATCAAGTCGCCAACTTCAGTCTGGAAGATCGCCAAGGCGAAGGCTTCGCTGACTCCTGTCTCTTCCGCAGCCGCAGTGATGAAGGGCATGTACGGCTCCCAGGGCAAGCCAAGACCTTTGCGTTGGAAATTGTACTTCTTGATTGCCGACTTTCTAGCGAATGGATCCGACCTCTTGAAGAACAAGAAGCGCTTACCTTGCTTGACAACGTCTCCTGCAGTGGTCTGCTTGTCTGATTCTAGCTCCACCTGTTCATCGATCAAAACGTTACAAGCTCGAGAATCCTCCAAAGAACTGTTAGGATCGATCTTGGCTATGCTCTTGGCTCCCCCCGTAGGATCGGATGTCTCACCGGATAGCACGCTGGAAGCGATCTTTGCCTCTTCAGACCCGCCAGCCCATTGGGAGTTGAACTCATTTCCGTGGGATTGAATGTACGACGCAAGGGCCCCTGCTTTAGGTGCTCTCCGTTTTCCGTACTCGCTTACTGTAGCAGCATTGACTACAGTGTGTGCTACTGCTACCTTCTCTTGTTCCGTGACATCTGGCATGTCTCTGGTTTCGGAGTAAACCACAGCTGCCAAATAAGTAAGATCCAAAGCATTCCATCCATTCAAGGTCTCCTTGCCGATACCTACATCGTTCAAGATGGATTGGGCTTGAGATTCAGCTTCGCCTCGATCCAAAGGATTGCTTGATCCGGACCTAGTTCGAATGTTGACGGGCTTGGGTGTAGGCTTAGGCCCTGTAGGATCTTCTACAGTGGTTGCTCCTGACGTGTTCATTGACACATCATCTACAACCCCTACAGCTGTATCTAGCTTGGCTTCTGTTTGAGCCATGACCCTCGAAGCATACCCAATGTTACCGTCTCCTCGAGTATTGACCAGAGCATTGATCACATTATACCGATCAGTCCCGACCACAGCCTTGCCTGCGTTCTTATCAAGCAACCTTTGCTTCTGATCAGCAGGCGTAAGCTCACCTTGCTGCCGACCAAACATGGCATCAACTTGTACTTTGTTCACTTTCATACGTTGTTTTAGCAGTTGAACAATTGACTCTTTTCTGCCAGGCACTGTGGCGAAAGCAATGGGCTGGTGGGCACCACCAGTGATGTATCGACGAAGGCCAGTTACGTCTAGCATCCGAGTATACTGCAGCTCTGCCGACGTGGTGCATTCTCCGTTGATGGTCATGGTATTGGTGACGGACGACATCAAGGCCATCCGATCCCGAGGAACGAAATGCAGAGGCTTGTTCGGCAAGAGCCAAGGACGCCAACCCATACTCACACTGGACTGATCGGCGAAAGCCAAAGCCTTTTGCAGCTCGAGAGCTGCCAACTTCTTGAGCTTGGCGGAGGATTGGACGAAAGGAAACTGCTTGACGTCCACCTTGACACCCATCCGGGTTGCCAAGTTGAAGCTCACGATCGTGGCATTGGGAGGGGCTGCATACGCGTGAACATTCGATTCCGAAGGAACTAGACCTCCGGTGAAGCTTCCCACACATGTGACCACAGTAGGCACATCGCCTGATTCTTCATCCAGAGAGCTTGAGATGGCGTGCCCATCAACAGTGAGAGGGTCAACCCAAGGTCCGAAGTCCACCGGTTCAAAGTCGTACATGGGGAACTCGAACACGATGTCCCCTGATCCGGTTACCCACCAACGGTAATCCACGATCTGGGCAAATTGCTCGATCAATTCCACACGGTTGGTCCACACACGAGAACTGCCAATATTACCTTCCTCGATTATTTCCAACTCTGTTACGTTCTTATCTTCTGCGCCTGACCCACCGTGTTGCTTCCAAAAATCCTGTTCAGACTTGGTATTCATGTCCCGTTCGATCTGCTGATCGATGTCCAAACCCACAGGTTTGTAGGGACCGCCAGGAAGCATCCAATGTACGAGCTGGTTGTCGGGTGCCCACAGATCGTCCCATTGACTACGAGGACCTGCTCCGGTTTTGGGATTGGAGATATGGTCAAAGGTCCAGTACCACCAGTTGCGTCGATTCTCTACATCCGGTTTCCGTTCTTCCCCTAAGTCCCCATCAAACCGGTAGGGAGATCCGAACAAGCACAACCGATACCAGTAGTCAAGAAGTTCTCGATTGTCTTCGTCTTTTGATGTGGCTGGATAGCGAAATACACGTCCTTTGCCGAGCCTTCCCACCGCTTTGACAGCTTGAGATCCCCCGCCCTTGGCAACCTTCTTGGTACGCAGCTCATCAGCTTTGATATTGAGCTTTTCGATCTGCTTACGCAGCCAATCCATCTTAGTCAAACGATCTTCTTGAACCTGAGAAAGTTTACTAGTGTCAACTTCTAAATCTAAAGCTAGCTTGAAATCTGTTTGGACTTGTTCCAGCTCTGCTTCCAGCTCCTTGATCTGTTCTTCAATCTTCTTGATCTCTTTGACCGTGGCAGGGTCCAGAACCCCCTTGATGGACAGGTAAATAGGAGCGTTACCTCCAATGGTCATGAACACACTGACCTGCTGGAAACTCAAGCCAGCCCAGGCGAAGGAGTAAGCATTGCCCCCACGAACTGTATCTCCCCAGAACTCTGCCATGCTCTTGGAGTCAGTCACCCCAGTATTTCCAGTCGGGTTGTTCTTGTTAGGAACACCTGGCTTTTGGGTCTTGTAGGATCGCGCCAAAGTAGACGAAGTGAACGCTCGGCTATCAGAAGTAAGCTCTTTTCCAGGTAGGTTGAAAAACACAGTATTCTGCTGCACACGCATGCGCCGCATAGGATCTCGGATGTCGTGGGCCGTGATCTGAACAGTTGATGCATGTGTGACCCAATCATCCTCCATCGGATGGTTGATCAAGTACCCGGTGAACTCAGGGATCCATTCATCGAACGGTCCAGTGCGCACCCAAATACGAATAGGATCCATCCGATGAAACACGGTCGAATGAATGTTGAGAGGCAGGCGCCTACCTGACACGTCATCAGGCGGGTTGTTGACCAGCATCGGAGCACCGTTCTCCGGGTTGACAAGCTGGTTGTTCTTGTACAAGTAAATCAATGCCTTGGCAGATTGGTCATACTCGGCGAATCTACTTGAATCAGCTCCGATATGGAATTCGTTTCGGATCACGTTTTCAGGGGTCAACGTGAATCGATTATTGGAGTTGTCCAGAGTGAACTTGGCAACATTGGGTGAACTACCTACGGATTTGGTGACAGACAAGGACCCCTTCACGTAAGGGGTGACATCCGCTCCACAGATGTAGATCACGAAATCTGGAAAGTATACCGTGTCTGTGTCTTCGTGGAAGTAATGTGGACCTACCTGCGGTCTGGCGTTGTCCAGGGCATCTGCTACATCAGGGTCAAGTCCACGATCAATTGAGGCTCCCTCGGTAGCTCGGTTGCCTCTTTGCGCGTCTTCTAGCGTCTCTGGGATGCGCTTGCCGATGAGGGCATCTGCTTGTGCCTCGATATCCTTGGGAAGCTCGCAAGGGACAACAACCATGTTGCCCTTGGCGTCTTCATCCATGCAGATATCATCTGACCCCTTATTGTTTTCAGCAGAGGTAGGTACAGGGTTGGTAAGCTCGCTACAGGCTGTAGGATCATCTTCATCTGCACACTGTGAAGACTTGGCCGCTCTAGGATCAAAAGCTTTCCCAGATTGGGTGGGGTCATCTGGGTTCTCTACAAATTCATCGCATGGAACTTCGCCCTTGACGCGATCGATGCAGATGTAATCAACGTTGGCATTGCCTTTTTCACCAGCTGGCATTACCCAAAACTAGCTATATTGTAGGAGAAAATCAAGGATGAGAAGTCAACCTCAGCACTTATCGGTTGCAGTGATGGCCGCACGTCGTCGACCCACAGACAGACTCACCAAGTCGAACACCTTGGGCAAGGTGTCCTGCGAGCTGACCATGTCAGCTGCGGTGCGCATCCAAGGAGAGGGCACAGTACGGTTGCTTACGAGTACCAAGGGGACCTCTACCTGTTGAGCAAGCATGGCGATCATGGGAACCCCTCCATAGCTGGGGTTGTTTCCGTCCACGATCACCAGATCTGAACGTAGCAGCACGTACTGATCTCGGAACACGATCATGTCGTGAATATAATCACAATTGAACACATCCTTGACCTCATCGTAAGGGCGAGCAAGGTCCTCTGATAGATGCAAACCACGGGTAGGGTAGGGCTTTCGCTGCATCATGTCGACGAACGCCTTGGACCCCAAGGTAGATCCATCGTCGGTAGGCTGGTACAGGACGTGTCCCTTGCCTTTGATGTGCTGCTCGAGCAAACCAACCCACGGAGGTTTCTGATCGTACCCTAGAACAGGGTAGGCTGCGTAAATCAACATGTGGATCTATTTCTTGTTGTGTACAGTTGTTACGTTGGGGTAGCGTCTTCGAATCTCTGCTTCAATGATTTGTTGTTCGTAGGCATCCATTTCAAACAATGCCAACAAACTCTTGAGCAAGTACAGCTTGGAGAGCATGTCCACGTACCGCTCAAAAGTCTCAAGGTCAAACCTGATGGAATGCTTGGGCGGCAACATAAGGCGTTCATTGATGCGCTTGATACGATCCTTCATCGATTCGGAAGCTAGCGCAGCTGCTTCCTGATCTTGGAAGACGCTATGAAGCAAGGTAGTCAAAGGAACTTCCAGCTGAGACCCTCTGCCCGACTGGATCGAACTGAAGATCTGAGACACCAATTTGTGCCGTAAGGCTTGCCTGTGTTCGTTTAGGTCGTCGATGTCACTCTCTTCTAGATCTTCTCGATACCTGTTAACGAGGTCAAGCAACTCTTGCTCGAATGCTCGAACAATCTGTTCCTGATCTGCACTCAAACCAACATGAATCTCTTCGTCCCGCTTAATGCTCATTGACACTATCCTCGCATGTCCGAAGCCATGACCCCTCCTGCTCCCATGTCTTTCGTTGCCACCTTGAACCCCATGAGAGTTCTAGCATTCTCACATTGAGCATTGGTAGCAAAGTAAGCATCACGACAATTTCGAACTACAAGTTCGGCCTGTTTGACTGTGGATTCCCAGAAGTGGAGCCTCTCCGACACTTCAACAATCACCTGATCTGTAGCCGTTTTCTTGATTGACTCCGTCTTCGAGGATACTGCAGGGTGAAGAATCACAATCTGTCGAGCCATTCCATGGAGCCATTCCAGAGTGGACACACAGGTCAAGGCGCTTAGCAGAATGAACAGTGCCCTGTCTCGGTACTCGTTGATCTCCGATAAGGAAACCTGAGCCTTTTGCAGATCGTCAGGCTCACTCAAGCGACCAATACGCTTGGCTTTACTTGTGAACACCAAAAGCGTCTTCAACTCATCCCGCAACGTGTAGTCTGGAAGAAGATGCCCTTCATTTGCGGTGTTGATGATCCGCTGAATCTCAGTAGCCTCTCGAAGAGTCTCTAGAATGATGGTCAATCTGTCTGCCATTGATTAATTCTCACTCTACAACTAACACAACAAAGCCCTTGGTGGCTTGGTCAAACACTGTCTTGCTGACTCTAGTAAGCATACGACGGCATACCAGCCATCCTTTACCAAGCTTGACAGCTTGCGGTCCTCTGTCAGTTACCTGGCCCAGGCTGGATAGGTGCTCGATGTATTTCGGGATCTGATTGGGATCCTTGAACAGCAACAAGACATTTTGTCCTTGTTGTACCTTGTCGGCTACGTCGCTAAGTTGCATTGGTTGTTATTTGTTGTGAACCACAGCAAGGTAGTTGCTGCGACTATCGGAGACGAATTTGTAGACGATCAGGGAACCGTCATTGTATACTTCTTCAGGGTGAGAGTTAGGTGCGTACCCAGAGATCAAAGTCATGTAGTTAGGGAAACATGCTACCTTGTAGGATTCTGGATCCACTGTGTGCAGCATGTATCCAACAGCTTTTCTGTGACAGATCTTCTCAATCGTCACATTTTCATCAGAGTACACTGCCCAAGATGACTTGGGCTTCTTTTGGCTAACCTTGACAGAAAACGTACCCTCCCCAACAGAGAAGAAAACGTACACTGCCAAGTCGGCCCAGGGAAGGTCGTCGATGATCATTCCACTGAAAGGGTAGATAGACTGGATTGATACCGATTGTCATCAGCTGACAAGATGATCAGTGCTTCCCACACCTGCAAGTTGAACGTATCCTCTTGGACCATCTTGAGTAGGTCAATCAGGTACTTCGAGTTCAAGAGAACATGAAAGTCCTTCTTGACCTCTGTCTCCAGACCATACTCTGCCTGGGCGTTACCGTGAGGGCTCTCCACGTCGATCTGAACTGTCTTGCCCTTGAAGGCAAGTGTCAATTGAACCTCGAATCCCAACCCCTTGACCAGTGATGATGCAGCTCGACAGGTGTCCAAGAACTCTGACGTGTTGACCTCAACCGAACCCAGAGAGTCTGTCTCACTTACTTCTTGTAGGAAAGCTTCAACATCATCAGCCTGCGCTTGGATGGCAGGGAATGTGACGTCGAGGTTATCTGCCTTGGTTCGCACGATCCCATCCCGAACACCGATCGAGATATGGTCTCCAGTTGCCTTGGAGCAGATGTGTTTGAGAACGTCAGGGCTGATCACAATGTCAAGCTTCTTCTCCACCCACTGAGGAAGATCCTGGAAGTACAAGATCGCTCGATAGGTGTCGTTGCAGATGAACTTGCAAATACGCCCTTCCAGGATTAGGCGTAATCCAAACGAAGGGTCAGGCAAGCTTGGGGCGAAAGCAGTCTGCTTGATTGCAGCAAGGAACAGCTCTCGATTCAGCTGAACCACACAATCAATTTCTTTCGACGGCCGATGCTGGCTAACACTGTCCTCGGTGAGAACGATATCCCCCTTGAGCCTACCTGAAGAGAACGTGAGTCGACTGCCTTGCTTCTGAATCACGGTCTCTTTCTGCAAGCGAAGGTTCCGCATGTAGTCGGCATCCACTGCCAGACTTCCAGATGCCATGATGTTTGCAGGTATACTGACAGCAGCGAACGAGCCGTCCCCTGCTCCTTCGAAATACAGTCCATCGTCCTTGGTGGAGATCAGGATGGTGTGATCGTCGAACCCCGGTAGGGCAACCAAGAAATCCAATGCGGATTTCAGCTTCTTGCTGTCTACTTGTGCATGCATAGAACTTCTTTACCTGTTTGATGTAAGTCAGCGATCAGAGACCAAGCCTTTTCTTCAAGCTGATGTACCTCTGGTACATCTCGACACGCTGTAGATGGTCGGTGTTTATCGGTTCGACCAAACCTCGATCGATGGTGCCGTCTTCGAACAACCTGAACCCGCCATTGTAGCAAAGACCGCATAGACGTGGTTCTTGTGATCCATTACCTGAGATAAGGGCTCCGCATCCTAGGCAAGGAATGGAAGTTATCTCTACCTTGTGTCCTTTCACCCACTGATTATACGGGTTTTCTGTGAACAGCTCACATCGAACCATCAAGGGTACTTCTTTGAAGAAGCACAAGTTGCCGTTTATTCGTGCTGGAGTCTCATCCTTCGTAGCTGTATCCGACACGATAACGTTCAATCGAGAGTCAACAAAGATCGTTTTTTTCATTCGTAATCCTTCCTTTAGGTCACTCCCAGAATCTACTCGTCATCATCGTCATCATCGTCAGAGTCATCTCCGTAGTAGACTTTGTCGGTGTGGTTGTCCATCCGCATGTAGTCGAACTCTTCGCGAACCAACCAAGAGAAGTTTCCATGGCTACGGGCAGCAACAATATTCTTCTTGATCATTCGTGAAACTTTGGCTTGTTCATCTCGAAGCCAAGTGATGACTACGTTCCCGTCCTCCAAACCTGATTTGGAGTAGCGAAGGTTGCCTGTGTTCTCGTCGAGCTGAGTGATTGCTATGACAACACAATCGAGACGCATTGCCATCTGCTTGAGCTGTTTGTTGAACATGCTTAGCACGCCAGCATCGATGGGTCCAGTTCTCTTGTCTCCGGACGACAGTAGGTTGACGTAGTCAACAGCTATCACATCGTAGTTGTGTGGACGAGCGATCAGTTCGATTTGGGAAACAGTCACAGAGGCCGGAGCCCATACCGTGAATCGGCAATGATTGTCCTGCCCGTGTTCCTTCCATTCTTCCCAACATTCGGTAAATCTGACTCTTTCAGCCTTGGTCAGGGGTTCGTTCTTGTGTAGCTTCGAGTACGGGATGCTTGCTTCTGCTGATATGAGACGTTTGTATTCTTCTTTTTTAGATTGCTCAAGAACAACATCAAGTACGTTCAATCTATACTTTCTATACTGATGCCTCAAACTGGTCAACTTCGATACAGATTTGCCTCCCTTGTACTGGGCAGCTTCAATCACCAGGTCTCCACGCCTGTAGCCTCCGGTCTCCTTGTCGTAGGCATCGAACCCACTAGGGATCTGTGCCGACTTGTCACCGGCGAGGATATCCTCCATAATCTCGTCGGTATTGTGGCCCACACCGCAATGCCACAACGTGTTGCTCTTGTCATCCTCCCGTAGCTCAAGGAGGCCTTCCTCCATGATCTCTACCAGATCGGAAACGTCAACTTTCTCCTCGGCCAGGTGCCCTGTGATTTCCTTCGAGGTGGCATAGGCCGATCGTACCTTCTTGTGATCGTTGAGCACCTCGAGAAGGTGAAGTACATCTCCTTCATCAGACAATGGAGGAATATCTGATGTGAGTACCTCTCTAGCATCATCACTCAAAGCCTCATCCAAAGACAGCACTTCCATGGAGGGAACATGCCCAGTCTTTTTCAGGACGACATTGAGGCGCTTGAAAATCTCAACAGTTGGAGCGTAAGCTAGCAGGTCTTCGTTGAGGTTGCTAAAACACAGCGATCGGGCTTCCTTGTCAGGAGAAGACGTCGACGTAAGGATGGCCTGTATTTCAGCCGATGCGTTAGTTAGCTTCATTTTCTAGACAGATGGTCAACCATGAACTTTGGAAAACATGAACTTGAGTTTTACTCATCCATCTGTTTGCCAAGGGGCGCTTCTCCTTCAATTCTTTGCCCGTCTATGAACCCCAACTTCGTGTACACCCTCTGTCGGGTGTACTCCCCGATCTTAGCCATCTTGTGCCCACCATAGCAGTAGGCTCTGACCAGAGGCGTAGGCTTGTCAGGTCCATCAGGTCTGCGTATACGTCCAACTTGCTGCTCCTCCATCTCATCGTTGGCCGAAGGCAATGGCAAGTGTAGACAATCTAAGGGAGGAATGTCTACGTTCTCGTTCAAGACCTTGGTTCCTATAACACAATGTAGGGTACCATCCCGAAGACGGTCACTGATATCGTCGAAGGACTTTTTGGCTGTACCTCCCATGATGACCTCGACGTTGTACCCTGCCATAGTGATCCTTCGGTCCAACAGATGAACCAAAGCCTTTCGGTCCGCAATTATGAGCACTTTTCGTTTGTCTTCCAGATCCTTTAACACAAGATCCATCATCAAGTCGTGCAGATTTGGGTCATCAGCGATCCAGTTGAGCATCCTTGTCCATGCATATTGGTAGAAATTGATTCGATTGCCGATCTTGATACCTGTACGCACCCAACTGACCTGGACAGGGAGCATTTCACGATGGCAATTAGCCACAATAGGGCCAATGGCGTGA
>Ga0180431_10003757_pt1 | contig 19295 bp, 17 predicted proteins | sample SS_ome_11_FD_132459 | JGI IMG/M metagenome (GOLD analysis project Ga0180431, IMG submission 132459) | Hypersaline lake sediment archaeal communities from the Salton Sea, California, USA - SS_1_MS_1 metaG | ecosystem: Environmental > Aquatic > Non-marine Saline and Alkaline > Hypersaline >... | reverse complement strand
TCGGCCATCAGTTCTGCTCCTTCCGCGTCTGCCGTCGGCAGCGTCCTTTCTTGCCGACAAGGTAGCACGTGTGGCAGCAACAAGAAATGGGTGACTGTCTTTATTTTTCCTATTTTTCGCGTGCCGGATTTTCGTTGACAGTGCGGGGAGCGGTCAGTATAGGTGTGCCCTACTTTTCGCGCTGTGGGGAGGAGGTCCGACTCGCGGTTCGCACGCGGCACGGACTGCCTGGCCCTGGCGCGCAGGTCTCACGGCATAAACGGTAAAGGAAGCGAATGGCGGCGAAGGTCCGCACGTTCCCAGGCGGCTACGTATTCCACAACCTCAGGGGCGCCATCGAGTCCGGCCTGGCGGTCACTGACGCGCCGTTTCCCGCCCGCGCGGTCGTTCCCCTTGCTCAGGGTTTTGGGGCCGAGGTGCCCTCGCTCGTCGGCGAGGGCGATACGGTGGCTGCGGGCCAGATCGTGGGCCGCGACGACGCGTCGGTCTCGACACCGGTGCACGCGCCGGTCTCGGGCCGGGTCCAACGTGTTTTTAAGCTTGCTGTCGCCGGTGGCGAAATCACCGCGCTCGAGATCAAGGCGGACGGATCGAGGGAGTGGCAGGCCGTCGAGCGCCGGTACGGCGATCCCGTAAACGCCGCGCCCGACGAGCTCGCCGAGACGCTCTACCTCGCCGGCGTGACCGCGCTCGGCCGCAAGGGGATTCCTACCAAGTTCAGCTCGTCGCCGGTCGGGCCGGAAGCGGTCGAGGCGCTGCTCGTGGGCGCGGTCCACTCGGAGCCGTATTCCTTGCCGAACGGCGTCGTGCTCGAGCCGTACTTCAAGGAATTTGTCTCCGGACTGCGGGTGCTCAGGCGCGTTTTCGGCGGCGTGCGAACGATCATCGGTCTCGACGAGCGCGACGCGGCGCTCGTCCCGCAACTTGAGGCGGAGCTTTCGGGCGACGGCGTCGAGGTGGCGCTCGTCCGGGCAAAGTTCCCGGCCGAGTACGACGAGGTTCTTTGCGAGACGCTCCTGCGCCGGATCGTCCCCGACGGGCAGTCGGCGCTCGACGTCGGCGCGCTCGTGGTGGACGTGCCGACCTGTCTCGCGGCGCACGAGGCGTGCGTCGAAGGGAAGCCGCTCATCGAGCGGCTCGTGGCGCTCGGCGGCACGGGGTACTCCGAAACGGCCGTCGTGCGGGCACGCGTGGGGACGCCGGCCAAGCAGCTCGTCGAGGGGCGGCTGGTGGAGCCGGCGCGGGTCTTCGCCGGCGGCGCGCTGGCGGGCCACGGGGTCACCGACGCCGATGAGCCGATCACGCGCACGACGTGGGGCCTCACCGCGCTTGGCGAGGATACCTCCCGGCCGATGCTCGCGTGGATGGGGCCGGGCTTCGACTACGACTCGACGTCGCGCGCTTTTGTGTCAGGTTTTTTGCCGCCAAAAAGAAAGCGCGTGGACACGAACCTCTCGGGCGAGCTCCGGCCGTGCATCCAGTGCGGCTACTGCGCCGAGGTCTGCCCGCGCGACCTGCTGCCGTATCATCTCGACAAGCTGCTCGCGGTGGACGCGATTGACGAGGCGGAAGAGATGCGCCTCTTCGGCTGCGTCGAGTGCGGGCTCTGCTCGTACGTGTGCGTTTCGAAGATCCCGCTCATGGCGAATATCATTAAGGGCAAGAAGCACGTCATCGAGGAGCACGAGGCGGAACGGGCCGAGCTCGATCGCAAACAAGCCGAGGAAGAGGCCCGACGCGCCGCTGAGGCCGAACGCGGCGCGCAGGAGGGCGCGGCATGAGGTTTTTGCGCAAACTCGTCGAGCGCCAGTATCCGCGGTTCGAAAAAAGCCGCGTGCTCCGGCCCTGGCTCCCGCTGCTCGAGGCGGTGGACTCGTTTCTGTGGCGCAAGTCGGGCAACGCGCGCGAGGCGCCGTTCTTCCGCGATCGGATTGACATCAAGCGCTTCATGATCGTTGTGGTGGTCGGGCTCGCACCGGCGACGTTGGCGGCGTTCTATTTCTGGGGGTGGCGCTGCGTCTGGCTTATTCTCATCTCGTACCTGTTCGGCGGCGCGACCGAGGTCTTTTTTAGCGTCGCCCGCAAGGAGACGGTGAGCGAAGGGTTCCTGGTCACGGGATTGCTCTTTCCGCTCACGCTGCCGGCGGCGACGCCGTGGTGGGTCGTCGCGCTCGGCGTAGTGTTCGGCTGTGCGATCGGCAAGGAGATTTTCGGCGGCACGGGCTACAACGTCTTTAATCCGGCCTTGGTGGCGCGCGCATTCGTCTATATCTGTTTTCCCGTGCAGGTCGCCGCCACGGACGTCTGGGAGCCAAACGCGGCGAATGCCGGCTGGCCGGGCGGCTTGGCGCGCTGGAGCTCGGCCACCGTCGAGGTGGACTCGGTGAGCTCGGCCACCCCGCTGGCCGCGCGCAAGCAGTGGGCCAAGGCCACCGATGAGGCGACGCGCGAGGCGCTGAAAAAGGAGATTCCAAGCCTCCGGGCGATGTTCTTGGGGAACGTGCGCGGCTCGATGGGTGAGACCTCGGCGGTGCTGCTCATCGCCGGCGGGCTGTTCCTCATCGCGTGCCGGATTGCGAGTTGGCGGATCGTGCTGGCCATCGTGTTGAGCGGCGCGGCGTACAGCGCCGTGATGCACTACGGCGCCGGGCTGAAGGTGTTCGCGCCCCCGGTCTTCACGCTGCTCTCGGGCGGGTACATGCTCGGCGCGTTCTTCATGGCGACCGACCCGGTGAGCGGCCCCGGCACGAAACAGGCGCAGTGGACCTACGGCATTCTGATCGGCGTGGCGGCGGTGACGATCCGGAGCATTTCGGGCTACGCGGGTGGGATCATGTTTGCGATTTTATTGGCGAATGTCTTTGCGCCGCTCATGGATTATATCGTGATGCAGCAGCGCTACCGGCGCAGGAAGGCGCTCGCATGAAAGAACGGCTCTACGTCATCGTCTTCGTCGTGCTGCTCGGGCTGGTGGCCGCCGCGTTGCTGACCGTGGCGAACTCGGTCCTCTTCCCCAAGTATGAGCAGAACGTCGAGCGCGAGGCGAAGGGCAACGTGCTCATCGCGCTGAGCATCCCCGGCTGGGACAAGGCGCGAGTGAAGACCGCGACGATCGAGGAAATCAAAGCGACATTTGATAAGTACATCGTCGCCGTGCCCGCGGAGGAAAAGCCCGACTTCTACATGGGCTACGAGCTCAAGGAAGACGGGACCAAGGGCGATCTCGTCGGGTATGCGTTCAAGATCACCGGCGCCGGGTTCTGGGACCGCATCAGCGGGTTCCTCGCGGTGGACCCCGAGGTCGAGAAGGTGATCGGGATCACGTTCTACGAGGACGCAGAGACGCCGGGCCTCGGGCACAAGATCAACGAGCCCGAGTGGCAGGCGACGTGGGTCGGGCGTTCGATCTACCGGCCCGGCACCGACGAGCCGTGGATCGGCATCACGCCCGTGCGGCGCGACAAGCCGGCGAACGAGGTGGACGCGATCAGCGGCGCGACCGAGACGAGCGGCGCGGTGCAGAAGTTCCTCAATAAACAGTTGAAGGAATTTGTCGAGAAGGTGAAGGCGTACAAGGCGGGGCAGTAGGCCCTGCGATGAAGATCGAGGCACCATGGCTGACCAGGTCATAAAAAGATCCGCGCTGCTCAAGTGGTTCAAGGGCAAGAACGCGACGACGATGCTCGAGCAGGTCTGGGCGGAGAACCCGATCTTCCGCCAGATCCTGGGCATCTGCTCGGCGCTCGCGGTCACCAACCTCATGAAGAACACGCTGATCATGTGCGGCGCGCTGATCTTCGTCAACGTCTGCGCGAACATGATCATCTCGGCGCTCCGCGAGTTCACGCCGCGGCGCACGCGGATGATCACGCAGGTGCTCATCATCGCGACCTTCGTCATTATCGTGGACCTGTTCATCAAGGCGTTCGCCTACGAGGCGTCGAAGCAGCTGGGCGCCTACGTCGGGCTCATCATCACGAACTGCATCATCATGGGCCGGGCCGAGGCGTTCGCGAGCCGAAACTCCGTCAGGCTCACGTTCTGGGACGCGCTCGGTTCGGGGCTCGGCTACTCGGTCGTGCTCATCGCCGTGGCGCTCATGCGCGAGCCGCTCGGATTCGGCACGCTCTTGGGCTACCGGATTCTGCCGGCCGGCTTCGTCGAGTGGCAGCTCATGGTCCTGCCGCCGGGGGCGTTCATCGGGCTGGGGATTTTTATTTGGATCGGCCGCGCGGTGGCGCCCGAGAAGGTCGAGGAAGCGCCGAAGTAGGAGAGTCAAAGAAATGGTACCGGAAATCGGAGCGGACGCGGCACCGTACATCATTTTCATCGCCGCGATCTTCACAAATAACATCCTCCTGTCGAATTTCTTGGGGATGTGCTCGTTCCTGGCGATCTCGAACCAGATCAAGGCGAGCTTCGGCCTGGGGATGGCGGTGACGTTCGTGCTCACGATGACGGCGACGATCAACTGGGTGGTCAATGCTTACGTCCTCATCCCGCTCAAGATCGAATACCTGCAATTCATCGCGTTTATCATCGTGATCGCCGCGCTCGTGCAGTTCGTCGAGATCGTCATCGAGCGGTTCAGCCCGGCGCTCTACTTCGCGCTCGGCATCTTCCTGCCGCTCATCACGGTCAACTGCGCGATCCTCGGCGTGTGCCTCTTCATGGTGAGGCGTCATTACACGTTCGCCCAGGCGCTTGGCTACGGCGTCGGCAGCGGCCTGGGGTGGATGCTCGCGATCGTGGCGATCGCCGGCATCCGCCACAAGCTCCGGTTCAGCAACGTGCCCAAGCCGCTCGAGGGCGTCGGGATCACGATGATCCTCGCCGGGCTCATGGCGTTCGCGTTCATGGGCTTCGCGGGGATGGTGGATATCAAGTAGGAGACGGGGCCTTTGGGCGCCCGAGGGAGATAGATGGACCTTGTCACACTGATCGCTGCCGTGCCGCCTGAGCCGTCGCCGCTCACGATCGGGCTGCGCGCGGTAGCCGTGCTCTGCGGCCTCGGCGCGGGCCTCGCCGTCATCCTCGTGTTGAGCGACTATTTTTTCGCGAGCTACGGCGAGTGCAAGATTGACGTCAACAACGGCGCGAAAGAATACACCGTCCAGGGCGGGCTCACGCTGCTCAACGCCCTCGCCGAGCAAAAGCTCTTTATCCCGTCGGCCTGCGGCGGGCAGGGCACATGCTCGTACTGCAAGGTGAAGGTGCTTTCGGACATCGGGCCCATCCTGCCGACGGAAATGGGGCAGCTCACCCGGCTCGAACGGAAACAGAACATCCGGCTCTCGTGCCAGATCAAGGTGAAGGGCGACCTCCGCATCGAGGTGCCGGAGGAGTACTTCGCGATCCAGGAGTTCCGCTGCGAGGTCCTGAGCAATAAGCAAGTGACCGACGACATCGTCGAGATCCAGTTCAAGCTCGTCGAGCCCGACCGGATGAAGTTCCAGGCAGGCAAGTACGTCCAGGTCCGCATCCCGCGCGACGAAGGCCTCCGGCGCATGCGCGGCGTGTTCGGGAAATACGATTTTACGGGGTTCAACGAGCGGAAGATTGACCTCGAAAAAGTCCCGAAGGAGAAATTCATTAACCGGGCCTACTCGATGTCGAACAGCCCGGGCCGGGACGATATCGTGGAGCTCGACGTGCGGATCGCCCCGCCGCCGCGCGAGACGCCCGACGCGCCGCCGGGCTTTGCCTCGAGCTACATCTGGTCGCTCAAGGAAGGCGAGGAGGTCTGGGTCACCGGGCCCTACGGCGACTTCTTCATCAAGGAAACCGAGAACCCCAAAATCTTCATCGGCGGCGGCGCTGGCATGGCGCCAATGAAGGCGATGATCCTCGAGCTCTTCGAGGTCCGCAAGACGACCTGTACTGTAAAGTTCTTCTACGGCGCCCGCGCCAAGAAGGACATCTTCTACACCGACATCTTCCAAAAAATCGCCGACGAGCACGAGAATTTCGAGTACACGGTGGCGCTCAGCGAGCCCGCGCCCGACGACCACTGGGACGGCCCGACGGAGTTCGTCCACCTCACCGTCGAGAAAGCGCTTAAGGACTTCGGCTACGTCGGCAACGAGTACTACCTCTGCGGTCCGCCACTGATGGTGGACGCCTGCACCGCCATGCTCGCCCAGAAAAACGTCCCAGAATCCGACGTCGCTTTTGACAAGTTCTGAGGGCCAGCACTGGCCCCGGGCGAAGTTCGCTGCCGCGGCAAGCGGCACCCCCATGGCAACACCCCACGGCTTCGCGTGCTCTCTCGTGTGCTCTGGACCGCCATGGTAGAATTGCGCGTTGAAGCCGGACTGACACCGGTGGATGAAAGGTCGCGCATCCATGCTGCACATGTACGTCATTTTTCCTGATACGCTCCTGGAAGCCGTCTGGGCTGCGAGCTACTTCGCGGTGAACTTCGTTTTCACGTACGTGATCGCCAGGCGGCGCTGTATCCGGGGTTGGGCGTTGCTCTATGGCCTGCTGCTCGTTGTGGGACCCCTGTACCTTGCCACGTTGTTGCCCCCTCAAGGCGGCACGGGAGCGGGAGATAGGCTCCGGTTCCAGGTGCAGAGGCGGTTCAGGAAATACGGTTGGCTTCTGGCGGCCGTGACCTTCATCATGTTTCTTGCCTTAGTCGCGGGCGGAATGGGAACGCTCGGCGCGTTTTTGGTGATCGTTATCAACAAGCCTATCGTCTTTAACGAGGAAGTGACGAACGCTGTGTTGCCCAAGCTGATCGGCCTGGTTCTCTTCGCCTACTCCCTCTGCGGCGGCATCATTTACTTCCGCAAGGTCAGGCCTCGGGTCCTTGCACTGGCGCGCTCCGGACGGCCGGAGGCAACCGAGCAAACCTGATCAACCCTCTCGTGGGTTTCCTCGCCCATATTCCCGGCGAACTGCCTGAAGGCCTCTGTCGAGAAGCCGGCTGAAGCCGGGGGGCGGGTTTGTTGGGTTGGCTTGTGGGCCGGCGGGTGAAGGCGGTGGGAAGGCCTCTCTAAGATTGCTGTAGGGGGCTTGATGCGGCGGCTCTTGAAGAAAGGTTATAGCCGTGCCATTGGTGAGAGCCTGCGGCTCGGTGACGAGAGCAGTCTAGAAGCCATCTCATAAACAGCACGACGGCGGGCCCTGGGGGACCCGCCCTACAACGCTGTCGCGGTACACGAGCTCAAAATGTAGGGCGGGTCGCCCTCGGCCCGCCGATGCTGCTCTGCGTAGTGCCTACTCCGCCGAAGTAGCTTCGGCTACGAAGGCTGGAAGCTGCGCTACGTAGCACGAGAGCCCCGCAGGGGCGACAGACATCCATGAAAAGCTTTGCTCGGCGATTGTATGAGATAGGTTCCAGCCTAGCGGCTGGGCTTGCGCAAGCGGCCCAGGATGGCGGCGAGGCCGATGGCGGCGAGGGCGATCGTGGCGGGCTCGGGGATCGGCTCGGTTGGAGAGAAGTTGTCGAAGGCGAGTCCGACCGCCGACGTTTTCGTGCCGGTGTAGCTCAAGCGTATCGAGTAGATGGTGTCGGAACCGAGGTTGAACGACCAGGGGACCGCTAAGCCGTCGCCCGTGCCTGGATCGCCGGCGGTGAGCACCACGGTGTCAAGGACCGCGTCCATGTCGTCACGGGCCTGGATGGTCCATGCTTCATCGCCGCTGACCGGCTGCCCCGTGGAGTCGCCGTCGATGTCGATGATCACGCCGCTTGCCGCGCTCACGGGCGTGTCGTATCCGATGATGAGGGCTGACGGGGGGCCTCCGACCGACTGGTCGTCGGTCAGGAAGAACTGGCCGACGCCCTGGTCGGCCGCCGGGGTATCGTGGCCTGAATCGCTCGGCGGGCCCATGAAGGCGGTAGCAGGCGCACCCACCTGGGCCAACATGGGGGTCCCGCCACTCTCCAGGGCGAACGTGACCCCATATGACGCCTGGAATTGGGTTGTGATTGCGAGGCCTTCGGACGGCACGTCGCCCGGAATCGTCTCGAAGTCAATGACGTCGGCTGCGGCTGGGCAGCACGGCGCGATCCAGGCGAGAGCTCCGAGCAATGCCAGAGCAAGGCGGGACACTGAACTCGTTGGCAGGTTTGCCATGATATCTTGCTACCCCCCCCCCCGCTCCGTTAGCCCATTGGGGCGGCAATCATATATTATTCTGCTTAAACTGTCAAGGATTTTCTGCCGGCAGCCGGCGGGGTGTGTGCCGAGCACCTGATGTCCAGGAGGGTGATGAGAGGACGCCGTGGCGGCCGCGGACTTGACCTGCCGCGGCTGGGGTGATATCCCCTCCGGCTGCCGGGGCGCCGACGGCGCCGGCCGGGGGTGCTGCAACGGGAGATGGACCAGCCTGTCCTTGTTTCCTAGACGCGGACTTTGTAGCCCTCGTCGGTCTTGGGGAGTTCGGCGAGGAGGCGGGTGACGGTGTCCTCCTGGATGATGCCGGTTGCCTCACGCCTGTGGCGGCGGCGGCGGAGGGCCTTGGTGGTGCCCGGGTTGTTGAGGCGGCGGTTGGGTGCCTGGCGGCGGCGGATACTGATATGGCGCCTGCGGCGGGTACTGATACTGCATGCCTGCGGCGACGGGTCGCTTCTTGGGTTTCGTCTACGGCAGGATGCCGGTCGCGCTGCCGATGACGGCTATTCCGGCTGCGCCGAGCAGAAAGTAGCTCCCGTACTTGCCGAAAAATTTCTCTCCGGCTTCTTTCCCCAAGGCGGCCCCTTCCTTCGCGCTCTTTGCCTTGGCGCCTGCTTGGGCGCCCACGATAACGCCAGCGACGAATGCAGAGCCTTGCCAGAGAATAATGAACCAGATAAACCCGAAAAGAAGCGCTCTACCGAACCTTCTCATGGTTCTTCCTCCTTTTTCAGATGCGGACTTTGTAGTCCTCGTCGGTTTTGGGGAGCTCGGCGAGGAGACGGGCGACGATGTCGTCCTGGGTGACGCCCTCGCTCTCGGCGTTGAAATTGGTGACGATCCGGTGGCGCATGACGGCGGGCGCGACGGCCTGGACGTCCTCGATAAGCGCGGCGTAGCGGCCGCGCAGGATGGCGCGCGCCTTGGCGCCCAAAACGAGGTACTGCGAGGCGCGCGGCCCGGCGCCCCAACTGACCCAGTCGCGGATCCACTCGGGCGCACCGTCCTTGAGCGGGCGGGTCATACGCGCGAGCCTCAGCGCGTAGCGATAGACGTGATCGGGTACGGGGGTGCGCAGCACGATCTGCTGCAGCGAGAGGATCTCCTCGCCGTTGAGCACGGTGTCGAGCTCGGGCGGCTCGATGCTCGTCGTGGTGCGGATGATCTCGAGCTCTTCGTCCTCGGACGGGTAGTCCACGTTGACGTGGAACATGAAGCGGTCGAGCTGGGCCTCCGGCAGCGGGTAGGTGCCTTCCTGCTCGATCGGGTTCTGGGTGGCGAGCACGAAGAAAGGCTCGTCGAGCCGGTAGAGTCGGCCCGACGCGGTGACCTGGTGCTCCTGCATCGCCTCGAGAAGCGCGGCCTGGGTCTTGGGCGGCGTGCGGTTGATCTCGTCGGCGAGCACGATGTTGGCGAAGACCGGCCCGTGCAGGAAGACGAATCGGCGGTCGCCGCTCTCGGGGTCTTCCTGGATGATGTCGGTGCCGGTGATGTCCGACGGCATGAGGTCGGGGGTAAACTGGATGCGCTTGAAGGTGAGCGAGAGCACGCGCGCGAGCGTGCGGATCATGAGGGTCTTGGCCAGCCCCGGCACGCCGACGAGGAGGCAGTGGCCGCGCGAGAAGAGCGAGATCAGAAGCTCCTCGATGACTTGCTGCTGCCCGACGATGACCTTGCCCATCTCGTCCACGATGACGCGGTAGCCCGCCTTGAGCTTCTCGACGGCGGCAAGGTCGTCGCCGGCGAGTTCGGCCTCGGGCTCGGCGGCCGTCTCGGTGATGTCGGTCTTGGGGTCGTTCTCGTCGGGCATCGTCTTATTCCTCGTTGTCGTTCTCGTCGGGTTCGGGCTCGTCTTCGGGCCGGGTGCCGCGGGCCGCGTCGAGGAGCGCCTGCGCCTGGGCGGCGTACTCGTCGAGGCCGAGGTGTTGGAGGCGCTCGACCTGCATGCGGGCCTTGGCGAGCCGGTCGCGGGCGATGTATTGCTCGACGAGCGCGAGATAATCCTTGCCGAGCTGCTCGTCGAGGGTCTCCATCTCGGCCGTGTAGGCGGCGACGAGCTCGTCGAGCTGGCCGGTCTTCTTGAAGCAGTTCACGAGGATGGTGCGCGCCTCCTGGCGTTTCGAGGGCTCGGTCTGCGGGTCGTCGAGGACCTTGCGCAGGTGGCCGATGGCCCTCTCGTACTCCTCGAGCTTGGTGTAGACCTCGGCGAGCGCCATGCGCACGTCGGGTTCCGTGATGGAGCTCGACGCCAGGACCTCCGTCGGCTGCTTCAGAAGGTCTTCGTAGATCTCGGCGGCCTTGGCGTAGCGGCCGTGGCGCGCGTAGGCGTGGAAGAGCATCCGGAAGGCCTCGGGCTGGCGCCGGCGGTGGCGGAACATCTGCTCGTAGGCCAGGAGCGCCGCGTCGGGCTGCTTGGCGGCCTCGAACGCGTTGGCGAGCTCGCTGTAGGTGTACGGATCAATGTTGTAGCGACCCATGCGCCGGAAGACGTAGAGGGCTCCCTCCACGTCGCCCTGGCTGAGGAAACCCTGCACGAGGATGGGGAAGATGTCGCGAGACCTGCGGCGTATCTCGCCCGAGCCCTCGATGACGCGCACGAAGGCTTCGGCAAGACCGCCGGGGAAGAGTTGCTGGCTCTTTTCGACGTTGTGCAGGGACTGGATGTCGTCCGTTGTGAACTCGAGCCGGCCGGCGTACTGGGTGTCGAGCCGGAAGGCGTCGCTCTTGAAGCTGACGAGGGTGCCGCTGACCATGTCGCCGTTGGCGAAGATGACGCGGAGGGGCTCGGGCTTGAGCTCGAGCGCGTTCTCGGCGCCCGGCTTACCGAGGGTTAGGTAGTCGATTTGCTCGAGCGCGATGCTGGTCTCCTTGCCGCCGGAGTACACCGCCTCGATGCGGAGCGTGTCACCATCCGTGCGGGTGATCGTGCCGGAGATCTTGTCGCCGGTGGTGAGGAAGAGGACGTCGGCCTCGCCCTGCGTGCCGACGATCTCGGTGTCGTGTCCGGGGCCGAACGCGATGCCGGCCACCGCACGGCGATCAATCTTCACCGCGCCGCTGTACGGGGTCTCGACCGAGACGAGCTTCGAGGTCACTTCGAGAGTGGGGCCGCGCAAGAAGTCGCCCGAGCGGATGATCACACGCGCCTCGCGTGCCTCGGCGTTGCTCGGGGCAGGTGCCTCTTCGGCGGCGCGGAGCGGCGCGGCCACGGCAATGAGCGCGGCCAGAGTAAGCAAGACCGTGATAAGACGCATAGCGCAGCTCCCCGTCGGTTCGTTGGCCGCCACCAATGTAGCACCAGCGTGCGCGCCGGGCAAGCCCGATCGGCCCAGAGCGCAAGCCTTACGACCGGCGAAAGGCCCAAGGAGTTCCAAAAATAGGGACAGTCACCTATTTCTCTGGTTTCCATGGACATGCTGTTACCATAGATGGACGAGGCTGCGAGCGAAGTCGCTCGGGCCAAGGCGCAATGGGAGAAATAGGTGACTGTCCCTATTTTTGCGGAGGAGGGTGCGATGAAAGGCAAGATCGGTTTTCCGGTATGGTCGGCGCTGATCGCCGTGCTCGCGGGCGTGGCGCTGCTGCTCGAGGCCGCGGGGACGATCAGCGTGGGCCGGTGGTGGGTCTGGGTTGTGTTTGTCGCTGCCGTGGCGTTCGTCGTGGTCGGCCTGGCCTACAGCAAAGTGGCGGACCGCCCCGGCTTCTGCCCCTACGGCCGCTTCTGCCCGTTCAGAGGCCTCTGCCCGTTCGCGAAATGAGGGGCGCCGAACCCCGTCCGCAATTCCCCCCTATTCCACGAAGAGAAATGTGTAGGCGTATTGGAGGTCGTGCCAGGCGGCGGTGGCGATCTTTTGAAGGCTAATGCTGGTCGAGACAAAGCAAAGTAAGAGGCCGAGGACAATGATGTTGAGGAGGTAGATGGCGATATACGAGAACACAGGGCCGGCGACACGGACGTCGTCCTGGGAGCGGGCGAGCATCCAGGTGTTGAGCAACAAATGGAACGACCAGGTGAAGCCGACGGCGAAGAGGAGAATATTGAAGTAGCGCTCGATGGGCCAGAACTCCTTGGCGAGATAGTAGAGCCCGATGACGGCGAGCATATACATGGGAAAAAAGTAGGGCGCGAGCGCGATGAGCGGGTTGACCTTGGTGGCGCGGACGGAGCCGCTCCGCTTGCGGACCGTGATGCGCTTGACCCGGCCGCGCATGAGGATGACCCAGAGCGCGTGCGTGAGCTCGTGGCCGATGACGTAAGTGCGGATCGGCTTATTGAAGACGAGGAAAAAAACGAGGTGCGAGGCGAAGCCGCTGCCGAAGTACAGCAGATTTCTTGGGAGATCGTCGGCGAGCGCGATGGCGCGGACGCAGGTCACCGTGAGTGCGGCGCAGGCGGGCAAAAGCAGCAAGCCGAGAAAGAAGTAGGCAAATCGAGCAAGCCGTGAGGATCGGGCCGCTGTCGCCATGAGCTAGCGGTTCCGCAAATTGCGATAATCAATAATCACGAAAAAGTTTACGTCGTAATCTTTGACGCCCTCAGGGAAGGGCGGAAATTCTTTTGCGACTTTTTTCAGGTTCTCTTCGGTCAGGCGGTTGATTTCATCGTCCTCGCTGCGCATCGTGGGGTCGAGGAACGAGTAGTTGAGCGTGCCGTCGCGCGAGAGGCTGAGCCAGACCTTGAGCCGGCCCTCGTAGCCGCGCTCGTCGAGCTTCCTGGGGACCTCGAAGTGGCGCTGGATGACACGCTGGAGCTCCTTGCGGTAGCTCGCCGCGCCGGGATGCTCGTCGAAGGTGTACCAGTCGGTGTACTCGATCTTGGGGAGGTCTTTGTCTGTCGTGGCCGTAGGCGACGGACTGTCGGTTTCGGTCTGGTCCTCGTCGAGCGGCTCGGCGACCGGCTCATGGGTGAGGTTGAGCCGCTCGTCCGGGAGCGCCTCGTCGGGCAGCTCGATCGCGGCGCTCTCGTCGTCGAGCGCATCGGCGCCCTGGATGAGGGTATACGGGATGAGGCGCGGGCCGGCGGCCTCGTTCGTGGTGCTGCGGCCGGTGGCGAAGGGGATGACGAAAAGCACGCCGTGGAGCGCGGCGGAGATGACGAGGAACGTCCTCAGGACGCGCTGGCGGGACCAGAGGAGCACCGTCCACGTGACGAGCCCGACAAGACAGAGGCCAACGATGATGGTGGTGGTCTGGGCCATTATGCAAACCCGTGCTCGGCGAGAAAGTCGCGCGTCAGGCCGCTCGGAGCGGTGCCCGTCCGCCGAATGAAGTTGGCGATGTAGCGGGCCATGAGGTCCACCTCGATGTTGACGCGAGCGCCCTCGGCGCGGTCGCCGAAGGTCGTGTGCTCGAAGGTGTAGGGGATGATGTGCACGGTGAACGACGCGTCGGCGGTCTCGACGACGGTCAGGCTCACGCCGTCCACGGCGATCGAGCCTTTCGGCGCAATAAACGGCATGTACTTCGCGTCCACGCCGATCTCGAAGACCCAGTCGGCGCCCTGGCGGCGGCGGCGCAACGCGGTGCCGGTGTCGTCCACGTGGCCGGTGACAAAGTGGCCCCCGAGCTCGCTCGACGGCGTGAGCGAACGCTCGAGGTTGACACGCTCGCCCGAGCGGAGGTTGCCGAGGTTCGTGCGCGCAAGCGTTTCTTCGAGGACGTCTATCTCGAGCGTGCCTGCGGCGGCCTCGACGACGGTGAGGCAAACGCCGTTGACGGCGATGCTGTCGCCTCCCTTGACTGGGCCGAAGCCCTCGGGCACACGCAGGGCGAGACGCGCGGCCTTGCCTGAAGACGTGGTCAGGCCGACGGTGGTGCCCGTTGTCTCAACGAGACCTGTGAACATTTTTCAAGTCGCCCCGATATGGGAAGTTACACCTCACTAATCATAGCATGCGAGCATGCCCTCGCCAAGTCGCATCGGCCCGGGGGCGCAAGAGGCAAAGCGCTTGGCGGGGCGACGGCTGTGTGCGATACTTTCGCCGACGAGGATGGGGATGGGTTGGCACGAACCCGCGGAGGAGTTGAGATGAAGAGCTTTTTTGCCTGCCTCGCGGTCGCCCTGGTGGTCCCGGTGGTTGGGGTTGCCGGGGAAGCTACGCTGCCTGATCTCGACGTGACGCACATCAGCCGGACACCGCGCTATCCGGGGTACGAGGTCGAGGTCCCGGCGGCAGGCGAGATGCAGGGTATTCCCCGGCTCAAACCCGGCACGGAGCGCGATAAGCGCCGGCCGGACGAGGGTGAGCAGGTCACGTTTACGGCGCACGTGGTGAACAAAGGCCGCGCACGAGCGCCGAAGTTCGCCTACGTGTGGAAGCTCGACGGCAAGGCAATCGGTCGCGGCACGATGGGGCCAATCGGGCCGGGCGAGACCGCCACGGCCGGGACGACGTGGGCCTGGACGATGCAGCGGCACGAGATCGAGTTCGTTGCTGACTCCGAGAACGCCGTCGAGGAAGCGTACGAGACGAACAACGCTCGGAAAGATGTGACCGATGCGTTGGCGCTGCTCGTGGCGGTGCACCGGACGACGTACGAGGCGTTCAACGCGGTCCCGAACGTCGTCGGGACGCGTTCGTTCGAGGACTGGGTGCAGTTTCACGTCGAGACGATGAACGTGCTCTTCGAGCGCTCACGGTCGGAGCTCGCGCGGCACGGGATCCTTGACCGCGTCCGGGTGGACGCGTTTGTCGTCGGGGATCGTGAGGAGGAAGAGGCGATTCGGCGGGGCGTTGACGTCGCGTGGCGGGCCGGCGAGCGGGCCGACTGCGCGCAGTGGGCGGCGGAAACGGACTACAGCCTGCTGCGCGAGTGGGCGCGTGGGCTCGGGATGATTGACACGACGATCCTGAACGTCGAGTGCTGGAACAATACGGTGCGCGGCCTCGACGGCGCACGAGTGCGCCTCGGGCACGATTTTTCGGAGGCGCAGACGATGATGCACTCGCCGGGGCCGAATCTGTTTTGCGAGGGGAACGTGCTCGCGATGAATGCGCAGCGGCAGCGGCGACGCGGGTTTTCGGGCGATTTCCTTTACGCGATTCCCGAGCAGAACATCATTTGCGTGCTCGACCGGAAAGGCAAGCCGGTGCCGTACGCCGGCGTCGCGGTCTATCAGTGGGATCGCTCGGCGTGGAGCGACCCAGAGGGTCCGGAACCGATCGCCGTCGGCACGACGAGCGAGAAGGGCGAGTTCGTTCTGCCGAACCGGCCGTGCCCGACGGTCACGACGGCGCAGGGTTTTGCGCTCAGGCCGAATCCGTTCGGGCGAATCAACGTGGACGGCTCGAACGGGCTGCTCTTGCTCCGGGTCCAGGCTCGACGACAAACGGACTTTTTGTGGATGGAGATCTTCGAGTTCAACCGGCAGTACCATGCGGGGAACGCGGAGTTCGCTACGTACGAGATCGCGACGTGGCTGCCGGAGGAAGGCGCGCCGCTCGCCCCGCTCGACGTTCAGGGCACGACGACGGGGCGGCAGGTGACGCTCGAGTGGAAGCCCGCGCGCTCGCCCGACGTCGTGGGCTACACCGTTTATGGCGGCGCGAGCGCCGACTACGGCTATAAGCCGGTGGCGTCGGGCGTGGGCGACCTCAAGTGGGGCGGCACCCTCCTGCAGTCGGACGCCTCGTTGTCGAAAACGTACCGGTACGTGGTGACCGCCGTGGACGCGCGCGGCAAGGAGTCGGCGTTCTCGACGAGCTACACGACGCCCCTCCTCGTCGAGGTGCGCGGCGTGGCGGTGGACTCGACTGGCCGGCGCATTGTGGCCGACGCCTTTTACCACTACGTTCTCGCCCAGGAGGCCGACGGCGACTGGGTCGGCTTCTTGAGCGAGACGTCGTGGGGCGGCGTCAAGGAACGCCCCGGGGCGGCGTTGCTGCTCGAGGACGTGGCGGTGGACAGTCGTGACCGGATTGTTGCGCTCAACGCGCCAGACGAGTGGGACGATTTGGCCGGCTTCACGATCTTCGGCAACGACGGCGAATGGATCAAGACGGTCGGCACGGGTGCCGAGGGCGGATTCAAGACGCCGAAAGGGATTGCTGTCGGGCCCGGTGACGTGATCGTCGTGGCCGACACGGGCCACCACCGGGTGCAGGTGTTCGACAAGGACGGCGCCTTCCTGCGCGCGTTCGGCACACGAGGCTCGGGCGACGGTGAGTTCGAGTCGCCCGAGGGCGTCGCCGTCGCAACCGACGGGACCATCTACGTGACCGACACGGGCAACAACCGCGTGCAGGTGTTTACGCCCGAGGGCGAGTTCGTCGAGGTGCTCAGCGATTTGGCGTTAAAGGATCCGCGTGACGTGGATGTCGGTCCCGACGGCACGATCTATATCGCCTCGACGGGCAACAACGCGGTGCTCGTGCTGCCGAAGGGCGACGTGACGAAGAAATGGACGCTCAATGACGCGGGCGGCAAATTGAACGGGCCGGTCGGCGTGAGCGTTGACGCGACGGGCAACATCATCATCGCCGACTCGGGCAACAAGCGCATTACGGTCTTCAAGGCTGAGGATCGGAGCGACCTCGAACCGTGAGCATATCCGACGGCACGACTTCCACTCAACGGCGCGCGAACGCCGAGGCGATCGTGCGCACGCTGCGCGAGGCGGGGCACGAGGCCTACTTCGCGGGCGGCTGCGTGCGCGACCTCGTCATGGGGCACGCGCCGCACGACTACGACGTGGCGACCTCGGCGACGCCCGAGGAGGTCGTCGGGCTCTTTGAGCAAACCGTCGAGGTGGGCGCGGCGTTCGGCGTGGTGCTCGTGATCCTCGGCGGGCACGAGTACGAGGTGGCGCGCTTCCGCACGGAAGGGCCGTACTCGGACGGGCGGCATCCGGACCGCGTCGCCTTCGCGAGCGCCGAGGAGGACGTGAAACGGCGCGACTTCACGATCAACGGTCTGTTGTACGATCCCGCGACGCAGGAGGTGATTGATTACGTCGGCGGCCGGGCCGACATCGAGCGCGGCGTGGTCCGCACGATCGGCGACCCGTCCGAACGATTCGCCGAGGATCGGCTCCGCCTCATCCGGGCGGTGCGGTTTGCGGCGCGGTTCGAGTTCACGATCGAGCCGCCGACGCTCGAGGCGCTCAAGCGGCTGGCGCCGACGGTCGAGTCGGTGAGCCGGGAGCGGATCCGCGACGAGCTTGCGAAGATGCTCACGGGAGCGAATCGCGGCGCGGCGCTACGGTTCCTGCACGAGACGGGGCTGCTCGCCGTCGTCCTGCCGGAGGTCGAGGCGATGGTGGGCGTCGAGCAGCCCGACCGTTTCCACCCGGAGGGTGACGTCTTCGAGCACACGGTGCTCGTCCTCGACGCGCTCGAGGCGCCGGGCCCCGTGCAGGCGTTCGGCGCGCTACTGCACGACGTGGGCAAGCCGCCGACGTTTACGGAATCGGACCGCATCCGCTTCAACAACCACGACGTGGTCGGCGCCGAGATCGCCGACGCCGTCTGCAAGCGGCTGCGGTTTTCCGGGGAGATGCGGCGGCAGGTCGTCGAGATCGTTCGCAACCACATGCGGTTCATGCACGCGCCCGAGATGCGCGAGAGCACGCTCAAGCGCCTCTTGCGGCGCGAGACGTTCGATGACGAGCTTGCCGTGCACAAGGCGGACTGCCTCGCCAGTCACGGCGACATGACGGTGTACGATTTCCTCGTCAGGAAACGCGCGGAAGTCCCGCCGGAGGCCATCAAACCGGTGCCGCTCGTGACGGGGCACGACCTGATCGCCGCGGGCTACGAGCCGGGCCCGCTTTTCGGCGAGATCCTCGGCGCCGTCGAGGACCGCCAGCTCGAGGGGGAGCTCACGACGAGCGAGGAGGCGCTCGCGTGGGTAATCAGGACGTATCCCGTTGAGCGCGGTCCACGCGCCCGCCCGGAGCAGGGAATGTAGGGCGGCGGCGGGGCCTCCCGGCCCCGCCGCTGTGGCTAGTGATCTATGGGGTTGGTGGAAATCTGTGGCGGATTGGCGTGCGTCGCCCTATTATAATGGGTACGTCAGACGAGGATTTTTTTGGATGAGTACGCCGATAATCAAACTCTACGACACGACGCTCCGAGACGGTAGCCAGGCCTCGGACATCAACTTCACGCTCGAGGAGAAGCTGGCGCTGCTCGGCGAGTTCGACCGGTTCGGCTTCGACTACGTCGAGGGAGGCTGGCCTCGGCCGGGGTCGGTGGACGAGGCGTTTTTTGCCGAGGCCTCCCGGCTGAAGCTCCAGCACGCGAAGCTCGCCGCGTTTTGCTCGACCAAGAAGGTGCGCACGGCAGTGGCTGAGGATCCGATCCTCGGGGCGCTCGTCGAGTCGGGCGCGCCGGTGGCGACGATCTTCGCGAAGACGTGGATCCACCACGTCACCTACCAGCTCAAGGCGACGCCGGAAGAAAACCTCGGGATGATCCGCGAGACGATCGAGTACCTCAAAAGCCCGGCAGCGCCGTCGGTGCAGGAAGTCATCTACGATGCGGAACATTTTTTCGACGGGTACAAGGACGACGCCGACTACGCCCTCAAAACGCTCAAGACGGCGGCGCTCGCGGGCGCGGGCGCACTCGTGCTGTGCGATACGAACGGCGGGACGCTGTTTTGGGAGATCGGCGAGATTGTCCGGCGCGTGCGCGACTTCCTCGAGAACGATTCGGAGCTCCACGAGCGGTTCGGCTCAGAGCTGCCGGAGCTCGGCATCCACTGCCACAACGACTCGGGCCTCGGCGTGGCGAGCACGCTCGAGGCGGTGCGCGCCGGCTGCACCCACGTCCAGGGCACCGTCAACGGCATCGGCGAGCGCGTGGGCAACGCCGACCTCGTGCAGATCGTGGCGAACCTCGTCATCAAGAGCGACTACAGACTCAATGACTTCGTCCGGACGGAGGCGCTGACGCACCTGAGCGAGGCGGTCTATGCCGCCGCCGGGTTGCGGCCGCGCAAGGACCAGCCATTCGTCGGCGTCAAGGGGTTCGCGCACGACGGCGGCGTGCACGTGGACGCGGTGCTCAAGGGCGCGAGCTACCAGCACATTGACCCCGCGCGCGTTGGCAACAAGATGCGGATCGTGCTGAGCACCAACTCGGGCCGGGCGAGCATCTACGGCGTGGTGAAATCGCTCGGGTTCGACGTCGAGCCGGACGACCCGCGGCTGAAGGCGATGCTCGA
>Ga0180431_10003756_pt1 | contig 19302 bp, 12 predicted proteins | sample SS_ome_11_FD_132459 | JGI IMG/M metagenome (GOLD analysis project Ga0180431, IMG submission 132459) | Hypersaline lake sediment archaeal communities from the Salton Sea, California, USA - SS_1_MS_1 metaG | ecosystem: Environmental > Aquatic > Non-marine Saline and Alkaline > Hypersaline >... | reverse complement strand
GATGCTTACGTCCCAGCGGGCGCTCCAGTTGCCACCGACGATCATATCCCAGTCGGGAGTGACGAACTCGATCTCGACGCCCAGGCGGTCGGCGACCTCCTTGGCAACGTCGACGTCGAAGCCGTCGAGCTCGCCTTGATCGTTGAGGAAGCTCTGAGGGGCGTAGTTGGGGTCCGTGGAGACCTTCATCAGGCCCGCATCGAGCACCTCGTCGAGCAGGTCGGCGCCGTCGCCGGCCTCCTCGGGCTCTACCAGCGTCGTGAGGTCGATCCCGTACCACTCCTCCGAGAGCTTGGTCAGGGTGCCGTCGGAGTGCATCTCGTCAAGAATCTCATTGAGCCGGTTGACCATCTGATCGGATGGGCCGCGAGCTTTGTCCAGGGCGAAGACGAGTGGCTCGTAGAACGCCGGAGTGCCAATGTATTTCAGGTCGACGCCGCTGTCGATGGCGGTCTGGATGGTCGGCTGGGCCGACATGACGGCATCCAGGCGGACGCCGTCGCCCAGGGCCAGGTCCTGGATAGCCTCGGCGTCGGTGGGGTAGGGCTTGATATCGACGCCTGAGGGCGGCTCGTACATCATCTCCCCGCCCACTATGGCGAGCTCGCCGTTGAGGTAATCTTCGTACGTAGTCGCGGTGCCCAGGCCGAGGGTCTTGCCGGATAGATCATCCACAGAGGCGATGTCCGTGTTGTCCTGGTGGACGGCGAAGGAAGCCGGGGTGTAGTAATAGGGGTCGGTGAACCAGAGGACCTCGGAGCGGGGCTCCGTGGGCGTCATGGAGCCGATGCTGACGTCCCAGCGGGCGCTCCAGTTGCCGCCGACGATCATGTCCCAGTCTGGGGTGACGAACTCGATCTGGACGCCCAGGCGATCAGCGACCTCCTGAGCGACATCGACATCGAAGCCGTCGAGTTCGCCCTCATCGTTAAGGAAGCTCTGAGGGGCGTAATTGGGATCCGTGGAGACCTGGAGCACGCCGGCCTCCATGACCTCGCTGAGCAGGCCCTCCGCTGACGGTTCTTCAGTCGGCTCCTCCTCCGCTGCTTCCGTCGGTGGCTGAGTTGCCGGAGGGGCAGTCGGTGGCACTTGTGTTGCTCCGCCGCCGCATGCAGCGGATGCCATCGCGAGAACGCCCAAGACGGTGATAAGGATGCTGATTCTGCCAGGGTTTCTCATCTTTCCTCCTAGAGTGATCGTGCCGGGGGCGATTTCCGATCTAGACTCAACAGGGCCATGTGTCTCGCTAGGATCACCTCCTGTAACGGGAAGGCTGGTCACAGACGACCGGGGACTTTGAGCATACCGTATTATATTGACGCCAATATCGATGTCAAATCGTACCTCACAGATATCCTTCGTTCTTTGACATGCGAACAGCCTCCAGTACAATATGCCGTTCGATATCTGCATAGGCTGCCGAAAGCGTTCCCCCGAAGAGGTGCCCATGAGGCTGGAAGTTTTCTGTGACCGCATCAGACGTAACGCTGTGACTCTGGTCAGGCTCTGTGGAGACGCTGGTATCGAGGTCGTAGGGGTCACGAAGTCTTGCTGTGGCCATCCTGAAGTGGCTCGAGCCATGCTTTCCGGGGGGGTCACGACTCTGGCGGACTCTCGCCTCGACAACGTCCGGCGGATGCGGGAAGCCGGGATCGATGCGGACGTCATGCTGCTGCGTCTTCCCGGCCTGAGCGAGGTGGCGGACGTTGTCACACTGACGCAGGTTAGCCTCAACTCGGAGATGGAAACCATTCGCGCGCTGTCGGAGGCAGCGCAGGAGCAGAAACTGACCCACCGGGTAATCCTCATGGTAGAGATGGGCGACCGGCGCGAGGGTGTCATGCCACCAGATGCCCTCTCGATAGTAAGGACCATCCGGGAATTGCCATGCATTGATCTAGTCGGGATCGGTACCAACCTCGTTTGTATCGGCGGCGTTCTGCCGACCGTGGAGAACACCCAGGCCCTGATTGACCTGGCGGAGTCTATCGAAGAGGCCCTGGACATTGAATTTGAGGTCATCTCGGGAGGCAACACCTACAGCCTCGATTTTGTGATTCGGGATGAGATGCCTACGCGTATCAATCAGCTGCGTGTGGGTGAAGGGATCCTGTTGGGGGTCAACAGCGTTACCAAGAACCCATTGCCTTGTCCTCACCAAGATGCATTCAGCGTTGTGGCCGAGGTTATCGAGGTCAAGACGAAGCCCTCAATGCCTGAGGGGCCTATCGCGATGGATGCATTTGGGCGCAAGCCTGAGTGGGAGGATCTGGGGCTGCGTCGCCGAGCTATTCTCGCTCTTGGCGAGCAAGACATGCGCATCAGCGGTCTGCGGTCGAGGCGTCGCGGGGTCACCATCGTCGGTGCCAGCTCCGACCATCTGGTCGTGGACGTGACCGAGGCGCACCCTCCTGTCGGGCTCGGTGAGGAGCTGGCCTTCGCCCCGTTGTACGAGGCCGTCGCCACCGGGATGGCAAGCAGCTCCGTGACCAAGGTCGTCGTGCCTATCAGCGACTGGTCATCCTAGTCCCTGCCAGTTAGCTGCGATAGGATACTACGTCGCAAGCGGCCCACTGCAAAGCCATGCCAAGCCCGGCACCCAAGGCCGGGAATCACCTAGCTGTCTGGGTTCTCTGGAAATCTGACGCCCTCTCCACTTACGCCTTCACGCAGTGTTTGACAGTCCTCCGGGATTGGCATAGTCAGTGGGTGTTTCCAGAGACGGCAACCAGCATGACTATCCGCGCCAAGCAAGAGGCGTGCAGCGAGCCATCCCTGTCGGCGTGCGTTATCCTCCCTTTCTTTGTGCAATGTGGCAAAGTGCCAGCCTCCACGCGGAGGCTGGATTCTTGGATGCCCGAGGGTCGAGTGATCAACGGTTGTTGTCCTGGAAAGGGGAAGCTTGGCGGGTCTCCTGAAAGGAGGTCGTCGTCCGATCCGCACAGGCCGGCGAGGGGCGTTCAAGCACATCTCCGGCGCTATGGCGTCTCACCAACCAAGATTATCATCAGGAGGAGATGACAGGGAAGGGGACCAGACTACTGTGAAGCACGCTTGTTCTCACAGTTCTTGCGGCCCTGCGGGGCTGCCTGTGGGCCGCCGGTCACAGAGGGACTCATTGACGTGCTGGCTAACGCACCCGTCGTAGAGTGGTGGAAATAGGGCCGACCGAAGCCACTGCGAAGGCCTCGGGAGTATGAGTGTCTATACCGGAGAGTTTGCGGTCATGGTGGGCCCGTCGAAGGGGGGCGAGTCGACGCTGCCCGGCCAAATCAACATGCTCGAGACCTTTTCAGGGCGGGTCAGATTGTGGTCGGCGGCCGCTCCATCACAGAGACGAATCACGTCAACCGGATTCGGGCCGAAACTGGATGCTGTTCCCGCTGTTCAACCGCTTCGCGCATCTCTCGGATTTGGAGTCCATCACGCCGGCCCAGCGCGTGGTGCTCGCTTGCCCTGCCTTAGGCTCATCTTCGGGGCAAACAGCACTGCCCAGCGAACTGGATCCGGGAATCAGATAGGTCCTGGGTGGACGCGTTGAGCTCCTGGAATGCCGCGTAGGGGACGGCAGTTGTGACCGGAGGCCCGTCACGGGTTCGGAAGGGGGCCCCTAAGGCATTGGTTAGGATCGAAAGATGATGGATGGAAGGAGATAGGTCTTGGAGAAGGGGATGCCTAATCCCAACCGAACCGTCAGTAGGCGTTAGGTGACTCGAAGAGTCTGAAGACAGTGCGCAGCAGGATTTTCGCGTCCAAGAGAAGAGACCAGTTCTCTATGTACCAGAGATCGTACTTCGTGCGCTCGGCGATGGATGTGTCCCCGCGAAGCCCATTGACCTGCGCCCAGCCAGTCAGTCCTGCCTTCTCCCAATGCCGGTCCATGTACCGCGGGATGGAGCGCCGGAACTGGTTCACATAGATGGGGCGCTCCGGCCGGGGTCCGACCAGGCTCATCTGACCGAGCAGGACGTTGATCAACTGTGGCAACTCATCGACGTTGATGCGTCGAAGGATTCTCCCCAGCCGAGTCACCCGTGGGTCATCCTCCACTGTCCAGCCGGGCCCCTGGGCCTCGGCGTTCTTCCGCATGGACCGGAACTTGAGCATGCTGAACGATCTGGCGTCCAGACCCATTCTCTCCTGCACGTAGAACACGGGTCCCCGGGAGTCCAGTTTAATCAAGACTGACACCAGCATCATCACTGGGGAGAGCACGACAAGCCCCAGGGAAGCACCGAAGATGTCCATCATCCGCTTTGCCACACGCCGCCAGCCTCGGAGAGCGATATCTCGCACCGTCACCAGCGGCAACCCGCCCAGATCTCCGATACCCACCGGGCTTGCCATGATCTGGAAGACGTCCGGGAAGACCTTGATAGTCACCTGTCCGCGTTCGCACTCTGAAAGCAGCATCAGAATGTCTTGATGGGTGGCCTCGGGCAATGCGATGATCACCTCGTCGACGTTGTGTTCGTCGATCAACGGCGCCAGTTGGGCCGCGCTACCGAGGATTCTCGCGCCCAGTGGTGCCTCCTCTTCGGAACCGTTCGCTGTCACGAAACCGGCTACCTTGTAGCCTAGGCCTGGATTTGACTGGATCTTCTGATGGACCATGCGCCCGACCTCGCCTGTGCCCACGATCAACACCCGATCGCATCCCCATCCTCGCTGTCGTAACCGGGACCGGACGTTCGCGTGGAGGAGACGTCCCCCCATAATGAAGATGATGGTCAGGATCCACCCGTAGAGTACCACCCCGCGCGAGTAGTCCATCGCCAACGATGTATTCTTGAATAGGAGTGAAGATAGGGCAACCCCAATCAGCGTACCCACCGATGTTGATCGGAACACCGAGGACAGTTCGTCCACGCGAGAGGTCGTGCGGGTGACGTGGTATAGGCGGGCGAAGCCAAACACCGTTACCACCGACACGACGTGGGTAAGGAAGAGGCCGGAGTAGTCGGGGAACTGTCCCATGTTCTGGGCTTGCTCGGGCCAGGGGATCAAACGCCGCATCCAGTACGCCAAGTAGAAAGCCGTACAGGCCATCGTCAGGTCGGTGACGACCAGTGTGATGGCAAAGATGGTACGCACCCGCGACTTGGATCTCATAGTCGTGCTTCCCGCCCGGCCCGGCCCGTCGACACGGCTAGCCGTATTTCCTCGAGCTTCGACCTCACCCGCACAGTCCCCAGGATCAGGGTGTGAGCCCACCAGGGGGTCTGTGCCGCGAAGTGTTTGAGATAGAAGATCGCTTTTGCACGATAGAACTCCACCTGCGCGCGAGGGTTGAGACGGGTGGATGCCTTTTTCACGTGGAGGACTGTGACCGCCGGGTTATAGTATATCTTCCAGCCCGCGTCCCTAATCCGGTAGGCCCAGTCGAGATCCTCGCCATACATGAAGAACGTCTCGTCCATCAACCCCACGTCCTTGATGGCCTCTCGGCGGACCAGCATGAAGGCCCCCACCACTGAGTCCACCTCAGCGAGCTTGTCAACGTCCAGGTAGGTTAGGTTGTAGCGGCCGAAGCGGCGGCTCTGAGGGAAGAGGCGAGAAAGGCCCGTCATTCTATAGAAGGAGACCTCCGGCGTAGGAAAGGAACGTCGGCAGGCCAGGTCCAGTGACCCATCGGGACGGACGAGCTTGGGCCCGACGGCGCCGGCCTCGCCATGCTGCTCCATGAAGTTGATCATCGTCTGCAGGGCGTCCGGTGGAATCTCGGTGTCGGAGTTCAAGAGGAGGGCAAACCGCGGCGCTTCTGATCGTCGATCAGTGGATGGTTTCTGCCTGAAGCCAAAGGCCCGCAAGCCTTGATTGTTCGCCGTAGGGTAGCCGACGTTCTCCTCATTGGCGATCAGCGTAGCCTGAGGGAACTCTGCTGCGACCATGTCCGCGCTGCCGTCGGAGGATGCGTTGTCCACGACACACACTTCGAAAGTGAACGAGCCTCGACTGGCATAGACCGAACCGAGGCAGTCGCGAAGCATTTCGCGGGTGCAGTAACTGACGACCACAATACCTAGATCAAGCATACCGTTTGGTCGTGGACACTGTCTTGGGGGGCGTCCACGTTCCGGCGGCAGGTATGGTAGCACAGAGACGCTGGCTGGTCAAACCTGGTCGACCGACTCTAGAATTCCGCGTAGAGGGACAGAAGTCGTCGAGCTATCCTGTCCCACGTGTACCCCTCGAGGATCGTCTGTCGCGCCCGCCGTCCCATCTCCTGGCGGGCCGGTCCGCCCATTTGGACGATCTTGACCGCCGCGTCTGCCAGTTGCGCGATGTCATTGTGGTCTACCAGGAGGCCGTTAACACCATCCTCGATCACGTCGCGGGAGCCTCCGTGGACACTGGCCACCAGCGGACACTCCAACACCATGGCTTCGAGCATCACAATCGAGAAGTACTCCTGCGAAGGCAGAATCACGGCATCTGCGGCGGCGAAGAAGTCGGGCATGTCGTCATGTGGCACAGGCGGGTGGGCCACGACTTCATGCACAAGCCCGTGCTCCGCTATGAGACCCTTGATGCGGGCAGCGTAATCCGTCGGCGGATCCGGCCAAGCGAGAAGCAGCAACCGGTAGGAATGTCCCTCAAGCCGCTCGCGCGCTTGCATCAATGCCCGAATCATGGCCCCTTGCCCCTTGCGGGGATCCACCCGCGATGGGACGAGCAGCACGAAATCCTCTTCGTCAATGCCCAGGTTTCGGCGAAGCCGGTGTCTAACTCCTGGGGCCGCTGGGGGGAATGCGGTGGGGTCGATTCCGTTGGGTACCACCGTCACGCGGGGGTCGCCGGGCGGGACGGCCTTGTAGTGATCGAAGAGGAATTCAGATTCAGGTGTCGAGAGTGGCAGGATGCGATCCGCTACGACGAGAGAGCGTTCCTCCGAGGCGACCCGTACGGGGAAGTTGTACAGCTCATCGAGCTTCTCTGGCGTACTCTCTCCTCGCTTCAACGCATCTTCACGCTTTCTTCTGCCCAATGAGTGCGTGGTAAGCAGGGCAGGCGGGTGAGGGGCCCAGCGGGCCTTCAACATAGATGCTGTCTCCCAACCGTCGGCGTAGTGTCCGTGGATCACATCGTAGTGCAAGCCTTCTCGTTCGGCGAAGGTCAAGATCTCCAACACAAACTCCGCAATAGGCTCCCCGTAGAGGAACTCCTTTGGTACGTAGCGGTCTGTCGGACCGCATGGAAGCCGGATCAACCGCACCCGGGGATCACCATCGAGCTGCTTAACCGGCTGGTCAGCCCAGGGATCGCTGTCCTGAAGCCGGGTGAAGATGTCGATCTCCAGGTCCGGGTTGATGCGGCTGAGTGCGTGGGGTAGTTTGTTCATCACGACCGTCTGTCCGCCCTGCGACTCCTCGCCCAGGCGGTCAAGCCAGTCTGGTCGGGTGTGAGGGCTGGTCCAAAGTACTCGCATTGGCTCTCTCTCCTCCCGCTATTGTCTACGTGAGTGCCGGGCCCCGCTCACAAGCGCTTGCGAAACCTTTTCGGGCTGTGTAGTCGTCCGGGCTCAGCTGCTAGGCAGGGCGCGCATAATTCCCCGAAACCGCCCGCCAGCTCCCAATCTCTACTCCTTCGCGTCGGCCATCGAGTCGAGCCAGTCGTCGAAGACCTGGCGCGCGTTAGTGAAAGTGATCCATTCTGGTAGCTGGTGGGAGCCGAATCAAGTGAGTTCAGTGGTGTCATCGCCCGGCTGCTCTTCCCCATACACCGCCCTGCCAACGAAGTAGATGTTGAGCGTGGAATTGCGGACACCGGCACGCAAATATTGCCAGGATAGAAGCCCGCGAGATGGGTCAGTGTGACCTTCAAGACAGTCTCCTCCGGGACCTCGCGGATGTCAGTCTCGCCGAGGAGCTCGCCGACTTCGAGGAATCCCCCTGGGATGTCCCACCACCCTCTGTGGGGCTCCATCGCTCCGCGGATGAGCAGCACACTACGCCCGTCGACAACGATGGTACCAGCGCTAGGCTTGGCATTCGGATAGTCGACCCTCCCATAAGCTGGGGAGACAGGCTGTCCCCTGTCATCGCCGAGCCGCTCGGTTCTCCTGCGGAGCTCCCCACAAAGGGCACAGAAGCGCGGCCCGGTGAGATGCGCGGCGAGGCCAGTTCCAGCGGCGAAGGCCGAGCCGGCGACCGGCAATCTCCTTACGGCGTCCGGCAACATGGCTCGCGCAGTCATCGTGCGAAACTGAGCCTCGGCGCTCTTGGAAGCGCGCGACCCTCAAAAACCCATGCCCCGATCATGCGGACGGGCCGGAGCACGGAGGTGCAGCGGGCTCCGCGACCAACGGTGTGTTCTCTCAGTCGGCGTTCCAGGTTGGTGGTGACTCCCGTGTACACGGTTTCGTCGGCCCACAGGAGTACGTATTGGAACCACAGCTTCCTGCTCATTAAGTCGCGGCCATCCTCCCAAGCCGCGGCTTCTAATGGGTTCTGCATTCCAACCCTGTGTGCGTAGACCCGTGGCCCGGTGTCGCGTGGGATCTCAGAATGATGCCCATTCTAGCACGTTTTCCGATTTGGCGAAACGGCCTCCGAATGGGCAGGCGGTTCCTCTAGGCACCAAAGGACGTTGGTACCAAGCTCCTATGGCGTGGACTGCTACCTCGTGCTATACTGTTGTTGCCTTGACCAGGTCGTGCTGCTTGATGCTCGCTTGTGAGACGTTATGGACAGGCCACGGATGCCGTCCCCTTGGCAGCCAAGACGCTGAGGATGGGGCGACGGCGCAGAGATCTCCAAACGTTCGAGGCTGGTCCGACGGTTGTCTGTCCGCGCCGCAGGGTGACGACCGGCGGACTGGACTCACCGTAACGCATCTGTAATTGTCCAGCTATTGTCAGACGGCCTCACCTCTGATATGATAGACTACGGGCTGGATCCGGCGCGTCCACGGGATGGTGCCGCTGTCTATTGGAGATCTCTGATGTCTTACCCTTCCATTCTATATATCGAGGACAATCCCGGAAACCGTCTCCTGGTCCGTCGTGTCCTTGAGGCATGTGGCTACGAGGTGTTTGAGGCTACTGACGGTTCGTCCGGCCTTCGAGCGGCGACAGAGCTCAATCTGGATCTGATTCTTCTGGACATCAATCTCCCGGAGGTTCACGGCTACGAGCTTGCGGGCCGGTTCCGGGGGATGGCCCACCTCGATCGGGTGCCTGTCGTTGCTGTCACGTCAAACGTCATGAAGGGCGACCGCGAACGTGCCCTGGAGGCCGGCTGTGATGGCTACATACCCAAACCTATCGACATCGACCGACTTCCTTCGCAGATAGAGAGGGTTCTCCGTCAGCGCGGAAGACAAGGATTCGGTCACTATGCAGCCTGATGAGGCCACCATTGTCATCGTCGAGGACAATTTTCAGAACTACGTTCTGATGACCAGGCTACTGGCGCACCTGGGCGTCAAGGACTGCGTATGGAAGGAATCCGGCTGGCAGGTGCTTGAGTTCGCGGAGTCCTTGCCGCGTATTGATCTCATTCTTATGGATATCTTCCTTCCCGGATCCGATGGATACACGTTGTTGGAACGCCTTCGGGGACATACCCGGTTCGAGGAAACGCTTGTCATTGCCGTGACGGCAGACGCCTCCGTACAGAGTATGCGTCGCGCGAAGGCCTCGGGATTTGATGGATTCATAGGCAAACCGCTTAACCCAGACCAGTTTCCAGCGCAGATTTCGCGCGTGCTAAGTGGCGGGGCGGTCTGGGAGTGTAGCTGACGATTGGAAGCGTGTGACACCTCCTTCTGACAAGGGCCCGCTGCGGGCGGCGTGCACGTTCTCATCGTTACCCACCAGCCTCACCGGGGACAGCAGAGCTGCCACATCGTCGAGCGGAGCGCGCATACCTGTCTGAAGGGTACGTGGGCTGATGTCACGGGCCCTCCGGCAGCTGGGACCACGGAGGAGCGGACACCTTCTTCGTCTGTCGCTCGGCATAACGTGTCGGGCGAGAGTTTCGCCGTCTGGGCAACTGGTCCCGGCCGTGCTAACCTGGCCTACAGCGGGCACAGGGTAGGTCGTTTATGGTGCAGACTAACATACTGTACATAGAGGACAATCCCGAGAATCGACTTCTTGTCAGGCGGACTCTGGAGGCATCAGGGTATGCTCTGGCTGAGGCGGTGGACGGACCATCGGGCCTGAAGGCGGCGCAGGATTCGCGCCCGGATTTGATCCTTCTCGATATCAGCTTGCCCGAGATGGATGGGTACGCCCTGGCCCGACGATTTGAGAGCATTGACCATCTGCGGGATGTCCCTGTCCTTGCCGTGACGGCCAACGTGATGAAGGGCGACAAAGAGCGTGCCCTCCACGCCGGCTGCGACGGATACATTCCTAAACCGATCGATATCGATCAGCTACCTCGTCAGGTCGAGGATGCCCTGCAGGCCGTGCTTCGTCGACGCGGCGAGCTGGGGCCAATGTCCAATCCGCTGGTTGGTGCGGCTGATGGTGTCGAGGGAGCTGGCATGGGAGAGAGGGAAGCTGTCGAGGGTGCCCAACGAAGGTCGATGGAGGCTGCCAGCGGTGAGCGCGCGGATGACTCCCGCTTTCCTGAGGATGCGGGAACGCGACCATCCGACCCGCCCCGAGACGGCGCGGATAACCGTGTGAAGGCTTCGGACGATGCTTCGCGACAGACGATTCGGGTTGAGCCAGCGCCTGTCTCCACCCCTGCGGCCGGCTCGGTGAATCGAAGCCACCAATCCTGGGACGCCGGAGTACCGGTCCAGTCTGACGTTGAAGGCTCTGGGCAGTCGGCCCCACCCCCGTCAGAGGTCACCGATCATCGGTTGCGAAGACCCGACGCAGACAAGGCTTCGGGTGCCACGGAGGTTGGGGAGTCGGTCTTGGAGCTGACAAAGGCCCTTGAAGCTTCGGTCATTGACGAGATGGAGAACCTGGCCGAGGAACTGGGCGCCGCCACGGTCTTCCTGGCCCGGGGTGCGCATGTACTGGCGGAAGTGAGCGTGGCGGGCAGCTGTAAGCTTGAGGAACTGGCCGCTCTAGCGGCACAAGGGCTTCAGGCCAGTCGTTCTGCGGCATGCCTGCTCGGCTGCGATGGAGGATGCCGCGAGCAGATCACCGACAATGGTACCGTGCTGCTGCATACAGTGGCTGTCGACGGTGATCTGGTGCTCGTGGCCGCCATGCCAGCGTCAGTACCTCTGGGAGCAGCTCGTCTTTGGGTACGGCGCGCTGCAAGACAGGTAGACCGTTTGGTCACCAGGGAGGGGTAGGGCGGGTCACCACTGGCTTCACATCGGGCCGATCGGCGCTCGACCCCGAGGTGTGCTGAGTAGGCGGCCCTCCCGAGTCATGGCATCGCGACAAAGCGACAGGCGGTTGAGTATCCCCACGACCGGAATGCGGGGCGGGTTGGGACGCACCCTGCTCACGGCCTTCTTGATCATGACGATCGGGCCCCTCAGTATCCTGAGCTGGTACGCCGCGCGCAGTGGTCGGCGGAACGTTCAGCGACAGGTTCAGGCGAAGCTGTCGACCGTTGTCGCGGTGACTGGACTCCGGATCCGTGAGTGGGCTGATGCTCGCCAACGCTCGCTCGGGGTCGTGGCCTCGAACCCCGACATCCGCCAGGATCTCGAGGCGCTTACCGCTGGTACTGCGGATGCAGACAGCATTCGAGATGGCTTAGGCGAGCATCTGGGAGCACTGTTGACCAGTGATCGTGCCTTTGTCGGGGTCACTGTGCTCGATCGAGAGGGTCAGGTAGTGGGCAGTCTTGGTTCCTCTCCAGAAGGTTCCCTCCTGCCCACGATACTAGGAGTTGAGGGGACTGACTCGTCAGCTTCGCGGTTTGTGAGCCTGGACCCATCGGCCCCCGTGGGCGGCGTGATTCTCCGATCAGTCGAATCTGTACAGGGTGGGCGAGTTGGAAGCCTCGCGGGCTGGCTCTCACTGGAGGAGATTGAGTCTCTGCTGACTGCTGTCGGGAGCCTGGGAGGGGAGAGCCGTCTCTACGTCGTCGATTCTGGTGGCTCCGTGCTGCCCAGCGATAGCCCGGTTGGCAGGGAGGGCGTCGCAGCGGCCTTGGCGGAGGGTGAGGCCGAGGGTTTCTTCGATAGTGGGCTTGGTGATGAGGTCATTGGCGCCTACCGTCATATGTCTGATGTGGATCTTGTTGTAGCGGCTGAGCAGCCTCGGCAAGACGCCCTCTCCGGCGCGGATCGGGTGACGGCCGCCATCGTGGCCGCCGCCCTGGTGGTGGCGTTGGTGACATCGGTGATCGCTGCCGTTGTGACGCGCCAGATGACCGGCCCAGTGGTTGCGCTGACCGAATCGGTGCTTCGGGTGGCACAGGGGAACTTGGACGAGCGTGTTGATGTCCACTCACGCGACGAGATCGGCATTCTTGCTGGCGTTTTTAATCGAATGGTGGCTGAACTGCAGTCGCTGTATGACGATCTGGAGACGAAGGTGGCTGAGCGGACGGCGCTTCTCCGCCAGGCCAACACGACGATTCGAAGGCGCGCGGTTCACCTGGCGACGACGGTCGAGATCAGCCGTGCCGTGACGTCGATCCTCGACCCTGCAGAGCTCTTGACCAGGGTGGTGGAGCTGATTCACGAGCAGTTCGATTATCCCTACGCGGGCGTCTACATACTGACGGAAGGAGGGAAGGAGGCCCAGCTTGCAGCTGGGCAGGGAGACGGAAAACCCTTGGAAGCTGCGATGGATCGCCCAGTCGCCGTGCCAGGAGACAGCGCAGTGTCACGAGCGATTCGATCGCGACAAGCCGTGGTCGAACGGTGGGAACAAATACGAGATGATGAAGATTCCCCTCTACGTCATATCGGTGCCGAGGTAGCCTTGCCGCTGGGCGTGCGGGATGACACCCTGGGTGCGCTTGATATCCTGACCGTCGAGCCTGACCGCATCGACGAGGACACGCTCTCTATTCTCCGCAGCGTCGCCAGCCAGGTCGCCATTGCCCTCGACAATGCGCGGGCGTATCGGAACGAGCGAGAGGCTCGACAGCGGCTCAGACAGGCGGAGGCTATGCGGTCTCGTTTCCTGACCCACATGAGCCGCGAGTTGCGAGAGCCTCTGACCAACATCATCGGGTTCTGCCGCTTGATCTTGAATGGACTGGACGGACCGATCTCCGACCAGCAGCGGCACGACCTGCAGATCGTCTATGCCAACAGTGAGCATCTTCTCGGCCTGATCAATGACCTCCTTGATGTCTCACAGATTGAGGCAGGGCTCATGGAACTCCAGTTCGAGGATGTAGACCTGGAGGGGATGACGCGCAGCGTTATGGCCACAGCCAGTGCCTTGGTGCGCGACAAAGACATCCAGTTGCAGCGAGAGGTCGCTGATCTTCCACCTGTCAAAGCCGACGCTGCACGCATTCGTCAGGTCCTTCTCAAGCTACTTACGAATGCGGCGAAGTTCACCGACCACGGGTCCATCACCCTGCGGGCGTGGTCAGCGGACCGCCAGGTGTTCGTCAGCGTGGTGGACACGGGACGGGGCATCCCAGTCGAGGATCAGCAGCGTGTTTTCGAACGGTTCGAGCGAGGCGTCGATCAGGACGGGCTGCACGCCAACGGCATCGGCCTTGGTCTTTCGCTCACCAAGGAGTTTGTCGAGATGCACGGAGGCCAGATCTGGGTACAGAGCGAACCTGGAGAGGGCTCAGTCTTCACATTCAGCCTACCTCTTGAATCGGATGCGGTCAGAGCGCCGGGCGATTGAGAGATGGTCGGATTCGGCACGGCCATCTTACTTCGCATCGTCCGGTACTGAGACGCGCGTAGGAGATCTTATCAAGACAGTCGCAGGAGGCACGGCCCTATGGATCAAGACAACGTGATGTCGTCGGCGGGGGATCGGGCCACAGCCGAGCGACAGCAGGCCGGGACGGAGCGAGCAGGTGCTGGACTCTGGAAGGACGTGCTGGAGCAGCCCCAGGCCGGAGGGTCGGCTCCGCCGTGGGAATCTGTTGTCTCCAACGGACCGCTGACGCCAGGTGTTGTCAAACTTGACGAGATTCCCGAGGTCGCGACCGAGGACGATGTGCAGCTTTGGCTGGGGAACCTCCTGCACGTTCTCACGTACGCTGCTGCCGTCGCTGGCCTTCCAGTCGTGGGAGCTGCTGCCTACGCCAACTACCAGGCGGATCGTGTCCTCCTCCTGAGTCTCTGGGTGGCCCTCTATCTGCCGCTCTTGGTGCCCCTTATCTGGACTCGGATACCGCACAGTCTACACGCTGCTACCTTCATCGCCGTCCTGTCGGGCGCCGGCATCCTTAGTTTCCTCCAACCTGGATATCGGGAAGTGGGAAATGCTGTTCTCCTCTGCGTGCCAGCGTTCACGGCTACGCTTTGGGGAGGCCATGCAGGATACTGGGGCCTCGCCGGGGCCTTTGTGGCGGCCGGCGCTGGAAGCTGGCTGACCTTGGGACAGGCTCCCACGTCAGGGGAGATGCTTGGGGGCACCGTACCTTTCCCGGCTTGGTGGGGGAGTCCCTTGGCCGTCTTGCTCCTTGGAGGCGCCCTCGCCCTTGCTGCAGGTCGGCTACGGCGGAGAACCGACTCCCTCGCCGAGACGGGGCGCCATCTCACATCCAGTTTCCAGCGCTTAGAGACGAGGGTTGAGAAACAGGGCGAGGAACTGATTTGCTGTACCTCCCATTGGCGATGTATCGAGGATCTAGGCTCTCTTTTTTGCTCAACCGTCGAGCCAGACGGCGTCGTCGAAGGCGTTCTGGAGACGGTATCCCATAACGTGCCGTGCTATGCTGTCCAAGTCTTCTTGGCGGATTGCCCTGGTGAGACCAAGCAAGGGGCACGCAGATGGCGTGTGAGCCTTCAGCGACCCGGTACTGCTAAGGAGGCGATACGGAAGGGCGCCGCCGCAGATGGGGTCGTGGCTTGGGTGGCCGACCGACGGAAGCCAGTCGTTCTTGGCGATGTCGAGATGGATGGGCACTACAAGCCTCAGCCCCTTCTCCCCGAGACACGCAGCGAGGCAGCCTTTCCTCTGGTCGTCGGTTCTCGTTTGCTCGGCGTGCTCGACGTTCACGCGACCGACCGGAATGCGTTCTCCGAAACCGACCTGGAGTTCCTGCGAGCTGTCGCTAGATGGCTCTCTTTGGCACTCGATCACCGAAGCTTGGGCACCGTCCCCTCGGGAGTGGTCGCTGACCTCTCTCGCACCGTGCGCCGTCTGTATGAAGGGCCGGCGAAGGTGGATGTCGTGGATGTGATTGCGGAGACCATCGCAGAGACGGGGGCCGGCAGCTGTTTGGTAGCTGAATTCGTCCATGACCCTGATGGGAACCTTGAGAGCTTGCTCTGCCTCCGATCATGGCGACGTCAGGGGGGTGCTCGACCGGAGCCAGGGACGCGCCTTCCAGTTTCGAACTCCCTATTCCCTGTCGATCTGCTGGAGGGCACTTGGGTGGCGTCAGACGTTGCCTTGGACGACCGCCTTTCGACTCGCGCGAAGGCCGTCTTCGGCAGAATGGGAGTGCGCGCCTTTGCCGGATTCCCGCTGCGAGGAAAGGAGGCGTGCTTTGGTCAGGTGCTGGTGCTTTACGCTGAGCCAGAGCCGTTCTCCGACTCGGTGCTTCGGCTGTTCGGGATGCTTGAAGATCATGCCGGGCTCGCCCTGGAGCAAGTGACCAGGCTCGACGAGGCCAAACGCCGGGCTCGGGCGGCTGAGCTGTCAACACAGGCAGCGGTCCGGCTCCACGAGTCTATGGATATCGCAGGCGTGCTATCGACTGCCGTCACCGACATCGCCAGGACGCTCGACCTCGCGGCCGTGGACGTGAGGCTTGGGCTTCCCCCAGCGGTCGCGGATAGGACCGGGAGTGTCTGGGAGCCGTCCCCGGCAGCATCAGACGCAGAGGAGGAGTGACCCATGCCCGTTCTCTTGTGGATAGAGGTCACCGCATGTGCACTTACCCTGGTGACAGGCTCTGCGTCTGCGCTGACGGTTCTAGCACAGGCCGCGGGACGGAGGTTGAACCAGATCCTCGCGGCTGTCATGCTGCTCCTGTCAGCGTGGGCTGGTGCTGCACTCACGTTGCGGTTGGTCCTCTGGCTGGATGTGGGGAGGCCTTCTGCCTGGCTGGAGGTGGCGACCATTGCACTGAGCGGCGCCAGTGTCCTCCTGCCAGCGGTGATTTCCCGCCACGTAGAGGTGCCGTCCCGTGCCTCGGACCTAGCGGCGGCCTTCGGGGCTCTTGTGCTTATCTTGGCGGCCGTACCGGCTTTCGGAGGCATCCTGCTGGCGAGGCCCAGACTGATGCCGACAGGAACTGTGGCCTACAGTGTGTTGCCTGCTGGATACGTGGCCTCGCTCCTCTCTGCGGGGTACTTGGTCTGGGGTCTTATCCTGTTATGGCGGCATAGGAATCGTCGCTCTGCGGGCCGTCTGGGCTCTGCACTCATCTTCATCCTCATTGGCTACGTACTTGGAGGGGTACTCCGTCCGTACCTGCCCTTCCCGATCCTCACCGTCACTGTCGCCCTTGCCGTGGGGAACATCGCGCTGCAGGTGGTGTCGGAGGGGGCATACAGCCCCGTCTCTGAGCGCGTTGCGCAACTGGAGCAAGTAGTCCTGGAGCATGAGCAAGACTTGATTACGGCAGGGACGGGCGTGGAGGAGGCGCGAGCGAAGCTCGCCGAGCGTACCAATCACTTGCGGACCGCGGCCGCGATCGCAGGAGAGGCGGCTGGCGTCCGTGATGTAGACTTGCTGCTCCGGGAGACGGTTCAGCTGATCTCTGACCGGCTTGGTTTCTACCACGCAGGCGTCTTTTTGATCGACGAATCGAATGAATCTGCGGTGTTGCGTGCTGCTTCCTCGGCAGGAGGGGAGCACATGCTGGAGCGCGGCCACAGGCTCAAGGTGGGCGAGGAAGGGATCGTGGGGTACGTTACCGGCAGCCTTCAGGCACGCATCGCCCTGGACGTTGGCGCCGATGCCGTGTTTTTCGACAATCCAGACCTACCAGAGACTCGCTCTGAGGTTGCGCTTCCCATGGTGGCGCGCGGTGAGGTCATCGGTGCACTGGACGTTCAGAGCCGAAGCCCTGAGGCTTTCGCAGAGGAAGATGTGGTGATCCTCCAGATACTGGCGGACCAGGTGGCTATCGCCATCACCAATGCCCGCCTTCTCCGCAAGGCGGAGCAGGCTTTGGAGGCAGAGCAACGGGCTCGAGGTCGCATGACGCGTCAAGCCTGGCAAACCCTGCTGCGCTCGGAGGGGGATCTCGGTGCCCAACACGACCCGCGAGGCATTCTGGCTGGCGAGAAACCCTGGCGAGAAAACATGGTGCGGGCCACGGAAGAGCGACGGGTCGTCCCTGGGGAGTTGGACGTTAGTGAATCCGAGGAAGGGTTAGCGAGTTTGGCGGTTCCTATTGTGCTCCGTGATCAGGTGATCGGCGTCCTTGATGTCCATAGGGCGCGGAACGGATCGGACGCCGACCCTTGGACCACTGAGGAGATCGCGCTGATGGAATCCTTGGGGCACCAACTCGCCGTAGCGTTGGAGAGTGCCCGACTGAACCAGGACACCCGGCGGCAGGCGGCGAGGGATCGACTGGTCAGCGACGTGGCGGCGGAGATGCGCGCGTCCCTTGACTTGATCACAGTGCTGAAGACCGGGGCACGCGGGATTCGTGAGGCTATGGGGTTGCCCACGGTGACAATCAGATTGGTCGACCAGGGAGCTGAACTGGAATGAAAGACGCGATGTGTGTTCACAGGAACAGCGAGGCTCGGACCCCGCGCGCATGCTGGTGAATGATGACGGGAGGTCATAATGCCCGGAGCTAGCGCGAGGAATCCGGCTGAAGGGGCTGGCACGATGGCCCAAGGAGCCCGCGGTCCGCAGGTCCAGAATAGGCGGCTCGCTGTCGGACAGCGACTGCTGGTCTTCCTTGCCGGTGTGGCATTCGTTAGCGCAACCTGCTGTCTGACGGTCTATGTCCAAACAGGTGTGTGGCAGAGCTTGGTGGTCGGAGGAGTCCTCCTCGTGGCCCTCCCGATTGCGTTTCTGGCCTTTGAGATGGCCCGGCGGGGCAGGGAGGACGCTAGCGGGTATGTTGTGTTGTCTACCCTGGTTGTCATCTACACTGCGATTGAGTTGCTGTGGTCGGGCGCCACGCCCTACCTCATGATCAGCGGTGCCTTCGCTATCGTCGTCGTGGGCAGTGTCCAGCTTCCGCGCCGGTGGCCGACCTGGTTGGTCTTGATCGGCTGTCTCGGTCTATCGTACGTAGTGATCGACCAGGTAGGACCCCTCCCTCGCTATGAGATCGCCCGTTCACCGCTGCTCAAGTACTACGTGCCCGCGGCCAATGGTATACTAGTTCTGGGATTAGCCTATCAACTGATTGTCGCGGTACGTCGAGTGAGGACGATTCGCGCGCGGCTTCTCACGATATCTATCGGGGCGGTGCTACTGACGGCGGTCGCAATCGGGACCGCCACGATCCTGACTGGCCTTCAGGACGGCCGGGAGCAGGCTGTCGATCGCCTCGAGCTCGTCGCCTCCCTACGTGTCACCGAGATGGACAACTGGGTCTCGGACATCAAGGATCGTCTGGCTGGGTCGCTGCAGCAGGCCCCGGAACATCGTTTCGTTGAGCCCGACGTGGCAAGTGTGGTTGTTGCTCTGCTGGATACGCCAGCTGATTCGAGCGACTATCGAGAGGCCTATGGGTTCCTCAGCTACAATTTCCAGCAGTGGATGAAGCAGGCGGAGGGTTATGAGCTTGTCTTCTTCATGGACCGGAATGGTCAGGTGCTCATCTCCACCGACCGGGCCATGGAGGGCCAGAACCTTGGTGGGGAGACCTACTTCAACAAGGGGACGGTCGGTTCCTATATGGCGCCGCCAGCATACGATGAGACGACGGGAGAGGTCTCTCTCTACACTTCCCGTCCCATCCTGGGCGAGTACGGGCGTCTTCTGGGTGTACTGGCCGGGCGTGTCGACGCTTCACGGCTGGACCGATTGATGCGTATGCGAGAGCAGGTCAGTCTGGGGGAGAGCGGTGAGACCTATCTGGTCGGGCGAGGATATCGCAGACTTACGGATTCCCGCTCTGGGGTCGCCGGCACCACAGTGAAGACGGACAGCGTCCAGGCCGCCATGGAGCGAGAGGTGGGGGACACGGGCACCTACGCGAACTATCAAGGTGATCCAGTGGTCGGTGTCAGCCGTTGGGTGCCAGATCTAGAGGTTGTCCTTGTCGCTGAGCAGAGCCAGGCCGAGGCTTTCAGGGCGGT
>Ga0180431_10003755_pt1 | contig 19304 bp, 16 predicted proteins | sample SS_ome_11_FD_132459 | JGI IMG/M metagenome (GOLD analysis project Ga0180431, IMG submission 132459) | Hypersaline lake sediment archaeal communities from the Salton Sea, California, USA - SS_1_MS_1 metaG | ecosystem: Environmental > Aquatic > Non-marine Saline and Alkaline > Hypersaline >... | reverse complement strand
ATTGTTCAAGGAAAAACCTGATTCCAACGGTGTTGCGAAGCTTTACAAGATGTTGCCCGATACCTTGGTGAACGTCGGGAGACAACCGGAATCCAGGATATCCTTTGCGGACAAGATGGGGCAATTCATATTCAGGGCGCTTCCGGCTGACGGAGACAGCTTTCTGATATTCGCGTTCAGCGACTCCGACGGGGACGGTTCTTACTCAGCGGGAAAGGAATTCTCCGCTATCAGCCAGGATACGGTGGTCCTGAACAGATTATCGTCCAAGGTACGAGGGATCAGGATTAATATCATAGATCCGAACGAGCCGGGTAGCATAAGGGGGCAAGTTAGCAACGAGACCGGGTTGATGGAGCGGATTCTCGTACGTCTCGATCCGCTACTGCCCGGTGAAAATCCGGTCTTCTCAGGCACCGACACTCTCGGATTATATAATCTGGAAAAAATCCAGCCGGGACAATATTTACTGACTGCATTCATGGATATAAAGGCTGACAGCACGTGTGGAGATTACATATCACCGGAAGATTCGACGATCCTCCTGCAGGAGCCATGTGAGGCGTTGCCTGATACCTTGATAGTTGAACCGGGAGGAGAAATCACCCTAGATCCCGTTACCCTGAAAAAAGCCGAGGGTATCTGATGGGTAGTTGGGAATTCAACAAGATGCACGGAGCAGGGAACGATTTTATCATGATCGTGGACATGGATGGATCCTTTCCCGAATCGGTTGGACTCGTTTCCTCTCTCTGTGAGTTGCATAGAGGCATAGGTGCAGATGGATTGATTCTCATTCGCCCAAGCTCTACTTCGGACTTTCGTATGCTCTACTTCAATAGAGACGGTCATGAGGCGGAGATGTGCGGCAACGGAGCGAGATGCGCCGCTTTACTATCATTCGAGCAGGGAGTGACCGGCCGTTCGATGGTGTTCGAGACCCGAAGCGGCATGGTGAAGGCTAACGTCGATGATGATGGTGTGCAGATAAACATCGGTAATGTGGACGATCTTCAGCTCGGGATGGAGATCGAAGGAGTAGCCGGAGAACTGCATTACGCCGTTTGCGGTGTGCCACATGCCCTGATGCTGGCAGATGACACCGCTTCATACTCGGATGCGGATTTCGTAAAGATCGCCAGAACGGTAAGGTTCAACGAGAGGTTTAATCCTGGAGGAGTGAACTTCAACCTTGCTTCGATAACCGGCTCCAACAGCTTGAAATACAGGACGTATGAGAGAGGGGTAGAAGCGGAAACGCTCGCATGCGGAACCGGAGCAGTAGCTGTAGCAGTAATGTGTGAACATCTCGGTTTAGTCGAATCACCGGTTGAATGTTCGACGGGCGGAGGTGATTCGCTCTTAGTTGAATTTACAGCGATGGAAGAGGGGGGGCTTGATTGCCGCCTCAAAGGTCCGGCGGAGATATCATTCACGGGAACGTTCGATATAGACCGTTACATACTTCCGTGAAGAATGTAGCAGGAAGCTTGAAAATAGTGTCTAACCAGTATCTTTCCCACTCCTGATCACGTCAAGCGCGAACTCGTATCTATTGAATGGCGCGCTGATCTGGACTCCATCAACTTCGGACCTGACAACACCGAGAATCTCCGAGGCTATTTTTATACCTTCCCTTGACGCTTCCTCTCCGCTTCCGGCCTCCAGCATGCGTTTCATTATTCTGTCGGGGACAGAGACACCTGGAAGTTCATTGTTCATGAATTCTGCGTTCCTGTAACTGGCAAGTGGCCATATACCGGCTATTATTGGAATCCTCATTTTCTCTATACTCTTCAAAAAACGCTCGAATAGGTCTAAGTCGAATATCGGCTGCGTTATTGCGAACTCCGCACCGGCTTCGACTTTCCAGTAAAATCTATGCATCTCCTCATCGAAATTCACTGCACCGGGATTCACACCAACGCCTATATGAAAAGATGTTGGTGCTTTCAGCCTTCTTCCTCCGATATCCCTGCCGAAGTTTAGGGAATGGATAAGATTTGTCAGGCCTATGGAGTCTATATCGAAGACCGATGTAGCATCAGGGTAATCACCGCTCTTTACAGGGTCGCCTGTAATGGCAAGTATGTTTCTGAGCCCAAGTGCATGTGCACCCAGAAGATCAGACTGCATGCCCAGGATGTTTCTATCACGGCAGCAGTAATGCAGTACGGCCTCGATGCCGATCTTCCTCTCGATCAATACGGCTAACGCAAGCGGGCTCATCCGGGATGATGCCCTCGGGCTGTCGGGGATGTTGATGGCATCGATCTCTGCGTCGGAGAGAAATCTCGCGGCCTCGAGTACCTTAGCCGGATTGCAACCCCTCGGTGGGAGAAGCTCGACCAGGGTAACGAATTCCCCATCCTCTATACGGGCCCCGAGCCTGGATTTCTCCCGTTTCGGAACCGGTGCCACTTCGCTTTCTTCGCCAACCGTCTCAACTTTAATTACGATTGTTTTTTTTCTCTCAGGTCCGGATTTTTTTACTGCCTTTCTAACTGCCTTGATGTGAGCCGGGGTGGTGCCGCAGCATCCTCCAACGACGCTGGCACCGGCTTGTATGAACCTTCTGGCGTATTCGGCCATGTATTCGGGGGAAACCATGTATATATTTCTGCCCTCCACGTTCTGAGGAACACCCGCGTTGGGCTGCGCTGAAATAAACTTATCCACTGCACCAGCCATCTTCATGACGGCATCCAGCATGACCCTGGGGCCGACGGTACAGTTGACGCCTATCACCTCCACTTCCCATTTGCCCATCCTTCTGGCGAATTCGTCGGGCTCAGTTCCGTACAGTCCCAGACCGTCCGCCTGCAATGTCATCTGTGCGATTATGGGCAGTTTGCTGATGCTTCTTACTCCTTCTATGGCTCGATGTATCTCGTTAAGATCCGCGAATGTCTCCAGTACGAAGAGATCTACGCCACCGTTCATCAGGGCGCTTGCCTGCTCCTTGAAAGCTTCGACAGCCTCCTCGTTTGATGTGGGACCCCAAGGCTCGATCTTGATGCCGAGAGGCCCCATGGCACCTGCCACCAGAACATCGCTCGCAGCCGCTTTTTTCGCGATTGCCACACCCTCGATATTGATATCGGCCAAACGCTTCTCAAGGCCGTGAAGCTTTAATTTATGACGGTTTGCTCCGTACGTGTTCGTCTCTATCACGTCCGCGCCTGCGGAGATATATTCCCTGTGAATGTCTTCGACCATTGAGGGATTCGACAGGTTGACCTCGTCGAAACACCGGTTAATGAAAATACCACGGTCATACAGCATAGTGCCCATCGCGCCGTCGAAAACGACGACTCCTTTTTCAAGCTGCGATAATAGATCTTCCGCCATCAGGATACCTCTTAGGGAAAATGTGCTTGAGAGGTCTTTGGTCCTTACTTCCGCCTTGCAAATTGAATCCGCGTTGATTAGTATAACTTCCGAGTCGACCGTATTCAATACAATATAGAAGGGCAGTCAATAAACCATAAGGAAGAGGATAAAATGCGCCGTTCTCAAATGTTGATCCCGACGCTCAAGGAAAATCCGAGGGAGGCCGAGATTCCCAGCCACCGCTTGATGCTCAGGGCCGGTATGATAAAGAAGCTGACATCGGGTATTTATACGTTTCTTCCTCTTGGTTTTCGCGTTCTTAAGAATATCGAGAGAATCGTAAGGGAAGAGATGAATGCCATAGGATGTCAGGAAATATTCATGCCCATCATGCACCCTGCCGAGATATACGAGGAAAGTGGAAGGTTGAACAGTTTCGGACCTGAGCTGTTCAAGCTCAATGACAGCCGTAAAAGGCTGTTCGCATTAGGTCCGACGCATGAAGAAGTGATCACAATGATAGCGAGGGATGATATGAGGAGCTACCGGTCACTTCCTCAGTGCATGTATCAGATTCAGACTAAATTCCGAGATGAGATCAGACCGAGGTATGGGATCGTCAGAGCGAGGGAATTCATCATGAAGGACGCTTACAGCTTCCATTCGAGCGATGATTCCCTCGATAGAACTTACAGAGCGATGGACGGTGCCTATGAGAAAATCATAAGGAGATGCCAACTGGATTTTAGGAAGGTCGAGGCTGATTCCGGTTATATAGGTGGGAATGAATCACTTGAGTTCATGGTACTTGCAGGTAACGGGGAGTCTGAGCTGTTGAGCTGTGCATGTGGTTACGGAGTGAATCGTGAAACGGCGACTCCTTTAGCGAAAGAAAGCCGGAGTGTTCCGGACGATCCTGACGGTTGCTACGAACCGGTGGAGACACCAGGCAAGACGACTGTAGAAGAGGTTTCTAAATTCATGAAAGTCGAGCCTTGCGAGGTTGTTAAAACTCTTCTGTACAAGAGTGGCGACAGGGACATAGCCGTTCTGGTGCCTGGTGACAGGGAAATCAACGATATCAAGCTTGTTCAGGTTATCGGGGATAGAGAAATAAGGTTCCTGGAACCGGCTGAAGTGGAGCTGTTGACCGGAGGCCCCGTCGGATTCTCGGGGCCTGTGGGGCTTCCCGACGGCACGGAGATCTACGCCGATCTTTTGATAAAGAACTACAAGGAGATGATAGTCGGAGCCAACGAGGGCGACAGGCATCTAAAGGGTGTCCGTCCAGGCAATGATTTCTCCATCGATCACTATGCCGATATCGTATGGGCCCGTGAAAAGGATCTATGTCCGATTTGCAATAAACCGCTGGAGCTTTTCAGCGGCGTGGAGGTCGGTCATATATTCAAGCTGGGCACCAAGTACTCCACAAGCATGAATGCTACTTATCTTGATGAGCATGGGGAAAACCATCCGTTTATCATGGGATGTTACGGATTCGGTGTCAGCAGGATGGTTGCAGCGGCCATAGAGCAGCATCATGATGAAGATGGGATTATATGGCCGATGTCGATAGCTCCGTTCAAGCTGTTGATACTACCTATAAATGTGAGCGACCGTGAAGTGATGGAAACGGCTGTTAAACTGGAGGCCGAGCTGGCGGATAAGGGCATAGAGGTCCTTATGGATGATAGGGATTCGAGCCCGGGGGTCAAATTCAAGGATGCCGACCTGATGGGTATCCCGCTGAGGATAAATATAGGGAAGAAACTCAAGGACGGCCTTGTAGAGCTTTGCGTCAGAGAAAGCAAGGAGACCATCGAAGCATCCGTAGATGACGTTGCACGGATGGTGATGAATCGGATAGAGAGCTAGGATTGGTTAATCTTCCTAGACAGGCTGGACTTCAATCGATCGGCTTTTTTATGATGTATCAATCCCTTTTTAGCCGTTTTGTCGATTATCGACACGGTCTCGGGGAAACGCTCCTTCATTTCCTCGGGGCTCCCGAGAGCTTCGAACGCCTTTACTGTTTTTCTATAGTACGATCTCTGCATCCTGTTGCGCATACGCTTATTCTCGTTCTGCCTAGTTCTTTTCAGCGCTGATTTGTGATGTGGCATTTATTCTTCACCTCCAACGATTCGATAAAATAATAGAAGGGTGCCGTTTTGTCAAGCTCCCATCTGGATAAGTTGAGAAATAATATAAGAGAATTTCCGGATTCCCCCGGCGTGTATATCATGAAGAACGCAGGAGAGAAGGTGATTTACGTCGGCAAGGCGAAGTCCCTGCCCAAAAGGATTCGTAGCTACTTTCAGGATCCGGACAGGTTGGATATCAAGTCGCGTGCACTTGTCAAAGCGATAGAGAAAATCGATTACATAGCGACGGCAAACGAGGTAGAGGCCCTAGTGCTCGAGTACAACCTCATCAAGGAATACAGACCAAAATACAATATCAGACTCAAAGACGACAAGAGGTATCCATTCATCAAGTTGACGTCCAGCGAGAAATTCCCACGTTTGCTCGTCTCGAGGTCAATCGAAAAAGACGGATCGGAGTATTTCGGGCCCTACACCGATGCTGGAGCGGTGAGACGAACCCTGGATCTGTTAAGGTCCATATTTCCGACCAGGGACTGCAGCAACGCTAGATTCTCAAAGGCCACCAACAGGGAGTGCCTGAACTATCATATCAACAGGTGTCCCGCTCCCTGCACCGGGCAGATAGGAGAGGATGAGTACGGGGAAATCATCACTCAGATAAGGTTATTCCTGAAAGGTAAGAACGGAGAGCTATTGCGTATCCTGAAAGATAGAATGAGATGCCTTTCAGAAGAGCTGAGATACGAAGACGCCTCGATCATAAGGGATCAGATATTGGCCATAGAGAAACTCAACCAACGGCAGCATGCCGTATCCACCGAAGGAGAGGACGAGGACGTGCTGGCAGTTTCGGGTGATGATAGTGGATACCTCGGGATCGTAATGAAGGTCAGGGATGGAAAGGTTCTCCGTTACGAATCCTTCGTGATCCCGGCGGTACGGGCGGGAGAAGAATCGGATGTGTTCAATACGTTCTTCGAGTATTACTATCATTCGGCAACAGACATCCCACCGGAGATTATAGTGCAATCCGAGCTGCATGATCACAAACTTGCCGAAACGTGGTTGAAGGAAAAGACAGGATACAGGATCAGGATTATCAGGCCCGTCAGGGGAAAGAAGAGGAAACTGGTCCAGCTGGCCGAGAGAAACGCCATGCTGAAGATAGCCCACGGCAAACATTCCTCTACGGGGGAGCAAGCGGCCCTGAGAGACCTCAAGAAAATACTCGGTCTGACTGCAGTCCCATCGAGGATAGAGGCATGCGACATATCGAATATCCAGGGAACGGATGCCGTGGGATCTCTGGTAACGTTCGTAAACGGTGTGCCGTATAAAAGGGGGTATAGGCACTTCAAGATCAAGGAAACGAAGGGTATTGACGACTATGCCATGCTCGAAGAAGTACTAAGGAGACGCCTAGGGCACCTGAAGGAGGGAAAAGAGAAAGCTCCGGACCTGTTGTTGATCGACGGCGGAAAAGGCCAGGTTTCGTCAGCTATGAAAGTACTGAAGGAAATGGATATTCAAGGGATATTGCTCCTAGGGCTCGCCAAAGTCGAAGAGGACGTTTATATCCCCGGTTTATCTCAGCCGCTTCGCCTGCCCCGGACCAACCGTGCCCTGCAAATGCTCCAGCGGATTCGTGACGAGGCTCACAGATTCGCTATCGAATATCACAGGAAGTTACGTGGAAAGAGGATAGAGCGTTCTGTACTCGATGAGATCCCAGGTATAGGGAAGTACCGGAAGATAGCGCTTTTGACCGAATTCGGAAGCGTGGAGGCGCTTAGAAGAGCCTCTATCGATGAGCTCGAATCAGTTCCGGGCATAGGAGAGAGGTATGCGAGAAGGGTATTCGAATTCCTCGAGGAATGAAAAAGATGATCGCACGGATATCGAGAAACTAGCCGCCCTATACATAGACTACATCACAGTAGAGAAGGGCTTAAGTGACAATACCATAAATGCATATAAGTCAGACCTCACAAGATACATTAAATACCTTTGTAGTGCCGGCATACAGGATCCCAGCGATATAGACCTTGAATCAACGCTTCGGTTCACGGAAAGCGAGATGATAAATAAGGGCCGTTCTTCCAGAGCAAGAGCCCTCAGTGCCATAAAGGGATTTCATAGGTTCCTCTACATGGAGCACGTCCTCGAAAAACTGGAAGTGATCGGACTGTCCACACCTCGAAGTACAAGGAAGATCCCATTCGTTCTCTCACAAAACGAAATAGAAACCCTTCTCAACCTACCCGGGGGAGACAAGCTCGGGCTTAGGGATAGAGCATTCCTGGAGCTTGCGTATTCCACCGGTATGAGGGCCTCGGAGATCTGCAATCTCAAACTCGAAGAACTCGATACAGAAAAGATGCTTGTGAGGATCACCGGGAAGGGTAGGAAGGAGCGGATCATTCCATACGGGAACAAAGCGGCGAAGACGCTGGAAGTCTACCTGAACCATTCCCGGCCCATGCTATCCAGGAAAACGGTTCAGGTTTATGTCTTTCTCAATTATAGAGGTTCGGTCCTATCGAGGGTGAGCGCATGGAAGATGATCAAGAAGTACGCCGCAATAGCTGGACTCCCGAATCGCGTATCTCCACACACGTTACGCCATTCCTTCGCGACGCATCTCATTGAAGGTGGCGCCGACCTTCGTGCAGTGCAGCAACTGTTGGGTCACTCAAGCATATCCACCACGCAAATCTATACAAAGCTTGACATGGACTACCTGAAGGAAGTGCACCGAACATATCATCCGAGGGGCTGATACGATACATAAGTAAAGAGTTGACATTATTGACGCCGGTACATTAGCATATGGCGTTTATTAGTCTGTAAATAGGAACCATCTTGGTGCCTGCCACGGCAAGCAAAAGGCAAGCTGATTTGACTATGACATATCAAGTACGGCTTTCAAAATTCGAGGGCCCGCTGGATCTCCTGCTCCATCTAATCCGGAGAGATAAGATAGATATATACGACATCCCGATCTCCCATATTACAAGGGAATATCTTTCGTATATTGAGGTGATGCAGGAGCTCGAATTGGAGATAGCTGGGGAGTTCTTCGTGATGGCGGCCACGCTGATGAGAATAAAGGCCCAGATGCTGCTACCAAGGCATATCGAGGAAGAAGAGGAGGAGGATCCCAGGGAGGAACTTGTAAGAAGCCTGATAGAGTATAGGAAGTACAAGGAAGCTGCTCAACATTTCGGTGACAGGGAGAGGGAGAGGAGGAAGGTATTTGCGAGACCTAGCACGCTTGTACAAGAGAATGCCCAGGAGTGCGAGACGATAAGTGTAACTCTCTTCGATCTCGTCGAAGCCTTCAAGAATGTTCTGGATAATCTCAAGAAACAGGTAAGCTACAGGGTGGTTCTCGAGGAATTCTCAGTGGAAGAAAAGATTGAGCTGCTGAACCAAAGGCTCGAGAGTAAATCGGAGATTCTATTCACAGAACTCTTCACCGATAAATTCGACAAATTCGAAGTTATAGTAACATTCCTGGCGGTCTTGGAGCTCATCAGAATAGGCAGAATCATTGCGAGGCAGATGTCCTTCGGTGCGGATATTTGGCTATACAGGCCTAAAGATACGCCGAGAGTGGAAGTGGGGGACAATATCAGCAGTGACGGATAATAATTCTGATTCAGGCGAGAAGAGATTAGAACAGGAGGTTGAGGCGCTACTCTTCGCTTCGGACTCACCACTTTCCGCGGGAAGGATATCATTGATAACCGGGAAGCAGGAAAATAAGGCGATAACTGAGGCTGTCAAATCTCTTAACCGCTTTTACAGGGATAACATGAGAAGCTACGAGATAGTTGAGGTTGCGGGGGGGTATCAGCTTACGACACTCCCGGAATTTTCGCAGATCGTCTCTATTTTATTCAAGAGCAGGAGGAAGGCCAAGCTCTCACAAGCGGCCTTGGAAACGCTTGCAATAGTCGCGTACAAGCAACCCGTGAATCGGATAGATATCGAAGCGATCAGAGGAGTGAATTGCGATGGAGTGCTATCAACGCTCTTGGAGAGGGAATTTATCACGATAACCGGCAGAGGGCAGGGGGTTGGCAGGCCGTTTCTGTATTCTACTACTAGAAGATTCCTGGAATACATGGGATTAAAAAACTATAAGGAACTCCCGAACCTCGAGGAATTCGAAAAGAACGTCGAGCTGCAGGATATTGTCAAACGTCCCTCGCTGGCTGAAGAAGGGACTGATGAAGACGAGCGGTCCAGGATGCAGCCCGAGGGATCGAGTGTTGGTAGCGGTAAGGAGGTTGTGGATAGTCGAGTAGAGGATGAAGTCGTTGATCAGGATTAACAGATTCCTCGCCGAAGCCGGTCTTGGTTCTAGGCGGCGATGCGAGGAGCTGGTCCGTAGAGGGTCGGTTTTCGTAAACGGCAGAAGGCTCGAGAAACTATCGATAAAGATAGATCCGGATCAAGACGTCGTCACGGTTGATGGAATAAGGATTTCACGGGCCAAACGAAGACTGATACTCGCCCTTAACAAACCAACCGGAGTCCTGAGCTCGACTTCCGATATACATGAGAGAAAAACTGTCATTGACTTAGCAAAGGAGAACGGCTATCCGGAACGTCTTTTCCCTGTTGGTAGGCTCGATCTCGAAACATCGGGCATCCTTATTTTGACAAATGATGGGGAATTTGCCTTCCACCTGACACATCCGCGATTCAAAATAGAAAAAACATACAACGTCACAGTAGAAGGTAAAATCGGCAAGGAGAACATATCCAGGTTGGCTTCCGGTATAAGGCTCGAGGATTTCGAAACACAGCCATGCGAGGTAAGATCAATTGAAGAACTAGAGGGATTTACGGAATTGGTGGTCAAGCTGAAAGAGGGTAAAAAGAGGCAGATCAGAAAGATGTTCGAAGCCGTCGGTAACAAGGTGATCAGGTTGCACAGGAGTTCAATAGGCGGACTGAGCTTCAGCGACCTAGAGATCGGGATGATTAGACCACTGTCGGCGTCCGAGGAGCGTAGGCTCCGGGAGCTATCAGGATTGATTTAAAGGAGACACAATTATGCATTTCGAGGATCTAATGAGACCGCATCTCAGGAACGTCAAGCCGTATGTTCCCGGCAAACCTACCGAGGAATTGAGGAGAGAGAAAAATTTCAAAGGTGAGATCATAAAGCTGGCATCAAATGAGAACTCACATCCGCCGATAGAAGAGATCAAAAAGGCGATCTCGGATGAGATGGCGAATATAAACAGGTATCCAAACTCCGGTTGCTATTATTTATGCCGTGAATTAGCCGAATATCACGGATTGACCAGCGATAATATATTCGTCGGTAATGGATCAAACGAGATCATAGACCTTCTTGTCAGGGCTTTCCTGAATCCTGGAGAAGAGATCGTATATCCATTTCCAAGCTTTATAGTTTACCCGATAGTGACCCAACTGGCAGGCGTTGAAGGAATCGAAGTTCCGCTCCAGGACTACAGGTTGGATCTTGACGCCATGAAGCAGAACATTACGCGGAAGACGAAGATGGTGTTTATATGCAATCCTAATAATCCTACAGGCACTTATGTGACTCAGAAGGAAGTGGAAATCTTCTTGAACGGACTGAGGCCCGATATACTTGTAGTGTTCGACGAAGCGTACTTCGAATACGTTGTGGCAGACGACTACCCTGACACCATGAGCTTGATGCGCCAACACAGGAATATCATAATACTCAGAACTTTCTCCAAGATTTTTTCCCTATCCGGATTGAGGATAGGCTATTCGATATCGGACGCCGAGATCGTGACATGCCTTCACAAGGTTCGTCAACCCTTCAACGTTAACAGGATCGCACAGGTTTCCGCCCGTGCGGCACTGGCATACGCCGATAAAGTCAAGAAGCTCGTGGAGGAAAACCGTGAACAGTTGAAGTTCGTTTGCGAAGAAATGCAGAAACTAGGTTTCACAGTGCCGCCATCCCAGACAAATTTCATTCTGGCTATTCCGCCAGCTGGAAAGATTGATATAGTGGACAAGTTGATGAATGTGGGAATAATAGTACGGGGAACCAAACCATTCGGCCTGGGAGAGGCTTTCAGGGTGACTATAGGCACGCCATATGAGAACGAAAGGTTCATAAGCGCCCTGAATGATCTTATGTGAGCCCGTTGATATCTGTTATATCGATCTCCATAAATCACAATAATCACAATCGAACATGAGTGATGTAGCAATGTCGGTGGAATTTCTTAATAGCATGATCATCACCATAGACGGACCAGCAGGTTCGGGCAAGAGCACAACCGCCTCACGCCTGGCCGGGCGTCTGGGTATCATGTATCTGGATACGGGAGCGATGTACAGGGCTGTTACATTGGAGACCTTAAAGAGGGGCGTTGATCCGGAGGACGCCCGGGAAACAACGAAGATCGCGGAAACGATAGATCTCGGATTCAAGAAGATCGGCAGCGCTTACACGATCACGCTGGACGGCAAGGGTGTGGAAGAGGAAATCAGGGGGGCACAGGTCACACAGGCGGTCTCACCTGTAAGCAAGCATCCCGGAGTGAGGAAGGCGATGGTTAGGTTGCAGAGAAAAATTGTGACCGGAAGGGGGGCGGTGGTTGAAGGCCGGGATACCGGCACCGTAGTTTTTCCGTATGCTCATTTAAAGGTATTCCTGATCGCCGATATGGATTCGAGGGTGAAGCGCAGGCGTGAGCAATTGCTCTCAATGGGGATCGAGCAGGATGCTTTGGCTATCAGGGCAAACATCGAGAAGAGAGATTCGATGGATTCGAGCCGTGAAACAAGCCCCTTGACAAGACCTCCCGGTTCTCTGCTGGTCGATACATCGAAAATCACAATCGAAGATCAAGTGGGGATAATAGAATCTCATGCCCTCGAAATATCAAAGAAGCTTTCAGGATTGATTCTTAAAGGAGACCGTCGCGGAGTAAGGCGAACGATGCGTTTCTTCTATCGTATATCCCATAATGCGGTAAGATGCTTTTTCCGGGTTATCTTCGGCCTCAGGATATACGGACAAAGCAATATGCGATTCGGAGGAGGTTTCATCTTCGCCAGCAATCATATATCATACTTCGATCCTCCGGTTGTAGGGTGTGCAATCAACAGGGAGGTTTGCTTTCTTGCAAAGAAGCAGCTCTTCAGTAACAGAATCTTCGCATGGTTGATTAGAAGCTACAATGCGATCCCCGTTGACAGGGAGGATGTGGATCGCAGAATAATAAAGGTTCTGATGGCGAAATTGCACGGCGGGGATTCGATCCTCATGTTTCCGGAAGGTACTAGATCGAAAAACGGGAAGCTGAGAAACCTCAAGGAAGGACTGGGTTTCATATCGATTCACACTTCGGCGGGTATTATTCCCATATATGTCAACGGCACGAATGAAATGTTCAGGTGCATGTTGAGAAAAAAGAGGTTGATAGTCAGCATCGGCCCGCCGATATTCATACCTGAATTCTATTCTGCGGATAAAAAAAAGAGCGACTATTCGGTTTTGGCTTCAATGGTTTATGAAGAAATGAGGATGCTCCGGGATGAGCCACGCGCTTGAGGTGATTTGCTCCCCCTACACAGGTTACTGCTTCGGCGTAAAAAGAGCTATGCGTTTGATAGAAAGGGGACTCATCGAGAACGCAGGGAAGATGTATACACTCGGCCATGTAATACACAATCCACAGGCAGTAAAAAGATTGAAATCGAGGGGGGTGATCCCTGTTGATTCGCTAGACGAGATAGGCAAAGGAGACACGCTGGTGATCCGGGCGCACGGCTCACATCCCGACATTATAAACGAGGCTCGTAAGCGGGGGATCAGGTTGATCGACGCCACCTGCCCTTTCGTCCAGCGGAGTCAGCAATATGTCGGGCAGCTCACGAGCGAATCATGCAGAGTGATAATCATAGGTGACGGGGAGCATCCGGAGGTAAAAGGGATACTGGGGCATACCGGTGGAAACGCCATTATCATCGAATCCGTAAAAAGCGCGGAGAATATGGAGTCTCTCGATAAGGCGGGTGTCGTCATTCAGACGACATTTGCCCGGGAGAGGGCGACGGAGATCATTGAAGAGATAGAAAAACATGTAAAGAATCTGCGAGTTTTCGACACGATATGCCAGGCCACTATTCTCAGGCGCGAAGCTACCGAAAACCTTGCTAAGAAGGTGGATATCATGCTGGTCGTTGGAGGAAGGGGAAGCTCCAACACCCGAAGGCTCTTCCAGATGTGCATAGATGCTGGAGTCAGGGCGGAATTCATAGAGACGGCTGAAGAGATAAGACCTTCATTCTTCGAAGGATGCCGGACAGTGGGATTGACCACCGGCACTTCCACGCCAGGCTGGATAATAGAGAAGGTCCTGGAGAGGATGGAGAATATTTCACGTGGGAATGACGACGGCTCTCAATGACATAAAATTCCCTTGCGCATACTGAAATAAGCTCATATCATATAGTCTATTAAATACACAATGAAAGGGGAGATCGCTTAATGAAGGAAGATGAAATCAGGGAATCAGAAGAGGGCTTCGAAATCAACGAAGCAAAACCGTCGGAGGAGGTAGCAACAGAGACCAAGTCCAAGTCGGCTGACAAATCGTACTTGGACATGTTCGAGAAGGTATCCACGGAAGAACTGATGGGTGAGGTGGAGGAGAAAGCGGAGTGGGCCGAACAGCTGCTGGATATGGATCAGGATAGCGAACCTCTAAAAGAGGGCAGCATAGTAAAGGGCACCGTGTACTCGGTGCATGAGAACGAGATTATCCTGGACGTTGGATTCAAGAGCGAGGGAACGATACCGGGGAGCGAATTCGACAACTGCTCGGAAGTAAAAATCGGAGACGTTTTCGATGTTTTCTTGGAAAAGATGGAGAACCAGGACGGGCTGATCGTTCTATCCAAGAAGAAGGCCGATTTTCTCAAAGCATGGGATACGATCAAGTACTATTACGACTCCAGAAAGGTTATAGACGCCATAGTCGACAGACGGATCAAGGGAGGGCTCGTTGTGAAGCTCATGGGCGTCGAAGCCTTCCTGCCAGGTTCACAGATCGCCCTGCGACAGGTACCGAATCTCGATAGTCTGATAAACAGTGAGCTGCCTTGCAGGATAATCAAGCTGAACAAGAGGCGGCGCAATATAGTTGTATCCAGGCGCGTCGTTCTGGAGGAGGAGAGGGAGCAGAAGAAAAAAGAGCTCCTTTCCAATCTGAAGGTCGGGGAAGAGAGGGAAGGAGTGGTGAAGAACATCACCGATTTCGGCGCATTTGTCGACCTGGGTGGAATAGACGGACTGCTCCATCTAACCGATCTCACCTGGGGCAGGATAAGTCATCCGTCCGAGATAGTTGCGATCGGGGACAAGATGAAGGTTAAGATCCTCGATTTCGACCGGGACAGGGAGCGTATTTCGCTGGGACTCAAACAACTGACACCCTATCCCTGGGACGGTGTAGAAGATAGATATCCAATATCCAAGAAGATCAGAGGCAAGGTTGTATCCATTACAGACTACGGTGCATTTGTGGAACTTGAGAAGGGTATTGAGGGATTGATTCACATCTCTGAAATGTCGTGGACGAGGCACGTGAAACACCCATCCAGGGTCGTAGCAATAGGTGATACGGTGGAAGCAGCTGTTCTCAGTGTAGACAAGGAAAACGAGAAGATATCCCTGGGGCTCAAGCAGCTCGAACCCGATCCATGGAAAGCTCTCGAAAGCAAATACCCGCCGGGGACACGTATAAACGGCAAGGTCAGAAACCTGACCAACTTCGGCGCCTTCATCGAGATAGAGGACGGAATAGACGGCCTCGTTCATATTTCAGATATGTCATGGGCAAAGAGGATAAGACATCCATCCGAGGTCGTAAGGAAGGGTGATGATGTAGAAGTCGTCGTGCTTGAAATCGACAGCTCGAAACGACGTATAAGCCTGGGGATGAAACAGACACGTGAGAATCCATGGACGGAGCTGGCCGTTGAATACGAGATCGGTACCGAGACAGACGGCAAGGTCACAAGGGTTCTTGACAGGGGCGTCGTTGTCGAGCTGCGCGATGATGTAGAGGGATTCGTCCCAATATCGCATCTCGGTGCGGGTGATATAAAGAAACCGACCGAGCATTTCGAGGTTGGAGCAGATCTGCCTCTCAAGGTTATAAAGATAGATCCTCAGAACAAGCGTATTGTGCTTAGCGTCAATGCCTACCTAGAGGGAAAAGATCAGGCCGAAACGGAAGAGTACAAGAAGCGTTTTCCTGTAAAGGAGCAAATCACCGAAGAGGAACCTGCAGATTCCGAAGAAACAGGAGAGACACAAGAGCCGGACGAGTTGGATTACGGCACGGGTGAAGACGAGACAGCTCCGGAAGAGAAACCCGAATCCGACGTCCAACCTGAAGATCTTGCTGAGGCTACGGGGGAACCGACGTCGGAACCGCAGGTCAAGAGCGATGAGGTTGATGATGCGGAAGAAGCCCCGGACACTCCTGCAGAAGATGAGAAAGAGAATAAATAGCAGGTAACCGAGGTTCTAGCTTAACGTTCCTATCTAGCGGGGGTGGATATCCACCCTCGCTTCATATGGGACTAGAAAGCATAACTCGTATGTCGAACAAGAAAAAGACTTTCTCCATCGCGACTCTCGGCTGCAAATTGAATCAGTACGAATCCGAATGCATAAGAAACTCCCTCGAGAAGAACGATTGGATCTATAAACCTTTCGAATCAGGTGCTGATTTCTATATTATCAATACGTGCACCGTTACAGGTAAAACGGATTCCAGGTGCCGCAATGCAATCAGACGTGCAAAGAGGATTTCTCCCCAATCTACCGTGGTCGTTACGGGCTGTTATGCGGAAACACAGCCTGAGAAGCTCCGGGAAATGCCCGAGATAGACATCCTGCTTGGGAACAGCGAGAAACAATCTACGGCCGTTGTCCTGAACCGAATGGTTGAGGAAGGAACAACAGCAAATAGTTATAATACCAAGGCTGTTTCCGGTAATGATGTTTTCAAAATGAGCATCGATAATTTTCACGACCATTCCAGGGCGTTTATCAAGATCCAAGAGGGATGCAATTCAGCGTGCAGTTACTGCATAATCCCACGGGCAAGAGGACCAAGCAGGAGCGTAGGTGCGGATACGGTGCTGAAGCAGGCAAGGATACTCGAGTCCAACGGCTACCGGGAGATCGTGCTGACAGGTATCCATATAGGGCGCTATGGCATGGATCTGGACGAGGACATGGATCTTGCCAAGCTTGTAAAGATGCTCATCGGAGCTACATCGCATACAAGGATCAGATTGAGCAGCATCGAATTGACAGAGGTAAAAGACAATCTGCTCAGCCTTATCTCGGAATCGACACGTTTAACCAAGCACATCCATGTTCCTTTACAAAGCGGGGACGATGAGATCCTATATGCTATGAATCGTCCTTACAGATCTTCCGAGTTCGCCGGCAGAATAGAGGAGATCTCGCATTCGATCGGGAACATATCGATCGGAACGGATATCATAGTGGGATTCCCAGGCGAAACTGAAGAACGATTCGGCAATACTTATAACCTTGTTCGAGGCTTGCCATTATCATACTTACATGTATTCAGCTATTCTCGAAGACCCGGTACTGCGGCCGCATCGATGCCGAACCAGATTTCCCCCATGGTGAAAAAGACCAGAAGCAAAAAGCTTATCAAGCTTGGTAAGTCGAAAAAATTCGATTTTCTGAAATCCCAGGTCGGAAGGGACGAGCTTGCTGTCGTTCAAGGTCCAAAAAGACCTTCATCCCAATTCAGCCGGACTCTCACGGGAAATTACTGCGAGGTTTTCGTCAAGTCTCCTCCAGGATTAAAGGGATATCTAATGCCGATAACGATCTCCCATTATTCCCGCGGAAGGTTATACGGAATATTGATGGATACTGTACGATGAAGGCAGCCTTTAGGAAGGGAATACTCCGGTGAACAACAATCGTGTTTATCTTGAAACATTTGGCTGTCAGATGAATGTGTACGACACAGAGGCCATCGCGTACATGCTTCAGCGTGAAGGATTCGAGATAACACGATCACCCGAGGATGCAACTGCCTTGATCGTAAACACGTGCAGCGTAAGAGAGCACGCAGAAAATAGGGCTATCAGTCGGCTTAACGATCTATCAAAAAACAGCGGAGCCGTAATAGCCGTATGCGGATGCATGGCTCAGAGAATGGGAGAGAATCTGTTCGATGAGATCCCCGGGCTTAGGATAGTCGCCGGTACCGACTCGTACCATAAGCTTCCCGAAGCACTGAAAGAGGCGATCGACGGTAACGTTAGAATATGCTTATTGGATAGGGATATAACGACCGATTACCGGATAAATATCCAAGATTCAAATGGGCCTATGTCAAGGTACATAGCAGTAAATCGAGGATGCGAGAATTACTGCACATACTGCGTAGTGCCATATCTGAGAGGGGTTGTTCGAAGCAGGGAATACAGGAGCATTATCGAAGAGATCAACTCGCTCACCGCTCAGGGAGTGATGGAAGTCACACTCCTGGGTCAGAATGTCATGGAGTACAAATGGGAAAAAGTGGATTTCACAGATTTGTTAAAGCTCATCATCAATGAAACCAGCCTGCCGCGCTTGCGATTTCTTACATCACACCCACGTGATGTAGATGATGAATTATTCCATTTAATGGCCGGAGAAGATAGAATATGCCCTCATATCCACTTGCCTTTTCAATCCGGCAGCAACCGCATCCTGGAGTTGATGAATCGTGGCTATACGCGTGAGAGCTATGTGAAAACAATAGAAAAGGCCAGGGAGATCGTACCCGGGATCGCTTTCAGCACGGATATCATCGTTGGGTTCCCCACGGAGACGGATGAGGATTTCAATGACACAATCCGTCTGGCAGAAACGGTGCGTTTCGATTCCGCATTCACGTTCAAATACTCTCACAGGGAAGGTACAGCTGCCTCAAGAATGGACGACGATGTACACCTGGGATTGAAAAAAATTCGACTCAATATCCTGAATGAGATCATTCGAAGGATCAGGAAAGAGATACTGATGGATCAACTGGGATCGATCTCGAAAATCCTTCTTGACGGTAAAGTGGAAAAAGGCGAATATCAACTCTGGAAGGGAAGGACGCCGCATTTCAGGAATGTCCTCGTAGCCGGGTCCGGCCTTCGCGAGGGCGAGATTGTGGACGTTGTCTTGAGAAGTATTGAAAATTTCACTTTCATGGGTGAGGTGCTGAACAGGAGGTAAAGAAGGTGTGGATTGTAAGAGGGATTATTCTCCTGATCGGAGTCGTAGCCCTCGTTTGGCTGGGAACAAAGAATGCGGGATACAGTGTAACGTTTCATCTTTTTAACCGTACATTCTATGACGTCGAGCTAAACCTCATCATAGTGATTTCCTTTGTGGCGGGGATGCTCACATGGGCCATCGGCTCCTGGATTCGCGAAGCTCAGCTAAGATTTCTTCTGATGAGACACAAGAAAAGCATCCGTGAGCTAAAAGATGAGATTTCTGACCTCAGGAATCTTCCGCTTGAAGAAGAGGAAGAGATCTCGCAGAATCTATAGGGAAACGGTGAAATACGGTCGGATATGGATCTTTCAAACACGAAAGTCATACTACTGATTGTGCTCGTTGCGGCTTTGATCGTTCTGGCGTTATTACTCTACTTTGGCAGAAGACGCAAACGGAAAACTAACAGGAGTAACTACATCGATGCACTCTATGCCCTCATCGAAGGACGGAGGGATGATGCACATAATCTTATGACTCTTGCCGTAAAGATGGGCGAAGATGAT
>Ga0180431_10003754_pt1 | contig 19306 bp, 9 predicted proteins | sample SS_ome_11_FD_132459 | JGI IMG/M metagenome (GOLD analysis project Ga0180431, IMG submission 132459) | Hypersaline lake sediment archaeal communities from the Salton Sea, California, USA - SS_1_MS_1 metaG | ecosystem: Environmental > Aquatic > Non-marine Saline and Alkaline > Hypersaline >... | reverse complement strand
GATTCGTGTGTGCGGACCAGGTCGCGGCCACTTCATACTGCCCCGGCGTGACCGTGAAAGTCCAGGAAGCCACGTCCGATCCGTCGCCCACAAAGCTGTAGTGCAGGTCGTTCTCGAAGCCCAAGCCGGAATAGGGGTACCAGCCCCCAGCCGTTCCGAAATCCGCATCCCCGTTGTCGATGATCTGCGTCGTCGGGAGGTCAACCACTTTCTCGATGCGTACGGCGTCGGCAATCAACAGGCCGTCCGCTGCGTCCGAAAGCTCCACCCGTAGCGTGTTGCCCGTGATTGTGTAGGTGCCGAGCGATTCCCAATCGGCCCCTTGGTCGTTGAAGTCGTCCGGCGCCACCCGCTGGTTGATAGGTACCGTTCCCAGGCTTATTGCGCCGTTGAAGATCTCGTAAGGCGCGTTGGTCGCCCGGTTCTTATAGACGGTCCAGGTTGCCGCCACTTGATACTGCCCCGGGGTAACGGTGAAACTCCAGGAGGCCGTGTCCGATCCGTCGCCCACAAAGCTGTAATGAAGGTCGCCCTCGAAACCCGAGAAAGCGTAGGGGCTCCAATCCCCGGTCGTGCCGAAGCCGGCGTCCCCGTCGTCGATGATCTGGATCGAGGGCGCCGGGGCGAGAATGGTCACTTGATAATCTTCCACTTCGCCGTCGTCGGCCGGGCCGGTCGGGGCCAGGTTGCCGGCGGTGCTGAAGCGGAACCGTGCGAACGTGTTGCCCAACGACGCGCCGACCGGCACCGTCACGTTCAGGCTGTTGGCCCCGGCCACCAACGGCTGGTTCGTGAAGATCTGCTCACCCGCATCGAGCCAGTCGCCGTCGCCGTTGAAGTCGATCCAGGCGTCGAGAAGCCCCGCCGCCGAGGCGGTTACCGTCAACGGCGTTACCTGACCTTGAATCAACCCTCCGCCGAACACCACGCCGTCCTCGTCGTCGTTGCCGTCGCTATCGTCGCCCGTCGCGGTCGCATTCGGCTGGCCGTCCGTTTCGGCATCAACCCCCGCCCCGAGATGGAAGCCGGAGACGATCGTGTGCCGCGCCCCATTGCTGGCCAGCAGCGTTGGGTACGTGGGGGCGGGCGCGTCGCCGTAGTCTTCGCCCTCGATTGCGACGGCATAGTCTTCAACCTCGCCCCACTCATCATAATAGCCGGAACTACTCCAACTGTTCCTGCCTAGTCGGAAGCGGGCAAAGGTCTGGTCGGTCGCAACGGCATCCAACGGTACCAGGAAGCTAAAGTTGTTGGCACCCTGGCTGAGTTCCTCGCCGTCGAGGACGATCTCGTCCGACCAATGCCACTCGCCGTCGCCGTCGAAGTCGATCCACGCGCTCAGATACCCGTCTCCCCCCGTACCGGTCAGTTCGGCGGTGACCTGGATATCGGCCTGCTGTCCGGGCACGAGCGGCGTGAGGAATACGACGCCGTCTTCGTCGTCGTTGCCGTCGGTGTCGTCGCCGGTCGCGTCGGCGTTGGGTTGGCCGTTCGCATCGGCATCCACACCGGCACCCAGGTAGAAGTCCGGCCGGATTGGGGTCCATGCACCGGAGTCGCTGGGACTGACGAGCGTGTTATAGGACGGGTCGGGGGCATCGCCGCAATCGACCCCGTACTCCGCGCCCACAATCGCGACCATGTAGTCTTCCACTTCGCCGTCGGGCGCCGGGTCGTACAGCCCCAGGCCCGGTTGCGTGCTGAAGCGGACGCGTACGAGCGTTTCGTCGGTCAGGGTAACCCATGGCCCCACGGAAATCCCCCAAAAGTGCTCTCCCGCAGGCGTTATGATTCCGTAATCGTCGTGCCACAGTTCGCCGGGATCGTCCAGATCGCCGTCGTCGTTGAAGTCCACCCAGACGTTCACATAGCCGTCAACCGAGGTGACGAACCGGAAATACGTTTCACCCACGTGCATCACCCCCGGATGATAGTCCCCCGAGAGGTCGCGGTACCCGATTCGGACGCCGTCTTCGTCATCGTTGCCGTCGGCGTCGTCGCCCCAAGCGTTTGCGTGCGGCTGGCCGTCGGCCTCGCCGTCGGCGTCGTATCCGAGGTAGACGCCCGGGATGAGCGTGTGATAGGAACCGCTGGAGGCCAGCAGCGTGGGATAGGTCGGGTCGGGCGCGTCGCCGAAATCGCGCGTTTCGCCGCCGGCGAGAATTCGGACCCGGTAATCCTCGACTTCGCCGTCGTCGGCCGGGCCGGTCGGCGCCAGCCCGCCGGTCGAGCTGAGCCGGAACCGGAGATAGACCAACCCCGGATCGACGCCCGCGCCGAGCACAAGCTGGAAGGGATTCGCGCCGTCGACGACCGCCTGGCTTTGGATGAAATACTCGTCGCCCCCCTCCCATTGGCCGTCGCGGTCCAGGTCGATCCATGCGTCGAGCAGTCCGCCGCCTCCGACGGTGTCCGTCACCGTGACGGTCAACTGCGTCGTCTGGCCGGCCACCATGGTGGAGGTAAACCGCACCCCGTCCTCGTCGTCTTCCTCAAAACCCCCTCCCCACCAGGCATCGAGATTGTCTCCGTTGGCCACCTCGCTAGGCTTTCCGTTCTGCTCGGGATCGATGAAATCGCCCAGGCAGAAGTCGGCATCGAACAGGTGGCGTGCCCCGTTGTCGGCGTAGAGGGTCGGATATCCGAAACCTTGCGCGAACAGGACGTCCAAGTCCCCGCCGATCGTGCCGCCGATCGTGTCGTCGGAGTGCCACGCCGCGACACAGTTCCCCTCGCCGCCGGTGGCCACAGCCGGCGCCGAGTCGTCCCCCGAGTCGGTTGCAGCGTTCGCGTTCAGCGGGGTGGGCGGTGTCCAAGTCGCGTCCCACCAATACCAGTTCCACCACTCATCCCAGCGAGCCGTGAATATGTCCCAGTCCGATCCGACCGTGCCGGCAAGTGTGTCGTTCGATTGCCAAACGGCAACCGCCTTGTCGCTCCAATCCTCGAAGGCTACGCGGGGAGACACGTCATCGCCGGAATCGTAGGCCGCGTTGCCATTGAGCGGGGCCACCGCCGTCCAGGTCGCACCCCAGTCGTAAGACCACGAACACAAGATGTCCGCGTCGGTCCCGATGGTGCCGCCGAGGGTGTCTTCAGAGGTCCAGACGGCAATCTGGTTCAAGTTCCCAGCCGTTCGAACCCCATAGTCGTCGCCCGAATCCGTGGCGGCATTGCTGTTCAAGGCCGCCGGCGCGGTCCACGTTCCGCCGGAGTCCTCCGAACGCGAGACGAGGATGTCCCAGTCCGGTCCGATGGTGCCGCCCAGCGTGTCATCGGACTGCCACAAAACGGTATGGTTATCGGCCCAGGTGTAGTCACTCACTTGAGGGTATTTGTCCTGCCCGGAATCGGAATCGGCGTTCGTGTTCAGGGCGACGGGAGCCGACCAGCTCTGACCGGCGTCGTCGGATCGGGCGAGGAGGATGTCGTTATCGGCCCCAATGGTCCCACCAAGGGTATCGTCGGAATGCCAGACGGCAATCCAGTATTGGCCGGCGAAGTGCAGTTCCACAGCGGCTACCTGAGGCGCGAGATCTTGCCCGGAATCAGAATCGGCGTTCGTGTTCAGCGCCGCCGGGGCGGTCCAGGTCTGGCCGTTGTTGGTAGAACGAGCGTAGAGAACATCCGCGTCGGTGCCGATGGTGCCGCCCAGGTCGTCCTGCGAACTCCATACGACGATCCAGTTTCCTTGCTCGTCCGTCGACAGGTGAGGCGTTACGTCGTCTCCCGTATCAGTGTCGGCGTTGGTGTTCAAGGCAACCGGCGCGGTCCATGTCTGCCCATCGTCCGTAGAACGCGAAACCAGGATGTCCGAGTCGGTGCCGATCGTGCCGCCCAGACTGTCCTGCGACTCCCACACGGCGACCCAGCTCCCCGCTCCATCGGTGACGACCTGTAAGGACTCGTCGTCTCCGGAATCCGTTCCGGCGTTCGTGTTCAAGGCCGCCGGCAGGGTGAAACCCACCAGGTCGGGCGCATCGCCGAAGTCGGAATCGTACGGGGTGTCCTCGATCGTGACGAGGTAGTCCTCCACCTCGCCGCCGCGGACGCCGAGACCCCAGTCTTCGTACGAAAGGCCGCCCGAGTCGCTGACGCGGAATCGCGCGACCTTGTCGCCCAGATTCAGATCGTCGGGCACCTCGAAAACGAGCGTATTGGGGCCGGCAACCAGGGGCTCGCTGGCAAAAATCTGCGAGTCTGTCTCATCCCAGGAGCCGTAGAACCGGATCCATGCGTCGAGAAGACCGGCCTGCGACGCCGTGACGGTAATAGTCGCCTGCCGTCCTCGGTAAAGGGGGGTATCGAACGTAATGCCGTCCTCATCGTCGCCGTCGGCGTCGGTGTCGTCGCCGTCGGCGCCGGCGGTCGGCTGGCCGTCCGGCTCGGCATCCACGGCGCTGCCGAGGAACAGATCGTTCAGCATGTGTTTCGGACCGCGCTGGGCCAGGGTTGTGAGGGACGACAAGTCGCCGAAATCGTAGGCCGGCTCAATCGTCAGCAGGTAGTCCTCGACCTCGCCGTCGTCGGCCAGGCCGTCGGGCGCAAGGCCCCCGGCCGTGCTGAAACGAAAGCGGGCGTACGTCGAGCCGATGCCGGCGTCGACGGGAACGGAGATTTGCAGGGCGTTGGGTCCGGCGCTTACGGGGGTGGCCAGCACCTGCTCGCCCGGCTCCCAGGTGCCGCTCTGGTCGAGATCGACCCAGGCGTTCAGCACGCCGGCCTGCGAGGCCGTAACGGTGATCGACGCATCCTCTCCTTGCACGAGCGGGTCGTTGAACACAACCCCATCCTCGTCGTCGGTGCCGTCGGCGTCGTCGCCGTCGGCCATGCCGTTCGGCAGGCCGTCCAACTCGTCGTCGACGCTGCTCCCGAGATAGATGCCGGCGACGATGGTATGCCGGGCGCCGTTGTTTGCCAGGAGGGTCGGCAGCAACGAGGCTTGATCAAAGCCGGTTGCGTAGAGCACGTCCCAGTTGGTGCCTACCAAACCGCCGAGCGTGTCGTCCGAAGCCCAAACGGTGATGCGGTTTCCGGCCGCGCCGGTTGCGATTTGCGGGCGCTCGTCGCTGCCGGAATCGGTGGCCGCGTTCACGTTGGCGGGCGTCGGGGCAGTCCACGTCACGCCGTCGGTCGAATGGCTCGTCAGGATGTCCGTGTCGGTCCCGATCGTCCCGCCAAGGCTGTCGCTCGATTCCCACACGCAAATCCAGTTGCCGAGCGCATTCGTGGTGATTTGGGGACACCAATCGAGGCCGGAGTCGGAGCCGGCGTTGGTGTTCAGCGCCGCCGGGGCCGTCCAGTTCGCGCCGTTATCGCTCGAACGGGAGACGAGCACATCCCAATCCGTTCCAACCGTACCACCGAAGTCCTCGGTAGAGCACCATACGGCCACCCAATCACCTGACCCATTGGTGGCTACCTCGCACAGGAGATCATCTCCGGAGTCGGTGCCGGCGTTCGTATTCAGCGGCGCCGGGGCCGTCCACGTGTTGCCCGCGTCGGCGGAACGGGAAACGAGGATGTCCAGATCCGCGCCGATCAATCCGCCCAGGGGATCACTCGAAGTCCATACGGCTACCCAGTTGCCCAGCGCGTCCGTGGTAACTTGGGGGTACATATCTTGCCCGATATCGGAGCCGGCGTTGGTGTTCAAAGCTTTCGCGGCCGTCCAGGTCGCGCCCGCGTCGGAGGAGCAAGCCACCATTATGTCCAAGTCCAAAGTCATAATATCGTCGGTGGAATGCCACACTGCCACCCAGTTGCCAACCCCGTCGGTGGTCACTTCGGGCGAACACTCGTAGAGAAGCCCTGAGCCCGGGTTGGTGTTCAACGGCGCCGGGTCCGTCCATGTCTGGCCCCCGTCGGCGGAGCGAGCCGTTACAACGTCCCGGTCGGCAAAGTCATCGTAATAGTCACCGATGGTCCACACGGCGACCCAGTTGCCCGCCCCGTCCGTTGCCAGCCGCGGCTCGAAGTCGTCGTCCGAATCGGAATCTGTATCGGCGTTGTTGTTCAAAGCGGTGGGAAACGTCCAAGTCTCGCCCGCGTTGGACGACCGAGAGACCAAGATGTCCTTGTCCGAGCCGGGGGTCCAATCGGTGACCCAAGCAGCAACCCAATTCCCGCCTCCATCGGTATAGATTTGCGGATCATTCTCCGCCTCACCAGAGGACCCCAATCCCCAATAGCTCAAAGGCGCGGGCGGCGAAGAGTACACCGGCAGGTCGGGTGCGTCGCCGAAATCGACGCTCAACAGCCGCCGCTCTTCGAGCGGTTCGAGTCGCAGCCGTCGGGCTTCGGGACGGAGGCCGTTGATGGATGGGCGGCTGGCGGGAAACAACGATCGACGACCATGACGACGACGTTTCATCGGTTTTCTCCTGAAAAAGGCCCTGCGGGAGGGATGGCACCTGCGACGGACGGCGGTCCGCAGCGGATTCCCCGATGGGACTGCCGCCGCGGCATCGGGCATTGGGAGGGCAACGATTTGTTTATTGTTGGGTGTCATGGGCGGAATGTCAAGTATTTTGCAGGTTGTTCATGGAGTTTTCACCGGCAAAAATCGTCCTGAAAAAATTCGGAAAAAAATGAATGGGCACCGGCCAACCGCATCACGCCACACGAAAAATGCCTTCTCGTGGCGGGCGCGGTTCCTGTCCCCGCATACGCCGAGCCGGCAGCCCACCAGTTCGTCAATGAGAATGCCGCCGGCGGCGGGTAGAGCAGCGCTCTATAAGGTGAAAGAAGATTCTGTGCCCCGGGCCCCAAGAATTATTGCACACTTCCGCGAGTTAAGGCGAACGGCGGAAGAGAATTTACCTGTAGCCACCGTCGCCAGACGGTGGAGTGCGGTTCGATCCACGGTCTGGCAACCGTAGCTGCGGGGAAATCTTTACCTGCCGCTCGCCTAATCGGTAGAGTCATGGACTTCCGGCATTTGAATGCGCGTTCGAACGTCAAAAGAAAGCGTTCTCGTCCGGTGAAGCGGATGACGTATCCGGTGATCCGCGCCTACGGCGGACGCGTCATGTGCCGCGCGATCAACAGCGCCATCTCCATGGCCTGCTCGTAATTCAGCCGCGGATCGACGTCGCTGTGGTAGGCCCGCTTCAGGTCCTCTTCAGCGAGTCCCCTGGCGCCGCCGATACACTCGGTGACGTCCTCGCCGGTCAGCTCGAAATGGACGCCCCCGAGGATGGAGCCCAGACGCTGGTGGATGTCGAACGCCTGGTCGAGTTCACTGAGGATGTCGTCGAAACTGCGTGTCTTGATCCCGCTCTGCGTAGCGATCGTATTGCCGTGCATGGGATCGCAGCACCAGACGACGGTCCGGCCGCAGCGCATGGCGGCCTCGACCAACGGGGGAAGGCACTCGCCGATCCGTTTTGCCCCGAAGCGATGGATCAGCGTTACCCGTCCCGGCTCGTCGTTGGGATTGAGCACGTCGAGCAACTCGGGCAGCTCTTGCGGGTCCATGCCGGGTCCGGCCTTCACCCCGACGGGGTTGGAGATGCCGCGGAAGTATTCGACGTGGGCGCCGCCCAGGTCCCGGGTGCGATCGCCGATCCAGGGGAAATGGGTGTTGAGGTTGTACCAGCCGGTGCGGCGCGGCACTTGCCGGGTTTGCGACTGTTCGTAATCGAGGTGCAACCCCTCGTGGCTGGTGAAGAACTCGACTTTGCTCAACTCGGTCAACGACCGGCCGGCAATGGTCTCCATGAACCGAATCGCGTCGCCCACGGCGTCCATCACGCGGCGATAGTCCTGGGACAGGGCGGCGTAGTCGACGAAATCGAGGTCCCAGAACTCGGGATGGCGGACGTCGGCAAAACCGCCCTGGACCAGACTGCGGATGAAATTCAACGTCAACGCCGCCCGCTCGTAACCGCGGAGCAACAACGCCGGATCGGGTGTGCGGTCCTCGAGCGTGAAGGGGGGTTGATTGACCAGGTCGCCCCGGTAGCTCGGCAGCGTAACGCCATCGCGGGTCTCGGTCTCGGACGAACGGGGCTTGGCATACTGGCCGGCAAAACGCCCCACGCGCGTCACCGGTCGCCGGGCCCCGTAAACCAGAAGAATGCTCATCTTCAACAGGATCTTCAGCTTGCTGGTGATCGAACTCGGGCGACAGTCGGCAAATCGCTCGGCACAATCGCCCCCTTGCAGCAGGAACCGCTCGCCGCAGGCCGCCTCGGCCAACTGGCTCTTCAACGTCTCCACTTCCCAACTGGTCACCAGCGGCGGCAGTTCGGAAAGATGGTCGAGCACCTTCTTCAGCGCCGGGCAGTCGGGATAGACCACCTGTTGCTTAATGGGCTTCTTCTGCCACGACGTGGGGGACCAGGGTTCTTTCATGCCGTGACCTGCCTTTCCGACCGCCCGGAACGCCGCGCAGCGTTGTACCGGCCGTCCCTCCCCAAAACCTTATCGGGGGAAAGGGAACATCCCGCCCCCGATGGAGAGCCAAGATTCAATATACCCGGAGTAAACATCTCGTGTGTGTTGCCCGCTCTACCGCGGGTCCTCGCCCCGTCGCTTGCTCCTTACACAACGAAAGCCAACGCACCCGGCGGCACGGAAGGGAGAAGCCTGGCAGCGCAGATTGCCGCGGAGGTCTGTCGGCGTGGCGCCCTTGCACTGGCACCCGAGGCGATACACGCGAAGGAATCCGGTTTTTGGCCCTTGCGGATCTTTGATCGTACCCCCGGGGGGCGATTTCCGGTAGTCGCCTTCGTCGTAGTAGTCCGCGCACCATTCGCCGATGTTTCCGGCCAGATCGAACACCCCCTCGGGCGTTCGACCCTCGGGAAAGCTGCCGACCGGTTTGAGACCCTTGAACATGGGTCCGAAGTTGGCCCTTGTCTCACCCGGCTCTTCGTTTCCCCACGGATACGTGCGTCCCTCGGTTCCGCCGTGGGCGAATTCCCATTCGGCTTCGGTAGGCAGCCGCTTGCCTGCCCACTCGGCATACCCCCGGGCCTGATAGTAGTTTACTCCCCTTACGGGAAACCCGGCTCTCTCGGGTGGCGGCGCAAACTTCCCGTTCTCATCCCGCCGGATTCCCCCGGTTACGTACTTCTCATTTCCGCCGTTGAGAAACTTGCAGTAGTCTTCGTAAGTCACCTCATACTTGTCCATATAGAACGAGCTTATCTGCACTTTGTAGCCGTCGTGTTCGGTCGGTTCCGGCGTCTTTCCACGGCGGATGAAGAAGCTGCCCGGCCTGGTGAATTCGCCTCCCTTGATGAGCACCATGCCTTCGAGCACCTCCTTCTCGGTCCACTCGCGCGACCGGTTGACCGGGATTTGCTCCGGCTCGCGTCCCGATTCCCGGATCAGGCGCACATAGTTTCTGTTTTCCGTTATCTTCTTCAGGCATTCCTCGCTGCACGCGTACAGCCTCACGCCCGCGACGTCCACGTGTAGATCGTTCTTGACTTCCTTGCCGTCGACAAGACAGGCATGAGAGCCGGGCGGCGACTCTTCGCCCGCCGCAACGGACACCGCCCAGACTCCGGTCCAAGCCGCCACCAACATTGCCGAGCAACGCTTCATCACCGTTCGCCGTTGTTTGCCTCCGTTACGGGTTACCTGAGGAACAGCTTACACCAAGCGGCGTGTTCTTGCAAAGCGCGTCTGCGTTTTCCGGACACAAGGCGTGGGTTGGCCGGGAGCAGGCGCCCTCTGCGTTGCTCTTGGTTTACACCGCGGACGGCACACGGAGTGTGCCTGCTACTTTTCTTGCGGCGGTTACTTCTTGCCCGGCTTGGCTCTTCTGCGGCGCCGGTCCATTTTTTTGCGTAGCTGGGCGTATTTCGTGGCGGGTTTCCGGGCGGCGGGTTTGGATTTTCCGGTCATGGCGGGCGGCTCGTCACTTCTTGCCGAGGTGGCCGTACTGGCGTTTGAAGTTGTTCTTGAAGTTGACCGTGCTGTTCAGCGCGCGATGGCCTTGTTGTATCTTGGCCTGCAACTTGCCCAGGTTGCGTTTGGTGATGGTGACGCGGCGCTGGGCGGTGGCGTATCGGCCCAGGACGCTCTTGGTCTGGTCGTCGGTTCTCTGTTCCTGCTCCTTCGTCGCTTTCAGGTTGCTCGCGGCCCGTTTCCAGTCGGGATCGTTGCGGAGTGTCTCGAGCCGCAGGGTCTCGTATTCCCTCCGCGCCTTCGCAAGTTGCTCGCGCGCGTCGATCACGGTGGGATCGTTATCGAACCACTGCTTTCGCAACTGGGCAACGATCTTCGGGGAAGTGCCTTCGGAGGTGGCTCGCTGGTAAGCTTCCTTGAATGCCTTGGAGTGCTTGATCGCGTCGATGGCGTCGGTGTAAGCCTTTTTGGCTTTCGTCCCGGCTGCCCTGGCCTTGCCGACGGGCGAATCGGCCGGTTTGCCTGCAATGACTTCCTCGGCCACGTCATCGAGTTTCTGAGACATCCGCTTGGTTTCCGCCTTGGCTTCGTCAAGCTGAGCCTTAGCCGCCTGGGCCTGGCCGGCCATCACTTGGAGGACTTGCTGGGTCGCCTGTAGCTGTTTCTTCACCTCGGGGACCTGCTTCTCGAGCTGCTGGATTTGCCGGCGGATGACCGATTCCTCGTGTTCGATTGCCTTGAGGCGGGCGTGGTACTCGCGGCGCATCTGCTCTTCCTGCTTCTTGTCGCCCAGCGCAATGGAGGCGAGGGCGGCAACAGCCACGGCGAACGCGAAGGCCGGAACGATTCGATGTCGAAACATGGGAAACTCCCGTCGAACAGAAAGCAATATCCCCGAAAGCCCCGGGGACACTCTCGACAGGATACCAGAATCCCGGCGGAATGGCAAGGATTTTACCCGTCGGTTGCAAGGACGGGACCGCAGGACGGATTGTCAATCCGTTCTGCAAGTTCGGCAGGGTGAAAGAAACAAAGGGTAGCTCACCGATGTGGGCTACCCTTTGTGAAAATCGAAAATCTATGAATCGGCTGCCGTCCGGCGGGACTACCAGGGCCCGCGTACGTAATTGACGCCGAACTGGGTCGTGTCGCTGGGCTGCGGCGGCGTGGTCAGATATCGGGGTTGGCCACCCGTGCTGTCGCCGCCCTCAACAATCGTGGTCATGGTACCGGGCCAGTTGGGACCGAACTGGGCATAGATCGGCGTGATCCGCGTGTTTCCGACGCCCCAACCCCAGTTGGTCACCCAATCGACGGTCGGCGGAACGACCAGTGCGGCAGGAACACCCCACGGGGTATAGGCATAGCCGTTGTGCCAGCATCCGGGGCCGTTGGTACCGTACCGATGGCTTTGGTGCCTCCGCCCGCAATAGCCTCCCACGCAGCCGTGGCCGCCACAACAAGCACCGCACCGCCGGCACCGGCCGTCCGGCCCGCACGTACCCCGCGTGCCGCACGCCGGACACACACGGAAACCACCGGAAGCGTGACAGCTACAGCTCTTTGAATTCTTCGAGTAGCAAGATCCCTTCGAGCAGCCGCTGCATTTCGAGCAACCTGAACCGCAACTCTTCTCCGAGCAGTCTGAACCGTGACAACTCTTTTTCGAGCAGTTCGAGCTGTAACAATCCTTCGAGCGGCTTGCGGTGCGAGGATTCTTCGGAGGGCTTGGTTTCTGGAGGCGAACGGTCTTGAGTTTAGGGTTAGCGCAACTTTTGCAGCCTTCTGCGAATGCCGAGCCGGCTGCACCCGCGCTCAGAACCGACACGGCAACGATAGTACACAATGTAAATCTCATGATCTTGTGTTCCTTTGTTTTGTTGATTCCTGGTTCCTAGTACCCCATTGCATTTGATTTTGTACGTTGGCCCTCCGAGGCCGACGCGGTTTGTCGACGGCTTCGGAGAGCCATCGTACTGACAGTTTCAAGTGACATGGGGTACTAGTGCCACGATACCCTGGTCCTGGTCACCTTGCCGTTGGGAAGGTGGCGTTTATAGGTACGATGGTGTCTCCAGAGGAGTTCGTGGGGCATGAATGCCGCATTCGTGACCCAGGTATGTCCGACCAGGGGCGGCGTGGGCAAGGGGCTCACGTAGAGTTGGGCTCCGGTCGGCGGGTAGCCGCAGGGTGGCACATAGTAGTTGTAGAACATCTGGTCTGCCGTGCGGGCGCGCTTTTCGGCCCGGGCATGGTGATCGCCGGCCAGGTCGAATTCACACGCCACGACAAACGCCACCAGGACGGCCATGGAAGCGGCCAAATTTCGTAGTACATTTCGAGTCATCGTGAAACTCCTCACAGTTTGGAAAGGATGACCTAATCGGTAGGTTCGGACTAATCGGTAGGTTCCCATCAACGCCCATCCGGGGCTTTCCCGGATGGTTCTGTGTGAGTTTCGGCTTGTGGCGGTCCTACGGGTGAATCTTTATGTGGCGGATGCGCCAGAGAAACCAGATATGCCTGGTGTAGGCCGTTACAGGCGGAAAAGTCGGGTAGAGGGCGGGCGCGAAAACCGGTATAATCGGTCCAGCCGGAATCGTCCCTACAAAGCGACCCCCCAGGAGTTGCGAGATTGGCCAGGAAGAAGCCTCGCAAGAGCGTCTCCCCCCGAAAAGCCGGTAAGGGCGGCGCCCCCCCTGACCGGCGCCGGCGTTGGGCAACCGCCCAGTCAATAGCCGCCAGCCAACGCGACATCTCGGTCAGTGAGTTCTTCGCCAAGAACCGCCACCTTTTAGGATTCGACAATCCGCGGAAGGCGCTCCTGACCACCGTCAAGGAAGCCGTCGACAACGCCATCGACGCCTGCGAAGAGGCCGGTATCCTGCCCGAAATCTGGGTCCATACCCGGCGCGTCGAGGGCGGCAACGGCCAGGACCGCTTTCAAGTCGGCGTTCAGGACAACGGACCCGGGATCCTCAAGAAGCAGATCCCGCTGATCTTCGGCAAGCTGCTCTACGGCTCGAAGTTCCATCGCCTGCGGATGAGCCGCGGGCAACAGGGAATCGGCATTTCCGCCGCCGGAATGTACGGGCTTTTGACTACCGGCAAGCCGGTCAAGATCATGTCGAAGGTCTCGGTCCGCAAGCCGGCCCACTATTACGAAATCCAAATCGACACGAAACGCAACCGCCCGGAGATCGTCAACGGCCGCGGCGAGGGCAAGGAGATTCCGCCGGGGACACGCGGTGAAAAAGCCATCGAGAAGCACGGCATCGAGTGGATCGAGTCGAACCACGGCACCCGCGTGACCATCGAGCTGGAGGCCAAGTACCAGCGGGGCCGCGGCAGCGTCGACGAGTATCTCGAGCAAACCGCCATCGCCAACCCGCACGTCGCACTCCACTACGTCGATCCGGACGACAACAAGCGGGACTACGAGGCCGTGGCCGAGCGGTTGCCGCCAGAACCGAGAGAGATCAAGCCGCATCCCTACGGGATCGAGCTGGGGATGCTCGTCGCCATGCTCAAGAACACCAAGGCGCCGACAATCTCGCAGTTTCTGACCAAGTCGTTCTCGCGCGTCAGCCCGGCCGTGGCCCGGCGGATTTGTGAAGGGGCCGAGATCAGCACCCGCGCAAACCCCAAGCGGATCGGCCGGCGCGAGGCCGACGCCGTCTACCAGGCAATCCAGCAGACGAAGATCAAGGCCCCCTCGACCGACTGCATCTCGCCCATCGGCGAGGAGCTGATTCTCAAGGGGCTCCACCAGGTGGTGCCGGGCGAGTTCTACGCCGCCGCAACGCGGCCCCCCGCCGTCTATCGCGGAAACCCATTCCAGATCGAAGTCGGGCTGGCCTACGGCGGCGGATCGACCGCACATCGCATCTCGCGGGACGCCCTGGCCGATCTGATCGAAGAAACCGACTCGAGAACCCTGCGGCAGTTCCTGGCCATGACCTTCGACGGCCTGGGAACCGACGCGGCCGACAGGATCATCAAGGAAGCCGATCTCAAGACCCGGATGGCCCCCCGGAATCTCAAGACCAAGGACGTCGATCTCCTCCACCACGCCATGCAGAACGTCAACGTACACGACGGCCAATCGATGACCGTCTTGCGATACGCCAACCGCGTGCCGCTTCAGTTCCAGGCCGGCGGCTGCGCCATTACGCAAACGGTGATGTCGACCAACTGGCGGAGCTACGGGCTGGCCCAGTCGCGAGGCCAGCTCCCCCGCGGGCCGGTGACCATCATGGTCCACATGGGCAGCGTGTGGGTCCCCTTCACCAGCGAATCGAAGGAAGCCATCGCCTCGTACCCGGAAATCCAGAAGGAATTGCGGCTGGCCCTCCAAGCGGTCGGGCGAAAGCTGGGGATGTATCTGCGGCGCCGCAAACGCGTCAAGCACGAGGGCGACCGCCGGGCCGTCTTCATGCGGTACCTCCGAGAAGTCGCCGGCGCCGTCAGTCAGATCAACCGAACCGACGAAGAGAAACTCTACGGGCAGTTGCTCAAGGTGGCCAGGAAGAAGACCGCCGAAGCCGACGTCCGGCTCGACGACCGCGGCCGGCCCATCGACGAAGATGAACTCGACCTGGGTGAGAACGTGCTCATCGTCGATCCCAGCGAAGCGGCCGAAGCCCTGGCCGAAAAAATCCGGGAGCAGAAGGACGAAAACAATAACGGGCAAGGGCGATTGTTTTGATTGCGAGTCGAGAGTCCAGAGTCCAGAGTTGAGAGTTGAGAGTTGGGAGTTGGGAGCAAACGCCCCGCCACTGCGTGGCGGGGGTTCCGTTGAAATATGGCCAAGACAGTCACACCATGGCAAAAAAGAAAACTGCGAAAAGCAAAACCACCGCTGCAAAGGCGCCGAAAGTGAAGCTCAACGCCCGCGACAAGAAAACGCTCGGCTCGCTGAACAATCTTGCCGACGGGGTGGTCAAAGCCGCCGCCCGGCGACGCGATCCCTGCGTCGATATCCCCACGCGGTCCCTCTCGAACGTGCGATACAACAAGCGGAAACGCATCATCGAAATGGGTAAAAACACCAACCGGCGCGAACTCTTTAACCTCTCCCAAGCCAAGGCGTTCATGCAGACAATGCTTGTTGCCAAAGGGTGCAACCAATTGCTTCGGGAAGGAAAGACCAACAGCATCCGCGGACTCTTCTACACGCTGAAGGGCAAAATCAAGGGCACCAACGAGCACACGTTCGACGTTCAGTCGGATTGCGACCCGATCATCGAAGACGTGGAAGTGGTCCTTGACAGCCTCCGCGAAGAGATGCACTTGCGGGCCGATCCCAAAGGCACGCTCGTCGGCAACGTTGTGTTGGTGGACAGCGGCGACGAGATCGACTGCTCCCGAATGGGGTCGGGCGGGTACGCCATCCCGTCGATCGTCGAGCCCGACGTCATCCGGTTCAGGAAGTGTGATGCCAGGTTCGTCCTCCATGTTGAAAAGGGAACGGTCTGGCAACGCTTCAACGAAGACAAGTTCTGGCGCAAACACAAGTGCATCCTCACGCACGGCGGGGGCCAGCCGCCACGCGGCGTCCGGCGGTTGCTCTATCGAATGCACAACGAGTTGAAACTGCCGATCTACTGCCTGCTCGATAACGACCCCTGGGGATACTACATCTACAGCGTTATCAAACAGGGCTCGATCAACCTGGCGTTCGAGTCACAGCGGATGGCCGTCCCCGATGCCAAGTTCCTCGGGTTGCGCTCGATCGACTTCGACCGGTGCGGGCTCTCCGACAGCGTGAAAATCGACTTAAACGACAACGACCGCAAACGGGCAAAGCAGATTGCCGGCTACCCCTGGTTCGTCGGCAAGAAGCCCTGGCAGAGAGAAATCAAGCGGATGCTCGACAACGGCTTCAAGCTCGAAGTCGAGGCGCTCATCAGCAAGGACATCAGCTACGTCACCGAGCAGTACGCGCCGGAACGGATCAAGAAAAGGGATTGGCTGGACTGACAGGACACGTGATTTGTACGACGGCCCTCCGAGGCCGTCGAAGATGTACGGTGGTCCTCCGAGGCCGTCGAGAGTCCTACGCCGCAGGCGTTGAACATCAAAGCCCGGGGTCGCGCAGCGCACCCTGGGTGTGAAGGCGAAACAAACACCATGAACCCCAAGGGGGTTCAACATCTGATGGGCGAAATCATTGATTGCGACGTGCCGACCCGAGGGGATTGCACACCCGGGGTCGCCGCTGTAGAACCCTTTCAGGGTTCCGTGTTCTGGCGGTGCCGATTCCCCAGGGCGCGCTTCGCGACCCTGGGCTTGGTTCCAAAACCGCTTCGCGGTTAAGACGGTCCGGGACGACGAGTTCCGCCGCAAGGTCACCGAGGAGTTCCCGCCCTCTCACGCGGCATCGCCGCCCGCGTCCAATTCGCTCAGCGAGTCGCTACGAGAGGCCATCCGCCAAAGCGGCCGCTCCGTGACGGACATAGCCGGCGACGCCCACATTTCCACCCTGTTACTCGACCGCTTCCTCTCCGCCGACCGCGACATCCCCATGGCCGCCGCCGACCGGCTCGCAAGCGTTTTGCGGTTGAAGCTGACGGTGGATTGAGGTAATCGGGACGCAGATTCTCGCAAAGTGCTTCTTGCAGCTAGGCATGCTTCTTGCACATAGACCGCCTGTCGGGTAAGATGCCCCCAAGCCTTGGACCGCCTCAAGGCGGTAATGCAAACCTCTTGCTGCTGTACCGGGAACCATGCAGAGCCCCGTTAAAACCTATCTGCGCGAGGTACCCACATGACTGCCAGAATCCCTCTAGAACCGTTGGTCCTCCTGCAAGACGAGCCGGTTTCGAACTTCAAAGGCGACCAACTCGGTATCGAGCCGTTTGCTCGGGTTATCGCCGGGGCCGCCGTTGGAACGGATGGGCCGTTTACCATCGGTGTCTTTGCCAATTGGGGCGAAGGGAAGACCTCGCTGCTCAAACAGGCCAAGACGCTCGTTGACGAGTACCAACCGGAAATCGTTACAGTCTGGTTCAACGCCTGGCAGTATGAGAAGGAAGAGCATCCCATCGTGCCACTGGTAGCAAGCATCGTGAGGGCGGTCGACCAGAAGCTGCAGACACTGAAAAAGTCTCCGAGCAAAGTCAAGACCGCCCTTTCGTCCGTCAGCCGTGCCCTACGGGCCATCGCTTACGGGTTCAGTGCGAAGGCGAAGGTCGGCGTGCCCGGTTTCCCGGAAATCGAAGCGGGCTTTGTCGCCAAGGAGATGATCGACCGTTACGAGAAACTCACATCGGCCGGCGACCCGCTGTTGGATCGGACCCTCTACTACAACGCGTTCGAGACTCTCGAGCGAGTCGCCGCCGAGCAGCCGACCGGCGAAGCCGCTATCAAGATCGTGGTGTTTATCGACGACCTGGACCGTTGCCTGCCCCCTCAATCGCTCAAGCTGCTGGAGAGCATCAAGCTGGTTCTGGCTCAGCGGGGTTTTATCTTCGCACTGGCCGTGGACCGCGGCATGCTCGAGAGCTTCGTGGCCGTGCGGTACCAGAAGGAATACGGCATTGCCGATTACCACGCCAGCGGCACGCAATACCTCGACAAGATCGTCCAGTTGCCGCTGGCGCTGCCTCCGCACCGCGCACGGTTTCAGCACTATATCCAACAGTTGCTCGACGGCCCGGTGTTCAAGCACGCCTCGAACGAACTCGTACGCGACGCCGTGAAGGAACTGGTCGACGTGCTGGCCGCCGGCTCCAACTACAACCCGCGCAACCTGGTGCGGTTTCTGAACAATCTGATCGTCGATCGCGAGATTTGGGCTTCCATTCTACAGCAGCAAGGCGAGGATGATGCGGAATCAGAACTTGATGCCGCCCGGCTCGGACTCTGTGCCGTGTCCCGCATCCTGCGTCAGCACCTTGGCGACTCCCTCTATCGTTGGTTGGTGGGGAACAAGGAGGTTTGCAACCGTCTGGCACGCGATGACTTGGAAACGGAGACGCCGAAGGAGGAAGTCGTGTCGGCAACATTGCACGAGCGGTCGATGAGAGAGCTTATGGTACGTCTGGACGAGGCACCATTTCTGCGCGATCTGCTTGGGACCGATTCCGGCAAGTCATGGCTGACCGATCATGAACCCCGCCAACAGGTGGACGAGTTCCTTGTCGAGCAACGTGAAAAAGAGGAAGATCGACGCACTGTCGAACAGCGGGCGCTGCATGATGATTCCTGGCACCAGCGAGCGTCGGCGTTTCGGACGTTGGCTGAGAAGTGGCCGGACGAGACCACGCGAAAGCTGCTCGCCGAACGCGCCGTCCAGGATGAGCACTTCGACCCCCGCGCCGGCGCGATTGCGGCGCTGGCCGCGAAGTGGCCGGACGAGAGCACGCGAAAGCTGCTCGTCGAATGCGCCGTCCAAGATGAGAACTTCTTGCCCCGCTTCGCCGCGCTTGGGATTCTGGCCGAGAAGTGGCCGAACGCGACCACGCGAACGCTGCTCGAAGAACGCGCCGTCCAAGATGCGCACTTTGCGTGCCGCAGCATCGCGATTACGGCGCTGGGCGAGAATTGGCGGGACGAGACCACGCGAAAGCTGCTCGCCGAACGTGCCGTCCACGATGAGCACGCATATGCCCGCGGCGCCACGCTTTGGGCGCTGGGCGACAATTGGCCGGACGAGACCACGCGAAAGCTGCTCAAAGAACGCGCCGTTGATGCAAGTTTGACCGATGATCAACGGACCGAGCATTACGTTGCGCTCGGCAGGATGCACTCCGAATTCGGGCGATTCGTGTTGACCAAAGACTTCGACGGGCGCCCTCCCTATCTCGATCCTCGCGAGCCGATCTCCCGCGAGCACATCGAGCGGGCAGCGGAAAAGGCCAATGTCCCAGCCGACAAGATCGACGAGACGGTCCAATCGTTGTCGGACCATCTGGGCTGGAACATCACGCAGGGTTCCGGCGCCTGAAGGCCGCACTACGAACGTCCTGCGGGAACGACCTCAGGGCGAAACTATCGGCGGTCGTCGGGCTGTGGACGCCACCACGGGGCTTGGCCGGCTTGGCCCCGTGGAGCGATGATTGGCCACTAAGCGGGTGTTGAATTTCCCCCCGCGCCCATCCCCTTCCGGCCGCCCCCGGCCAGCGGCGGCCGGGAAGGGGAGAGGGCGTGGGGGGCGGCGTGGTAGTGGCCAATCATCGCTCCACCGGGACGAGCCCGGCGGTGGCGAAGCGGCGGCCGGGAGGTGAGAGGGCGTTGACGGCGTGGTAGTGGCCAATCATCGCTCCACCGGGACAAGCCCGGCGGTGGCGAAGCGGCGGCCGGAAGGGGCGAGGGCGTGGATGGAGCCGTGGTAGTGGCCAATCATCGCTCCACCGGGGCGAGCCCGGCGGTGGCGAAGCGGCGGGGAAAGGAGAGGATGTGGATGGAGCCGTGGTAGTGGCCAATCATCGCTCCACCG
>Ga0180431_10003750_pt1 | contig 19312 bp, 24 predicted proteins | sample SS_ome_11_FD_132459 | JGI IMG/M metagenome (GOLD analysis project Ga0180431, IMG submission 132459) | Hypersaline lake sediment archaeal communities from the Salton Sea, California, USA - SS_1_MS_1 metaG | ecosystem: Environmental > Aquatic > Non-marine Saline and Alkaline > Hypersaline >... | reverse complement strand
GCGATTTTGATTTGCAGTGGAACGAGCTGAACCAGCTTACCGGCATCAAAGCTATTCTGCCGAAGGGCATTCGCACGGTGATGTACGACGTGCCGCTGCAGGACCTCGTGTTCGGCGTGTTCGACGTCGACCCGTTCGGGAACGGCTACGAGGGTGTCCCGCTCCTCGCGCGCGCGTACTGGCCGCTGATGTGGCAGAACGAGATCGCCCAGAGCTGGGTGGAGGTTATGGCCACGAGGGGACTCGGCATGGTAGTCTTCCACGTTGACGGTGCAAGCGCGCAAGAGCTGGCCGACCTCCAGTCGGAGTGGGGTGACGCGGCGAGCTTCAACGTTTTGTTCACCGACGAGGACGTGACGGTCTCGACAGTCAACACGACCATCCCGTCGTACGACTTCAGCTCGACGAACGAGACGATAAACTCGATGATCGCTGGCTCCATCGGTGCCCCGAGGGGGAGGATGGAGGGCGTGCTCGCGGGTGCGGTTACTGGTTCAGAAACTGACCAGGACAACATGGCGCAGATGTACTCCGCGCTGCAGCAGGACATGATCCGCACGATAGTGAGCATATTCGAGCTGCTCGACCCGAGCCTCCGCGAGGTGGATTTCAGCGTCGAGTTCAAGTTTGAGATCAAAATGGACGAGGGCAGGAAGGCGGCCACAATGGCCACGATAGCCGACACGCTCGGCGTGCTCGAGGACATACTGAACGTCTCGCAGGCTTTCAAGCTGCTCGGCTTCCCGGTTCCTGAGGGCGCGGACCAGGACATGATATTCTCGCTGTGGCGCAGCAAGAACCTCGAGGAGCAGGCCGCCAAGGCAGGCATCGAGCTCGCGCCCCTGAACCCTATGTTCCAGGAGCCGGGCGGGGAAGACGATGATGAAGACGATGGCGAGGGAGAAGGTGGAGCCGAGCAAAACGTCGGCAAGACCCTCGGGGGGCCTGACGTGCAGGACTCCGACAGCTTCGCCGACGCTGAGAGCTTTGGATCTGTCCAAGACCAGATAGATCGGATGGAGACTATGGGCATGAACTGGCTCCCAGGTTCTGCCCAGGACCCTTACCAGAGGATCGGGCAGGACAGGGGACCTGTCGACATGGAGGTCGTGAGGTCGATGATCGATTCATACCTCGCCGCACACCCGGGCGCGAGCAAGAGGCAGGTCCTACAATATGTCGCGGCGAATTACAACGAGGTTAAGTTCGACGTCGACGTGTTCGCCACGCTCTTGAAGATGAACCCGAACTGGTCGCTCGACAGAGTGATGAAGAAGGCGGCGGAGTACTCAGCTGATTCCATGCAGTCCTTCGACTCGCTGGTCGGCGCCGACGTGCTCGAGTCCTACAGGGGGAAGCCGGACTGCGTTCGCCGCTCCATCCACTGCATAACCCAGTCTCACCCGGGCTGGGAGCAAGACAAGGTTATAGCTGTCGCTTTGAAGAACTGCGGCAAGGCCCGCGACGGCATGGACTCAGACGAGTCCTGGGCGGTCGCCTGCGACTCAGTGCGGGAGTGGGTCCGTTTGTTCGACTCGATAGTCGGCAGGGGGGGGGTCGAAACAGATGGGTAGGATCCGCGGTCTCATAGCTTCCGAGGGCGTGCTCGACGGCTACGCGATGGGATCCGCCGCCAAGCTGTGGGAGGACCTCGAGAAGTTCGTCGGGATAACCGTGCCAGTCACGCTCGAGCACCCCACGCGCAACGGGAACCCGGCATTCATCGAGGAGGTCCCCGGCCACCCCGTGGTGGGCGAGGCGAGGATAATCCGCTGCCCGTCGGAGGAGAAGGCGCTCTGCGCGATCATAGACGTGGACCCCGACACTCCGATGCTTGGGGGCTACAGCATAGGGTACGGTTTCGACATTGTGAACAAGAGCGGGGAAATAGGTGGCGAGCGATACGACTTCGTCCAGCGGCTCAACGAGATAAACCACGTTGCCATAACCGCCAAGCCGCGGAATCGTCGAGCCCTAATTCTGGCCGACGCTGAGGGCGACCAGCCGGCGAGGGGCCGGGAGTTTTATATGTTCGAAACGCTACAAGAACACAATGCGGCCCCCGGGGCCGGCGCCGTTTCCGCGGAGGATGTCGGCGGCGACTCGAGTGGGGGGCCTACAAACGAGGAAACAGAAATGGCTGAAAACACAAAGAAGATCCTTGACCTCTTGACCGCCATGGACTCCCGGCTGGGCAAGCTCGAGCAGCGAGCGGCAGACCAGGCCGAGTCCGAGTCCGAGGAAGAGTCAGAGGAAATGGCCGCCGCCAAGAAGAGGGAGGAGGACTCCCGCAAGAGGGCGGAGGCAGCCGAACGGAGACTCGCGGACAGCATCAGGCAGGACCTCGCCACGCTCGGCGTCTCGGGCGACTCAGTCGCGAACGCGGGACTCGAGCAGCTCGAGGCCATGCTCGTCGGGGCGAAAGCCGCGAGGGCCGAGGCGGACTCGTCCGTCGCATCGAGGGCGCACACCGGGACGCCGATAACGACCCCGGCGCCCCCGACCGTCGGGGCGGACTCCGGGGGACAACCGGCGGCTGACCCGCTGGCAGCGATGCGGCCGGGGAACTACCAGTACAATCCGATCAAGCGCGGGTACGACTGGGCGGGGGGTGCTAGCTGATGAGCGTGACTGAGGACTACGACGCGGTCATCAAGGGCCTCGCCATCCGCAACTCCGACGACATCGATTACGAGGCGGTAACCGAGGACGCGTCCGAGGAAGTCGAGGGCAGGTTCCTGGTCGACGGCACAACGCCGGGCGAGCAGGTCAAGCTCTCGCAGGCAGGCACCGAAATCCCTGCCGGCTTCGCGGTCGCGCAGACCGGGACTCCGGGCTTGGACATGACTCTCGCCGTGCCCACGCCGAACGCTGAGAAGGCCCGAGACGGCTACCCCATCGTGTTCGTTGAGATGGGCGTGTGCCAGGTGTGGGGCTACCTCCAATCCGGCGAGAACCTCGCTAAGAACGTGGCGGTCAGCCTCGGCACCAACGGGGCGGTCCAGGAGGCCGCCGCCACCCACTACATCGTGGGACGCCTGGCCGAGGCTTGCAACGCCTCGGCTGCTGAGACCAGGTGCAGGATAAACATAATCCTGCCAGTTGTCGGAGGTGCGCTGCCGGCATGAGCGCGATAACCGAGCCGATCCAGGACTCCCTGACGTTTGACTACTACGCGAACATACCGCTCGCGGACACGAGCGGCAGGGACGGCGACGCCGCGTGGATGATCAGCGAGTCGATACGCGACGTGCACCGGCAGAAGTTCGCCGAGGTCGGCCGCGACTTCGACTCGATCTACCTCGGCCGGGAGCGGAGGCTCAGGGGGGCGGACAACAACCTCTCCGGCGCCATCCCCGACCTGGTCCGCTACAGCAACGTGATCTCGAACCTGTACTTCACGGGCAACTTGAACGCGTCGCAGGTGGTCGGGCAGGGCAACGTCCAGATGCGGATGGGCACGCTCGACCCTTTCATCGTGCAGCTCGCTGGCAGGCAGGAGTCCGGCAACTACAAGGTCGGGTGGGACCTGGCCCCGGAATTCACCCGGATCAAGTTCCAGCCGGCGACGGTCATGGTGCCGTTCATCCACTCCAGCTACAAGCTGACGCAGTTCGAGGAGGCCCAGTCCATCCTCGGGCAGAGCAGGATAGCCAACCACCAGGCGGTCGTCTCGGAGGTCCTCATGAAGGGCCGAGAGATAACGATCTTCCAGGGCGGGGCCGGCATCCCGGGGCTGATGGACACAACGAGCCAGTGCACCGAGATCACAAAGACCGGCTCGTGGGCGCACACGACCAACGACAAGCTGGACTACCTAATCGCCGACATCAAGAAGATGAAGGCCGCGCTCGACGCGCTGAAGATCCCGAACGTGCCGCTGAACCTGTTCGTCACGATCGGCATCTACGAGCTGCTCGAGGACACGGAGCTACTCTACGAGGTCAGCAAGACCAACATGGAGGTCGTGCGCGCAAAGCTCAGGGGCGGGGACATCATAAAGGCCCCCTACATCGCACCGACCGGCACCGAGCGCGCAGCGATGATCCCGAGCATGGGACCCGCGAGCCCGATCCACATCTTCGAGGCGGGCGTGCTGGGAGCCGAGGACCGGGAGCTGTGGGAGAACAAGTACGCCTGGGCCACCAGGGCAGCCGCCTGGAATCAGTGGCAGGAGACCATCCAGATCGCCGACGACGTCTCGCTCGCATAGGCGGGACAAACAAAAAATCTTTTTTTTTCAAACAATATTTGCAGAGCACGTCGGGCAGAGGTAAAACATTTCTCTCGTCTGTTGCTTTGACGATTTCCTCCAGCATCTTGTTTCAACCGTCTCAACAATGACTTTCTTCTTCATTCTTCTGCCTCCAAGAGTTCGCGGACGCGCTGCTCGAAGCCGTCGAGCACCTCGATCAACTTCTCTTCGTACCACTCTGCAAGTGCTTCTAACTCTGCCTCTCTGCACTCATCGGTGTGCTCGCCGTTTAAACAGTCGCATTCCCAATAATTGTTCGAGTAATTGTCGGCGGTGCGGAAGGCGTGCCAAAAACAACCTAAGGGGTGGAAACTATCACCCCGCGTGATTGCGTTTACGCTCCAGCCTGCCTCGGTCAAAGAGAACATCGCATCAACTTGCGTGTGCCCCACTATTTCTGCAGCAATTTCGTCCGCCGCCTCACGCGCCCGCTCTATCGTAGCTAAGCAGGCGTCGATTTCTTCTTGGGTTATCTCGTACCCGAACTCGCAAGCACGGCAATAGCCGCACTGTGCCAGGCATCCTGTTTTACTTGTCATTTTTTTCTTTTTCCTCCTTTTTGCTTAAAAAAAATCAGTGGACTACCTCCATCCTGTTGTCCACCTCTATCATTATCTCGTCGTTTTCGAGTTCTTCTTCTTCCTCGCCTGCGCTCAAACTCTTGATGTAATTTTCGAGCGATTTGATTCTCTGCATCGCACGGTGGTAAAGCTTGATCGCTTCCTCAGCGATGATTCTCGTCGTCGTTTCGCCGCCTTCGTGATTAATTCTAACCCACTCTTGCACGTAGGCGATTGGGTCGGCCGCTGCGGCCGCCTTTGCGTGGTCGTCTCGCAATATGTCTCTGACCGTTTCCCTCTTCTGAGTTGTTTGACTCATAATTATACTATGTATTTACTCTATATAAATTTACGCAACAATCATCGAACCCTTTTTTTCAAGAAGCGTTTTATTTGATGAGACGTTTGGAAACCAAATGTCACAAGATTCAATTGAGACTGCCGCGAGAAGAAGAGCGAAAGAGTTTCGCAAGCTTTATGACGATCTCGTCAAGCACAAGATGATTTACACAGTTGAAGTTCCTCACATTTACTTCGCAGTGTTCATCGACGGTCAGGAAAAAATTTCTGCGATCGCATCAATGCGAGAAGATTTTCTCTATTATACGCCTCACCGCTATCCAAAAATTTGGGTTGGGGAGACTCCGGCTGTGGCGGGAATCGAGCAGCACATAAGATATTTGATCGGAAGGGGTGGAATTTTATGAAAAAAGTTATTTTCAAGTCATGATCGGGTCGAGGATCGTGTCCTCGTCGTAGAGGTACAGGTCTATGAGTGCACGCCTCTGCTTGAACAAGTCGACCGCTGCCCAGTGCTGCTCCCAAATCCTTTTTACTGTTGTGTAGTGCAGCTTTTTCTTCACCTGCCCCTCGTCTCTTCGACCGAGGACTATCTCCCAAATCCTGTCACTGAAGCCCGACCTGATCTCGAACCTGTGCTTCCCTATCATTGCCCGGAAGGACATCTTCAGGTATCCCCTCAGCGAACCCCACTCATTTTTTTTCTGCTTCTGGTGCCTCTCGAGCAAAGCGTCGAATTGCTTCTTCAGCTCTTTGCCGCGCTGCTCGACTGCGTCGATCTCCATCTTCCAGATCTTGCTCTGTAACTCGCGTGTCTTTCTTTCAAGTGCATCGATCTCTCGCTTGTAATAGTTGATGTCGCCCTCGAGTTCCTGAACGCGTGCCTTGAGTGCGGATTCGCTTTCGATGTACTCGTCGACTTTTTGTCTCCAAAAATTTTCGCTGACCTCGTGCGTGCTTCTTAAGACGTACGATTCGTCGTGCCTCTGTTGTTCGTATTCCTCGTACGCCTCCCTTTCTTCCTCGTCCATGTCCTCAATCATTTTCAGTTTTCGTCTCAGGTTTTCCATTTTCAAATTTCTCCAGTTTCGGGCGGGATAAAAAGTTTGCAAAACGTTTTGCAAATATGAAATGAATTATCATTCAAACCATTGGTAACACCAATGGGATCCGGGGGGACCGCCGGGATCCCAGATGATCCCGAGGGATCAGTCCCGCCTCAGGAGGCGGGGGAAGTTCGGCTCGCCCTCGTCGCCGGCCCAGCAGTCGTGGTAACAATTCGCGCAAACGGAGCAGTTCTCGCAGTCCATCAATTCCTCGACGCAGAACGCGTAGCAGTAGTCGCAGGGGAGGCCCACCTGGTTCCACCAGCACGACTCGCATTCTTCTGACCCCTCCTCGTGCTCGCAGGTGTCGCAGTGCCTCTTGTAGACCATTTTCTTTTCCTGAAAAAATCAGACGTGGTAGTCGGGTTTTGGTTCGATGAGCCTGACGGTCACGCATATTTCTGTTTCTATGTTGCTCTCCCCGAGGTCGCATGTTGTTTCGAGGGAAACTCCGCTCCCCCAGACCTCGACCCTCTTGACCTTGACCGCCCCACCCTGTTCGGCGACCTGCAGTTGTTCAGCAACAATTTTCTTCCTCGCGTCGCTCGCGTCCAGCATCTCGACCAGCGCCTCGAAGTTCATCTTGAGAGAACCACTATGTACATCACAGCAAATCAGCCTGCCTCTGCGTTATTGAAGCGTTTTCTGCTGTTTCGTAGGAAAGAAATTTCCAGAAAACGGATGGTCGACCCCTGGTGGTCCTGGGCCTGACGAATTTCTTGACCCTGCCCTGCTCGAGCATTTTCTTCAGGTGATCGTAGACTGTGGTTCGTGGTCTATCGAGTAGGTTGGCTAAATTATCCCTGTTCATTGGACCCTGGGATTGCAGGGTGTTTAGTATCTTCAGGTTCAACACTTCTGCTTCTTCGTTGAGCGCGTTTATGTATTCCTCGTATGTCCTGCTGCCTTCAGCTGCCTCTGTCATATATCAAGCTGTCACCTCCTCGCTCAGTATCAAGACCCCGGTTTCCTCGTCCCAACGCGCACGACCCTCCTTCCAAAGCGTGACGTACGGGGTGTCGGTCCAGTACTCCCAGTCCTCGAGGTCCGCATCTCGCCCGTCGCGCCCGAAGCACAGATGGACCAAGAAACAAGAGCTGCACCTCCCGTCCCCCTCGTAGCAGTAGATCACCGCGAGCGCCTCCACTCCCTGATCATCTCGTGCTCGACGAATTCGCCCCTCAATCTTTGCTCGACTAACCTGACGATTTCCTCCGCTTCTCCCCTCGACATGAAATGGTGGTAGCACCTGTCAATCACTATTGTGCGCCAGCTGTCGGTTATAGTGATTCCCCCAGTCGAGCTCCACTTACCTGTGTCGCAGCTTATCACGATGTTCAGGTAGTCCCCAGCCACAATTGTCTTGACGAGGCCCTCCCGGTTCACGAGATCACGAGGGATCCATTCCACATTTTTGACCCACCCGTCGACCCTCTTTTCCCTGCACTCGACGCAGACCCGCATTTTTTTCCAAATTCTTTCCTCTGGGTTCTCGTCCTCGGAGAAGTCGAACGCGAAAACAGCGCGACCGCCGCACAACTGGCAGGTTCTCTGCATCTCGAACTCGGAGAAGTAAAAGCAGCCGTTCTCGTCGATGTCGACTGGTCCGCGCCCCCCGCACTGGTGGCAGCAAACGTCCGTCATGTCTTCCCCGATGCGTAAACTGATTTCGGAGTGGCAGTTTGGGCATTCGAGCGTCATTCGTTCATACTCTCCAGGAATTTCTTCAACTCCTCCGGGCAGTGCTCGCACCCCCTTTCCACATGTTGAGGCGGGAACGTTATGATCATTTCCTTACCGCACCGCGGACAAACAAATTTTCTGCCGGCTGTGGCTTTCAACATTTCCATTATGTTCAATCGTTCATAGCCTCCTGCTGTTCTTCGTGTATGATCTCCGCCTCCAGCTTTTTCCACCTGCTCATCATCTCGTCTACGAATCGTTTGATTGTTGCTTCTTCGCCGGTTGCGACCGCTCTCACGTATTTCGCGAAACACACGAGGAGAATTGGGCCGAGCCCGGGGCTGTTCTCGCCGATTTTCTCGAGGGCTTTCGAGCATTCTTCGCAGAGGCACACGCATATGTTGCCGCCGCGGCGGAAGAGTTCGCCCGCGCCGCACACGCAACATTCAAGCGTTTCATCTGATTGTTCTAAGCAAACGTATTCGACTGCCATCTTTTTTATTCCTCGCTCTGGCTGTACGGCGAGAAGTAAAGAGACATGTAGCCGCCGAACGTTGTAAGAGTCCCGAAGTTCACCTTCAGCTCGAAAACCTGGTCGACCCCGAACCCGAACTCAACAACAAACGGCTTCATTTGTGCAATAGCCTTCATCGCTTTGCAGAAGATCTGACCAGTGGCTATTATCCTGCCATTTTCTTGAACGATTTTGTGACCATAAATCGCCTCATCCAATTCTTCCTGATCAGGAAAGATGTCGTCGAGCCAGATGTTTATGCCCCCGTCGAGCGCGACCGAGTTTGTCGAGAACTTCAGTATGTTGTCCGCATTTGTGAGCGCTTTGATTTCGCACTGATTAATTACTGATTCCTCGAACGACATCTCGAGCATTCCAGCCACGTCTTGGAGAATTTCAAGCGGCAACACTACATGGCTCGTTGAGTCTTCGTTTTCGAACCTTTTTAGTAGGTTGATCAACCCTGTGTGCTCTTCAGACGAAGTCACGTATTGCTTCATGAACACTTTTATTTCGCGCCCGCTCGCCTCTATGCTGAACAAGATTTTGTTGTCGACGTGTTTTGCGCGAATGCTGTTCCAGCCGATCTTCCCGCCGATTTTCGCCCTCTCGAAGAGGGCATGCAGCCTGTCCCTGCGGAAGTTCATCTCGAATTCGCCGGAGCAGAAATACTTGCTGAAAACTCGTGCCGGGAATTTCGCCGACGCGAGCACAACCTTGCCTTTGCTCAGCCCAGCGATTTTAACAAATTCGCTTTCGAAGAATATAGTTATGTTCTCGACGAAAGGTTTCATCACCTCGAGGCACTTGCTGACCAGACCCGCCTCCTCGCCGATCACCCATTCGAAGTCTCCTTCCGCGAGTGAGTTTGTGAGTTCCAATGCCCGCTCCATGTCTCCCGTGTTAATATCTATGTGGTATGTTTCTCCCATCGTTTTTTTTGTGTTGCTGATGAGCATTAAACGATCTTAAAAAAATCGCTCAGGGAACGTTTTGCACAAAATCGCTCAGAAAAACCTTTTCCTGCCCCCCCGACGCCTGGAACCAGATCTGATCATCGCACCCCTCGATGGCATTAGACTCGGACCTTCCCTCGACGGCAATCCTCTCGTCGCGGTGCTTTTTGCTGGATTCCTCGGCGGGAAACTTGTGAATTCCGCCTGCCCGCCGGCCTGGGGGCTGGGCGCCTGCGGCTTTATCCTCTTGTCCAGCCAGATCGAGCCCATCGCGACGGAGTCGAGAACGTCGAAGAGGCCCCTCGGGGGGTTCGGGAAGCCGACGAGCTGCTGCTGGAACTTCTTGAGGTGCGGGCAGTTCTGGTCTGCCCAGAACTCGCCGTGCGAGAGAATCACCTCCATGCCCTCGTGTATCTTCGCGCACTTCTTCGCCTTCTCGCCGTTCCCGTAGAAGTTGTACTTGTGCCCTCGTCCGCGGCTCCTGAACTTCTTCCACTTAAAACCGAACTTCTCGCCGTGCTTCTTGACGTGTTTCGCCTGCCCGAAGTCCTCCTCGACGACGAACGTCGCGTCGGGGAAGAAGTCGTGGGCCTCGCCGATTATCTCCTCGCGCTGGTCGTACGTCCACTGTCCGCACCACATGTACATCAGGAAAACCCGACCCATGTAGCCCCTGAGCGCGGCGAGGGCGGACTCGTCTGCGTCAGCGCTCGTCCCAGTCGCGAGGTCGAGCATTAAAACATCAACCGCCTCCCGCGGCTTGGTGCCTCCCATAACCTCGTTGCCGATCGCCTCGCGCAGCCAGCGGTTCGGGGAGTTTGGCGTGTCCTGCAGCTCGTACAGCTGAACGTCGTCCCACGAAAACACGTTGCCCTGCGCGATCATCGGCGTGCACTGCATCTCACACATAAAGTTGAGGGGGTTCGCGTCGTAGTCAAGCAGGACGCACTTGACTCGCTTCTTCTTGAGCCGCCCCCTGCTGTCGTACTCGTCCGGCGGCTCGGTGAACCTGTACTTGCCAAAGCAGTCGTAGTAGAGCTCCGCCGTGTCGAACTTGGCTTGGTCGAGGACGCGGATGTGGTGTTGTCCCACGTCGTCTGTGTATATCTCGTATGAGTCGTCCGGCGGGAAAGTTTTCACGAGCGGCTGCTCGAGGACTGCCCACATCCCGTACTCGTTCTCGAGCTTCGAGTAGGGGTCCTCAGGTCCCTTGTGCGTAAAAGAGAAATCAAACTCCTCGCAGTTCTCGAGCGTGAACAGAAATTCTCCCATGAATCCCATGAATTTCTCGTGCAGCTTCTCGCTGGACTGCATCGCGTGCGACCAGGGGTCGTCTATGTATTGATCTGTCGTGTGGAACCCCTGGCTCGAGGACTCCTTCCAGCCGCTGCAGACGAGGGACGGGTCTATGCCGCCGGAGTCCCTCTTGAGCTTGACGGCGTGGCTCGTGTCCATCCCCTTGAGGTACTGCATCGGGCTCCTCGTGCCGGTCTCGAACAAAAATCCGTAGTCCTGTATCGCCGCCTGGCCGCCGATTATGTTCCTGATGTACTGCATCGTCTGCCCGGCCCGCGACTGGCTCTCCCTAATGATCGAGCAAATCCGGTTCGGGTCGTCGCACAGCCGGCGCGCCTTGCAGGCTGCGAGGAAGTGGCTCTTGCCGGCCCCCCTGAAGATGCTTATCATGTTCCACGCGTATTTCTCGCGCCAGTCGTTCATGAGCATCTGGCTCGGGTAGAGCCCGCGCTGGAAGAACGGGACGTACCTGACGCACCACTCCGGCATCGAGAGGTCGCTGACGTGACCGGTCGGCTCCGGGAAAGCCGCCGCCCTGCCCCCGCGCCGCCTCGCTTCCCGTGCGTCCCTCACGTTCTGCTGCCTCACCGTCTCGTTTATTATGTCCTCGACGTCCCCCATCGCCGCGTTCCGCGTCAGCCTGACCCGTGCCCTCGGCGGGGCATCCTCCGGTGGCGGCTGCAGGATCCTCGACTGTGATCGACTGTCCGCCGACGGTTGGGCACGGCTGCTTATCTTTGGGTTCCTGCTTATCTTCCTCTTTCCCTTCCCGAAGTTCTTGAGCGGCACAAAAAAAAAGTTGGGATTCTCTTATTTATTGTTTCTTGATTTTCTTAGTTTTCTCACAACTCGTCGAGCGGGACGAGCGCGTTCCTGTCGTTGTTGATGTTTTCAGAGATTTGCGCGCCTTGCAGGTGCCCGACCGTCCTCTCCCAAGCCATCATCCCCAGATAAATGCACTTTTCTATGTTCCTCAGGGCCTCCTCCTCGGTTTCCCCGAACAGCTCCATGAAATTGTCGGATAGTGACAAACCGACGAAGTTCTTGCCTGAGATTCGCCTCATCGTTGTCGCATTCACCATGTACGAGTGGTCGTACCTATCGAGCGCCTTCTGCGCCTGCTCGAGCGTCATCTCAGAATTCACTTCAATCGCCTTGCCCATCAGAGCCAGGGTTCTCACGACTTCTACTCGATTCTTGATACCCCACGCTGTTTTGTAGTGTTCCACTATCTCGAAGATCTTCGCGTGCAAGTTGACGTATCGCGACTTGCACAGTGAACTGTCGGCTTCGTTTAGCCTCATGATATCTGTATGTTGTTTTTACTATAAAAAAGTGAGCGATTAAAGGCAATACTAAAAAAATGATAAAACGGTACTAAACAATTAGTACTCAATTCAGAGCACAATGTAAGAGTCGTCGGGGTATGCCGGCACAGCCACGACGAAGACGTGACCGCACGCGCAGCACTCCTTGACCCCCTCGCCCGGGTCGTTCAATATCTCAACGGAACAAACTGGACAAAAAATCATTTTACTCAAATCCCCCCCCATCGCTTGAGGTAGGCGTAGCACTCCGGGCACAGGCGCCTGCCGCAGACCTCAATTATGTTGTCCGTCCTCCCCCCGCACTTGTCGCAGAACCCGAACATTTCACCAGCCCCCGAAGTTCCAGGCGCCGCGGCTGCCGTAGACCTCTTGTGGGTAAAGCGAGGGGCAGTCGTCGCACGCCACCTCGCCGTCGCGGCACTCGTATACGTCCTCGAGAGGGTTTATGTGTCTGCCGCAGCTCGAGCACTTCATTATAGGTCGAACCTCCTCTGCGGAACTATGTAGGCGTGCATCGGCAAGTCGCAGATCGGGCACCAGTCGCCGTTGTACCAATCGTGCTGAACCCCGTGCTCGGGGCAGATGCCGACCCCGACCAGGTCAGCGTCACACATCTTATCAAAGAACCACTCGAAAGAGATTTCTTCCGGCTGGGGCAGCTCGTACCTGTCCGTCTCGTCGCAGACTTCTTCCTCGTATGTTATCACGTGCGCGTCGCCCCTCGTTATGACGTAGAAGAGCTTCGTCCTCTCCGCCGAGTTCTCCCTGCACCAAACGTAGTGCTCCATGAGGCCCTGCACCTTGCTCCCGATCGTCTCGTAGCCGAGGGCCATTTCGACTCCGTGTATCTTTATCGTCTGAGTTGTTTGACTCATAATTATACTATGTATTTACCCTATATAAATTTACGCAACAATTGCCGGTAAAAAATGATCAGGGCTGGGTCAGTTGGTGGGACTGGTTACTGAAGCCGGTCACCCTGAGCTTCCAGATCACCAGCAGCATCGAGGTCACGTTTGACCCGCGCCAGTAGTAGAACTTGCGGTCGATTATCGGCATCCAGTCGGCGAAACAATGATAGCCGTCGGCGTACATCAGGGTCTGGTAGTAATAGTCGTAAGCTGTGTTTTGCGTGAACCTCAGACCGACTGCCTCCGAGCTCGAGGCCCCCGCGGCGGGTCCCCTGTAGTGCAGAGAGATTTTTATCTCCTCAACGTTTTGGGGCAATACTGACGACAAGTCGACAAGGGTCCATGCCCCCGTCGCCGAGAACTCGGACGCTTGGCTCAGGACTAACTCGCCGTTCGGGAGCCAGGTCGAGCCGTCAACTATTCCCTGAGTGCAAGAATCCCAGAATCCGGCGGAGTGGTTGCTCAACCCGGTCGTCAAACAGTCGAAGTGGCCTGACGGCAGTTCAACCGAGCCGTCCCCGAGGCTCAGAACCCTCTTGTGCTCCGGCGTGTAAGAGAAGGAGTCTATGTAGCATTCCTCGCCCGCGGCGGAGAGCTTGAACTTAGCGTAAGCAACGACGAAGGACGCCCCGAAATTGAACTGTGCGCCGAGCTGCATGTCGACGTACAGCGATATGTCTTGAGACGCCCCGTCGTATTCCACCAAGATGTGGTGCCAGTCGCCGGCGTTGTTGATGTAGATCGTCTGACCCGCGAACGAGACGCTCGGGTAGAGGGCGGATGGCTGATAACTGATTGTTCCGACGTACGCGTCGCCGTGGTTGTAAAAGTCTACGTCAACGTCGTCGTCTGACTTCAGCCACCAGCTGACCCAGCCGTCGGCCGGCCCGACCCCCCCGAGCACGAGGTATGGCAGTGACTTCGCCTCAACCGTGCCGGCGCCGGAGTCGAATGAGAGGTGGAGAGGGTTCTTGTGCCCGCCATCCTCGATCACGACCTCCAGCGTTCCAACTCCCGTGCCCCCCTCGACCTTCGTCCACCCGTCGAGGCCGTCGGTCGGGTACCAGTCTGGGGAGCCGTTGGGCTTGTAGTTGCCGGGCGAGATGCGAGTCGTGTGCTGCTGCTCGCTGTACACGAGGGCGGACCGCTCGGAGTGCAGAGCCTCCCAGACGCTTCGCTCGCCGACCGCCACCCCCCTGTCCAGCGTCGACCCTATCTTGAAGTTCTCCAGCGGCGAGAAAGCTAATGAATCCCAGTAGCTCCAGACGTTGACTCCGCTGATCATTGCGATCCGGCTGATCGGGTAGTCGTTCGCGACCGCGTTCCCGACATACTCGCCTGAGATGAAGACCCTGACCTTCCCGTTCCGGACAACCTCGAGTGACATAACGTACCACTCGTCTTGCAGCATCTCGACGCCTGTGTTCAGCGTCAGGACCCCGTTCGAGACCTGTATCTCCCCGCTCGGGTTCAAGTCGACTCTTATCACCTCGTTGTCGCTCGAGTCAGTCAGGGCGAATGCAATCTGCTGGTAGAGCAGTGGGTTGTCTTCGTCCCTGAGCCACGCCCACTCGACCTTCAAATAATCTTCTTCCTCGTCGAGGTCGAGGAACCAGCGGGAAAGGCCGCCCAGGTTGTTCTTCGTCTTCACGCAGTTGTTGCGCCCTTGGTACGTGTCGACGAGTTCTATTGTTTCTTTGAATGTGCGGTCGAATCTCAGGAACTCGCTCCCGAGCGTCCAGTCGACGACGTACCTCAATTTTTTTCTGCTGTCGGTCTTAAAAGTTGTCTGCGGCCTGTCGGTCGACTCCGACGATGAAATCTCTGCCTCAGTCTTCGCGTTCTCGACCGAAACGCCCTCGGATTGGTCTGATAGCGGGTAGTAGAGCGAGTCGCTTATGAGCAGGTGGTTAGAGCCGGTTTGTGCGTTGTAGCTCGAGCGTATTATGTAGAAAGTCTGCTCAGGTATCGGCTCAACGGGCTCGAGCGAGAACTCGATGGTTTGTCCCCAGGGCAGCAGGAAGCCGTCGTCAAGTATGTCGACGTCCAGCTCCCAGCTCTTTATGTTGTTCTCCGCAGCCTTCTTGAGAGCAATCGCGTCGAGCTCCGCCTGGTCGTTTATTTCTGGGAAGTAATCCCACCAAATGCCCGCGCCGTCTTGGCGGACGTAGCTGAACTTGCCCTCGCCCCCCCTTATGTATATCTCGCCCGCCTTCCTGTTGACGATCCGCGCATCGTGGTTTGTCAGCTTACCGTCCCTGAAGCCGTAGGTTTTGCCCGTCGCCAGCGGTGCGGCAGGGGAGACGAAGATGCTGACGTTGCTCAAGTATGAGAAGCGACCAGTCACTGCGTCGAACCAGCGCATTATCTCGCCAACGGGTCTGTTGTTGAAGTTGATTGACCTGACAGTCGAGTCCGGCGCTATGCCGTTGTTGAAGAAATTGATCGCCCAGCACTCCCCCGCCAGGACCTCTCTTATGATTTCGTCAGTTGTCCTCTTGTAAAAATTGCGGTTGACCTTGTGGTTTAGGTCAGAGTCGGCCGCGCGTTGTGCCGTCAGAGTTTTTGTTTCTGGGTCGTAACCAATTGTTTTCCCGACAAATGAAACTTGCATAGACTCCTGGTTCAAAATGAGGAAGAAGTCTGGGGCCTCCTCGAGCTCGAAGTTGTTCACAGTCATCTCCCCGCTCGTGTCCCAGCCGCCGCGGACCTTCATGTTTATTGCAACGATCTCCTTTGTTTTCGTCTGGTAAAGTTTCCCGCGGTGTATAAAAAAACTTGAAAATGAGCAGCCGTCCTCTTGTGCCCCGTTAGTCCCCTGCCCCTCGAATGAGGCGACCGGCACCATCGTTGTGCCCTGCAAGAAATAAACGTAAGTTTTTGCGTTGACGGCGTCGGCGTCAAATATTTTGATGATTTTGCTCGCGCCATCCGGCATGTTCTCGTACGCCAGGTTCGTCGTGTTCATTTGCTCAGGCGAGGCCCTCGTCTGCGACTTGAAGAAAATGTAGCTGGCGAAGTTGTCGGTCGAGCCCATCACGCCGTCGAACTGGTCGTCTATAAACAGCATGAAGTCGTACCCGAGCGCTGAAAAAAGGTGTTGGTTCGCGATTGTCCCGTACCTCAGCGACGCTGACAACGAGTATATCAAGCCCCCGGGGCCGTCCGCCTCGTAATAATAATAGCGCGGAGGACTATCAAGGTAGGCGACGAACCTGATCTTGTTCGACGCGACTTCGCCTGTCGCGACGACGTACTTTGTGTTGCCCAGGCAGTCATCGAGGTAGACCGCTGGCACCGGCGCAGACGAGTCGACGCTCGCGAGCACGACGAGGTTGTTGAGGGTGTCCTCGAACAAAATGTAGTGCGTCGTTCCCCCGCCGTGCCACGTGGCGTAAACGTCTCCGAAGTTGTAGCCGACGATCAGGGTTTGCGTCTTCGATGTCCACGTCTGTCCCCAGTCCGCCGAGGTTATGAACTCGAGCAGACCCCCCGCCCCCGCCCACCCGTACACAGTGCCAACGCTGCCCACGTTCGGGTCGAACGAGTAACTGGTCGGTGCTATGTCTGGTGTTACGGTTGGCGTCGACCACGTCTCTCCGGCGTCGGTCGTGTAGACGACGTCGCTCGCTGAGCCGGCGCCAGTTTCAAAATTGGTAGCTACCACGTTGCTGGCGTCGAACTGGTATGCACCGTAGCCGAGGTTCAGGAAAAGCTTGTTCGGCCCGTTCCCGTCGTAGTCCTCGTTCTCCTCTACGTAAAGCATGAGTGTCGTCATGTGGATCAGCCCGTCCTCGTCATGTTTATCGTCGCGGTTATGAACTTTTCGCCCGCCTCGGCCTGGAACGTGACCTGGTCGAGCGAGACTATGAAATAGTCGTTCAAGTCGTCTTCGTTGTCCCTGTACTCGAGGTTCGTGCCTTCGACCTCGCAGATGAAGTAGATGTCGGCGGCGTGCAGCTTCTGGCACTGGTAAGCAAACTCGATCACAGCGTTCGCCTCCGCGCCGAGGTTCGCGCCGACCGTTGTCAACACTATCGCTTTGACGACAGTGGTCAGCATCACCTCGCCGTTGTGGTGGTCATACGTTTTCCCGCCGGGGTGAACCGTTTTCTGGCTGCGGTTTATGAGGTTCAGAGTCCAGCTCGTGACCGCGAGCTTCAAAATTGAGCCTGTCGGCTCGGAGGGGTCACCTGTCGCCCCTGTAGAAAGCGACGCGTCCCATTCCTCGTCACCCGAAACTATTACACTCATTTGTTAGAGGATTTGGGTACAGCGAAAAAAAGTATTTTGAATGCTCACCGAGTATTTGCTTTAGTTCGCGAAATATTTGTGCGCGTGCCCCTTCTGCACCCTGACGAGGCTGCCGAGCTTTCTTATTATGTAAGAAATATTTTGGCTCCCAACGTCAATCTCCGCCGCCAGCTCTTGCGTTGTGATTCCGTCACTTGATGATTTTATGACCCTGTAGGCGCGTGCGTCGATCCTCCTCGTGCCGGGGTTTTCCCTCAGGAATTGAACAATCCATTCCTCGTCTTCCTCTTCGTGTTCCTCCGCTTCGATTTCCCCCCACCGGTTCGAGAGCTCCGAGAGCACGGAGTTCCCGGGCTTGAACCTCACGAGCAGCTTCTGATTCCTCAGAGAAAGATCAAACCCGAGCTGCCTGAGCTGCGAGCCCTCTACCCTCCACACATCGAGGAATATGTGCTCCGCCTCAACGCTTGTCCAGTCGAACGGCCTCGGGCCGACGCCGAGTGTTTCGAGTGCAATCTTCGCGCATTGCAGTTTTGCTTGCTGTGTCACATTTGACAATAGTTGCTCAGCTTTTTATATTTTTTTCAAGAAGCCTTTTATTCATTGAAAAACAAAAAAATTCGATGAGGATTTTCATCAAGTACAAGACGAAGCCAAAGCTGAAGCGCAGGAGGGACGGCACGGAGTTTATGTCCGTTTCCTACAGGGGCACGCTGATGGACGGCGACTTCGCGGGCTTGGACATCTGGGTTTACAAGTCGCACCTGAGGAAGAGAGACGCGAACGCAGCTGGCGAGGTCGAGATTGTTCCGATCCCGGCCGACGAGCCAGTCATGAAGTTCAAGATCTATAACCTGAACCAGGAGGGGATGGATTTCGTGCAGGACGACGGGAACACCTACTACCAGAACCAGATCGATTCACAGACGCAGTGGGCACGCACGAACAACATCGAACTCGCTGACGTGACGAGGATAGTCGAAAAGCCTGAGTACTTCCCAGGCGACGGCCCCAACCAACAAGCTAACAACAACTCAGCAGACTACAGATCAGCGAGCTCGATGAACCCGCCGAGTGCCGCGGCGAGCACGCCCCCCTCGACTTATTCGACAGCCGCTGAAATTCACAGGCAAGAAGAAGTCGGGATCCACAAGAAGCTAAACAGGATCGGCAGCATGCTCAACGCGAGCAACGACAACCAGAAAAAGATGCTTGAACTGCTCGCGCAAATAGTCGACGCGACGAGGAAGATAGCGATCAAGCTCCAGAGGAACCTCAACGAGGCGCCAGAAGTTTTCGACTGGGGTTAATTTTTTAAAATGTTCTGTCCACGTTGCAAAAGCAAAGAAATTTTCAGAACGCGGTCCAATAACGTTCTCTGCAAATTCTACTGCAAGAGGTGTCATTATATCGACTGGCCTGATGCATTCCAGCCCGCCGAATTGTACGAAAACGAGAAGAGGTGCCCGCATTGTGGCTCGGCTGGAATCATATTGTCTCTGAGTGCGAGTTTGCAAACCTACACTTGCACGAATCGAGCGTGCAGAAAAAGCTACGTGATTCAAAAGAAACCCAGGGATTGCTGAAAAAAATGAAGTTTTTGAAATGCAGGGATTGTGCTTTGTTCGAAACATACATGTGCGAACAATTTGATAGTACTTCGTCTTCTTCCTTTGGCTGCGACGCTTTTTTTAGGATAGAAATGCTCAACGATTACTTGCTTCACATTGAAAAGCATTACGAGTTTCTCTTGGATTTGCTTTCAACAAAGCCAGAATTGATTCTTGAAAAATTTTGGCGATGGTACCAAGGCCTCAGTGAAGAAAGGAAAAAGGAACAAATAATCAAGTATTTTTATGAATCGGTGAAAACAATGACTTCAATCGCCATTGAGGAAGACAGCATATTGCTTTGATTTTTTCAAAAAAAGAGTTCAGGGGACAGGATTTGAACCTGTGCTCCCCGGCTGTCCCATCCGCTAAAATAGCAATAACATGAGACCGGAATGTTCGACCAGACTACACTACCCCTGATTCCCTGCTCTCCACGCTGCGATTTTCGCCAAAACAACCCTCGCGTATTTGCTCGGTCTGTTTCTTCGTTTGATTTTTCGCTTGCTTCTGCACATTTTTTTCCTCGCCTGGGAAGG
>Ga0180431_10003749_pt1 | contig 19319 bp, 4 predicted proteins | sample SS_ome_11_FD_132459 | JGI IMG/M metagenome (GOLD analysis project Ga0180431, IMG submission 132459) | Hypersaline lake sediment archaeal communities from the Salton Sea, California, USA - SS_1_MS_1 metaG | ecosystem: Environmental > Aquatic > Non-marine Saline and Alkaline > Hypersaline >... | reverse complement strand
CCGTGTAAGGCGTCTCCTTTCGCAAGAAGACCTCAGCCCGACCGACGTTGAGCACCTCCAACGCCGTTACAATGATCAGATCTGCGCCCCACCGGAGTTCTGGCGTGGCCGCCGCCAAGCCCGTTATGCCACCCTCATCTGGCTCGAAGACATCCGCACGCTTCGTCAACCCCATAGCTACCGCCAGAAAGGGCTTCAGCCCTGGCTGGTCCTTCCCTGCGATCACCCCCTGGCCAGCCTGGCCCAGACAGTTGGGTGCCCTTAACCCCACCGTTGCCTCCACCTGCGCCGTAAGAATACTAGACGGATTGCCCAGCAGCAATCTCGACCAGGGCTTGGGCAGCATAGTGCACCTGCTCCACCGTCAGGAAAGGCCCCATGCTCAGCCGCGTCGTGCCCCCAGTATCCAACGTTCCCAAAGCCTGGTGGGCGAACGGCGCACAATGAAGCCCCGGACGTGTCAAGACGCCAAAACGCTCCTCCATGACGGCCGCCAGCTCCGCAGGATCGTAACCGTCTACACGGACACTGAAGACCCCCACCCGCTTGTTGAGATCGGTTGGCCCAAAGACCTTAAGCCCCGCCACGGACCCTGTCGCCGCCATAAACGCCTCGCACAAGGCCCGCTCGTGCTCACGAATGGACTCGACACCACGTTCCAGCACATGGCCCACGCCGGCACACAATCCGGCAATCCCGATCGCATTATGACTGCCCGCCTCAAACTTGTCCGGCATGAAATCGGGCTGCTGGGGCACCTCGCTCTTGCTACCGGTCCCCCCTTCCTTCAACGTCCAAAGGCGCTCGTCGAGTCCCTCCCTGATGTAGAGCGCCCCCGTCCCCAGAGGTCCCAACAGCCCCTTGTGGCCTGGAAACGCCAGCAGATCGACATGCATGGCCTCGACGTCCACCGGCAGATGGCCTATCGTCTGGGCCGCGTCCACCAGGTAGACAATCCCGCGTTCTTGCGCCAGGCGACCAACGGCCTCCACCTGCTGAACACTGCCACAGACGTTGCTTCCGTGAACGAGAGCTATCAGCTTGGTATCGGGTCGAACGGCCCGTGCAATCTCATCGGGGTCCACCAGCCCGGCGCCATCGGCCCGCACATACGTTGCCTCGACCCCCTGACGCTGTGCCAGCGCCGCCAAGGGACGCAGCACGGAATTGTGCTCCATCTGCGTCGTCACGACGTGGCCGCCTTGCTCTGTCAAGATGCCCTTTATCGCCAGACTGAGTCCGTCGGTGCAATTGCACGTCATTATGATCGAACTGGGCCGCTCTGCCCCTATCAGCCTTGCAATCCGCCGACGCGTCTCCTCAATGATCTGGCCCGTCTCAATCGCTTCCCGATACGCCCCACGCCCTGCTGAAGCCCCCACCTGACGCGCATAATGCATCATCGCCTCGTGCACGGCCTCTGGCTTGGGAAAACTCGTCGCCGCATTGTCAAAATAACACCGCTCCACCACGTAATGCTCCTATGTTAACAGCCCCCTTCCCCAAAGGCCATTCTAGCACCCCAACCATCCGCCGTCAACCAACGCCGCCTCCACATGCTGCCTCTCTCCACCACCACGTCAAAGCTCCCCAAGAGCCGATAACCAAAACGCCCCGGCCTTGATACCCCCCCAATTACCGTTGCCAAACCGGTTTCTCTGCACCTGTCCGGGATGGACTCAAATCCCGCCGAGTCCAGGCCGATACCTCTAATGCGGAATAAACACCCTTTAGCCCCAGTCAAAGGCGGGCAAGACATGACCTACGAGAGCTATAACCGGGGCGACTGGGCTGACGCCGAGGGGCGGGCCGAGCATGCCCACGAACTCTACGATCAGGGCAACTGCACCGAGGCGCTGCAGGAACTCGATGCCGCCATCGACATCAATCCCCATAACGCCAATTGGCTCTTCAACAAAGGGCTCACCCTCGACTCGCTCGAACGTTATCAGGAAGCTCTCCAAGCCTATAAACTCGCCCAGGAACTGGACGGTGACGACTGCGAGATTCTAAACTGTCTCGCGATCGACTACACCCGTCTCGGACAGTACGATCTCGCCCTGGAGACCTTCGAACAGATCGAACTGTCCCAGCCCGACTTCGAACCGGCATACTGCAACCGTATCATCACCTACGCTGAACTGGGCCAACACGACAAGGCCGAGGAAATGTTCTACCTCGCCCGACAGATCAAAGAAAACTGCCCTCTCTGCTACTACAACATAGGCAACTCGCTCTTCTCACGCCAACAGTACGATAGAGCCGTCTGGTGCTGGCGCCAGACAAAAAAACTCGACCCCACCCACCCATCGATCGATTACCGCATCGCCCAGGCCTATTGGGCCAAAGGAGAACCACAAAAGGCCAAGGAATTCTTTCTGAGGGAACTGCGACGCAATCCCGGCGACGTCGAAGCACTCCTTGATACAGGCATCCTACTGCTCGAAATCAGCGAACTCGAAGCCGCTCGCGAAAAATTCCACCGCATCCTCGAACTTAACCCCAAACACGCACAGGCCCACCACTACCTTGGCGAGTTCTATCTCCACGAAAGCAATCTCCCCCAAGCCCTGGAGGCTTTCAACCAGGCGGCCGCTCTCGATCCCCACTTGGCCGGCGTCCACTATCGCCTCGGAGAATGCCACCTCCTGCTTGGCCAGGAAGCCAACGCCCGCGAACATCTCCTTCTCGAACTTCGCTGTGCCACCAACCACCCCGAGGTCCTCCTGGATCTGGGTTGCCTGCTCCAACAGATCGGCCAAACCGCCGAAGCCATGACCTGCTTCGAGCGCGCCATCGAAAGCGATCCCGACGACCCCCGCCCTTACCACAATCTCAGCCTCTGCTACTACCAATCGGGGCTACTCGAACAAGGCGCCGACCTCTCGGTCAGAGTCCTCGAACGTGACCCCCAGCACCTGCCTGCCCTGCACAACCTGGCCTATATTCACCTCAAACTGGGTTATTTCGACCAAGCCCAGAAATACGCCCTCCGGGCAGCCCAAATCGCTCCCGATCAACCGCTATGGACCAGCCTTTGCCGTACGATTGCCTTACGCCGCGTCTGCCACCGGTCACTCAGGCCCATTCTTCGCTTGGCCGTCTTGGTCCGCACCCACCTGCTCGGCCGCCAGGGCACGAAGACGCCCCCCCAAGAAGCCTTCCAAATCGTCGTGGATTCCCAATCCATCTCCGACGACTGCCAAGTCTAAAACGCCCCGCAACGTGCCCCCTCGTCTCAGACGCCTGCGTTTTGCCTGCGTCAAGCATGGACCTGTTACATATTGACAATGTTCATTGGCTCGCCCGTTAACCAGGCGTGAATGTTGTCAAATGTGGTCCTGATGATCCGCTGACAGGCTTCCTGTGAGTTGAAGGCATTGTGCGGCGTGATGATCACATTAGGCAACCGCAACAGCGCGTTGGACTGAATCACCTTGCGCAATGTATCGACATCGTAATGACTGCTGAGAATCTCGGCTTCCTCGCTGATTACGGCCTCGGCTTCGAGCACATCCAAGGCCGCCCCCGCCAGATGCCCGCTCCTTAATGACTCTATCAGTGCCGCCGTATCGATCAACCCACCCCGCGCTGTGTTCACCAGGATCATTCCCCGTTTGACCTTGGCCAGAACCTCACGTCCGATAATATGATGGGTCTTGTCTGTCAGCGGAAGGTGCAAGCTCAACACATCGGACTCGGCCAGCAACGTCTCAAAATCCACATACCGAAACCCCAATGCCCCACTGAGCAGAACGTCCGGATTAAGATCATACGCGATGCGGTTCATGCCGAATCCGCCCGCAATACGCATGGCCCGCGAACCTATCGCGCCAACCCCCAGAGAGCCAAATGTCTTGCCCGCCAGGTCGATACCACGCAAGCCCTCCAGACTAAAGTCGCCTCGGCTTGTCCGCTCATAACAGCGGTGTATCTTACGCGTCAACGCCAGCAACATACCAAACGCATGTTCAGCCACGGTATCTTCGCCATAATGAGGCACATTGGCCACCAGAATACCCCGCCGGCGACATTCCTCCAGATCAATATGGTCGAAACCCGTAGACCGCGTCGCGATGAGCTTGAGCTGCGGCATACGTGCCAGCTGCTCCATATCAACTTGACTGTGAACAAACGGGCTCAAGATCGTCACGTCGTTTGTGACAACATCATCCCCTGTCGCCTCCAAACGATCCGGAGACGTCAGAACCGTGCATTTTCGAGGACACAACGCCTTTAACTGCTCCTGCTCCCAGGCTTCAAGCTCGGTAAAGAGCATCGTTGGACACGTTGACAGGCTCTCGTAAATGCACTCCATAGGCTATCACCTTGTCCCCGCAAGATGCCTGCCCAAACCGCTGCTCATGGCATCACTAAAGGGCAACCACGCCCGGGACCTGACCCACGCTAGAGCCACTGGGCATTGATATGCGTCCGCGGCAGATCAACCTGCTCGGTATCAGGATTGTAGAACGTGTTTTCGTCGTAACGTAGCCGACCGATACTGCCCTGCCCGTCATTGGCACTGATCGTCCCGTAAATCCGTTCGCCGATCAGCACGCGATCGATGTCACCCGCACTGCACGTGACGTCCGCATCGCCCATCAGAGAACCGCCCGCCGTAACCGCCCGCAGCCTGTTGCCCGCGGTCAGGTCCGCAAAGATGTCACCAAAGACCTTGACCGTCCCGACAGTATCGTCGGCATTGACCGCACCCGACAGATTGCCCCCGCTGCGACGCGAACCGGCACTCAAGCGATTGATAACACCTTCAACGTCCAGATTGGCGACATTCACGTTACCGCCGGCCTTGAGACTGCCCAGCACACCAGCACCCTCGCCGTCCGTCACCTCGATTGCCGAACTGAGAATGTCGCCCTTGGCCGAAATGTTCCGAATGGCCGATACTGCCCTGATGTTGGCACTGATATCGCCCCCAGCCGCAATACGATTGATCGCACCGTTCGCGGTGGTCGCGTCAATACTGCCGCTCAAATCGCCGCCCACCTTCAGGCTGCGAATTGTCGCTTCGCTGTCCAGATTGATCTCGGCGTCGCCACTGACCTGGACGCTGCCCAGTTGTGCGTCTTCCCCCCGAATCGACAGGCTGCTACCCAACAGGTCACCCGTCACCTTGAGCGAACTGACCGAGCCCGCTTCAATGTCCAGACTGTCCGCCCCGGCCCGCAGCAACACCGTACGAATAGCCTCGGTGCCGGCATCGATGCTCGTATCACTGACCGCCCCAGTCACCTGCAGCCGGTTAATCGCACCACTGATGGAGGTATCACTCACGGCCCCGCCAACCTTCAAGACGTTAATCGTCGGGTCCTCCATGTCGTCAGCTGTAATCGTCGCCCCGCTGATGTCGCCCTCAACCGTCACATTGTTGAACGAAGCGGCCGTCACCTCACCACTGAGAGAGTCAACGCTCAGCGAACGCACCTCGTCGGCCACGTCCAGGCCGCCCAGCGAACCCTCTACCAGGATTTTACTGATGGACCCGTCCCCGTCGATCGATGCTACGTCGCCTTCAACCTTGATCGTGCCGAAGTCGCCCTCGATCATAATGGCCCCAACATCTACCGCACCGTCGCCGTTCCCGTCCGATGCGACAATAGTCAATTGACCCCGATCGTCCGAGCCCGTCAAAGTCACGCTGGTCAGCGTCGCCGAGTCCAGCCCATCGCTATCGAAGGTAAACGTCGCCGCACCCGAGCCGTTGTAGGTAACCAGGACTTCGTCGCCGTCGGGCTCGGTATAGTAGAACTCGCCCGTGCTTTCAACGCTGACGACCACCGGCTCGATCGCCTGGCCCGACAGACTGAACCGCATCACCGGACTGTCAAAGTCGTCACTGTAGACCGTCATGGTGTCGCCATACGCAGCGGCATCAACTGCCCACGCCGCGCCCGCCCCTTCAGGCAACGCTTGCGGATCGAACACAAGCGTCGCCCCGATGCTCTCACCCGGCTCCACTGTAAAGCCCGCCAGGTCGACACCATCGCCGATGATACTGAACGCGCCCGCCTCTTCACCAAAAGCAATCCCGCTGATCGTCAGCGCCGTCGTACCGGTATTGACGATACTGATCGGATACTCACCACGCTGACCACCTGCACCGTCGGCCACCTGTTCGCCAAACACCACCGAGGGGTTCAGAGCGTTCGCTACCGTCCCGTCCGCCGGGTTCAGGTCCACCACCAACTCCGGAGCCGCCCCCGAACCCGTCAGAGGAATCACAACGCTCGACTCATCCGGGTCGTTACTGGTCAAGGTCAGCGTCGCATTGTAGGCGCCCGTATCGGTCGGCAGGAACTTCACCTGAATCGCCCGCTGGCCATCCGCCGCTACGCCGTAGTTGTCCGAAGACTTGTTCGCCAGGTTCGTCTGAACCACCTGGAAGGCATCCGCACCGGCACCCGAAAGCGACGCCGACGTCACGTCCAGCGACGCCGCCCCGGTGTTGCCTATCCGAATCGTCATCGTGCTCGAGCCGTCAACAACCGTGTCCTCAAAACTCAACGACGACAACTCGACACCCTGCGTATCCGAAAGGACAATGTCAGGCTTGTCGCTGCTGACCGTTCCGGTCCCGCTCAACGCCAGCGTGTATTCGGGCGTGTCCTCGTCGTTGCTCGAAATGGTCAGGCTCGCACCGCTATATAACTGCTGCGTCGTCGGATTAAAGCTCACATCCAACACGTACGAACCGCTCGCCTCAATCGTCAAAGGCAATGCATCTGTTAGACTGCTCGGCAGTGCAAACGCCTCGTTGTCCGTCGCCATATCCGTAATCACCAGGTCCGAAGCGCCCGTATTCAACAACACGACCTGACCGGTGCTACTCGAACCGCTCGCCACCATGCCAAACGACAGGTCGTCATCGTTCGGGTTGCCCACCTCTTCTACCACGTTGATCGCCGCCGGCAGCGTGCTCGGCAGATACCCGTAACTGGTGAGCCCCCAGGCACTGTCCGCTTCGGTCATGCCTGACACACTTGGCGTCGCCTCGTGCGCCGCCGCCATCACCGGCGTCTGAACCGTCAAGGTGTACTCCCCTGTGGTGCCCCAACCGTTCACGTCGATAAAGTACGTTTGCCCTGCTGCCAAGCCGCTACTGACCCGAAGCGTTTCCGTCTCACCCACCGACGCTGCGTCTGTCGAAGACACCAACGTGCCCTCGCTGTCCAACACACTGATCGCCGCGTTCAGGCCGCTTGTGGTCGTCACAGGCTTCACACGAATCGACGCGGTCCCGTCACTATCGTCGGGCACGACAAAGCTGAAGTAATCCCGGTCCGCCTCATTGTGAACCGAAAGCCCTTCCACCGTCACCGTCCCGTCAATCACCCCAAGCTCGTAAGCACTCGTCGTTCGATTATTGGGCTCAGCCACATCGCCCACGTCCTCCGTCCCGTACGCCACTTCCAAACCGTAGCGACCCGTCGTCGTATCCACACCGCTCACCGCCAGGTACACGTCCTCACCTGCCCTCAAGTCCCCAAAGAGCAGCGTCTCCTCACCGTTGCCCCCTGCACGGTCTACGCTCCGCAACAGGACGCCCTCGGCATCGTAAAGGGCCAGCGACGCATCGAGCCCACCGGCACCGAACACCACCGCTTCAAGTGCCGACGTCTGGCCCGGCACCGTCAAACGATAATAGTCAACATCCGTCTTGTTATGAATCACCGGGTCCGTCAGAATCAGATCACCCTCTCCAACGTGGTGTGCCGAGTCCCGATCATCGTTAGGCTCGTAGGCATCGCTTGTCAACGCCTGCTCGAACGCCAGGCCGAACCGATACCCACCAACACTCTCCGCCCACGCACTGACGCAGGCATAGTAATCGGCACCAATGGTCCCTTCAAAGGTGATCGACTCCAAAGCGCCCACTCCGGTGTTGTCCGCACTGGCGACAAGCACGTTGTCCGCGTCGTAAAGCTGTAATACCGCGTCAAGCGTCGGGTCCGTTTCCACCGAAACCGTCGTCAGGCCCGTCGAAGTCGCCGGCACCACAAACTGGTAGTAGTCCACGTCCGTACCGGTATGCACGCTCGCATCCCACAGCGTCTGGCCGGTCTTGCCCAGATAATAAGCGTCAGATGCCGTCTCGTTAGTCTCGTAAGGATCCCCAGCCGTGCCCAGCCCCACTTCCAATGCCAACTCATAACTGCCCGACGACTCGCCAAGAGCCTTGACCAGAACCGTGTACGTCCTGCCGCCGCCCAGTGCAAACGTCGTAAAGGTCTCGTCCCCTCCGTACGCCGAGTCATTGTCCGCACCGCCGATCAGAGTCCCGCTGCTGTTGTACACCAGAACCGCCCCGTTAAGCATCTCGTCCGCGAACAACTCCACCCGAGCAAAACCGTCCGCGTTGGCTGGCGTCGTGAACCGGTAATAGTCCAAATCGTTGCTGTCATGCAACGTCGCACTCAACGTCTCCGCTTGGCCCTGCTCGTCAAGCGTCACCGCCTTGGCGCTGCTCTGACTGTTGTTCGGCTCGTAGGCGTCCGGCTCCACCGTCACCGTCTTCACCTTGATAGCACTCTCCGAGAAGATAACGTTGTTGTCTTCGTTGGCCTCGTCCACGTCGTCAAATTTGTCGACCACCATCGCCAGATAATAATCGCCGTCCGCCAGGCCGCTCGGTATCGCCAGACTCGTAATCGTCCAGTTCACCTCGCCGCTCGGCAACGCCACACCGTCTTCACCTAACTCCATCACCTGCCGCATGCCCAGAAGACGATCCGTACTCGTGTCAATCGTCGTGTTGCCGCTCGTCAGGTAGAAGTAAACGTCAAATCCACCCGCATCCTGCGAGCCAACGTTCCTCACATCGTTATAGACATCAATCGCATCCCCCGCCGACGCCTTCGGTGCCGTCGAAACCCCCAGAGGCAACAGATCAGCCTTGCCGCTACCAACCGTCAACGCCGCGGCCCCACTGTTGTTGCCTTCGTCCGCTTCCGCCAGCATGTTATACGGATCCGCCACCGCCACAATCTCGAAGCTGCCGTCCCGCCCAAACGGACTGCTCGCTGGCAGCGTCAAAGCAACCGTCTCAGCCGATCCTCCCGCCCCCGCGCCCACCGTGCTGCCTCCCAAAAGCCACGTCGCCCCGCCGTCCCGCAGATAAAACTCCACGTCAACCGGCCCCATCAAGTCATCAGACACATCTAACCCAAACTCAACCGTCACACCCTCGCCCCACGAGGCTTCAGCTACTGTGCTGACATCTGCCACCGACACGTCCAGCATGATCGGCTCGACAACCTCAAAGCTGTTCATCGACGCCAGACAGTTGTTGTCATAGTACTGCTCCACCGTCGCCGCCGTCGCCGGATCAGCCAGCGCCGCCGGGTTCACCGCCATCACTACCGTGAACATCTGCCCGTACGCGTCACTCAACGACTCCGGCAACGTCAACGCCGTCATCTCCGCATCGAACGCCCCCGACCCCAGCGACTCGATCGTCCGCGACCCCAACAGCACCTCACCGCCGTCAAGCACCCCGCCTTGCGTCATATAAAAGTCCACATCAAACGCACCCGAAACAATGCTGCCCGCGTTGTAAACCTCGTTATAAAACTCCAGCGTCGCGCCCGGCGTCACAAACACCGGCCCATCCAGATACGCCGCCAGCAAGTCCACGTTAATGACAGTCCCGATAGTCAAAGCCCCATCCGTCACCGTCACGTTGTTCTTCTCGTTGATCTCAATAATCTGCCCGTCGCTGTCCAAGAGCAATCCGACATAGAACTCACCGTCAATGCCGTACGGACTCTCCGCAGGCAGCATCAGCTCGATCGCGTCCTGATAACTGCTCTGCGAATCCAAACCCTCCAACGTCACGGTCCCCAACGCAAAATCACGCGGCGTAATCGACAAATTATCGCTCAAATAGAACGTACCCGTAAACCCTTCGGCATCGGCCGTTCCGATATTGTCAATCGTGTACTCCACCCACACCGGCTCGCCCCACTCCGCACTGTCGCTCAAGCTCGTCATCGGCAGCGCCGTCACATCCGGCATCCCCTCCTCCACAATTTCAATCGGCATCCAGCACACATTGTTCCACTGCAACTCGCCGGCCCCCAGCCCGCTCTCGAACGACTCATCTATCTCGTTGGCCTCGTCCACCACCGCAAACAGGAAGAACTGCCCCTGCGCAGGCCAGTCCGCTCCCTGCGCCAGCGTCAGCGACGTCGTCGCCCGACTCGAACCGTTACCCTCCAGCGAACTGACCGTCCGCGACCCCACCAGCACCGCGCTGGCCGGATCATACACGTCGCTCGGCGAGAGATAATAACTCACCTCAAACGCCCCCCCCACCGCCGACATGCTGTAGTTGTCCACCTGGTCAATCACCGATATCGTCTGGCCAAAGTTCGACGTAAACGGCGCCTGCTCCAGATACACGCTCAAGTCCGGCGTCCCCGCGAGCACTATCGGACTGGCCACAACGTTGTTCGCCTCGTCCGTCTCCACCACCGTATCCGCCCCGTCCACCTTCACCATCAGGTAATAATCGCCGTCGCCTGTGTTGACATACTCCGGCAGATGCAGATCAAAGTACAACTCAGCACTGTTACCATCCGCCGTGTTACCCAGCCCGTATATGGCCTGGCTCGTCAGATAGAAATCACTCTCGTCCAGCACGTCGTCCGTACTCAGCAACACGTCCACAAAGAAGGGCGGCGCACCGATCTGGCCCGTGTTCGTCACCGTCAACGCCAAAGGCACGTTCTCGCCCCACGCAGCCTCGCCCACCGTCTCGCTGATCTCACCCGCCAGGTCAGTCTCGCCTGCCGAGACTGTAAAATTACCGCTCGCAATCAAGTTGTTGAACTCATCCATCTCAACAACCATCTGGTCGGCGTCAACCACCGCCTGCACGAACGACATGTCGCCCGGCTCCAATGAACCCGGAGGAAGCATCGCGTCGAAGCTCACCCTCACCGGCTCGCCCGTCTCGCTCGCCGGAAGTGACGGCACCATCACCGAACCAATATACATCCCCAAAAACTGCTCCGGCTCAGAATCGCCCAAAGCCAGATCCGGAAGACTCTGATCCGCCAGGAAGAACTCCACACGCACATTCGCCACACCCTCGTCACCATAATTCGCTACGTCCAGCTCAAGCGTAAAGGGCTCGCCAATGACAATCTCGCCCGGCACATTCAGCGACTGCGCCGCCAGATCCGCCGACGGACCCGACGTCACCTCAAACCGACCAATAGCGACATTATTCTGCTCAAACTCCTCCTCCACCGTGTTGTCCGCGTCAATCTGCGCGATCAGATAGTGCAGCCCGTCCGCACCCGCTTCCGGAAGATCAAACCAGAAGTGCTTGTCCATCCACCCCTCCGCACTCAACCCCGCCACACCCAACTCACCCAGCAACAGATCCGCCGCCGGCTCCAGTCGGTCGTTCGTGCTCAGATAATAACGCACATTGAACTCCGGCGCATCGGCCAGCCCAATATTCGTCAGGCCCAACGCAACATCCATCGGCTGCCCCCACGCTGCCTCAGGCGGCATGCCCAGCCAATTGAACGTGAGATCAGGCTTACCGATCGCCTCGCTCGTAATGTTCACCAACGCCGCCCCCTCGTTGTTGAACGGATCCACCTCAAACTCCCCGCCCGTCGGGTGCACCATCGCCATCACGTAGAGATCCCCGCCATAACCGAAAGGCGACATCTCCGGCAGCATTACATTCACAGCCTGCTCAGTCACCCCTCCGCCCGGCACACCCGGCATGGCCATGCCGTCCAGCCAGAATACCATCCCCGTCCCCTCCGCATTCTCCGACAGCATCAGGTCCAGCCACACGTCCCCTTCCGTGTCCCCCGACTCCAGATTGCTCACCTCCACCGTCACATCCAGCGGCTCGCCCCAGTGCAACCCGGCCTCTACCAGACCACCACCGACACCCGCCGCCTCCAAACCCGTCACCGCCAGGTCTATCGGTGCCGAGGCCGCATCCGCCCACACCTGCACATCCACCGGTCCCCGCCACGGATCGTCGCTGTAGATCGTCACCCAACCTTCGTTGTGCCCCTGCATATTTGCTGTGAACGCCACATCAAACGTCACCGACGCCTCGGGCCCCAGCACGATCGGCAATGCCTGCCCGTCACTTGCCCACACATCCAGATTCACCCACTCGCTCGCCACATCGTGCAGCGTCAACTGCCCCATCCCAAAATTGGTCACCGTAAAGCTCGACACCAAAGGCTCATTCATCAGCACCGGACCAAAATCAATCATCCGGTCGTGCGGATCGTTCATGCCGTCCGTCACGTCGATCTCACCATGCTGCATCTCCAGACGCAATGGCGACAACGTCACATTGTTGTCCTCGAATATCTCGCTAATCGTCTCTGCCCCATCCACCTTCATCATCAGCGAGTAACTGCCACTCTCGTTGCCCGCCTGCACAAACGGCACGTCCGACGCCTGCGGCAGCACCAGCGTCATCTGACCACTATACACGTTCTCGCCCATCGGCGGCTCAAAAGGCCCTTCCTCTCCCACCGGAGGCTCTGCCGGGTCAAACGTCTCACCCACCAACAACGCAACAGTCTCCTGACCCAGCAGGTACGTCTGCACCGCCGTCCCGTCCCACGCCACTGGCTCCCCAAAGTCCATCCACGTCGCATTCGTCAGGTAAAACTCAACCGTGAAGTCCGCCGCGTCCTCGTTCCCAAAATTCGCAAATTCATACGCCACATCGATCGCATTCGTCGTAACGCTGTCGCTCCACCACGCCATGAACTCGCCAGGCTCAAACAGCGGCTCCGCCTTGAACGCCACCAGATCGCTCGCCGACACGTCACCGGCAAACCACATCGCCATCTGGTTGTTCCACTCATCCACCTCGTCCACCGTGTCCGTGTAATCAATCGCCGCCACGATAAACGCCATCATGTTCCCCGCATCCAAAGGCTCCACCGGCAGCGTCAACGTGTGCGTCAAAAGACCGCTGTTGCCCATCCCCTCCACCAGCTCAATCAACTGCGGCTCACCCAACATCACGTCGTCATCGCTCAACTCCGGATCATTCGAGAGATAATACGCAACCTCAAAGCCGCTCGCGTCGCTCTCCCCGCTGTTCTCAATCTGCAGCTCCAGCGTCACGTCGTCGCCCCAGAACACCTGCCCACCATCACTAAAGTCGATGTACATACTCCCCCACAAATCGGCAGGCATCGACCCGATGAACAACGGCGCCCAACCCGTGTTGTCCATCTCGTCCATCTCCTCGATCACATCCTCCGAATCCGCCTTCGCCAAGACGTGCCACGTATCCACACCCTCCGCCGGAGACGCGTTCGGCAGCTTCAACGACACGCCCATCAGCGACTGATGCTCAAACGGCATCATCCCGCTGACATCGCTCCGCCCCAACACCACATCGTCCGTCCCCACCTGCTCGTCCTGAGACAAATAATACTTGACCGTAAACGCCTCCACCTCCAGCGGGCTCATGTTGTCCACCATCGTATCCAGCGTCAGCGTACTGCCCCAGTCAACGTTCGGCGCATCCGGTTCAAACACAATCATCGGCCACGCCATCAGGTTCGACAGCTCCCGCTCGCCTAGCGACACGTCCCGAATCAGCATGTTGTTGAACTGCTCATCGAATTCCTCAATCGTGTTCGCCGGATCCACCACCCCAATCACCCGCAACATGTTCTGCTCGCCCGACTCCGGCAACGTAATCGTCGCCGACGTCATCACGCCTTCCCCTCCCCCCAGACTCTCCAGCGTCGTCGTCGCCAGAAGCTCATCCACCTCCGCATCCCACACCCAGTCCTCCGACAGATAGAACGCCACATCCACCGACCCCACGGTCAGCGAACCCCAGTTCTCCACCCACGCGTCCACCACAATCTCACTGCCCCACGCCGCGTCAAATGGCATGAAAATGTCCATCAGCGCCAGGTCCGCACCCGATTGCCCTATGTTAATGATAAAGTCAACCGAGTTGTTCAGCTCATCCACCTCTTCAACCACGTCCGCCCCGTCGATCACCATGAACACACGATAGGCACCATCCGGCAGCACCCCCTCCTCCGGCAGCGTCACCATGATATCATTAATCGACACCCCGCCTGATGCCAGACCATCCACAGTCGCTACCCCAATAACCGTATCGCTCGCCACGTCAAACGTGTTGTCACTACTCAACGCAATAGTAATCTCAAACACACCTGCCGTCGTGTCACCGCTGTTGAATACGTCCGCCACTACCTCGTAACTCTGGCCCCACCCCACGTTCTCGCCCATCTCAAAGAAGAATTCCTTGATCTGCAAATCAACACCCTCAACAAAGTTGGGCTCACTGATGTTGACCGGCATACTCATCATATTGTTGTCTTCGAACCCCTCTTCAATGACCTCGCCGCTGTCCGCAAACATCACCAGATAATACGTGCCGTCCGCAAGCACACCCGCCGCCGGCAACTGAACGGCCGCCTCGTTAAAGCTGTCCTGCCACGGCCCCAAACCATCCACCACCACCGACGCCAGCTCCATATCCCCCGGCTCGTACGTCGGGTTCTCACTCAGATACATGCTGATCGTGAATGGACCCACAGTGCCGTTACCCTCGTTGAACGCGTCCAAAGGCAACTCGTAATCCAACCCCCAAAGCATCTCAAACATCGGCGGCTCTTCACCCGGAGGCGGCCCCGGCACCACCAAATCAACCACCGGCGTCTCGATCCCCAGCGGCACCACCCACACATTGTTGTCCTCGAACGTCTCCTCGGCCACCGCCCCGCTGTCCACCTCCATTATCAGGTGGTAATCCTCACCAACCACTGCTCCCGCCTCCCCCGGCAGCGTGATCATCAAATCGTGCGGCGACAAACCCCCACCACCCAACGGCTCGATCGCCAGCGTCGTCAAAACCACGTCCCCACCATCCAGCAACCCATCACCGCTCAGATATATCGTCGCCTCCGTGGCCGGCGCTTCATGCGGACCATCGTTGCGCACATCCGCCGTCACACCAAAGCTGTCGCCCCACACCAAAGGTCCACCCATATGTGGGTCGAACCACGCCACGATCAAATCAATGTCCGGCGGCATGATCGAAATCGGCATCGACACCACATTATTCTCTTCGTTACGCTCAACAACCTCCCCCTGCGAATCAACTATCACACCCAGGAAGTACTCACCCGGCGCCACGCTCCCGTCGTTCGGTATCACCAGATCATTATGCTGCTCGTCGCCACCCCAAGGCCACAACCCGCCCAGAATCCGCTCACCCAACACCATATCCGAACCATCGATCACCTCGTCCGCCGACAGCACAAACGTCACGGTAAACGGACCCGCGTCAAAGTCCGATTCATTCCGTATCTCGTTCGCTACCGTAAACATATCCCCCATGCTCAAAGGCATGCCCCACACTTCAAAGTGCCCCAACATCAGGTCCGGAATCGCCGCCTCCACCTGTACCGGCATACTGAACAGACTGTTGTTCGCCTCGTCCGACTCCTCCACCAGATTATCCGGATCCACCACAAAACCAATATAATACGCACCTTCCGCCACATCGCCCGGCACGTTCACGTCCAGGAAATGCATCTTCTCCTCGCCCGGCATGATCATGTCCGTCAGCCGACCCAGCACCACGTCGCTCGCGTCAAATACATCGTCCGTCGAAAGCACCGCCGCAAACTCGTACGCTTCCACCCCCACCGGCGACATGTTCGCCACACGCCCCTCCACGTGAATCATATCGCCTGCAATCACATGGTCCATCGGCACGTGCATCTCCATCACCGCCAGATCAGGCTGGGGGTCGATGGCGATCTTGTCCGCCCACACATTGTTCTGCTCGTCGGTCTCCGCCACCGTCTCGCCCGCGTCCGCCACCACGCACAGGAAGTACTCGCCCGACGCCGTCTCCGTCGGAATCGTCACTACCATTTGGCCGTCGCTGACCAGACCCGCCGCCAGCTCCGTCACCGTCCGCGTCGCCAGAAGCACATCCGAACCGTCCGCCACATCATCTTCCGACAGGTACACCCGCACATCGAACTCACCCGCCGCACCTGCACCGAAGTTCCGCACCCCCGTCTCCAGCGTCACGCTGACATCCTGATCCCACACCGTCTCCACAGGCCAATTCACCGTCTCCACCTGCAAATCCGGCTCCGAACCACCAATCGTCAACGGCATCGAAAACGTATTGTTCGCCTCGTCCAGCTCCGCGATCGCCCCGTCCGCGTCGATCACCATAATAAGGTTGTACGTCCCATTCGCCAGCGTACCACCCGCCGGCACGAAGTTCATCACGTCCGTCGCCAGCACCTCGCCCGCTCCGAGACGATCCACCTGCACTTCCGTACCTGCCAGCTCCTCGCCCGCCTCCGCCACGCCGTCTTCGCTCAGATAGAACTGCACCGTAAACGGCCCAATCGCCTCATCCCCCGCGTTTCGCACGTCCGCAAAAAGCACCGCGTTCGTATCGCCCCACGTCACCTCGTTGCCCCCCTCAATGCCCAGCTCATTGCCCAGCAAGTCCACGCCGCTCAGCAGCTCGCCCACCTGCACCGGCACCGCCCAACATTCATTGTTGCTCTCGTCCGCCTCCGTCACCGCCGCCCCGCTGTCCACCTTCGTCACCAAAAAGTAAGGCCCATCCGCCGTGTCCGCCGGGATCGTCAGATCCATCTCCGCATCGTCAAACGCCAGACTTCCCAGCCCGTTCACCGTACGACTGCCCACCACCACGTCCGTCTCGTCATAAAACGGATCAGACGACAACCGCACCGTCACCTCGAACGACTCCGCCGCCGCCGTCCCCTCGTTATACACAATCGCATCCAGCGCCCCCGTATACGCCACACCCTTTGTCCACAAGAACGCCAGGTCCTGGCCATCCTCCTCCGGACCGTAATCGCCACCCTCCATCTCCAGCTCAAAATCAATCAGCCGCAAATCCGGACTCGCCAGCTCCGTCCCTGCGACAATCCACACCGGCTCGCCCACCGCGTTGTTCATCACTTCCTCGCCCGCAATGGCCCCGCCCTCGTCCGCCACCACGAACAGCCAGTACAGGTCCTGACCTTCCGCCCCAAACGTATGCCCACCCGTCGTCGCGTCACTCGTCGTCGGCAGCGTGATCAGAACATCGTTCCACGCCTCGTCGCCCGGCTCCAGATCCTCCGTCACCGTAATCACACCCGGATCGCTCGTCAACAACCAGTCGTCCCCGTCCAGAACCTCGTCCGGACTCAGATACAACGCCAGATCAAAGTCCGCACTCACAACCGTGTTGCCCACGTTCAACGCGTCCGCACACGCAATGTAACTGCCGCCCCACTGCATGGGCACATCTTCCGGCATGTCCGCCTCCAAGGGCGTCACATCCACCATCGGCTCCTGAATCCCGCCCCAAGGCCCCACGTCCAGCACCGCCACGTTGTTCCCCTCGACCTCCGGATCGTCATACACCCCGTCCCGATCCGCCACCAGCAGCAGGAAATTCCCATTCGTAAACGACGCCGGCAACGTCATGCTCACATCCGCCAGCAACACCCCGCCACTGCCCAACGCCCCGCTCACCGTCAGCGACCCCACCTCCAGATCACTGCCCGCCTCATACGCCTCATTCTCCGACAGCACCACCGACACCGCAAAGTCCGCATCCACCTCGGCAATGTCCGTCTCCCCGATATTCTGAATCAACGCCTGCCCCGCGTACGTCTGACCCCACACCAGCCCCTCCCACGCATCCACAAACAAATCCAACGCCTGCAAATCCACTTCACCCGGCGTCACCCCCAGCTCGCTCACAATATCCGAGACCATCATACTCGTGTTATTGCTCTCGAACGACTCAACCACCGCCTCGCCGCTGTCCACCACCAGGAAGATCCCATAAGACCCGTCACCATCCGGAGCAATACCCGGCAGCGTGATCGTCCCGGTCCCGTCGTACCACTCGCCCGCCATCAACCCCTCAGCCACCGTCACCACCCCGCCCGCCAGAATCGACACCTCGTCCCCGTTGCCGTACACCTTGTCGCTGCTCAGCACCACATCGATCGCAAACAAGCCCGCACCCCGGTTACCGCCGTTGTTCACACCGAAGTGCACCGGATAGCTCTGGCCCCACCGCAGCGGGATTCCCGGCAGACTCACATGCTGCGCCTGCAGATCCACCCCAATCGCCGGCTCACTCGTCCCGATCCCCACCGCCAGTGACCCCACATTATTACTCTCGTCACCCTCCACCACCGCCTCATCCGAATCCACCACCATGAACACATAGTAGTCGCCATCCGCCCCCGTCACCGGCAACGCCAGACTCACCGGCGCGTTGAAGTAACCCTCAGGACCCAGATCCACCACCGTCAGCGTCTCCGCCAACAACACATCCGCCCCCACATCCAACGTACCGTCCGCGCTCAGATAAAACGCCACCGTCGCTTCCACACCCGTCGCCAACATCCCCTCGTTCGCCACCTCCACCATCAGATCCAAAGACTCGCCCCAGCCCACCGCCGACGACCCCTCAGGCCCCATCGCCTGACGCTGCAACTGACCAGCCACCAAATCCGCCTGCGGATCGATCGCTATCACATCCGTCCATGCGTTGTTCTGCTCATCGCTCTCCGCCACCGTCTCGCCCGCGTCAGCCACCACGCACAGGAAATACTCGCCCGACACCGTCTCCGTCGGAATCGTCACCACCATTTGGCCGTCGCTTACCAGCCCCGCCGCCAGCTCCGTCACCGTACGCGTCGCCAACAGCACATCCGAACCGTCCGCCACATCATCTGCCGACAGGTACACCCGCACATCGAACTCACCCGCCGCACCCGTACCAATGTTCCGCACCCCCGTCTCCAGCGTCACGCTCACGTCCTGATCCCACACCGTCTCCACAGGCCAATTCACTGTCTCCACCTGCAGGTCCGGCTCACCACCACCGCCGCCAATCGCCAAAGGCGACAACCAGATATTATTAGTCTCGTTACCCTCAGCCACCGCGCCCGCATCGTCCGCCACCACATACAGGAAGTAATCGCCCGGCACCGTATCCGCCGGAATCGTAATCTCCATCGGCGCATTGCTCGGCGTCCCCGCCGCCAGCTCCGTCACCGTCCGCGCCGCCAACAGCACGTCCGAACCGTCCGGCACGTCGTCCGTCGACAGGTACACCGACACATCAAACTGACCCGCCGCCGCCGCCCAGACATTACTAACCATCGTATACAGCGTAACCAACGCACACAGATCACACACCGTCTACACAAACCAGGTCACATCTTGCACCTCTAAAT
>Ga0180431_10003747_pt1 | contig 19325 bp, 9 predicted proteins | sample SS_ome_11_FD_132459 | JGI IMG/M metagenome (GOLD analysis project Ga0180431, IMG submission 132459) | Hypersaline lake sediment archaeal communities from the Salton Sea, California, USA - SS_1_MS_1 metaG | ecosystem: Environmental > Aquatic > Non-marine Saline and Alkaline > Hypersaline >... | reverse complement strand
GGTGCCATGCCCACGCTCGCCGTGGGCATGTGTGGGAATGTGTTTGGCGGCACGAACCAAACCCCAACGGCGGCGGTCGGAATCGCGGTGGAGATTTCGTGCGCTGACCCGTCTTCTCGGGTTATGCATGCCCACGCAAGCGTGGGCATGGCACCCGGCACCCGGCAAGTATCACTTCCCGCTGAAACAGACAACGGAGCCGTCCTTCATGGACATGAGCAACCGGCCTCCGGCGGCCGACATGCCGTCGAAGACGGGGATGCTGTCGAGTTTGTATTCGGCCAGCTTCTTGCCGTCTTCGGCAGAGACGACCCAAAGAAGGCCGCCGCGCTTGCCGTGCCATGCTTCGCTCTGGGCTTCGAGTTGACGGTTGATCTCGTCGTCGGCCCCGGGCAGGAACCCCAGCATCTTCGTTTCGTCGGCCACGTCCGGAGGTCCGGCGATGAACAGGTTCTTGCCCGCCAAGGTCATGCCGTTGACCAGCAGCGGCGGCGATAGGACTTCCCACTCGACCTTCAGTGCGCCGCCGGCCCGCTTGCGGCCCTTGGGCCGCTTCTTGCCCTTTTCTTTCGGCTTCGGCGGCGGCGGTGGCGGTTGACTGGGGTTTTTGGCGGCCGCGTAGAGCCGGTACTTCGTGCGGGGATGCAGCATGTTGCCCAGCGGTTCGCTGCGGAAGGCATACACCCGGTCGTCGTCAAAGCACATAATCCGCCCGCAGGGGTTCGACTTTCGCGTGCCTGCATACGCCCCCCAACCTTCGCCGCAGTCCTCGCCGTAGATCCAGTAGGACCGGTGGAACCAGAGGTCGTCGAGGAATCCGGTCTGGCAGAACAGGTGCTTCCCGCCCTTGTCTTCGCGGTCTTTTGCCTTGCGCAGTGCGGGGGCAATTTCGAGCCGCTTGCCTTCCAGGTCGAACTTCTGCGCCTGCATGTAAAGGTAGTCTCCGTCGCAGGAGAACAGATCGGCGTTGGCCACCGGCATGTACTTCGCCGTAATCAACGTCTGTAGATTCTTCCCGGTCTTGGGATCGTTCTGATCCATCACGTTTTCCGAAAGCATCTTGCCGGTGTTCGCATCGAGCCGCACCAGCCGCAGCCCGCCGTCGAAGAACATGTTGCGGCCGGCCAGGCAATAGACAACACCGTCGTAGACCAGCACGCTGCCGCTGACCGGCCAGACCGACTCGAGCTGCTGATAGGAGACGTGTTGCCGTTCGTCGGGAGCAACCAGGTATCGCCATAGAAACTTTCCGTTGAAAGCGTCCAGACAATAGACCCAACCGTCGGCACAGCCGAACAGGACCTTTTCGCAGTCGATGGACGGCGGCGAATCAATGCGTCCTCCGGCCGTGTATTTCCATAGGGTCTTGCCGGAGTCGGCATCCAGTGCGTAGAGCGTCTGCTGATCGACGGCGGAGACGAAGACCATGCCATAGGCCGCGACCGGTTGCGTGAGTTTCCCGCCGAGTTTCACGGCCCAGGACTTTTTCAAATTGGGAGAAACCGTCGCGGGATTGAACCCGCTACGGGTCGCATCATGCCGATACATGGGCCAGGAGCCCTCGCCCGTCTCCTTTGGTTGGTATCCCCCGAAGGACGGCACGGCCCGCGCGAAACGGCTCTGCGTGATTGGGATATCCAGGTCCGCGGAGAATATGCCCGGTTTGCCCACACGAACGGTCGCTTTCTCCAAGCGCTGTTTCGGCGCCGGGCCCTTCGACGTCTTGCTCTCGGGCGCAAGGGCGCAAAACCACTCCAGCTTCGACTGGTAGTAGCACGCGCAGGAGTCGGCCGGCTTGTAGAGCAATCCGTTGCACGGCATGATGCCGTAGACGCAGCTTCCGCGTACCGTGTGGTTGATATCGACCTTCGGCGGGCCGCCGACTTCGTAGAACTCGGTTCCCATCCCCTGGGTCATAATGTATCGCGTCGTTGCCCGCCCGGGATAACACCGCGGGTGCATGGGGAAGGCCGGGAGGTTCTCGGCCACGAAATCCTTGCTTGCTTCCCCCGTCCGGAGGTCCAGGGCCTTGAAGTGGGTTCCGTTCCGCTGCGGCGTGCCCGTATTGGCCGACCAGAGGAGCCCGTCGATCAGAAATATGTCGTTGGGACAATGGTGGCTCGAGTGCAGTATGCCCCCTTTCCAGAGTTCTTTGCCGTCTTCGGCGGAGAATCCGGTAACTTTTGTACCGGTGGCAAGAACGAGAACGCCGTCGGAGAGGACAACCCTCAGGGAGCCGCCGGTGGGTACGCTCTTAATGCCGGGCCCCTCCGAGGCCCAGAGCTGCTTGCCGGTTTTCCGGTCGAGCGCGACCATGCCGTCGCCGTTGTGGAAGTAGACGCGTTTTTGGCCGACCGTCAGCGTCAGGGGTGCGATCTTGGTAACGTGCTTCCACAAGACCTTTCCGGAATCGGCGTCGACGGCCGCGACGCTCCTCGGCGGGCCGTCTTTCTTCCAGGCCCATCCACCGCTGGCGTGACCGATTTCGCCGTAAGTGGTGCCCTTGGCCCGGTAGCCGATTGGCTGCCGGTCGGGATCGACCAGCAGGTAGAGATTGCCGCCGTCACAGACGACTTCCTCGGTGGTCTTCGTGGCCTCGTAGGTTTTGATGGTCTCGCCCGTGGCGGCGTCGAAGGCCGTCAGGGGCTCGTTCAATCCCATGGTTACGTAGACCCGGTCGCCGGTCGCGGCCATCCTTCGGGGCAAATAGCCCGGCCCGCTCTTCAACGGCCAGTTCGACGGGTGCCAGTCCTTCAAGGACTTTTTCCAGAGGATTTTGCCGTTGAATCCGTCGCGGGCGATGAGCGTCCACTTCGAGGGCAGGAAGATGTGGTTGCGGAGCCCTTCGTCGAGGATATAGAAAACCCTACCCCCGGACGAAACCATGACGTGCATGCTGGACATGAAATCGTGGTTTCGCAGCCACTTGGGCCCGCCCATCCATTGAATCCTGCGCGGCGGGCCAACCACCCGGTCTTTACCCACCATGGTGCCCTGCGGATCGTGGTGATAGTGCGGCCACTCGTCGATGTCTTCCGGCCACGGCTTGACGGTCTTTTTCCATCCGTCGCCCTGCCGGACATACGCCACGCCGCCCGGGGCCAGCACGCGCATGATTTCGTCGTCTTTAACCTGGCACTTGTCGCCGGCGACCACGAGGTTCACCAGGTTGTCGATATACGGTAGGTTCCGGCCGTCGAATTTCCTTGCGGTGACGTTTCCCGCAAGGCCGGTCTTGCCGAAAAGTTTCCGGGCGTTTTCGACGTTCTCGCCGGACGTGTCGAGGCCCTGAACCACGTAGCGGTCGTCGGCCCGCAGCGCGGCGGTCAGTTTCCCGTCGCCGCAGGCGACGTGGACGATCAACCCGCCCCGGACGCCCGCCGTATCGAGGATATCCCGGGCCGAAGGCTGTTCGGCGGCATTCAGCACTCCGGCACACACGGACAAAACGGCTAGAAACGACAACGGCGAGGCCCGAAGGCCTCTTCGGATCTTCGGTGTCATGGTTCTGATTTTCCTTTCGTAGTATGTCTTTCAACGGTTTGCCGGTTCCCATTATCGCAGGACCGGCTCACACAGCAAGCGCGGGAGGGGGCACCCGTTACCGTGTTACCATAGCCATACCGCGAACCCCACAACCGCAGCGATCGCGACAACCGCAGCGATTGCCAGCGCGCCCCAGAGCTTCCGGTTCGCCCGGCGGTGCAAAGGCTCTGCGAACGTTTCGGTCGTTGCGTCCGGCGCCCCCCGCAGGGCTTCGGGAGTCTCCTTGGTATCAACGTCTGAGCTGGCAAAGCCCTTGTGCGAAACGGTGCTCGCGTGGCCGGTCGATTCCGTTCCTTCCGGCAACGGTTCCTCCAGGCCGTCCGGGTCGGAGAACGGCTTCAGGGCCTCGGCAACTTCCCTGGGAGTGGCGTAACGGTCCTCCGGTTTTTTGGCGAGCAATCGGCGCATGATCCCGTCCAGTTTCTTCGGGCAATCCGGCCGGCGCTTGACAATCGACGGAATCGGTTGGGTGACATGAGCCCGAAGCGTCTTGATGTTCATCTCCTCCAATTCGCTGCCGTAGGGGGGCGAACTCGTCAGCAGGAAGAACAGCGTGCAGCCGAGGCTGTAGATATCCGCCCGGATGTCGACCTTGCTCGAATCCTGGGTCTGTTCGGGCGCCATGTAGCCGACGGTTCCGATAATAATTCCCGTCTGCGTCAGCCGCGGCAGAAACTCCCGATCGACGCGCATGCGTGCCAGCCCGAGGTCGAGGATCTTTACCAACCCGAACCGGCTGAGCATGAGGTTGGCGGGCTTGATGTCGCGATGGACCAACCCGTGCTGGTGGGCGTGTTCGAGCCCCTTGGCGGCCTGGCGAATAATTTCACAGGCGGTTCCCACCGGCAACGGCCCGCGGCGCCTGACCAACTGGTGCAGATTGATCCCCTCGATGTATTCCATTGCCAGAAAGTGGGTTCCGCCCTGCTCTCCGGCATTATGGGCGCGGACGATGTTCGGATGATCCAGTCCGCCGGTCGATTGCATTTCCCGTTTGAAACGCGATACGGCTTTCGGCTCGTCGAGGAACCTTTCGGTCAAGACCTTTACGGCCACAATCTGGTTCAGGTGTACCTGGCGGGCGCGGAAGATGATCCCCATGCCGCCGCGGCCCAGTTCGTTGAGGAGTTCGTAATCACCCAATCGGTGCCGCTTGACGACCTTGTTGAAGACATGGCCGATCAGATCGGTGCAATCGGGGAAACGGCGCTCGTAGTTTTCCTCGAGGGGCGAATCCCCTTTTTCCTGCCGGAGTTCCAGCTCGATCTCCAGCAGCTCGCGCAGCATCCGGTCGTGCCCCTCGGGCGGTTCCCGGTCGAGGAAGTCCTCGATGAGCGGCCTCTCCCCCTTTCGCCAGGCGGCTTCGAACCGGTCGCAGGCCAGATCGATTCGCTCGGTGGCGGAGAGTTCGGACGGGGTCTTGCCGCTGGTGTCGCTCACGCCGGATCCTCCTTGGACCACGTCTCGCGGATACGTTCCAGTTTACGCTCGACGGTCCGCTTCACACACCCCAGTTTTTCGGCGATTTCCGTCGTGGTGTAGCCCTCCAGCGTGTGCAGCGCGATCCGGCGGAGCGTCTCGTCGTCCAGCGCATCGAGCAGGTGCCGGCAGTTCTCGCTCACCATGTTGGCCAGCTCCGGAGTGGGCTCGGTCCCCAGCACGTCGCCGATGCCCGGCTCGCGGCTGGAATTGTCATCGACGCGCATGAAGACCGACTCGCCGCGGACCTGGCCGCCGCCTCGCTTGGCGGCGAACACCTTTCGGCGTCTCGCGCAGGCCTTTCGGGCGGTGATCGTAACCAGCAGTTTCCAGAGGTCCTCCCGGTCGTCGACTTTCTTGAATTTTCCCTCCGCCATGCCGTGGCAGAAGCTGTGCATCGCGCTCAGCGTGACGTCCTCCTCGTCGGCGTCGCGCCGCGGCATACCATCGAGCTTGCGTCGGGCATACCGGACGAGCTTCTCGAAATACGCTCCCCAAATAACCTCGGCCGCCCGGTCGTCGCCTTCGCCGAGCTTCGAAATCCACAAGGTGAGATCTTCGGTTGACATACGGCAGTCAGGGTCGGAATTAGCTTCTGCGGAAAGTGCCTTGCGCGATCAGGCTGCTAAATATATGCTACTCATAAGAGACCCCATTGCCAACCCACCCAAACGAGTGGCCATTAGATTGACACCGCCTCAGGGCACTGTATGATGTGGCGGCAAACCACGTTATTCCCGGCAGGCCGGAAAAATGCGTTTTGTCTGCCGACAGAAATAGAACCATCCCCAGAAGGAGACCGTCATGGCGAAAGACAAGGTAAATGTCGCAATCATCGGGCTCGGCTTCGGTACGCAGTTCATCCCGATCTACAAGCGGCACAAACAGGCCAACATGTACGCGATCTGCCGGCGGTCGGAGGAAGCGCTCAACGAGATCGGCGACATATTCGGGGTCGAGCGGCGCTACACGAAATACGACGACGTGCTGGCCGATCCGGACGTCGACTACGTCCACATCAACACACCCATCCCCGACCACGGGCCGATGTCGATTGCGGCTCTGAAGGCCGGCAAACACGTGATGTGTACGGTGCCGATGGCCACGTCGGTGGACGATTGCCGGCAGATCGTCGAGCTGGTGCAGGAAACCGGGCTGAAATACATGATGGCCGAAACGGTCGTCTACAGCCGCGAGTTCCTCTTCGTCCGGGAGCTTTACGAGAAAGGCGAGCTGGGCAAAATCCAGTTCCTCCAGGCAAGCCACCAGCAGGACATGGACGGCTGGCCCGAATACTGGCCGGGCCTGCCGCCGATGCACTACGCAACGCACTGCGTGAGCCCGTGCCTTGCACTGACTCGCGACGAAGCGGAGTACGTTTCCTGCTTCGGATCGGGCACGATCCGCGAGGAGCTGATCGCGAAGTACAACTCCCCGTTTGCCCTGGAGACGACCCACTTCAAGTTCCGCAATTCCGACCTTTCGGCCAGGGTCCACCGGTCGCTGTTCGACACGGCCCGTCAGTACCGGGAAAGCTTCGACGTTTTTGGCTCGAAGAAGGCGTTCGAGTGGCCGCTGATCGAGGGGGAGAATCCGGTGCTGCACACGGCCAAGAAGCCCCAGGCCGAGGTTGCCCAACGGGTGAAGGTGCCCGATTACGCACACCTCCTGCCCGAGGAGATCCAACACTTTACGACCAAGACGTTCCTTGATCTTCCGGAGTACCAGCACCTGGCGTCGAGCGACGGGGCCGACCACGACGGCACGCACTCTCACCTGGTTACCGATCCGGGCTCGTTGGAGGGCCACGGCGGTTCGCACCCGCACCTGGTCCACGAATTCGTTTCGGCGTTGGTCGAAGACCGCGATCCCTTTCCCAACGCGGTGCAGTCGGCCAACTACACGTGCGTGGGCATTCTGGCGCACGAATCGGCCCTGAAAGGAGGGGAAATGATCCCTCTGCCTGAATTCACCTTCGGTGGCTGAGTGGTCACCGGGTTGGTTTTTCCGGCGGCAGCTTGGCCCGGGTGATGACGTTGTGCTGGTTGATCGTTTGCGCATCTCCGCCGACATCGATGGCAGGGCCTTCCCCGGCGCTCTTGCGGTTGACGCCGATGACGACGTTTCCGGTGACGGCCAGGCGTCGGCACTTCTCGTCGGCCTTGACGGCCTGCTCTTCCAGGCCACTGAAGACGTTGCCCGAAACGGTGATGTCGGACGTACCTTGTAGGATAATGCCGGTGGCCAGGTTGGGTTTTCCGGCGCGCCGGGTCTTCTCGCCGATGAAACTGTCGGAGAAGTTAATGCCGGTGACGGTGATGCGTCCGCTGCCCGGGCCGATGACCAGCGCACGGACGGCCGCGATGGTAAACGTGTTGGCCGAGACGGCACATCCCCAGGCATCGCGGAGATCGACGCTGCCGCCGAAATTATCGGCCAGCACGTTGGCGCTGATGGTGATGCCGTAGCAGTCGCGGTCGAGGATGACGGCCGTCCCCCGGCACTCCTCGATCATGTTGCCCGAGAGCACGGAACCGTAGGTGTTCTCGATCACCACACCGTTGCCGCGATGGTCGTCCAGGTTGTTTCCGTTGAAGCAGAGGTTGAAGCTGTCGACACACCGCAAGGCATCCTGGTTTTCCTCGAATTGATTGGCGTTGACGATGATGTCGTGTCCACCCTTGATGTTCACGCCCGAGAGCCGGTTGTACGTGAAGATCGAGTTGCAGATGCGCGGATCCTCGTAGCAATTAACGAGGTTGACGCCGTGGCCGCCGTTATGGTCGACGCTGAGGCCGTGGATAAATATCTCGTTGATGTTCTCGGCGAGCAGGCCGTCCCCGCTCTTCGGATGGGTGCTTTTTGCCTCGACGTATTCCGGATCGCCGCAGATCCGAAAATCGGCGAGTTGTACGCGCCACAGTTTTCCCTTGCCGGCCGGGCGGACGATCAACGCCGGCTTGCCTTCCTGGTTGCCGTTGATCAGGCAGGTGGCTGCGCCGGCGCCGATTACGCGAGTGTCGCTGCGCGACAGCACCAACGGCTCTGCGAGCTTGAACCGTCCCGGCGGAAGCCTTACCAGTCCGCCGGCCCGGGGTACGGCGTCGAACGCGGCTTGGAGGCTGGGATACTCTGCCGCGTCGATGACGAGGGCTTTCAACTCGGTTGGTTTCACGGCCGCGCCCGGCGAATCGGCCCTCGTGTGCCACGAGGTGACCGATACCCAAGTCAACAGGAGCAGGAATGTGAGAACGAGCACCGGAATTTTTGTGGATTTCATGGCATCTTCCTTCTCGGTACGGAGACTAACTTGCACACGGCGCCCCTTGCTTCAGCATCTTGCTTCACCTCACGCCGCATTATACAATCTCCATGGCCGACGCGAACCGCGGGCAACCTTATTCCTGTTAAGAAGGGAGCAAACCATGAAATTCGGGCTGCAATCGGCTCTTGCCACGGCCGTGATGGTTGCGATCGCCGCGTCCTCCGACGGCGCCGAGTGGTACGTCGGTTCCGACGGCAAACCCGACTCACAAGGCACCAAGAGCGCGCCGTGGGACCTGGAATCCACCCTGGCGGGAAAGCGAAACGTCGGCCCCGGCGATACCGTTTGGGTCCTTCCCGGCACCTACAAGCATCCCGACCGGTCGCTGGGCGGCCGCGGGTACGCCGTCCGTCTGGCCGGGGCAAAGGAGCGGCCCATCCACGTCCGCGCCGCGCCCGGCCGGCGCGCCACGATCGACGGCGGGCTATCGGTCGAGCGGCCGTCCGAATGGCTGTGGATTCGGGACCTGGAAATCATCGTTTCCGAGAACTTCTCGATGTCCAGACGCGTTGAAGAAACGGGGTCCCATCCGAAGACCTACAACCGGCCCTGGGGCGGCCTGAACGTCTACGCCGGCGAGGGGTGCAAGTATATCAACCTCGTGATCCACGATAACGCCCAGGGAATCAGCTTCTGGCGCGGGGCCACCGACAGCGAGTTGCACGGCTGCATCATCTACGACAACGGCTGGGACGCCCCCGATCGCGGCCACGGCCACGCAATCTACACCCAAAATCAAAACGGCACGAAGACGATCTCCGATTGCATCATGACCGGCGGATACGGCTATACGATGCACGCCTACGGTTCCTCGCGGGCGTACGTCGACAACTACCTCGTCGAGGGGAACATCGCCTACAAGGGCGGGACCTTTTTGATCGGCGGCGGACGGCCCAGCCGCGGCATCCGCGCCCTGAGCAACTATCTCCACGGCATTTCCATGCAGATCGGATACTCGGCCCCGCACAACGAGGACTGCGAAATCCGCGACAACGTAATCGTCGACGGCGGGTTGCACATCAAGAACTACCGGAAAGTCGTCAATGAGAATAACCTCGTGCTGGGCCGCAACGCCCCGCGGCCAAAGGAGCCACCGGTCCGCGTGGAACTCCGCCCGAATCGATACGACCCGGACCGGGCCAATCTGGCCATATTCAACTGGACGAAGCAGCCCGCCGTCGAACTCAAGCCAGCCTCGTTTCTCAAGAGGGGCGACCGCTACCGGTTCATCGACCCGCGCGATTTCTTCGGCAAGCCGGTCACCTCGGGCACATTCGACGGGCGCAGTATCCGGCTTGCGGTCGAAGGCGAATTCACGGCGCTGGTCATGCTGCGAGGGCCGGCGCAGTGACGTGCCGGCCCGATTCCCCGTGTTGCCTACGGCGATCCCCGCTCCAACCCCGTTTTCATCCGGCCGATCGTTTCTCGCTCGCGTTGGGGGACGCCGGGTGATTTCAACGCCTCGTCGAGATAGCGTATGGCTTCCGCGTTGTCGGCGCCCTTGCGATAGAGATCGGTTTCGTGATACCGCCAGTGGGAGACGAGGGCGAATCGCCAGGTCCAGCCGTCGGGGTGTTGCGGGGCAAGCTTGATCGCCGAGCGGTAGAGTTCCTTGGCCTTGTTCCACATGGCCGCCGTTTCCGGCTGGTTGCGTTCCATGCCCATGGCGAACCATGCCCTGGCGGTGGCGGCCTGCGCCAGCGCGGCGGCGCGCTCGTTGTTGTCGGTGGTTGCTGCGGCCGCTTCCTCGGCATCGAGATACAAGCGGTCGCCGATACGTCCGGCGGCCTCCGTCTGCTTCGACTTGTCCGCCTTGAGGGTCAACAAGAGGCTGTAGTTTGCTTTGCTTCGGCGATAGGCCAGTTTGAACTTCAAGTCACCGCGTTCGGCGATTTCGGGCGAGGCGAGCCCCTCGCCGTAGGCATTGACGGCTTCGGTCCATTGCTCTTGGGTTTCGCGGACCAGCCCGATAAACAACTTCGCTTGGGGAGCCGTTGCACCCGATTCGACCAGATCATCGGCCACGGACCCGAGCGCCGTGATACGCGCATCGGTCGCCGGGTGGTCCGGATTGACCGTCGAGGCCCACCGGTTAAGGCACTCGACCTGGAAGTCGGAACCGGCGTCGCGGGCAAGCTTCACGGTGTTTGCGAAGACTTCGTCGGCTTGCGGGGATTTGCCTCCCGCGACGAGCGATTGTGCCAGGTAGTAGCTCTTCAGATAGCTCGCAGGGTCGAGTTCCGCCGATTTCCGAAGGCTGTGCTCGGCAAGAGGGTAGTCCTTCTTGTAAAGATGGACCCGGCCGAGCCAATAGTGGGCATCGGGAAGGTCCGGGTCGCGGCGGATTACCTCTTCCAGGTCCTTGACGGCTGAAGCGAGCAGCTTTTTGTCGCGTTTTCCATACCGCACGGCCCGGAACGCGCAGCGGGCCCGCGCCAGCGAATAAGCCGGATTTGCATGATGAGACAACTCCAACGCTTTCGTGAAGGCTGCCATGGCCTTGTCGTAGTTCTTGAGATCCTTGCCGGCGACATAGGCAAGGTCTTCCAGGGCGTTTCCAAGCGAGACGTATGCGTAGTCGTTATACACGGTGTCGATCTCGATCGCCCGGAGCGCATCGTCGCGGGCCCGCTCGAGCAAGCCCGCCTTTTCGGTTCCCGGCATTTCCGTCGAGTAGCTGCATATTTCCACGTTCGCCGCGCTGCGATTGATCAGGGCATAGGCGGTCTTTTTGTCGTCCCGTCCGGTGAGCTTGACGGCCTTCGTGCAGGCCGCGACTGCATCGTTGAGCCTTGCAAGACGCTCGCCGACGGCACTCTGCCGGCGCGACTGCTTCAGGTAGATGTTTCCCAACAAGGCATGCCCGCCGGGGAACTTCGAGTCGAGTCCGATTGCCTTCTTGGCGTCCTTTTCGGCCTCGGGGAGTTGGTCCATCTCCAGCCGGCACCCGCCGCGACCGGCGTAGTACTCGGCGGAGTCGGCATCATACGCAATCGCACGATCGTAAGCGTCGAGGGCCACCTCGATCGGTTTCTTGTCGAACGGCCAGGCCTCGTACCGGTTTTCGCTCAGGAGCCTTCCTTTGGCGCCGTAGAAGGAACCGATCCGCTTCCGCTCGTCCGCACCGAGTTGTGAAGGGTCGCCGAGCGAGCGGGCCAGCGCAAGGGCCGATTCGAGGATCCTGTAGACGGCCAACGGAGGCACGACCCCTTCGGCAGAAACCTTCTCCTGCCGTGCCAGTCGCGACAACTCGGCGTAGGCATCCAGGGCGGCCAGGGTATCCCGGCGGTCGTTCGAGGATTGCGACTTCAACTTCGCCAACAGGCAGAGCGCCGGCACGTCGTCCCGCGTAGACGTTCCCGCTTTCGCCTTGGCCGCCGCATCGGCCAACAGTCCCTCGGCGATGGCCGGCTCCGGCGTCGGCTTATTGACCGCCGCCGTCGCAAGATCGAGTTTCATCGCCGGCGGAAGCCCGTCCTTGGCAAGCTTGCCCGCCAAGGTCAATCGGGTAAACGCCTTGTCGGCGGCATCGGGATTGACGCTCACCGAATGGAGCAGCTCTTCAAAGCTCTTTCCGCTCGTCGCAACGGTGATTGCCGGAGCGGCATCGATCAGGACTTGGGCCGCCCGTTGCTTGCGATACTCGTTTGAGAGGATCGACAAGTCTTCGATGCCTGCGTACGCTTGTTGCATCAGCGCGGCGGCCCGGTCCGGTTCGGCGCCCTTGGGATCGGTGAGCTTCAGCAATGCTTGGATGTAGATCGCGTATGGCCGGCGCGCGACATCCACGGAGTCGGGGCCGGGGGCAATGCGGGCGGCTTGTTGCCAGTTGGCGCCGGCTTGTTCTCCGCCGGCCGATTCGGCAAGGCACTCCGCCTGACACAGTCTGACCGAGAGGTCCACGACCCCGTTGCGCTCGGCGGTCTTGCACTTCCGGAGCAGGTTGGCGAAATCGGGCTTCTCCGGTGATTGAAGTGCGGTGATGACGTCCTTGCGCAATTGCTCGATCAGCTTCCGATTTTCTTCGCGCCATCGCTCTTGTAGTACGGCCGCCCGTTGTTCTAAAAGATTTCTGTCCTCCGACTCGGCCAGCTCCGGCGATTGGGAGAGGATCGGGAGGACGCCGGTCAGCGACCCCACGCAATCGCCGCGCAACTCCCGGGCCGTACCGGCCTTGCCGGCGGCGGCGGCCACGTCGGCCAATCGCTCGGCAAAGACCAGCAGCAACTCCGGAATCATCTTGTCCCGCAGCGTGTCGAGTTGTTGGACGGCAAGTTGCGTCTCTTCGGGTTTTTGGAGATCGACGTGCTCGAGCCGGTCGAGTCCCTCCAGGATGGAGATTTGTGTGTTGATGTCCGCTTTCCGTGCTTCGGTGGCGTGCTCCAGCGCGGAGCGAAGGGTTTTCGACCGCTGGTCAAGTTGCTTCAGCCGGGCTTCCATGTCCGCCTTGATCAGAACGGTTTCGAGGTCGCCGGGGAAGTCGGTCAGCAGTTTTTTGCAGCGTTCGATTGCTTGCCGGGGTTCGGGCGCCAACTTTCTGAGCGATTCGCGCAGCCTGTCGACGAGCCGTTTTTCCGCCGCGTCGGCGTTGGCCAGCTCCGCCTTGGTTGGGGCCCAGCGGTCGTCCTCGCCGGTTGCGCCGCTCGCGCCGGCGAGTCTCTTTTTGCAGCGGTCGAGCATGTCGAGGACGGCGTCGAAGTCGCGCGACGGGCTTGCCTCTTCACAGGTCAATTCCAAAGCTGCCTGAAGTGCGGTTTGCCCCGGCGTTTCCCCGGTTTCTTCCGCCGGGGTCACGGCCAGTTGTTGAAGGTCGGCGTGTACGGCGTCCCAGCGAGGGGGAGCCCGGCGGCTGTTCGCCCTCGCACCGAGCAGCAGGACCTCCCGGCGAAGCCTTTGGGCTTCTTGCTTGATTTTGTCTTCCGCTGTCGCGTCGATCGAGGCATCCAGAAACTTTCTTGCCTCGCCGCACTTCTCGGCGCCTTCGGCGGGATTGGAGTCGATCGCCGCCCACGACTTGTCGAGCAAGGCCCTGACAACCGCAAGGGCCGTGTCGGGCGGGAGCGAGTACAGGCCGCTTTTTCCGGGCACGAGCTTCCCGGCACCTGTTTTCCCGGCATCTTCATGATCGGGAAACCTGACCAGCACGGCCCTGCAAATCTCGTCGCTTCGTTGCTTCTCACCCAGCGCCGCCGCCACCAGGGACTCCTCGTACCATCTTTTCTTGAGAAGACCGAGACGTTTTCGGCGCTGGTCCTTGACCAACGCGTCGATCCAAGGAGACTCGTCGGTCACGAGGTCTGCGGCGCGGTTCCACTTCTTTTCGTTGATTGCCTGATCCACGTCCTTGCACCAGCGGACCCCGAGCTGATCGCGGAGGCGATCTTTGGCGACGGCCCAGCCGACCCACGGCGAACACGACTCGACGTAATCGAAGGCTTCCTGGTATTGCCCGTCGCGCGTCAACGATTCCGCTTTCGTTTCGACGCGCCAGGCCCCCAAGAGCATCGCCGCGAAAACGAGAATCACCAGTGCGAGCCCCGCAAGGCCGATCAACGCGTGCCGCGACAACCTTCGCGGCCGTTTGCCGCCCTTTATCGAGCCGGCGTCGCTGCCTTTCAGCATGGCTTCCCTCAGAGCGTGGACCATCGCCGAGGCCGACTCGTATCGCTGGGACGGATCGCGCGAGGTCGCTTTCTCGATCACGCGTTGCTCTTCGGGCGGCAGCCCTGACAGGTCCAATTTGCCGTCCAGGTGGGCATTGAGGATCGCCAGGTACGACCTGACGTCTTCGAAAGGCAGCTTGCCGGTTCGCAATTCCACGAAGCTGATGGCCAGGGAATACTGGTCGGTCGAGGCGCTGGGCTTGTTGCCCTCAAGACACTCGGGCGCTCCGTAGGCCGGCGATACGCCCATCGACGTCTTTCTCACGTCGCCCAGAACGCGTGCAAGTCCGAAATCGCAGACCTGGGCCGAGCCGCCCACGATCAGGATGTTCTGCGGCTTGATGTCGCAATGCTGGATCGAGGCCGATTCGCCGCCAAGGTCGTGCGATTTCTCGTTCATGAAATCGATGGCCTTGGCGGCTTCGTGCATGTACTCGATCAACTCGCCGGGCGGGATGCCCGAGGGAGACTGTTCCAGCCGGTCACCCAAATTGCACTCGCCCAAGCCCATGGCAATCACCAGCATCCGCGGGCTGGCCGATTCGGCGTCCGGCGATACCCGGGTGTCGGCCGTCTTGCTCCGCTGAAGCTGCGTGAGGTAGTTGTTCGAGTGGCGGCGGATCCGCGCAATCAATTCGATCTTGTCCGGAAGCTTGACGAGGTAGTCGTTTGCCCCAAGGGCAAAGGCCTCGGCCTTCGTTGTGGGGTCTTCCTTGGTCGAAAGGACAATCAAAGGGATGTCCCGCGTGGCCGGCTTGGCTCGGAAAAACTCGACCAGCGTCAACCCGTCAACGTCGGGCATGACCAGGTCCTGCAAAATCACCGTCGGCGAGATCTCGTGGGCCAACTGGACGGCGTTCGCCGGATCGCCGCAGTAGTGATAGACGATATTCGGCTCGTCGGCCAGCATCCGGCGAACCGCTTCGCCGACCATGGGCTGATCGTCGATCAGCAGCACGGTAATCTCGGGTTCGGCCGCCGGCGGCGCGGAATCGTCGATGCGAGACAGAAAGTCCTCCTCCTTCGGCGCCGTTTTCGATGTCGAAAGGTCCTCGAGCTGCGTGTCGGAGAGGACGTTGCCGTGTTCTCCGATGAGCCAGGAGCCCATAATCGGCACGAGATTCGGATGATGGATGCCCTTCATCAGCCACAGGGCCCGGAATTCCTTCAGCCCTTGCTCGCGGTCCAGCCCGATAATCTTCACGGCGACGTGGATTTGTCCCGGTCCGGTCGCCTTCCAAACCTCGCCGAAACCGCCCTCGCCCAGAAACTTCTCCAGCCGGTAACCGGGAACGGGTTCATCACCAGCCTTGTAATGAGGCATCGGAATACCTGAAGAGGGGGTAGAGCCAATCTCGCCACAGTCCGGCGGTGCCGGCGAGTCGCCGGCAACCGGGTCCTGGTAGATTTTCATTATAGTCACGCGGGGTGCCTGTGCAACGACTGGGGGGTAGACCGGAGGCGTTGAGAACAGGCGGCGGAGCGTTCCCGCCTTCACCCACTTTGCCTACGTTTACATCCTGGCTTGTGACAAGTAGCAGCACACCCTTACGAATGATCCGGCTCAGCACCGTTCGAGAAATATGTGTCGCATTTGTAGGACGGGTCTCCCGACCCGTCAAGGAAGAAGACGGTCAGGAGACTCAGGAGACCCGTCCTACGACAGTTGTTTCTCGACCGATCCTTAGTATTCCGACTGGACCAGGAAGTAGAAGTTCCGCCCGCGGCGGAAGACGCCGCCCGGATGACCGTAATTCATGTCGATCCGCGAATCGAGATGTTCCTGGTAGTTGCGGTTGCCCAGGTTCTCGACGCCGGCCACGAAGGTTACGGCATGATTGATGTGCCAGTAGCCTCGCATATCGTGGGTGACGAAACCGGGGGTAGGCAGTTCTCCGGAACCCGCCGTCTGATTGGTCCGGTACTGACCGTCGACGATTCGGGCGCGATATTCCATACCCCATTTCCGGCCATCCCAGCAATCGCTCAGCCGAAGCCCGACGAGGGCCTGCAACGGGGGGATTCCCCACAACGGCCCGTACAGGGCGGTAACGTCTTGGACGTTTCCTTCGACATAGGAGAGGCTCGCAAAGGGCGTGAGGCGGCCGTTTGACCGCAGTTCGCCGTAGAGTTCGCCGCCGGCCAGCGCGGCGTCCTCGTTAGCGGTAGTTACCCAGTTGTAGGTGATGAAATGGTCGATCCACGAATAGAAACCCCGGATTCCGCCGTGGAAATCGGCGTAATCGGCCGTCAACCCCACGTCGATCTGCTGGGCCGTTTGTTCGGTAAGGTCGGGGTTGCCGATCGGAAAGAACAAGGGGCCCTCCTGCAGAATCGCCAGGTAGGGCAACCAGGCATACAAGTCCGTCGGCGTGGGAGCGCACTGCGATACCCCGAACCCCGCCGTGGCGGTCAACTCATCGGTTAGCTCGTACTCGCCGATGACATATCCGGCGCCCAGCGTAAAGCTTCGTGGACGGTCGCCATTGGGAATAAAGCCGACTTGGCCTTCGGGGTTCGTCCGGACCAGATCGATACGGCCACCCGCCTTGACGACCAGGCGATCGGACACGGGCAAAATGACATCGAGAAAGAGACCCGTGTCATACACTTTCACCGGTGCGATGCCAAAGAGGGCGAGGCTGGTAAGTTCCAGATAATGGTGTCGCTCGAGCGTGAAGTCGGCTCCCGCGGCGAGTTGCCCGTCCTCCGGGGTTCCCCACGTCATGATCATGCGGCCGCCCGCCGAGTAGTTGCGCCCCCAAGTCAAGTTGGTCAACGGCACGCCGGGGTTCCACGGGTTGATTTTGTGAGCCGGCGTGCCTCTGAAACGGCCCGCATTGTACCACAGGTTGATTCGGAGGTGATCGTAAAGGTGCTGGTTTTCCAGCGTATAACAGAGTTGAAAGGCGTCGGCCGTCAAAAGTGCCAGATCGTTGATCTGGCTCGGCAAGTCGATGTCGGTCAGGTCGTTGCGGATGTAGCTGAACTCGAAGGAGCCGTCTCGCGACGGGTCGTAGCCGAAGCTGCAGTTCCAGTTTCGCATATTGTGGCTGGCGGCCACGGGAAACCCGCCGCCGGCCGTGAAGTCGACGCCGGTCCGCTGTACGTAGCCGATACGATAGCCGTAGTTGCCGCCGCCGCCGTGGAAACTCTGGGTCCCGTACCACGCCTCTCCGTTGGTGTCGTAGCTGCCGGCCGTGTGGCCCAGAACGCCCGTCCCGCAGCAGCAGCGTTCGGTCTCCTTCAATTGCACGTTGATGAAGGCGAAGCCGGGCCCCTGACGGACCGTGTAGGGGCCGTCGATGATCGACACGTCCCGGATGATGCTCGAATCGATCCGGCTCAGCGGCGTATCCAGGTCGGGTCGAATCGGAAAGAAGCAGGCCCCGTCGACCGTGTTGCGGATTTGGGCGTAGCGGTAGCCGCGAATCCGCGGCTCGTTCGAGATGGGCGAACGGGTAAAGAGCATCACGTTGCCCGTGTCGCCCGATTGCTCCAATAAGTCGCCGACGTCGGTGGTTCCGCGGATGGCCGCTTCCTCGCCCGACACGACGCTGGCAACCGGCGAAGCGGCCAACTCGGTCGGCAGATCGGACAGGCTCACGGCGCCGCCCCACGCCGACTCGATGTCCTCGGGAGCACCCGCCTCGATTCGCGGTTCCGGCAATTCCGGCTGCTCCGGCTGAATCGGTGCAACGGGGCCCTGCATCGCCACGAACTGGGGATCGATCGATCGGTCGGCGTAGTGCGGCTCTCCGGGGTCGGCCGAGAGGCCACCGCCTATCCCTAAGACAACGGCCGCGACAATCGACCGGTAATACAACGTCCGACGCACCGGTGGCCCCCCTGCGAGCGCAAGACCATGACTATGCCCCTATCGCTTTCCTAATCGTCAAAGTCCGCCTGAATCTTTTCTCTAACCGTTAAACTACCGGTGTAAAAATGCCAAGACTAGTTAGTCTGCGGGAAATGGGAAGCATGAACAAGATGCCATTGCGCTCCGTGCCTCGCCGAGCGCGCGGTTTCCCTGCCTCGTACGTCGTCGGCGCCCTGGGGCCGCCGGGCTTGCGTGCAATTGCTTCTCGATGTGGGTTCCGGTAGCATGGTCGTATCTACAGGTCCCGGCGGTAAGCCCGGCTGAAGCCGGCACTACGAACACTACAAACAGCCGAAACCATCCACCTCGGCCTGCAAAGGGGGACATCGCATGTCGCCGCCTCGCCTTGAACAGGGCCGGTACTTTTTGAAGGACTTCATCCGGCAGGAGACCGATTTTTCGCAAACGGGCCAGTCGCGGGGTGCCGCGCCGCCGCCGGTCGAAAAGCCGTTCGACGCCGATGCGAAGCGGATCGACCTGGTGCGGCCGGGCGCGTGGGACGACGTTGCGGGGATCGACCTGGAAACCGCCATCCGGAACCGCGAGAGCCGCCGGCGGTTTACCGGGGAACCATTGACTCTCGGCGAGCTTTCCTTCCTGCTCTGGGCAACGCAGGGGATCCGCGCGCAGGCCGGCCCGGGCGTCACGCTGCGAACCGTGCCCTCGGCCGGGGCCCGCCATGCGCTGGAGACGTACCTTTGCGTGTTCAACGTCGAGGGGCTCGAACCCGCGTTCTATCGCTACCTGCCGGTCGAGCACCAATTGCTCTTCGAGTTCGCCGAGGACCGGGCGGCCCGGCGGATGACCGACGCGACGCTCGGGCAGGCCTTTTGCGGCCGCTGCGCCGTGACGTTCGTCTGGACGGCGATCCCCTACCGCATGGAATGGCGCTATGGCCTCGCGTCGCACAAGGTGATCGCGGTCGACGCCGGCCACGCCGGACAGAATCTGTACCTCGCCTGCGAAGCGATCCGCGCGGGCACGTGTGCCGTCGGGGCCTACGACCAGCAGAAGATGGACCGGCTGGTGCGCGTCGACGGTGAAGACGAATTCGTCATCTACCTGGCCCCGGTCGGAAAGGTGTAGAGTACTGAGTACTGAGTTCCCCCCTTTCCCCTTTCCCCTTCGTCCGTGTCGAGTTACTTCAGATGGCTGAATAGTCAGCCCGCCCCGAAGAAAATCGGGAAAAACGGCCGAGTGGCTTAAAACCGGCCTTGACAAGCCGGCCGAAATATGTACAACTGTATATGTACGTAATCCCTCCGCTGTGGGAGCCCCACAGACGTTAGCGACCCCTGGCCGGGTCCGAGGTTGTGCTGGCAGGCCGGGAAGCAGACCGGCCGGGGTGGTGCGGCTTTGCCCTCTTGGGCCCCCGGGGCCCGCCACTCCGCGGTGTCCGGGAGTGTGAGTCAACACAATCACGCCGCGTCCC
>Ga0180431_10003745_pt1 | contig 19333 bp, 17 predicted proteins | sample SS_ome_11_FD_132459 | JGI IMG/M metagenome (GOLD analysis project Ga0180431, IMG submission 132459) | Hypersaline lake sediment archaeal communities from the Salton Sea, California, USA - SS_1_MS_1 metaG | ecosystem: Environmental > Aquatic > Non-marine Saline and Alkaline > Hypersaline >... | reverse complement strand
GTTTCATCCAGGACGATGGGAATGTGCTTAGAAACGCCGTTGACGTTTAGAAGCGTTGGAATGCTCAGGCAGACATCGTTGATGCCGTAATAATCATCGATCAGGCTGGAAACCGTCAGAACACTGTTTTCATTCCGAACAATACTTCCCACGATTCGTACCAAGGCAAGACCAATGGCAAAATCCGTATAACCTTTCCGGCTGATAATTTCATAGGCGGCGTTTTTAACCTGTTGAAAAATTTCTTCTCTTTCATCAGGCGTACAGTTCCGGCTGCATATGGGGCAGTATTCCCTTAACGGCATCCCCGCGATGTTGACCTGGCTCCAGACCGGGACTTCGCTATCGCCGTGCTCTCCAATGATATAGGCATGGACATTACGGGGATCAACCCGACAATGCCTGCTTAAGAGAAATCTGAATCGGGCCGTATCCAGGGTGGTCCCGGATCCGATGACCCGGTTCATGGAATATCCGGATAACTTAAGGGCCACATAGGTCAGGATATCCACCGGATTGGACACCACCAGGATGATCCTGGGATTCTGCTCCGCCACTTTGGGAATGACCTCCTTGAATATCTCGGTGTTGGAACACAATCAATACAAGCTTCCATTGTTCCGGGGAGTGATCGAAGAGGAACTCACGGCATTGGCCGCGCAGATATGAGAGGAATCCGTCGAGCCGATGACCTTATCGGCCTGATGGGCGGGTAATGTTACCCGCCCTACATACTATCCGCAGGAGGCGCAACGGTATGATGGATACGGTGATCGCGTCACCGTATCCGACCATGGGGCTTACCGGTACCGCCAACGGCACCGGGAATCCGCCCCTATTTTAGTTTGATGTCTTTTACGCTTTCCCAGAGACCATGGATATTGCACAGGGAAGTGGCGATGAGCGTTCCCGGCTTCTTTATCTTTAAAGCCGCTGTGACGGAATGGTGGGTATAGACCGGGCCCTGATCCGCCCCGTCCGCGGCCTCGCCATGGGCGGTAAATTCGAAGTTGCCCACCTGATAGGGAAATTTATCTCCATCGCCGTAAAAATAGAGTTGTATCCAACGAATATGGTGTTCGGTGGTGTTGGGATGGGCCACTTCTTTTCCCAGTGTCACCTTGACTTCAAAAACCTCGTCTGCCGGGACTGTATCAGGACACTCAATAACCGGGACATGTTTTTCGGATTTCCAGTCCGCACTTTGAAATAATTCTTGTATCTTCTTCATCTTGATATCCCCCTCTTATCCCTTGATCTCAATTTTACGGCTCTTTTGTGTTTCCTTGGTGGGGAGCTCCAGGGTCAAGACGCCGTCCTTAAATCGGGCATCGACCTTTTTTTCGTCCACGCTTTCCGGCAACCGGAAAGACCTGGAAAAAGAACCGTAGCTGGTTTCACTGAAGTAATAGCTGGCACCCTTTTCTTCTTTTTTGGATTCTTTTTTTCCGCTGAGGGTCACCACATCCCCTTCAATATTTATGGAAATATCATCCTTTTGTACACCTGGCAGCTCCGCGGTCAAATAGTATTTCCCGTCCTTTTCGTACATGTCCACGCTGGGTTCATATTCTTCTCCCCACTGACGTGGCCACTCCGGCCACAAGCGGTCAAAAAATACATCTCCCATGGGCGGCCTTGCATAATTGGTCATCCACCAGGGCCTCCTTCCGGTCGTGCTAAGCGATCGTTCCATGTTCGCTCCTCCTTTCTGAAGTCTTTTACTTTTATGTTATTACCCAACCGACATTATATAAATCATAACTGTGAAATTCATCGGCCGAAATGGGGTCTATCCTGTATCTTTATCCCGAAGACATAGTAGCCGATCAAAGTGTCAACGGAGGAATCACTTTGAGGACCCCATAAATCGGCTGGAAACCTGCGGCAGAGGGAAATATCACTTTTTACCGGATATACTCAAAAGACCCCATTGACCTGCCAGAAGCGCAGTATCATAATTCCTGAATAATCATTCCAGGAAAGGAGACCGCTATGAATGATACACCTTATCCAGAATGGTACCATACCGTGAAGCGGGAATACACGGAGGTTATGAAGGCCCTGGAATCCCTGGGTGCAGTGATTCGGAAGCAGGGCCCTTTGGATGAAAAGACGGCCAATTTGATCCAGTTGGCTGCAGCGGCGGCCATCCGTTCAGAGGGGGCCGTTCACAGCCATGCCAAAAGGGCCTTGGCGGAAGGGGCAACTCCTGAAGAGGTCACCCATGCTATTATTCTTTTAATCAGCACCATCGGATTTCCCAATATGTCTGCCGCCTTGAGCTGGGCCAAAGATGTCACTGGAATCGATTAAGCATGTCTTGTGTCGGTACCACACCGCCGAAGAGGCCGATGCAGTGATGGGTTCTCGGGAATCCTACATGACAGCACCCGCCTGGCGCATTTAGCCGAGGGCGGATGCTGTTGTATCACGGGTGCTATAAAGCCTTATAGACAGCGCATGAACGCCACCAGGGCCTCTTTCTCCTCTTCAGTCAGGTCCAAGCCGGTGACCAGGTTGAAGAACTCCACGGTATCATCCAGGGTCAGCAACCGGCCGTCATGCATATATGGGGGAGAATCTTTTATGCCCCGTAGGGTGAAGCTCTTGATGGGGCCTACAGGTTCTATCCACTTTCCATTGCTCATCCGGGGCTCATAGAAGCGCCCTACCTTCAGGTTGTGCATCTTATCGTCCGTATAAAAGGGCGCGGGATGGCAGACATTACAGCGTCCCTTTCCAAAAAACACTTCCTGCCCCAACATTTCCTGCTGAGTGGCCTTATCCGGATCCAGCTTTCCGAAGACATTGAGTTTCGGTGCCGGTGGAAAATCGAACATATTCTGCATCTGGGCCATCATTGCCACCTGACTGGCCCGGTCCGGAAGGTTGACGCCCTTCTTGGCGGCGATTACGTGATCTCCGTCAAAGTATGCGGTCCGTTGCTCAAACTCAGTGAAGTCTTCTATGGAGCGCAAGGAGCGTTTGGATCCATGAATCTGCTGATTATACATGCCCCGCAGGCTCACCGTGTCCAGTCGGAACCGGGCTATCTGAGGCCGCGTGTCCGGATTCAAATGAAAGGCGGCATTGGTGTGGCCGTTGGTATGGCAGTCCAGACAGGAGACCCCCAGGCTGGGTTCTTTCACCTTCCGGTCCTCTGTCTGGTTGAACTGCTGCTGGGGAAAGGGCGTAAGGAGCAGTCTCAGCCCTTCCATCTGAACCGGTGTGAGAATACCCTTCATAATCTCGTAGTAATTCTTTATGCTCAATAATTTCCCTTGAGAAACATCTCCCAACTCGGGCCGGGTGGTTAAATAAATGGGGGGAGGGAATTCTGGTATAAAATGATCCGGAATATCAAACACCACGTCAAACCTTTCCAGGGAGCGCTGTTCCAGTTTCTGAATGTCCTTGATCTGGGACTCTGGGAATACCTGACCACCGGTTTCGTGCTTGGCATGAGGCAGAGGCAAAAACCCCTCCGGAAACAGGTTCTTCTTTTTGATTTCCATTGGGCTCATATCATTGAGTTTGTCCCAGGTCATCCCCTGGGGCAGTTTTACCCGGACCCCTTCTTGAATATATTTTCGTTTTCCAGACATCATTTCATCGGCTGGACGATCGCTTAAGTCATACCGCCTCTTAAGGAGCGTCATCTGGCGATCCATGATCCTGGGTCTTGCCGCCACATCGCGGGCCATAATGGTCCCGAAGTCTTCATCGATGACTACGGGCATGTAGATTTCCACCAGGGGGTCCACTTGTGCAGGTACCTGGGCATTGACCGCATAGACAATGCACATGACCAAGAAAACCGTGCAGAAGATCCCCGGAATCGCCCAAATTCCTTTCACCTTTCGTTTCATCTTTTCCTCCTTTTTTTGGTCTTATCTTTACCCAAATCCTTTTTTCCTTTTAAGCTATGGCAAAAGGGTAAAGAAAAAGATATGGGGTGAAGGCTGTATTTGGATGAGAATCGCGCTACTTTGCCTTGATATTCAGCCTGGACACGGTTACACTTACACCCTGGGGTGAGGTCTTCTGCCCCCATGAGAGCGGGAAAGATGACAGGATGAGAGGCTGGGATACAAAGTAGCGGGGTTGGTTATGCATTCCATGGAATCCATTTTGAAACACTACAATTTCGGGGTTCAGGATGAAGCGCTGCTCCCGGAACTGGGCGAAACCATTCTGCCCCTTCAGGACCGCTTTGCCGATGATTTTTATCGCTTTCTTCAGGAGGACGAATACACGGCTTCCTACTTCCGGACTGAGGGGGCTATAAAGAAACGCAAGGAGACCATCAAGCGGTGGCTCAATGAAATCCTGGCATCCAAATACGACAATCAGCTCTTAATGAAACTGGTCCGTATCGGAAAGACCCACGTCAAGATCGGCCTTGAAGGACACTACGTCAATGCCGCCATGGGATTTGTGCGGCGATATTTTCAAGGCCACCTGAATCGGGTTGTATCCGAGCCCGCCAAACGCGAATCCATGATAGAGACCCTGGACAAGGTCCTGGACATCAACCTGGACATCATGACCAGCTCCTACCGCGAGGCGGAACTGAAAAAGGTCTTTATCTCCCAGCGGGTGGAATTCTGGATGGTCAAGTGGTCGGAGAGGCTCATGCATGGGCTGAATCTGATCCTCATGGTGGGGCTGGTGGCCATGGCTGTGGGGGTGACGGTTCTTCTGGGCACGGATATCTTTTATGCCCTGACGGCCAGCTTGGAGAAGGGGGTCATCAAGGCCTTGGGCTCTCTCCTGATTCTATGGATGATGATCGAGCTTTTGCACACCCAGGTGCAGCAACTCAAGGGGGGCAAATTCCACGTGCGCATTTTTGTGGATTTGGCCCTGGTGGCCTTTATACGGAAAGTCTTTGTGGCCAGCATCGATGAAAAGGACCCCCTTTCTTTCGGCCTGCTTCTCAGCGGGCTGCTCATTTTGGGGCTCATCTACTTCCTCATAGGCCGCTCGGAAAAGCGGATTTTATAAACCCTTTTCCTTCGGTTCTTGCTTGCCCCTTGCTTTCGGTGCCGTTTTTTTCTCAAGGGTCCCACAGATTCATCCCATATTCTACAAACCGTCCCCTTGGTCTTGAAACAGGATGGAAGAGTGTTAACTTAGGTACTAAACCTCACGTAAGGTTAGCGTTTTTAGATATGATTGAAAAGAAGCCAAGAAACTCGAAGGGCATGGAAACTGTTACAGACCTGTCTCTGCCTAAGTATTCGGTATTTGTTTGTGGGCCTTTTAACGTCGGACCACATCATTTCTAAAGGAGGAACATCAACATGAAGAGCCCCGGCGGTACCCGGCATAACGCCCTGATCCGTGAAAAGAGCCCATACCTGCTCCAACACGCTCAAAACCCGGTAGATTGGTACCCGTGGGGGGAAGAGGCTTTTAAAAAGGCGAAAGCCGAAGACAAGCCCGTGTTTCTATCCATTGGATACGCCACCTGTCACTGGTGCCATGTCATGGCCCATGAGTCCTTTGAAGACCAAGAAGTGGCGCGTATTCTTAATGACCACTTTGTCTCAATCAAGGTGGACCGGGAAGAGCGCCCGGATGTGGATAAAATCTATATGACCGTGTGCCAGGCCCTCACCGGTCAGGGGGGATGGCCCCTGTCGGTATTTCTCACTCCCGGGAGACATCCTTTTTTTGCCGGGACCTACTTTCCCAGGACCGCCCGGATGGGTCTCATAGGCTTTCCCGAACTTCTGAGAAAGATCGTGGAGTTGTGGCAAAAAGACAGGGATCGTCTGCTGAGCACGGGAAATCAGGTCACCGAGCATATTCGGAAGTTTTCACAATCCACCCCTTCCGCTCAAGCCTTGGGGATGGAGACTCTCCAGAAGGCCGGAGAGCAATTGAAGCAGCGATTCGATTCCCGGTGGGGTGGATTTGGAGGCGCCCCAAAATTTCCCACTCCTCATCAATTCACCTTTCTCCTCCGCCACCACAGGCGGAGTGGAGAGTCTTTCCATCTGGAGATGGTGGAAAAAACCCTCCAATCCATGCGTCAGGGAGGTATCTTTGACCACCTTGGATACGGGTTCCACCGCTATTCCGTGGATGAGAAGTGGTTTGCCCCGCACTTTGAAAAAATGCTCTACGACCAGGCCCTGTTGGCCATGGCTTACATAGAGGCCTACCAGGTTACAGGGAAACCCCTTTATGCCCGGGTGGCCCGGGAGGTCTTCACTTACGTACTCCGGGACATGACCGCCCCGGAGGGAGGATTTTACTCGGCGGAAGACGCAGACAGCGAAGGTAAGGAGGGCCTGTTTTACCTCTGGGCCCCCCAGGAGGTCCATGAGGGTTTGGGAAAGGAATCGGCCGAACTTTTCTGTAGTTTCTACGATATCCGGGAAGGGGGAAACTTTGAGGAAGGCCGAAGCATCCCTCATATTACTGAACCCATCGCCCTTTTTGCAAAGCAACGGAACATGGAAGAGAAAACCCTCGAGGCCCTTCTCCAGGAGGGGAGCGACAAGCTCTTCAAGGAAAGGGAAAAGCGCACTCATCCCCTCAAGGATGATAAGATCCTCACCGCCTGGAACGGGCTCATGATCACCGCCTTCCTGAAAGGCTACAGGGCCTTGGGAGAAAAGGCCTATCTGGATGCAGCCCGAAAGGCCCTTGGCTTTGTCCTCAATACATTGCAAAAAAAGGACGGGACCCTGCTCTGCCGGTACCGTGAGGGCGAAGTAGCCCATGCCGGTTACCTGGACGACTATGCCTTCCTCACATGGGCCCTGGTGGAGGCCTATGAAACAGATTTTGATCCAAAGCACCTGGAGCAGGCCATAGGCCTTACCCGCTCCATGCTGGACCTTTTCTGGGACTCCACAGATGGAGGGTTCTTCTTTACGGGCCGGGAAAACGAAACCCTGATCACCCGGAGCAAGGACGCCCAAGACGGGGCCCTTCCTTCGGGCAATTCCGTGGCCGCATTAAATCTGCTCAGGCTGGGAAGGCTCACCGGTGATACGACCCTGGAGGAGAAGGCCGATAGCATTCTTCGGGCCTTTTCCGGTCAGGTGGCCGAATATCCCACGGCGCATACCCAGTTGCTTCAGGCCCTGGATTTCATGCTTGGCCCCACCCAGGAGGTGGTCATTGTCGGGGGCCGCGAGGAAGATGACACGCAGGCCATGGTGGACTCTATTCACCGGCCCTTTCTGCCGCATCAAGTGACCCTTCTTGTCCCAGAGGAAGACGTTCGCGTCAAACTCTCCGAGCTGGCCCCGTTTGTCCGGGACATGAACGCGGTGAGAGGAAAGCCCACGGCCTATGTATGCCGGCAATATGCCTGCCAGTCCCCCGTCACAGATCCCCAAGAGATGGAAAAGGCCTTGAGAGTGCCATCTGAGTAACTGACTTAAGAAAAAAATTTCTTTTCCATTTTTTCACCTGGACCGTCTCCCGGGCCGTTCCGATTTCAATAATGGGGATGGTCCCGATTCCCACCAGGTCGGTCACGGACTGGGGAAGCCTTCGATAATTGAGGGTGGCCTGGATGGTCAGTCTCCCTTCGGTTATGCTTTTGGGAACCTCCCATGCATAGATTTCCAGCCGGGCCTCCAGAGGATTGAGCCGGTTGTCGAATATGTCGGTTTGCTTGGTGAACCACTGGGCAATGGTCTCTTCGCCTTCAGGATTCAGGAATACCTTTCGGTTCCTTTATCCGCCTGACAAGGCGCCGTGACCGGTCTCACCAGGGCATGGGCGTGAGGTCATATTTCACAAATCGGCCGGTATCCTGCTCCAAACGGAATTCGTTTACAATACGGCGCATCCCGCTTACGCTTTCCTGGGGGGAGATGCCGAAGGGAGGTCCCATGCGGGTTTTCACCCCGCCGGGATGGAGGATGAGCACACCGATGCCCCGGGGCTTCAACTTAACGGCCAGACCCTGCATAACGGCGTTGAGGGCGGCCTTGCTGGAGCGGTAGTAGTAGCTGCCCGGATCATGGATGTCGGTGATACTACCCATGTGACTGCTCACGGCCACGATGAGGCGCCTTTGGCTTCGGGCAATATTTTCCATAAAAAGCTCGGCCACACGGATGGTTCCCATGGTGTTGACTTCCAAGGTCCGCAACCAGTCGTGATAGCAGAGGGAGCCGAACTCGGCCACATCCTTTTCCAGATAAACTCCCGCATTCCCCAGAAGGATGTCGACAGGTTCTTCCTCAAGTTCCCAGAAAAGACCCCGGATGTCTTCCACCACGGTGACATCCAGGCGGTGGATAGTAACATCCTGGTGCTGGTCGGCCAGTTGAATGAGGGAGTGTGCCTCCGCCGGGTGCCGACAGGTGGCAAACACCCGCCAGCCTTCTCGCGCATACTGGCGGGCCCATTCCAGTCCCAGACCGCGGTTGCTTCCAGTAATCAGAACGCTTGGCATGTATCATCCTCCTTATAGACCGTCACCTTTACCCATATTCTCTTAAGGGATGAAAAAATATATGGGGTGAAGACCTTATTTGCAGAGGTTTTCTTCTGTAATAGGTGCTTGAATCCATTAATGGCTTTTGCACCTTTAGGGCTTAGGTCCGGCGGATAAGTCGTTCATGAAGTGGGTTAATCATGCCAAAAGCGGATAAACCTTGGGATCACTTCTTCGGCCGAATCCGGGGAAGCGTTCGTGGACTTGGCCGGCTTGTAAAACAGCGGTTTTTCTCAATTGAGAGCTCCCTACCGTAAGAAGGATAAGTATATACATGCTCTCCCGTATGGATTTTTCATAAGGAGCGTGTTCTAAGATAAAAAGGGTTCGGGAGTACAAAAACCTCAGAAAAACAAGGGCAAAGGAGTAAGGAAGGATGAAACTTGTCGTGGTGGGAGGGGTCGCCGGAGGGGCAACCGCAGCTACGAGAGCCAGGAGACTCTCCGAAAACGTAGACATCGTCCTTTTCGAACGGGGATTTTATGTCTCTTATGCCAACTGCGGGCTGCCCTATTACATCGGGGGGGAAATAGAAAAACGGGATGACCTGTTTATCAGCTCCCCGGAGCGGTTGAGGCAGAGGTATGCCATCGACGTGAGAACCTCACAGGAAGTTCTGGAGATTGACAGAAGCCAAAAGCAAGTGAGAGTGAGGGACCACCTTACAGGAGAGGAATTCAGTGAAACCTACGACCGAATAATTCTTTCCCCCGGGGCCCGGCCTACAAAGCCACCATTTCCCGGGGTGAATTCCAAAAAAGTTTTTACCTTGTGGGACCTTCCAGATTCGGACAGCATTAAGAACCACCTGGAAACGCACCAGGTCGAATCCGCTGTGATCGTGGGAGGCGGTGCCATTGGCCTTGAGTCGGTTGAAAACTTCAGCCGTCTAGGGATTGGGGTAACCGTTATAGAAAAGGGGAACCAACTTCTGCCGTCCTTGGACTATGATATGGCCGTCCTGGTCCACCAGCATTTGCGTGATCAGGATATCGACCTCTACCTAGGTCAGAGCGTGGAATCGTTTCATGAAGGTGATGACCGTCTTGTGGTAAGAACCGAACAAGGAGTTCACATAGAAACCGACCTGGTTTTGCTGGCTATCGGGGTAAGACCAGAGAAAAAACTGGCTGAAAACGCAGGCCTGACCATCGGGGAAAAGGGCGGTATAGTCGTAGACCAGATGCTCCGGACTTCCGACGTCAACATCTATGCTATTGGAGATGCCATAGAGGTCAAGGATTTTGTCTCCGGTGAAAAACGGCAGTTCGCTTTGGCCGGGCCGGCCAACAAACAGGGCCGGGTGGCCGCTGATAATGTGATGGACCGAAAGAGCCTGTACAAGGCTGTCCAGGGCACTAATATTACCAAGGTTTTCAATGCAGTGGCAGCCTCCACGGGCGTTAAAGAAGGGCTTTTGAAAAAAAGGGGTACACCTTATCTGGCCTCGTTCACCCATTCCTTTCACCACGCGTCTTATTATCCGGGCGCGAAATCAATGTCTATTAAAGTGCTTTTCAGCCCGGAGAAGGGAGAAATCCTGGGGGCCCAGATTGTGGGGGAGGAAGGTGTGGATAAGCGTATCGATGTGATCTCTACGGCCATTCGGGCAGGTATGACAGTATATGATCTGGAAAAATTGGAGCTGGCCTATGCACCTCAATTTGGAGCTGCAAAAGATCCGGTTAATATGGCGGGTTTTGTGGCAGGCAACATCCTCAAAGGGGATATGGCCGTTGTTTATTGGAATGAGCTGGACAGGTTGACCAGAGATGAAACTGTTCTTCTGGATGTACGTACCTGGGAGGAGGTAAAGCAAACGGGAACAATTTTGGATGCTGTGCATATTCACGTGGATGAACTCAGGTCCCGTCTGGGAGAACTGAATAAACACCGGACATATATCATCTACTGTATGGTAAGTCTCCGCGCATACATCGCGTACCGTATTCTTGTTCAAAGGGGATTTAAGGCCAAGGTCCTGAGTGGGGGCATGGAAACGTGGTCACCCATCCAGGAAGATAAGGAGGAAAGGGGGGGTTAAACCTTTAAATCAGGCTGAAGGGTTGTGCCCGGTGAGAAACCATAAACCGGAGAGAAAAAGAGGAGGAGAAGGAAGAGGGGCCTCATATCAGCTTTAGCAATGCGGGAGAAGTGGGAAAAGTCCACCATGATCTTTTTGAAACCGCCCTGGAAGATCCGGAGAACTATCCGGTTCAGGACTATTTTATTTGCGACGCCTGTGGCTATATCGCCGTAAAAGAACCCCCTGACAAATGTCCTGTCTGTGGAGCGGTGAAAAAGGGCTTTTACCGAATGGTTACTGTAAAATCCCGTTAGACAGGAAACACGGGTTATGCAAATTTGGATGAAAAGGGCGTATCAGAAGCCGGGCGTCCAGGACGGTACGCGGGTGCTGGTGGATCGTCTCTGGCCGCGAGGGGCAAGAAAAGACAAGGCTAAAATCGACCTGTGGCTCAAAGACATAGCCCCGAGTGACAAGCTTCGAAAATGGTTTGGTCATGATCCGGAGAAATGGGATGAATTCAAAAGACGCTATTACTGCGAACTCAATTCCCGCGGGAGAGAGGCAGTGGAGAAGCTGGGCGACATCGCCAGAAAAGGCAGGGTAACCCTTGTTTTCTCTGCCAAAAACGAGCAATTCAATAACGCGGTTGCCTTAAAAAAGTATCTGGAGGAAAAACTGGCTTCCCACTGAGCCAGCCCTGTTACCCCTAAAAGGAGGATTTGAGCAAAATGATGCCCATCGGCCCTTTGATGATCGAGCATAGGCTCATTGAACGTATGATAGGCCTAATGAAAAAAAGGCTTCAGCATGCCCAAAAACAAGAACAAATCAACAGCCGGTTTGTTGAGGACGTGAGCCGTTTTATTAAGAACTATGCAGATCGATGCCACCATGGCAAGGAAGAAGACATTCTTTTTCGAGAGCTTCGAAAAAAGAGTCTTTCCCATGAGCATCAGAAGATCATGGAAGAACTCGTGGAAGAACATAAATGGGGGAGAGAAACCACAGGCAGGATGGTGGGGGCCAATACCCGGTACAAACAAGGAGATAAGGAGGCCCTGGCCGAGATTATGGAGTGCATCAGACTTCTGATCGATTTTTATCCCAAGCACATTGAAAAGGAAGACAAACATTTTTTTCTTCCGGTCATGGACTATTTTTCCGACCAGGAAAAAGATGCCATGTTACAGGAAGGGTATGAATTCGACAGCAGCCTCATTCACAATGAATATGCAGACAAGGTCTCCACCTGGGAGAATGAGGAATGGTGAGAAATGGAGACTTAACCTGTGAATAGAACCGCAACTTGTTTGTGAAGGTTTATGGCGCAAATGTAAACCAAGAGAGGAGGTGTCCTATGGCTAAATCAGGGAAATACGGAAAGGTGGATATCCCCAAGATTGGGGCGGACGAACCCATATTTATTATACGGGGACAGGACAGGCTCGCGGAGACGGCAATGATCATGTACCAGGCCCTGGCTGCCTCCCACGGATCAAAGGTCGCCGAAGGACTGGATACAGAAATTGATCTTTTTCGAAAATGGGAAGGTCAAAAGAAACTGCCCGATTAAAGGGCCTGCACTGAAGCAGGATTAAGCGGTTCATTATGAAAGGAGGAAGCCATGAAAAGATTATTTTTCCTGTCCCTTGTTCTCCCTGTCCTTTTCCCAATTCAGGTGGTGGCGGCGGATATGCCGGAGTTTTTGCCACCGCCAGACGGGGAGGCCTTGTGGGCTTATATCAGTGAAGCCAATCCCTACCTGGGGTGGGGTATGTGGCCGGGCTACCCTGGTATATATCCTGGAAAAAGCCCCCATGGAGCATATCTGAAGCTTTACGCCAACAGTTTGGCCTTAAAGGCCGCCCGGGAAGGAAAGCCCATGCCTTATGGGGCCATTTTGGCCAAAGAAAACTATGGAAAAGATCAGAAGACCCTGATGGCCATAACCCCCATGTACAAGGTTAAGGGATATAACCCTGAAGCGGGAGATTGGTTTTGGGTGAAATACGGGCCCCATGGTAAGGTCTTGGCCGAGGGAAAGGTGAAGGGATGCATTGATTGTCACAATTTCAAGAAGGCACAGGATTTTATCTTTACCCGGCCGAAATAGGTCTAGGCCATTGGAAACCGGCCCGGCTTGATCGGGCCGGTTTTCCTGAGATCAGCTGGGACTTTCAGATTCTCCGAACTGCAGCTTCCCTTCTCCAGGAACACTTTTGGGGTTCATAAGGCGGGAAGCATCGTCTACACAGTCTCTTTTTTGTTCCTCTGACACCGAGTTGGGATCCCTCAATGCATCCAAGGGACAGAGGAACCGGTTCCCTGCATTGTCTTTGACCCATACCAGTTGTTCGTTAGCCATGGTCATCCTCCTTTGTTAAAGGTTTCTTGGTTAGGACCCGGATTAGCCCTACTTGCCATGGAGCCCTCTAGGGCACCCTTTGCCAATAGTGTAAAAGGATACGAGCATAGCCCCCAAATGAAAATAGGGTCTGTAGTGTATATCCCTTTATAGAATCATGTAGTCTCTGATACGTCTCTTCGACACGCGCTAACCCTCCAGTTTTTGCTGCAACCGGCGAAGCCTCCTGCTCAGAACCTCGGCCATGTGGAGGGAAATTTCAGGAAATTCCTTGGCCATGGCCATGAAGTCTTGTTTGTGGAGCACCAGGAATCGGGAATCTTTTAAGGCCTTGACGGTGGCGGAGCGCTTGTCGGATTCGATAAGGGCCATCTCCCCGAAACAGGCTCCCCTTCCCATGCGGTCGATCTCAATCTCCTTCCATTCCTTTCCCTCTAAAACCGCCTTGGATACGGATACCTCTCCCTCCATAATCAGGTACATGGATTCACCGGGCTCTTTTTCTTGGAGGACCACTTTTCCTGAAGGATGATCCATCTCTCGGGTTTGCAGGGTGACGGTGGCCAATTCCTGCACGGTGAGGCCTTCAAAAAGGTGGACCTCTTTTAGATAAAAGAGCTTATCCAAAAAGGAATCGGCCTGTTCCCTGGAATCTATAACGGATTGGGCGGCCCGGGAAATGTCCACCCCTCTTTCTTTAAGCCTCCGGGTGGCATCTGAGGCGTTGCCGGCCGCGCGCTCCGGGGGCAAAAGGAAGAGGGCCAGGACCACCGTGACCCAGTCCCCTTCCCGGAGGAGGTGGGTAAAGAGCTCAGCTGCATTCTCTTCGAATTTGGAAAGACGGAAGTATTTTCTCCCTGCGGCAAGGGCCCTGGAAACAGGGATGTCATCCAGGAGAGGGATCATCACGGCGGACAAAGAACGGTCCAGGAACTGATCCAGGGCCTCAAGGCCGTTCGCCCTTCTGCGCGGGTTGCGGGATGAAACCCCTCGCCAGATCACCCTCATCCTTCCAGTGGTATCCTTGGCGGCCATCACCCTCAAAAGATTCTCCATCTCCATCCGACCCTTTTGCTCCAGGTGTTCCATGAGGAGGTCTCTTTCCCTGTTCCGGGGAAGGCGCTCCAGGCCGTGGACCACAGCGAGGTTGGTGTAGCTTCTCTTGAGCTGGTCTTTGACGAACCTATGGACGTTCAGATCCGTAATATGTAGTGTATCCAGAAGTTGGAGAAGACCTTTTCGGATTCTGCGGTCAGGCAGGTTGAGAGAGGCGATAAGGAGGTGTGGGTTTTCATAGGAGGCATTCAGGATCTTGGATCGGGCCATCTCGTGGATTTGATCTGAAGGATCCCCCAAAAGCTTGATGATCCTTTCCAGATCAGCGTCATCGCGAATTTTACAGGCCTCCAGGGCGGCCATGCGGACAGGACCTGATGGATAGGAGAGAAAGGGGGCGACCGTCCGGGAAAGATTTTCCGCCTCCAATTCCTGAAGGCCTTTCAAGGTATGGATGAGGAGAGGGGGGTCTGATTCCCGGTTCAAGAGGGCCGTAAGCCTTTGAATATACAAAGGGTCTTTAGTCCTTCCGGCGGCAATGGCCCCGGCCTTTTTATGGGAGCTGTCCCCGGAATTGAGCCAGTTTTCTATCATCTCCTGATACTTCCCGGGTTCCAGGGGGTAAAGTCCTGCCACGGCATAGGCCTGTGCCTCGGGATCTTCTGCCTTTTCAAGTATCTCAAGGTTCAGCTTTTTGGCCGTGTCTTTTGGAAAGCGGTTTCCCGCCTTTGCCACAGCAATCATAAGGTCCTTTTTGGACGGATCCACCAGATCCCTCAGTAACCTCACGGCCTTCTCTCCTCCTCGAGGGGATAAGAGCGAGAGGAGGCCGACCTTGGTCCGGTCATCGTGTTTTTTGATGACCGTCAGTATATGGTCATCCAGGCCCTTTGTTTGCAGAGACTTGAGAAGCCGGGCGTACCAGAGGCATTCCTCGCCCCGGGCGGATAAGAAGTGGCCAACCAGTTTTTTTTGCAAAGCCTTGCCCCTGAATAGGTGGCCCGCTTCCTGGTTTTCCAAGGGTCTAAAATCGGACCTGTCCCCGGAAATGATATTGAGAACCATGTTCAGGTAGTCCTTTTTGAGGAAAAGGGTGGCAACCATCCATGCTCCCACACAGAAACAGGCGGGCAATGAAAGGACCTTGGGGTGTATAAACCCCTCGGAGAAGAGGACCAGACCGGACCCGGTAATAATGCCGATTCTCACCACCAGACCCCGAAGAAAGGATCTTATCAGATCGCGCTGGTCTTTGGGCAGCAACCCCAGCAGCGAAGTCCTTGCCGGCCTGTTAAAAGTGGTCCTGAGGACGGTGGTGGACAACCTGGCATAAATGGCGGTGAAGATATCGAACCGGAAGAGAAAGGCCACAAAAGCCAGCAGGTAATTGAGGGGATGGAACATAAGGGCCACCGGCAGTCCCCACCGTTTGAACAGCCGGCCCACAAAGAGGAGGACAAATAGATTAAGGGTGTTGAGGCATCCCATAAAATATCCAAAGAATCCCAGCAGTCCGCCTTCTGTGGCATAAAACTGATCAATGGCATAGCGAAATTGAAAATTCATGACAGGAATGACCACATTGGGCAGCAGATGGAGTAGAATGAGAACTTTTATGAGCCTGGAACCCTTGACAAGGGAGGGGACCCTTTGGAGTTGTTCCACGATGGACTCTTGAGGCGGGGGTCTCACCTTGCCACCCTCATAAAAGAGCTTGTGGGGAAAACGCTTTGCCATCCATCTGACGGCCACGGCCCCGGACGCCGTGGTGCAAAGATAGGCGACCATGAGGTTATCCGAAGATACAATCCCTGCCAGTGTAGGGGTGAGGAAGCTGCCGATCACGCCGCCGAGGAGCCCTGCGGCCGTGATCAAAGGGAAGATCCGCTTGGATTGTCTCGCGTCAAAAATGTCATTGGCCAGGCTCCAAAATAGAAGCCCCAGGAGAATCTCGAATTGGGCTTTCAGAATGAAAAGGGCGCCATAGAGAAGGCTGAAGTCCAAGGGGATGAGAAAACGCAGTCCTGCAATCGACACTCCGCAGAAAAGGAGCACGGATGCAAAAAGACGGGTCCCTGAAATTCTCCTTTGAAGGATTCCGATAAAACCCACGGAAAAGAAGGTGAGCCCGGAGTTGGCTATATAGGCGAGAGGGAGATACTCTACCCCGAACCGCTTCAAGAAGGTGGTCTCTGCGAAGTTACTCAGGAGGATGTTGGAACTTCGGACCAGGAAGTAGGTAATGGACACCCAGAGGAATAAGGCGATTTCATTTCTGTAGATCTGGACCCATCGGGTCAACAGTGCCATTTACAATTCTCCCGGGAGATGGCCCGATCCAGGAACCGCCTTCAAATAAAGCGATAACAGCCCGCCTTGTATTCTCACCAAAACCCAGAGAGCTCATGATGAGAAGGCCCTTGTGTGGATGTGGAAAGGGACCATAGGCTGGGTCAACTTAGAGTTTGTCCCAGTACTTGGGCCATCCGTAGTAATCGTGCAGGACCAACTGATATTCCCTGGTCATGGGCTCATAAGGGAGATAGTGGGGGCTGTGCCTGATGGCCTCTTTGGTCAGGTCAATACCGATCTTATCCTGGTCCTGATCCACCCATTGTATGCAGTCGGTCAGGACACAGACCTGCCGCCCGGGAAGCCAATTCCGTGTGTCAATGATGGCATAATACACTTTCCAGGTTTTTGCCTGGGCGAGAAGGTCTGCCAGGTGGCCGATCTCTCCGTCCTTGGCCTGTATGTGGTATCCGGTGATGTCCTTTACCGAGAGAAGCCGGCCGGAACCCCCCTTTTCCTCCTGCTCCAGCCAGTACCGGGGAAGTCCGTAATGCTTAAGCCACTCTTCTTCGTAGTCCCGGGAAAGCGAGCCCGCTTCCTCCAGGGGAGGGCTGTTTTCTATTTCTTGCGTGGTCAGGGTTGCCGACAAACGGCGGCCTTCCGCGTCCATCCCTTCCAGTTGATAAGGGGACAGGATGACTTTGCGGCCCGGTAACCACCTTCTTGGATCAACCACAAGATATCGGATCATCCACTGGCCCTCTTCCACAAGAAAATCCTTACAGTTGCCCACTTCCCCGTCTTTGCCGGCAACCACATAATCCATCCATTGAGTAAGGCTTCGTACCATAAGCTGGACTCCTTTCCTGGTTTTTTCACAAATCGGGCCCTTAAGACCGTATTCCTCCCTCCTACCGGGAACTGTCCCTACCGGGAAGGTCACACTGGTAGGTGTCGGCTTCTCGTTCCCACTGTAAGGTGACATGGCTGATTCCGAAGCGCCGATGAAGAGTTTCCACCGCCTCCTTGATCAGGGCGTCATCATCACTGGGGTCCGGTTTCACCAGGTGGGCGGTTAAGGCCGTTTCCTGCGTGCTCAGGGCCCAGATGTGGAGATCGTGTACCGCCATCACCCCCGGGAGGGTGCAGAGATATTGTCTCACCGCCTCAGCATCGATATGCCCGGGGACGGCGTCCATGGCCATGTTAAAGGCGTCCCTGAACAGACCCCAGGTGCTTATAAGGATGACCGCCCCGATTCCCAGGCTTACTGCCGGGTCCAGCCAGGCCCATCCGGTGAGGAGGATGCCCGCGCCCGTGAGCACCACCCCTGCAGATACACCGGCATCCGCCGCCATATGGATAAACACCCCGCGGATGTTTAGATCGGTTTTCCGCCCGGCTGCGAAGAAAAGGGCGGTGAGGGAGTTGACCCCGAGCCCTATTAAGGCCACCCACACGATGGTCTTTCCCGGGACCATTGGAGGACTCCCCAAACGCTGGATGGATTCCCACGCGATGCCGCCGACAACCACCATGACCATAAAGGCATTTGCCAGGGCCGCAAGAATGGAGGCCCTCCGCCACCCGTAAGTGCGCCGTTCAGAGGGTGGTCGACCTGAAAGGATGCTGGCACCCCAGGCCAGTATCAACGCCAGTACATCCATCAGGTTGTGTCCCGCGTCCGCCAGGAGGGCCATTGATCCTGAAATGATTCCGAACAGGCCCTCCAAAATGACAAAGCCCAGGTTGAGGACAAAGCCGGTTGCGAAAGCACGGTTAGGGTGGTTTCCAGTGAAATGTTGATATGCTTCAGCCATTGTCCTCTTCAACCTGCGCCTATCACGGGGTATGCCCGCGTGGAAAGGGGCCGTCAAAGCCTATCCCTTTGTAGGTGATTCAATTTTGTTCCCTGATCCTCAAAGTTTTTGCAGGGTTTCCTGTAATGTTTGGAGGGCACTTGAGATCAGCTTTTCTTTGACTCGTCATGGGCCTTCTCTTTTTTCGAGACCGTTTTTTGCTCCTGGGCGGCCTTGTCGTGTTCAATATCTCCTTCACTTCCCTTGCGCCTTTTGTCCAGGTTTGCCACGCAAGAGGTGCGCCCGTAGAGGATCAGGGTGTCGCCGGGGAGGATCTCCGTGGACCCTCTGGGCACACCGATATAAACACCGTTTTTCCGTGTCAGTCCCAGCACGGACACGCCTTCATCCCTCAGACGAAGTTCCTGCAGGGCCCGGTTGGCCAGCCAGTCTTCCTTTTTGACCAGCAGTTCCTTGACACTGTAGTCTCCGGTTAGGCGAAGCAGGTTGGCAAAGTCGCGGATCTCGATGTCCGTGTATCGGTTGAGGGCCCAGCTCATAACCCTGGAGAGATATTGGTCCACCCAGGGACTGGAGGCGATAGCCCACAAAAGAAATACGCCCCCGAAAAGGATGAAGATCTTTAGAGTATAAGAGGTGCCTTTCCCGGCATCGATGAACCCCAGCAAGAGAGAGGTTATGGCGCTCACAATGCCTGCGTTTCCCAAAAGCATGAGAACAAGCAGGATGCGCCGTCTCACCGGATGACTGACCACTTGCTCGGATTCTGTGGTGGTAAATCCCACGCCCGTAAATGCGGAACGGGCTTGAAAGCGGGCCGCTTCCCTTGAGAGTCCCGTATAGGTTAGGGCCACCGTGGCCATCCGCGTAATCAGAATGGATAAGGTTATAATGAGGAGCAGAGAGAGAATGGAGATCATTTGAATCAAGCATTCCTTTGATTAAAAAGTTCGCACCTATTTATACTAACTGGTTTTTTCCGAATCTCAATAAGGGGAATCCTGTATTCGCCAACCGCTTCCTATGTAGTGGCAGTAGTCCTGGGTGAGGCGAGGTTGGGGAAAAGGGCCAGCGGGGACAAGGCGCTTAAACCCGAGGGGTTGCCTTGCATTCTTTAGGAAAATAAGGTAAAATTTTTTATTCAAATTTTTATCACGAGCCCAAAGAAGTCAGTTATACAGCGCACCTACAAAAAAAGCCCCTGTTATGGATAAGAACATTGACGGATCGGAAACCACAGAGCTTCTTTCACACGATTTCAAGGATGAAATCCTTGAAGCCATCTTTACCAATAT
>Ga0180431_10003743_pt1 | contig 19345 bp, 25 predicted proteins | sample SS_ome_11_FD_132459 | JGI IMG/M metagenome (GOLD analysis project Ga0180431, IMG submission 132459) | Hypersaline lake sediment archaeal communities from the Salton Sea, California, USA - SS_1_MS_1 metaG | ecosystem: Environmental > Aquatic > Non-marine Saline and Alkaline > Hypersaline >... | reverse complement strand
GATTTTATAATCTATATCTTTTATTTTTCTAAATGATCTAAAAATTAAATAAACCCCAAGGAAAGCAAGAATTGAACAAATTAAGAGTAACGGAATAATAAAATGTAGTGAATTAGAAATTTCATAGTATCGTGATGTTGCAACTAATACTGTAAATACAGAAATTGGTAAGGTAAAAATAGCTATTGCTGTTCTAAGAACTGCAAGAGACGTTCGTTTTTCAGCTAATAATAAATTTACAGAATTAAACATCTCGGAGTTTTGTTGATTCATAATGCCACTTTTTTATTACTGCTATACAAAGATATATATAAATACCCTATTCGTATCTATTTCCTAAAATTTAGGCAAATTACTAGGATAAAAGCAAGAAAAATGGGGGGTTGATTTGCTTAATCAAAAAAGAAAGACAAAGCATTGAAGAAATTATTCAATGTCCCGAATGTAATAGTACGCATCTCATCAGAGATTATTCTCGTGCTGAACTTGTTTGTGAGGATTGTGGGCTTGTTATTGATGAAGCTTTTATCGATCAAGGTCCTGAATGGCGTGCATTTGACAGCGATCAACAAGAAAAAAGAGCACGAACAGGAGCACCAATGACTTTTACAATTCATGATAAAGGATTAAGCACTGAGATTGATTGGAGCAATAGAGATTTTACAGGAAAATCGATTCCAACAAGAAATAGAGCCCAACTTTATCGTTTAAGAAACTGGCAACGTCGAATCAGAATAGCTGACGCAACTGAAAGAAACCTTGCTTTTGCGCTCTCTAATCTGGATCGATTGGCATCTGGCATGGGCTTGCCTAGAACAGTACGGGAAACAGCTGCAATGATTTATCGGAAGGCTGCATTGAAAAATCTTGTACGTGGTAGAAGCATTGAAGGTATTGTTGCAGCATCATTATACGCAGCATGTCGGCAATGTCATGTACCTCGGACGTTGGATGAGATAAGTGAGATATCTCATATTAGAAGAAAAGAAATTGGGAAAAACTACCGGTTTATTTCAAGGGAACTCGAACTAAAGCTCCTTCCAACTTTACCTGAGGATTATATTTCTCGGTTCTGTAGTGAATTAAAACTTAGTAACGAAGTTCAAGCGAAAGCAATGGAAATATTAAAGCTTGCAGCCAAGAACGCATTGATTACTGGAAGAGGGCCAACAGGTAATGCTGCAGCATCTTTGTACATCGCATCAGTTCTTTGTTGTGAGCGAAGAACTCAAAGAGATGTTGCTGATGTTGCGGGTGTGACAGAAGTGACTGTACGTAATCGATATAAGGAAATTACTAAGAAATTAGATATTAGTATGGCTATATAAGTATTAATTATAGAAAAGCTATTTATTCATTATACAGCTAACATTGTTGACATTTTAAATTTGAGAATACATTATTTCTAACGATTTGATTATCATTTTTTATAATAATTTTTCAGCCAAAAAATGAAAAAAATTCTAGATAATACATTTTTGTCTTAATGCCGATGTTTTAATCTGTACACCCATAGATTCTAAACCGGTTAAACCTTTTTTGGTTAGTAGATATTTTTTTTCATTTTTCTTTGTTATCCATTCTAATTTAATCAGCTGTTCCATCAGCAAATTCCCAAGACTTGATCCCAAATGTTCGTAAAGGATGCCAAGGTTACTTTCAATACAAATATTTACAATTTTTCTTTTTGTTGATCGTAGTTTATCTACATCAATTCCAATAATTTCTAGCTCCTCCCATCCTTTTTCTGTAATGATATATTCATTGTCAAAATTTCTTATCAATTTCTCTTTTAGAAAAAATCTAAGAAGGGATTCTCCTAGAATTCCACTTAAATGATCATTACATGATGTAACCATAATTACTTTTTCAGATATATCCTTGTTCATAGTCTTTCACTCTGTTTCATTTTATATAATTTAGTAATAAAAAAGGGAGAAAAATAATATAATTTTATTTAATAGTGATTTTTTTCGCCCTTTGTTCTGGTTTCGGATCCATCTTTGGTAATGTCAGGTGTAGTATTCCATTTCTAAGTTCTGCATCTATATTATCTGTTTTGAGTTCTTCAGGTAGTTCAAGTGCTCTGTAAAAACTCATACTGTGTCGCTCTCGGCGTAACCAGTTTTTACCTTTTTCTTCTTTGTTTTCATCGTGGTCAGCTTTAACTTCAATACTGTTTGGGGTTACTTCGATGTTAATTTTGTCTTTTGGTATCCCTGGCATTTCAAGCTTCATTTCATAATGGTCTCCAAGATCTGCAATATCCATTGGAGGTGTTCTTTTTTCAATCATTGTTGTAACTGGTTGTGTTCTTTGTCCCCACGGCCAGAATAGACCATCAAATTCTGTCCTAAAATTTTCAAACATTCTATCCATTTCTGACCAAAGATCAACTGGTCTCTTGCTTGTCATTGCTACGCTTTCATCACTTGGACGCACAGTTAGTGCATTTTTCTTATCTTTTCTTAAAGGCATTTTTTTCTACCTCCTGGACTTTTCTTAATTTAGTCCTTATATTAATAATATTGAGAATAGATTCTTGAAAATTGAGGTGTTTTTCCAGTGTAAAAATAAAATAAAATTGTATAAAACAAAGAAATATACTAAAAATAATATTTTAGCAATGTTTATCATAAGTAACTAACAGAGCAACTCATATTTCAGATCTTTCTTTTCAAGTTCTTTTTTAATTATATCAATTTGTTCCATTCCTAATATTTGAAAAGTAATTATTAATTTAACATGACCAACCGGAACTGATGTAGTACAACGATCATGTGTTATTGAAACAACATTTGATCTAAGATTTGATAAAATCGAAAGAACATCTTTCAAAACCTTTGGCCTATCAGGTGCCATAATGGATATCCTGGTCATAAGATAATTCTGCATCATACCACGTTCAATAATTTGAGTAAGCAATGATAGATTGATGTTTCCCCCACTAATAACAGCTACAATATTTTTACCTGGAAAATTGATTTTTTTACTGATAAGTGCAGCTAGTGAAACAGCTCCTGCAGGTTCTACCACCAGTTTTGCCCTCTGTAACATCATATACAGTGTTTTTGATGTATCTTCATCATCTACTACAACAAAATCGTCAACATGTTTTTTAATGATTTCAAAGGTTTTATCACCAGGTGTTTTGACCGCTATACCATCAGCAATTGTAGACATACTTCTAAGGGGAATTATTTTATTTTTTTCAAGAGAACGCTTCATTGATTGAGCACCCTCTGCTTCTACACCAATTATTTTCACATCAGGGTTCAAATGTTTCATTGCACAAGCTATACCAGAAATTAATCCTCCACCGCCAACAGGTACAACTATGACATCAATATCTTTTAATTTTTCAAAAATCTCAATTCCGATAGTTCCTTGTCCTGCGATTACAAAATCATCATTAAACGCAGGAACAAAAGTCAACCCTTTTTCATCTGCAAGTTTTTTAGCAGCAGCATATGCATCATCATAGGTATTCCCCTCAAGAACAACTTGTGCACCGTAACCTTTTGTTGCTATAATCTTCGTAGGTGGAGCAAAAATAGGCATATAAACCATACTTTTTACCCCAAGAAGGGTTGATGCATGAGCAACACCTTGAGCATGATTTCCTGCAGAAGCACAAACAACTCCCAGTTTTTTTTCATCATCAGTAAGATGATAAATTTTATTGTATGCTCCTCGGATTTTAAAAGATCCAGTGTTCTGTAAATTTTCAAGTTTAAGATAGATATTTGAATTTGTCAACTTTGAAAATGTCCGATTTTTTTCAAGAGGCGTATTTTTTACTATATCTTTTAGAATGTCATACGCTTCTTCTATATCTTTAAATGAAACCATATAATCAACTTTCTAATAATTTATTTAGGAAATCCCTTGCTTTCATACCTGTTATTAAACCTTTTTTCTTAGCTTCTTCTGAAATCTCAATAATATTAGCATTTAGTGCATCATCAATTGTTTTTACACCTGTAATTTTTCCTGCAATATCTCCAAATTTATTTGCAACATCCATATTAAGATAACCACACATAACATAGGCTTTTCTTGATTTAATAAGTATCAAAGAAGCGTTACCTAGGTCAATATCATATCCTACAACGTCTCCATTATCTAGCTCAATTATACTTTTCTCCATAAATTTCCTCCATATTATAATCCTGTTAATTCAATAGCCCATTCTAACGCAATTTGATGAACACCATTTATGATAAACTGAATTGCTATCGCAGCAAGAATAAGGCCCATGATACGTGATATTGCAAGTGAACCAACACGGCCAAGTCTATTAAAGATCCTATCTACATTTCGAAGAAGAACATATGTAATTGATAATGTTGCAAATATTGAAATAAATACAATTATACTGTTTCCAAGATTACCTTGTGAATTATACAACATAACTGTTGAAATCGCTCCTGGACCAGCCAGTAGGGGAATACCCAATGGGACAATACCTATCATATCTTTTTCAAGAGATTCTTCTTTTTCCTTTTCCGTAGATTTCGTACCAGGGGTAACACCATATAACATGTTAAATGCAACTCTAAATAATAGGAGTCCCCCTGCAATTCGAAACGCTGGAATTGTAATGCTAAACAACATAAAAATATATTGACCAATAAGACCAAAAACAACCAGAGTAATGATTGCGGCAATAGTAGCCCTCTTTGCAATTCGTAAGCGCTCTTCCTTTGTAAACCTATGAGTTAACGTATAAAAAATAGGGATATTTCCCATAGGATCGACAATTGCAAAAATTGCCATAAATACAGTAATTGCATATAAGTAGTCAATGGTCAAGAATTCACTCCCTGCTCTATATCCACTTTGTACAACGAAAAATACTTAATGTTAATTATTTTTATATTGAATTATAAATTTCGTTGATTGATAATAGGATATCTCTTTCTAGGTTTTATCTTCCTCATAAACCTTTTTTTCGTACGATAAAAATAATGAGAGAAATTAATAGTCATCAAAATCACCGCCTCCACCCATACCTCCATGTGGCATTGGTGGCGATTTAGTTGTTTTTGAAGCTATTACATCATCTATACGTAATATCATAGTTGCCGCTTCTGTTGCTGTTTGAATCTCATGGAGTCCGAGACGTAATGGTTCGATAACATTATTTTTCAACATATCTTCAACTTTCCCATTGTACACGTTTATTCCTGCATATTTATTTCCCTTTTTATGAAGTCGCCGCATTTCAATCATCATATTAATAGGATCAAGACCAGCATTCTCTGAGAGTGTTCTGGGTACTACTTCAAGAGCATGAGCAAATGCTTCAATAGCCATCTGCTCTCGACCACCAATTGTTGGTGCGTAATCGCGAAGTGCCATTGATAATTCTACTGCAGCTGCGCCACCTCCAATGGTCATCTTACCATCTTCAAGTGCTACTTTTACAACATAGAGTGAATCATAAAGACCGCGTTCCAGTTCATCAATGACATGTTCAGTCCCACCCCTAAGCAATATAGATACTGCTTTAGGATTCTTACAATCCATGATAAAAGTCAGTTTATCATCACCAAATTTCTTTTCTTCAACAAGACCTGCAAAACCAATATCACTCTTATTGAGATCCTCAAGGTTCGCTGCGATTTTTGCCCCTGTTGCTTTTGCTAGTTTCTCCATGTCACTTTGTTTTGCCCGCCGAACCGCATAAATACCTGCTTTTGATAGAAAATGCTGAGCAAGATCATCAATACCTTTCTGACATACAAGTACATTTGCTCCACTATTTTTTACTTTTTCAACCATCTTTTTCAGCATGTTTTCTTCTTCATCAAGAAATGCTTGTAACTGAGTAGGATCATTAATCTGTATTCGAGCATCAACTTCTGTTTTTTGTATTTCAAATGCAGCATTCACAAGTGCAATTCTTGCATTTGTAACCCTCTTTGGCATTCCCTCATGTACGCGTTCTTTGTCAAGAATAATTCCTTTAACAATCTCGGTTTCACCGATCGATCCGCCCTTTTGTTTCTGAATTTGAATATTGTCCATATCAACAATATTTTTACCATTAATTTCCTCAACAACGCTGGTTACCGCATCAACGACAATAGTTGCAAGGAGTTCTTTCTCAGGACCTGCACCACCTTTACTAGACATGGATGTCATCGCAATATTACGTAAAGTCTGTTTATCATCCTTTTTTAGAGGAATAGCACTATGAGCTAGCACATCTGTTGCTTTTTCAGATGCAAGTTTGAATCCACGAGTTATCACCGTCGGATGAACATTTTGTTCTAGAAGTTCACCCGCATATTTCAATAATTCACCAGTAAGAATAACAGCAGTGGTTGTTCCATCTCCACATTCTTCATCCTGACTTTTTGCAACTTCTGCTATCATTTTCGCAGCAGGATGTTCGATATCAATTTCTTTTAGAATCGTTGCTCCATCATTAGTTACAACAACATCACCCATTGAATCAACAAGCATCTTGTCCATACCTCTAGGACCAAGCGTTGACTTAACCGCATTAGAAATTGCAAGAGCTGCCATGACATTATTAGATCGAGCTCCTTTCCCTTTTTCCCTGGTTGTTCCTTCCTTTAAGATTATAATTGGTTGATTTCCAAGCATCATTTTTAACCACTCCTATTGACCTTTTTTATTTTTATAACAGGTAATGAGAGCCACTGAGGGAGGAGAATGTTTAGAATACCTCTTCAAGCTCTCATTTCATCCTGTTTTCATATTAATTTTCAATTCTGCTTTTAGACACCCTGTCGTAAAGCAATAACAAGATAAATGTGATTAATACATAAGGATATCCAGTGAATAACCTCAAAAACAAAGGAAAAAACACTATAAAATAGGGATTTTTCAATTAAAATTTTTAAAAAAATTACTTCATATCTTATGGTATCTCTAAAGGCGAAATAAATTCTTGATCTGCTTCAAGAACTGCAATAATCTCCTCATCTTTTAATCCAAGTGGTATAAGTTGTGATTTAATTATTTCTTTTAATTCCTTATATGTGGGGGCAACCATAAAAATTGCAATTCGATGATGGCCAGATATTTGATAGACTCTCATTACATTTTTTACTTTCTTAATTTTTTCAGTAATTGAATCTAAATCAGCAGATGAAACAGGATTTGCAAAAATCATTGCAAAAAAAGTTAATCCAAGTTCTGTTTTATTTATCAATGCTGTATATCCTTGAATAATACCTGTTCGTTCCATTGCTTTTATACGATCTCTAATTGTAGTTTCTGATCGTTTTAGCTCAGCTGCGATTTCTTTATAGGTCATCCGGGCATCTTTCTGGAGAAGAAACAATATTTTCTTGTTAATAGTATCAATTTTCATATTTGTGAAAACATGAATTGAATATTTTTTTAAAAAACCTTTTGTTAAATAATTGAGACGAAGATGAGAGATTAAGATGATGGGATGGGCATGCGGAGAGGAGTATTTCTCTTCATCCTACGTCTCGGTTAGTAAATTTTTTTATTTAAAAGTAATATTGAAAATAGGAATCATAATAATCATCATCAAATATTGATTGTGATTTTTCTACTACACGTTTTTTCCTTTTTTTCCTCTGTTTTTTTTCTTCCATATTGATAGGTTCTCCATATTTTTTAGTTCAACAGTATTTATATACATATTAGATTCATTAATATTGAGGGTGTTTATCAAGGAAAATAAGAGGAAATATTGAATTAAACAAGGGAAAATCTTATTTTAATTAAGATAAGTACGTATTATATCTTTTTAGGTTTCAGTCTTGGTTTGTCCCAGTATGGGCTTTTACATTTAGGACATACATTAGGATATTCTTTTTTATTTCTTGGAACCCATTCGTGTTCACAACGTTCGCATTTATATCCCTCAAGCATGACCTTTGCCATTATTTTTACTATATTACTAATAGTATATAACCTTAATTCGATAGATATATAAAGTATATTACTATTAGTATATTATTATAAGTAATAAAGGTTGTTAATTTAGATGAAGTCAAACCAATTGGCTAACCCTAAAATAACAATTGAAAAAGAGATATACTCCACAATCAAACTATTCACCAAGGAAAAAAATATTTGCATAGTAGATTTCCTTGAAAAGCTTGATATCTCCTCAATAAAACATCAAGAATACAGAAAAATTAAATTCTCCTATGAATCACTTATACGATTCATTCTTTATCAAAGACTTAAAAAATTTAGATTCATAACACAAACCAGACAACATCTTAAAAATCATCCCGAAGAAGCTATACAACTTGGATTCAAGAGATTACCAGATAGAAGACAAATAGGATATTTCCAAAACCACATAATAGATGATGAAACGAAGGAATTACTTACCTATATTGAAGATAAAACAAACGAGATAGCAGAGAAGTTTGGTATAACATTTGATGTAGCAACAATAAAACCGATTAAACCAAAAAAGATTTCAAAAACAAGAAACCAATATTATATTAAAGACAAAAAAACCAGAGAAATCTGCCATCTTATCAAGAAAAGATTTTCTCCTTTTATCGACTTCAAACTCAACCACAATTCTGTTTACAAGAAGAAAGAATTCATCGATCTCATGATCCATATGGGATTGACTCGTGATTTCGCTGAAAATGGATGTAAAACATTCAAAGAAATAAGGAATGAGAAATCACCCAACTCTGATACACTTCTATATCATATCAAGAATCATAGAGATTTAAAAGAAATACAAAAAATGTATCTCACCCTCTTTGAGATAATGTGGGAGATGACAAAACAATCCAATATCATTGATATTCACAAATCCTATGATGTCGCCATTGACTACACCGAATGGTTCTATTATGGCGATAGAAGCACCCCTATGGTTGTTGGTAAAAAACCTGAACGTGGAACTACGAAATGTTATAAGTTTGCAACCATCAATATCGTTGAATCAGGGAAACGATTCACACTCTTGGCACTTCCAGTAAACCAATTTGATACAAGAGAAAAGATTCTCAAACAACTCTTTACCTATGCATTGAAACGAATTAAGATCAAACGAGTCTATGTTGACCGTGGGTTCTTTGATTCAACCTCAATTAACACTATTAAACAATTTAGACTCAAATTCCTCATGCCATGTACTGCTAACTCAAGGATTAAAAGACTCCTTGAAATGCTTCCTTCACCAACAGTAATTAATGATTATGAAATGGAAAACAGCAAGTTTAACGTGGTTATTGTTGAAGATGAAGGGGGAATTAAACGAGCCTTTGCCACCAATGAACAGTTTAATGAAAATGATGTGGATCTTGCAACGAGGCTCTTCCTTTTGTATGGTAAGCGTTGGGGAATTGAAACCAGCTATAAAGTCAAAAAACATTCATTCCTCCCAAAAACAACTTCAAAGAATTACTTGATAAGAATCTTCTATTTCCTCTTCTCTGTTCTAATGTATAACCTTTGGTTATTAGCAGATCTTCTCATCTGGCTAGCAATTTTCGGAGAGGTACAACAAGACCATTTGATAACTTCGAAATATTTTGGAACTGTTTTATATACAATTGATCCTGGAGGAGGATAACATGTTCCAAAGCAAGTGTTATTCCTTTCTACCTAGTGTTAACTAGATAGAGTCACCTGATTTTTATTGAAAATCATCAATTTTTAAGTATCAAAAGAAAGAAAAATCTTATTTTCTCCTAATAAACTGACTAAATAATCACAATGTAATTCTGTATTTTCTCCGTTTTCAACCACCTTCGGAACTACTGATACTGCCGAAAGATTTAAAAACAAAAATTCCATTAACGATTGTTAATAGAGGGATACTAAAGTATAAAAAATATTAATTACTGATGCAATGAAATTATCATATAATTTGAGTTTCCACAAATGGAGATGTATAATAGCTAGGGGGTATTTTTTAGCATCCCATCCTTTCCTCCTCTCCTCAGCAAACTTTGTCTTTGGCTGTTTTACATCTCCACCCAAATTTTTATATTAGAAAAAATCAATAGAAAATTTATCAATCATATAACAAAATGTTGAAATAATAAACATCTAATTGTAATTAAAATGGATAAAACTGATCCTATTTGCGGTATGAAAGGAACCATTCCTGCTCATGGTCATTACTTTTGCAGTGAACACTGTATTAAAAAATATGAAGAAAAAAACAAGATTTCAAAAAAGGATATCTATTGTCCAAGATGTTCAATAAATGCTAAAACTCCGTGGTATAAACAAAGACTATTTATTGTAACAATATTCGTTTTCTTACTTTTAATATTAAGTTATTTTATTGATTTTTTAAATCCTTTTTTAAATGCTTTTATTGATTATTTAAAAATAATTTGGTGGGCTATCCTAATTGGATTTTTAATAGGTGGAATTATTGACTATTTCATTCCCAGAGAATACATTAAAAAATATCTATCAAGACATCAAAAAAGAACAATAATTTACTCAATTATCTTTGGATTTCTTATGAGCGCGTGCTCACATGGAATTCTTGCAATAGCTATTGAATTATATAAAAAAGGAGCGAGCACTTCATCAGTTATTGCATTTCTTCTTGCATCACCTTGGGCAAATCTTCCAATTACAGTTCTTCTCTTTGGGTTTTTTGGATTAAAAGCGTTTTTAATTTTGATTTCAGCCTTAATAATTGCTACAACAACAGGCTTAATTTATCAAAATTTGGAACGAAAAGGCATGGTTGAATGTGCAGCTTGTAAACTTGGAGAAGATATACCAGTGCTTACTGATTTTTCTATAATTGATGATGTAAAAAACAGATGGAAAAAATATGAATTTACAAAGGAAAATAATCTTAATGCAATAAAAGGAACAATAATTGGCTCATGGGCCTTAACTAAAATGGTTATGTGGTGGCTTTTAATCGGAATGATAATGGCTGCAGTAGCACGTGCTTATATTCCACATGAATATTTTCAGCAATATATGGGTCCAACTGCTCTTGGATTATTAGTTACATTATTTTTTGCAATAATTATCGAAGTTTGTTCAGAGGGCAGTTCTCCTCTTGCTTTTGAGATATATAATCAATCTGGTGCGTTTGGTAATAGTTTTGTATTTTTACTTTCAGGAGTGGCATCTGATTATACAGAAATTGGACTTATATGGCATAATATCGGAAGAAAAGCAGCACTTTGGTTACCTATTATCACTGTACCCCAAGTCCTTATTTTAGGATATTTATTTAATATTATTTTATGAAATTGTTGAAAGTGAGCATATAAATGGAATATAAAACGATCTTAAATAAACTAAAATCAATGGCCAATCCGGAAGCTGTATCAGGAATGGCTAGATATGGGATTAATCCAAATAATAATTTTGGGATTTCAATATATAATTTAAGATCATTTTCAAAAAAAATTGGTAAAGATCATGAACTTGCATTAAAGCTATGGAACTCTGGGATTCATGATGCTAGACTCCTTGCTTGTTTTGTTGATGAGCCAAATAAAGTTACTGGCGATCAGATGGATTCCTGGGCAAATGATTTTGATTCATGGGATGTTTGTGATCAAGCTTGTACTAGTCTATTTGATTTAAATCCTCTTGCATGGGAGAAGGTTTTTAAGTGGGCTGAAAGTAAAGAGGAGTTTGTTAAACGTGGTGCTTTTTCATTAATTGCAGGTCTTACAGTGCATGATAAAGATGCAGATGATTGTGATTTTGAACGTTTTTTTTCAATAATTAAAAAAAACTCAATTGATGAGAGAAATTATGTTAAAAAAGCAGTTAATTGGGCTTTGAGAAATATTGGAAAAAGAAATCTTAATCTTAATAAAAAATCTATTAGTTGTGCAAAAAGTATTGAAAAAATTGACTCAAAATCTGCAAGATGGATTGCAAGAGATGCAATTAGGGAGTTAACAAGTGAAAAGATTCAAAAACGCTTAGTTAAAAAAGATAAAAAAGGAAAATAAAGATATTAAAAATTTTATAAGCTTAATGCTTCAACTGGGCATTCATCAACACATGCACCGCAATCTATGCAAGTGTCTTTGTCGACTTTTGCTTTTTCATTTACCTTAATTGCTTCTACAGGGCATGCTTCTTCGCAGGCTCCACATCCTGTACATTTTTCTTCATCTACATTAACTGCCATTGTTACCAACCTTTTTGTTCCCGGATTAAACTTTTCATATTTATTCTTTTACCTTAACTTTTAATTTTTTACTATAGAAAAGTATTTAAATGGTACTTGTTTACCTGTTACATGGTAACACTTATCATAAAGTTGTTATCAGGAGGTAAAAATGAATAAAAAAATAAGCAAAATAAACACAAAATTAACAAACCTAGGCCAGACGCTAGGATTAGATAAAACAGATATACTAAAAGCAAGAAGAACAACTAGAAACATAATAAGTATGGCCCTACTAACAGGGATTTTTTTATTGTTAGGCCATATTATAATGCCTGGCGGGCCGGCTGGTTTGTATTATACTGGAGTAAGCATTAAAGATTTTAAAATATTATTTGGCGGATTTTAAATAGATTATAAATAAATTAGGTCGCTTCTGCGATCTTTAAATCTTTTTTTGGAGAAAATAATTATGTTTAAAACAAATAATATTCCTATAAGCGTTGTTTGGGAAACAACTCTAAAATGCAATATGAAATGTATACACTGTGGATCCTCTGCTGGACAAAATAGAAGAAATGAGCTTACAACAAAAGAAGGATTGAAATTATGTGAAGATCTAAATAAATTGGGTACAAGACTTATATCATTAATGGGAGGAGAACCGTTATTAAGAAAGGATTGGAATATTTTTGCTCATCACATAAAAAATTTAGGCATGAACGTTACTATTATGTCTAATGGTTTCTTAATTGATGAAAAAATTATATCTGAATTATTAAAAATAGATCCATATGCTGTCACCATTAGTTTAGATGGTGGTACAAAAAAAATCCATAATAATATTAGAGGACTTGATACATCTTTTGATCATTGTATAAATAGTCTAAAACTTTTAACTGATGCTAATCTACCAACAACAGTTATTACAACAATTCATAAGCAAAATCTAAAAGAACTTCCGATAATAAGAGATTTCCTATTAAACAAAGGTATTGCTTGGCAGATACAGATGGCTACACCTTTTGGTCGATTTCCAAAAAACCTTATGCTTTCAAAAGAGGAATTCTATTCTGCAGCGCTCTTTATTTCAACATTAAAAAAGCAATATTCAATAAAAGAATTACCAGTAATGGGCGCACATAACTTTGGATATCATTCAAAAATACTACCAAACATAATGTTACTTCCATGGATAGGTTGTCAAGCAGGGCTTACTACTCTTGGAATTCAAAGCGATGGTAGCATAAAAGGTTGTCTATCTTTACCCGATAATTTTATAGAAGGAAATATAAGAAAAAAAAGCGTTATAAAAATCTGGAATGATACAAATTCTTTTTCTTATAATAGAAATTTTAAAAAAGATGATCTTACAGGAAAATGCAGGAATTGTAAACATGGAAAAAGATGCAGAGGGGGTTGTCTTACTGTTTCTAAATCGCTTACAGAAAAAAATCATGGTGATCCATACTGTCTTCGTTTAATAGAAGATGAAATTTTATTTTCCTAATAATTAAATAAAATAATCTAAGATTCTTTTTTCTTATATTTTTCTAGATTTTTAATAGCTAGTTTGTTTGTTATTGTAAAATATAAGTAAACAATAATTAGTTCTATTGCAAAAATAAGTAAAAAATATCCAAATGTCGAAGAAATTCTATATAAATCAAAATTGTAATTAATTGTAATCGAGCCGATAAATGGAATAAACATTCCAATTATAACTATAATCAATATCTGAATTAAATCTTTATTTTTACTCATATTTTGTAAATAATAGATATTATGTTATTAAAAGTTATTAATTCAATTTTAAAAAGACAAAATGATAATTTAGGTATACCAAAATTTATTTATACTAGTTAAAACAATATAGTATTTAGGCATACCTAAAAATATAATTGGTGTAACAATGGAACAACAAAACATATCTTTATTGGACCTTTCAGCCAACAAAAAAGCAAGAATTTTAGATATAATTGGTGGACATAGATTCCAAAAAAAACTCAGAACATTAGGGATAAGAGAAGGACAAGAAGTCAGTATTGCATCAAAACAACCATTTAGAGGTCCTTTAACAATCAATGTTTGCGGCAGTCAAATTACCCTTGGAAGGGGAATGGCAGGAAAAATCCTTGTGGAAGAAATAGAATGAAAAAGATAGTTTTAATGGGAAATCCTAACGTTGGAAAAAGCGTTGTTTTTTCAAGATTAACCGGTGCAAATGTAATAGCATCAAACTATCCAGGAACCACAGTTGATTTTTCAAAAGGAAAAATGAGAATAGACGGTCAACGTGTTGAAATAATTGATGCACCTGGCACATATTCTCTTGAACCATCAAACAAAGCAGAGGAAGTTGCATTAAAAGTACTTGAAAATGCAGATATAGTAATAAACGTCGTTAATGCAACTAATCTTGAAAGAAATCTATATCTAACACTGGAACTTCTTGAAAAAGATATTCCAACAATAATAGCTTTAAATCTTTGGGATGAAGCAAAACATCTTGGAATACATATAGATGAAAAAGAATTAGAAAAACTACTAGGAATTCCAGTAGTTACAACAATCGCACTTACTGGAGAAGGGATTAAAAACCTTGTTTCTCGTATTAAAAAAGCAAAAACAAATCCAGAGATAAAACCAACAAGTGAAGAAGGACGTTGGATTGAAATTGGATCAATTATTAAAAAAGTTGAACAGGTAGAACATAGACATCATTCAATTAGAGACAGAATATCGGATTTAACAATTAAACCATTAACAGGTTTACCTATTGCTCTTGGAATTATTTTCACGTCTTTTTGGTTTGTTCGACTTATTGGTGAAAGTCTTATTACCTATGTGATGCAACCATTATTTGACAACATATATTTACCACTTGTATCAAGATTAGGAGAGATTTTAGGTCCAGGTTTTCTTTATAAATTTCTAATAAGCCAGACCTATCAAGAGATAGACTTTGTAGAATCTCTTGGTATGATAACAACTGGGCTTTATGTACCTATAGCGATGGTATTACCATATATTATTGCATTTTATTTTATGTTATCACTACTAGAAGATACAGGATATTTACCAAGACTATCAACTCTATTAGATAATATTTTTCATAAGCTTGGAATGCATGGACACGGAATTGTTCCCGTATTCCTCGGCTTAGGATGTAATGTACCAGGAATGCTTGCAACTCGAGCTCTTGAAACAAAAAAACAGAGATTTATTTCTGCTGTTTTACTATCGATTGCAGTTCCTTGCATGGCTCAAACTGCAATGATTTTTGCAATTTTTTCTAAACTAGGAACAGATTTTACTTATGCTCCAATTGTATATATATCTCTTGTCTTTATCACATTAATTATTTTGTATTTTGTCGCAGGATTTATATTAAACAGAGTTGTAAAAGGAGACAATCCAGAAATATTCCTTGAGATTCCTAGCTATCAAATTCCACATTTAAAGACCACTTTTAAAAAAACATGGATGCGTATAAGATGGTTTTTAAAAGATGCATTACCATGGATGTTTTTTGGCGTTCTCCTAATAAATATACTATATTTAATTGGAATTATTAAATATCTGGCAATTCTATTCAAACCACTAATGGAAGGTGTTTTTGGAATTCCAGGGGAAACTTCTGTTGTTCTTTTAACAGGTTTTTTAAGAAAAGACCTTGCTGTTGGAACATTACTTAGTTTTCCACTAGGCACTTTTAGTCCAATGCAACTAGTAATTGTTGCTACTATGCTTACTATCTTTTTCCCCTGCGTTGCAACATTTGCAGTTATTACTAAGGAACTTGGATTAAAAGATATGGCAAAGGCTGTTTTAATAATGATAAGTGCTGCAACAATAGTTGGAATTAGTCTTAGAATTATTTTACTAGGTGTATGATATGAGAAAAAGGACAATAGAAGATTATGTCGAAGTTATTTATATAATTCAAAAAAAGAAAGAAAAAGTACATACAAATGATATAGCTTCAGCTTTTAATATAAACCCTGCAAGTGTCACAGAAGTATTTCAAAAATTAAGTGACGAGGGTTATATTAATTATGAAAAATATAGTGGTGTAACATTAACAAAAAAAGGAGAAAAATTAGCTATTTACACAAAACAGAAACATGACACATTAAAAAATTTTCTAAAAATACTTGGTGTTGATGAAAAAATCGCTGATGAAGACGCATGTAAAATAGAGCATAATGTAAATAAGGTTACTATGAAAAAATTAAAAAAATTTGTAGAGTTTGCAAATATAGAAGATGGATGTACACGTTGGCTTGATCATTTCTATCATTTTGAAAAAACAGGCGAATATGTTCTCTGCGATAAAAAAGAAATAAAAAAATGCCCTATAGATAAAGAAAATAAAAATTGATTATTCAACTATTAGATCCTTAGAATATTTATCAACATCAGCTAGTAAAAACTCATCACTCATACTAAGGCAGTTAACAGGGCATACATCGTTACATTGTGAACAGAAACAACATCTTGCAAGATAGATTTTTATCTTTTTTTCCTTTCCCTTAAACTCAATTGCACCACATGGACAAACACGGATACATAATTTACAACCAATACATTTTTCTTTATCATATTTGATTTTTCCACGGAAACCTTTTGGTGTTTCAATTGGTGGATTAATCTGTACTTTACCAGCTGCTACTTCCTCAAGTAATTTTGTCGTATTAGGAGGAGTATATTTAACAGGAAACTTATTTGTCCAAGGTTTTTTAAACATCTGTGTAAAAATTGGTCTAAGCATCGAAAAACCCATTAACGCATCAACCTCCTGGTTTTTTCAATACAAATCCGATGAAGTTGCTCCTTATCTAATATGTAATTATTTTTATTTTTTTTATCAACTATTGTAACTCTGTTTGTACAACTCATACATGGATCAGTACTAGCAGCAACAATAGGAATATCTGCAATCTGTTCACCTTTTAACATTGGAATCCAAGCAAGGATATTATTATATGTAGAAGCCCTAACCTTCCATGTATAAGGATTTTCATGTTCACCATCAAACTTGACATAGTGAAATACCTCACCTCTTGGTGCTTCGTCTCTCCCAACTCCTTCACCTTTTGTTTTTTTGATATAAGATAATAGTTTTGGAATTTTTGGTTCAGATACCAACTCACCCGAAGGTGCCTCATCAAGTGCTTGTTCAATAAGCTCAATTGATTGTTTAACTTCTAAAAGACGAGTAATAATCCTATCATATACATCGCCATTTACTTCACCTGTAAGAATATCAGGGGTCATATAAGTCATATCAAGATCACCATAAGCTGCATATGGTTGATCAACTCGTGTATCTTTTTTAATACCTGATGCACGAGCAGTAGGCCCAACTGTACAAAGTTTTAACGCATCCTCTTTTGTTAGAATTCCAACATCTACACTCCTCATTTTAAAGGTTTTATCATCTAAAAAAACATGACGAAGTTTTTCAAAATTATCCTTAAAATACTGAAGGGTCTCATTAATCTTTGGAAGTTGATCAGATGTTACATCTCTTCTGATTCCACCAATAGTTAAAATACCCTTTGTTACACGGTTTCCTGTAAGATACTCAGTAAGATCAAGAGCTTTCTCACGCATCTCCCATGTTAAAAACAAAACAGTATCAAAACCAATCTCATGAGCAGCAACACCAGCCCATAGAAGATGAGAGCAAATGCGTTCAAGTTCAGCATGAACAACACGAAGATAATGAGCTCTCTCAGGCACATCAATATCACATGCACTTTCAACTGCACGACAAAAAGCCATAGGATGAACAAATGAACAAATACCACAAATACGCTCAGCAAGATAAATAACCTGAATAGGATTACGCCTCATACCCGTCCATTCGATAGCACGATGTACGTGGCCAAGACTAACGTCAACGTCAATTATTTTTTCGCCATCTATTTCAAATTCAAACATCACAGGTTCCTTTAATGCTGGATGAATAGGTCCAATTGGAATTTGATAGGTTGTTTTTGTTGTTGATTTAGCCATTATTTTTTCACCTCATGTAAATTTCTAATAAATTTTTTCATACCTTTATCATCTTTCCTCCATGGATAAACGCCCTCTGGGAAATCATCAGGTAAAAACAGTCGTCTACTATCAGGAATATTCTTTACTTTAATACCAAGCATTTCCTGTTTCTCACGTTCAGTAATTAGAGCACCAGGTATCAAATCACAAATAGATTCAATCTCAGGTTTAGATTTTGGAACAGTAACAGAGACATTTAAAGAAATTTCCTTACGATCTTTACCATAATCAAGAGAAAAATGATAAACCAACTCAATATCTTTAGGATAATCATTACCAGATACAACAGCTAAATGCGGATATTGGTAATCAATCAAGTGTTTTATGAATGGCCTAAAAATACTTTTATCGATAATCATCCAAATATTAACAATTTCGTTTTGTTTTTTACCTTCTTTTCTTGTTTTTATCTCTGCTTTGGCAATCTTTGTTTTAAACTCATCTTTAAAATATTTAACAAGGCCCTTTGCATCAAGATGATTGGATTCTTTGCTCATTTTTTAGCCTCCAGTGTTTCAAGTTTGGTCCAAGCTTTGGCAACAGCATAAATAATTGCCTCAGGGCGTGGTGGACAACCAACTACATGAACGTCAACAGGGATTATATTGTCAACAGGGCCTACAAGATTATATGATTCATAAAAAACATCACCAGTGTTTCCACAATTACCAACACATATAACAGCTTTAGGATCAGGCATCTGTTCATATACACGTTTAACTTTATCAGCAAGTTGTCTTGTAACAGGCCCCGTAACAAGCATTACATCAGCATGACGAGGAGTACCAACTAGTTTTATTCCAAAACGTTCAACATCATATCTTGGACAAAGAGCTGCAACAATTTCAATGTCACAACCATTACATGAACCAGTATTACAATGATAAACCCATAATGCTTTTTTAAATGCCTTGGTGAGCCCTTTTGCCATAAAATTTTACCTCCGTAGGATAAGGTGTAATCCTATAAAGTATTTAAAAATTTATGTTAAAATAAATCAAAGTAAAATAATGATAAAATGTTAGAATAAAAATAAAATTAGATATGAATAAACTGTATAAAATTATGTATAATTTTAGTTTATAATTTTGTTTAACTTATCTCGTTTTTTGTTTCAATTTTTTTCATGAAATTTATAATTCGCAAAAGAACTGAGTTATGTAAATCCTGATGATTTTG
>Ga0180431_10003741_pt1 | contig 19356 bp, 14 predicted proteins | sample SS_ome_11_FD_132459 | JGI IMG/M metagenome (GOLD analysis project Ga0180431, IMG submission 132459) | Hypersaline lake sediment archaeal communities from the Salton Sea, California, USA - SS_1_MS_1 metaG | ecosystem: Environmental > Aquatic > Non-marine Saline and Alkaline > Hypersaline >... | reverse complement strand
GCCCTTGCTTCAGTTGAGAGTCCTCCTTTTTCCTACCCTTGAGAGCCGTAAGCACTTTCACTGCCGCCAAGTGTCGGCGGGTGTGGTTGCTCCTCCAGAGCAAGCAGTGTTGGACCTGAGCAAATCCAGCCTCATAGTGTTTCGCACCTCAAACGCATCGCAGTTACTTCTTAGATGCTCTTCTACAACGCAAATGTGGCGCGGTGTGATCAACGACAATTATTTTTTCGCCGAGAACGAAGAATAGTTGTCCCTGGTTAGCGGTGTGCGCAAATCGACACACTCCCGAACGGGCGTGTATGGGCGACCGTCGTTGCCACTCAGGGGAGCATGCGTTGTTCAATTCGGCCAAGAGCGGCTGAGGTTGTGCCGGAAAGGAACTTCCGACCTCACGCTTGTCAGGAATGCGCCGAGCAAGAGCCTTTGATCACCCTTCCGCACGTGCTCCAACTCGTGCCGGGCAATCAGAGTGCGTACATCCTCTTCACACGCCAGAACCCATGAAGGCAGGACGATTGTCTGCTTTCTGATCCCAACCACGGCTGGACCAAGTGCGGCCGAAACCAAAACGGGGATGCCACCAATACTGGCTGGCGAACAGGACCAGGTTTCGCGGATAAGTCGCCACCACGACCAAGAGAACAGCGCCAACAACACCAGAGAACTCAAACCCCAACACACCGCGATGCCGAAGTCGAGTCTTGCGCTGCCGGTCTGCGACTCTAGCAACGCCTGGCTCGGCAGCTGCAGAATACGTGAGGCGATGTTGGTGCTCGCAGGGTCTGCATGTATAACAGAGGGAAGCGGTATCTGGGCTGCGGGGATAGCAAGGCCAACTGCGGGCAGCGATACCGCGGCGATCAGCGCCGCGACCCACACCCATCTCGCCGCCTTTCCAAACAGCCTGAGGCAGTGTTCCGCACCGATGGCGGCTCCGCCAATGAGCAGTGCCACCAAAACGCAATAAAGCAACCACGGTAGCATCACTGATCCGCCTCCTCGAGCCGCTCGTCGAGCATTCGCCGAATTCTGCGGAGCTCATCCTGAGACACCGCCTTGTCGGAAAGGAGCCTGGTTACGAGCATCTCGCGGGATCCGAGGTAGACCTTATCGAGCAGTCGTCTCAGTGTCCGGTCGCCCGCCTCCTCCGCTGCTACGAGCGGAAAATACCTGAATGCCTTGCCCTCTTTCTCGTGGCGTACATGCCCTTTGGCCTCGAGCGAACGCAGTACGGTGAGAATGGTCGTGTATGCGAGATCTTCCGACAGGCGATCTCTGACCTCCCCGACCGTCGCCGATCCTTGGTCCCAGAGTACCGCCATGACATCCATTTCGCGGTTCGTCAGGTGTACCTGCACTTGTTTGCCTCGTCTAAGCCATTGTTATGAAAGGTCTTAGCACACTTTCACCGGTCGTGTCGCAGAATTCGCCTTCCACCTAAATACTAAGTACGTAGTAAATCGTAAAAAGTTCCAACAGACCTGTCAATCCACAACACCGAACTAGTAGCGCGTTATCAATACGCGTACCACGTCTGGCCGGTTCTGCACTCTAATTCGTTGGAAACGAGCTACGGTTTGACGATTCGCGCCCTGATCACGTACGGCACGTTGAACTCGTCGGCGGTTACGCAGAACAAAAAACCGCCGCGAATTATTGGAATCGGTCCGGCGGAGAGCCTGAACGGCAGGCGAACACGCCCAAGGTACCGCCCCGAACTCTCAAACACGTCGAGGAGGCGCCAACTCTCGTCCAAAGAGGTAACCGGGACCACCCAGAGGTTGTCCTCGTCATCGACGTACAGCGTGTTGAGTGCCGGTTTGAGTCCGGGAAAGCGCGATCTGTCGATTCTCCCGCCCTGTCGGGTAAACCAATCCAATCCAGCGATCGCGGAGTCCACTTCTTCACTTGAAACGCGCAGGGGCTCGAAGTCTCGGGATACGATCAGTGCGGTGTCGCCATCGACCTGTCTCTTATAGACGCGATAGTCGCCGGTGTTGGCGAACCAGAGATGCCCAGCCGGGCCGATCCGGGACGTGACGCTTGCGGTGTAAGGAATGCCGGCGGTGACGATACCATCCTCGGACCTCAGTTCGAAGTAACTGTTTTCGGGGGGGGTGGGGATCCGTATAGTATCGAGAGGCTGCAACAGTGTATCGAACCGGACCATTACGAATCGGCCTGGCCCGTCTTCGGAGAGGTCAAGGCCGTAGTGGTAAAACCGCCCCGCGCGGTCGAAACGTCCAGGCCACGGCATCATAACGTAGCCACCCAAGATCCGTTTCATGGTCACGTAGGTTCCCGCGGTATCGAACACCGATATTCGCACGTTGCCCGGGTCGATCACCCAGAGATTTCCGTCCGGCGCCCATGCCAGGCCAATCACCTCTTTGAATTCTCCTGGGCCGCCTCCCTCACGCCCGATGGTGCGAACAAAAGACCCCGATGCCTCGAAAACCCTCAACTCCTGTGCCTGGCTCTCGAACACGTACAAGCGGCCTGACTCATCCACCTCGAGAGCCGATATCCGCCCAAAAAGATCGGGGCCGGATCCTTCGAGGGTGCCAATGCGAAGTTCCTCTTCGACGTGCCAGGCAGAGGAGGAATCCCACATACCATGGGAGGGGTTGTCAACGACGATGGTACCGTTACGGAGGGTATCTACAGTCACATCCCCGTAATCATCGGAAAAGTCACGGTCTCCGGCGCAAGCCGTACATGCAACGACGCCGAGGCCAACGAGCGACTTGATCGTGGCGGTGCCGTAGGTGTTGTACCTCATCGGTAGCCTTGAGCATAAGGAGTATTGGGGCGTATGCAACTCCGAGCACGGATTGCGGACGAGACCAGGTCTCTATCCGTGGCAGGATCTGGACACTGCGTGTGCCGCCCAGCATTATTTCGATCCATTGGCAAACAGTCTCTCAACTTCCCAAGACCAGGCAAATCCAAATGATCGACAGAGGCAAACCCCATCTGCTCGCCTTCTTGTTGCTGACCCTGCTCGCGGCAGGCTGCGGTGATTCTCAATCCGATCTGCAGCATGCAGACATTCTCATCACCCACGGCACAATCATCACGATGGATCCCGACCACAGAGTGCTCGAGAACGGCGCTATCGCGGTAGTTGGGGATCGAATCGCGGCCATCGGTTCAACCGATGAGATTGAGACCTTGTACGCTGCCGATCGTACGATCGATGCGACCGACAACGTGGTGATGCCCGGGTTGATCGATGGCCATGGCCATGCAGGTCACGGATTGGTGAAGAGTCTGGGCACTGACACCGGGGAATGGTACGGCGCTACCGAGAGTATCTATGCGTCGGGATCGACTGAATCTTTCTGGCGTGCCGACGCTCTGCTCACCGCGGTCGAACGTTTGCGGTTCGGCGTCACCACCGGTCTCACCTTCTTCGGCGGTGGGGACAGCGTCATGCGTACCGACGATCCACGCTACGGTGACGCTTACCTCGAAGCCATACGGGAAGTGGGTGTCAGGTGGGTGCTGGCGGTCGGCCCCAGGCGTCCTCCCTTTCCGCGCACGTACGCGCATTGGGACGGCAATACCCGCACGGATGTCGAGGTGAGCTTCGAGCAACAGCTCGAGGTGACTGAGGATCTCATCGAGCGATGGCATGGTGAGGCGAACGGCAAGATCAACATCGCCGTGATGTTCCCGACACACCACCCGGAGAACGGGCAGCTCAGCGCAACGGAACAAGAGGACCTCATCCGCCGTACTCGAGCGGCGCGCGATCTATCGAGACAGTACGGTGTGCTGTTCACCCAGGATGGGCACACTCGTGGTACCGTGAAGTTCGCCCACGAGGTACTCGACATACTCGGCCCCGACGCGTTGTTCTCGCACTCCACCGAACTCACCGACGAGGAGATCGCACTCTGCGCTGAAACTAACACGCGCATCGTGCACAACCCCAGCGCGATTGCGTCGATCAACGGCCGATGCCCCGCCACCGAGTTGATGGCTGCAGGCGTTACAGTCATGTTGGGGTCGGACGGAGTTGCTCCGGACCGCAGCTACGACATGTTCCGCCACATGTTCCAGGCTATGCGGTATCACCGGTTTCACTTCCGCGACCCCGACGTGCTGCCGGCGGGCAAGGTGCTCGAGATGGCGACAATCGATGGCGCGCGTGCGCTCGGTATGGAGGACGAGATCGGATCTCTCGAGCTGGGAAAGAAGGCTGACATCATTCTCGTCGACATGGCGCAGCCGCATCTATATCCGGCCAACATGCCGCTGTATCGGGTGGCGTATTTCGCCAACGGCAACGATGTGGAGACTGTGATCGTGAACGGCGAAGTGTTGATGCTGGATAGGAACGTGCACACCGTCAACGTGGCCGACGTACTGCAGGCTGCCCAGCACGAAATCGAGCTTGCGCTCGAACGCACGGGGCTACAGGATCTGGTGCGGACGCCGGAGAGCTTCTGGGGTGAGCAAGCGCCCAGGCAGTAGCCGCGTTTTTTCGGCCATCTTTGCGATTCATGGTGATGGTCAGCTGGATGCGGACCCAACATGCCCCTTTGGGGGTTGAAGAAACAATCCAAGCACGATGACCTTGTTTCATGAACCGATGAGTGCCACCATGATTCTTCGCAAAAGTGCTTTACTGGCCACAGCCACCTTGTTGATGTCCTGTTCTGGGACGCCGGAAGGTTCACTGCAGGAACGGGCCGCCGCGATTCATGACCAGGCCGTCGTGATCGACGCCCACGCGCACCCCAAACCCGGCGCTGCGGAGACTGTGGTACTGGGGGCGAAGACCGGGACGTTCGAGCTCGACTTCATCACCATGAAAGAAGGTGGTCTGGACGCGGTCTTCTTCAACCTGCCAATGCTGTCGAGTGAGACGAGAGAGCAGCCTGTATCCGATTTGATTCTCGAAGACGCACGAACGGTAATGGATGAGGTCGAGAGATACCCAAACCTGGCCGAGGTCGCCGTTTCACCGGAAGACGTCGCGAGGATCCACCAACTCGGGAAGCGGGCGGTGCTGTTTGGAGTGGAAACTGCGGACCCCTTCGGCGGGTACGTGGGCACGCTTGCCCGGCTCTACGACGCCGGCATTCGGATGATCACCCTGCCCTCGGAGGCCATCAGCACCCCCGACCCGGAGCAAGAAGATTCCAGCGGTCTCCCGTTGAACGATTTTGGACTGAGAATCGTCGAGGAGATGAACCGGCTGGGGATGATTATCGACATCACTCACACGTCCGACAGGCTGCAGATGGATATCATCCGCGCCTCGAGCAAGCCCGTGGTAGCATCACACTCCTGTACACGCGCCTTGAATGACATCCCCAGGGAGATGCCCGACTCTGTCATAAGGGAGCTCGCCGACAGGGGCGGCGTTGTCAGCGTGACCTTTTTCCCTGGGCACATCTCCAGCGACTTTCCGGACAGCACTGTCACAGTCGAGGACCTAGTCGACCACATCGATCACATCGTCGAGATCGTCGGTGCCGATCACGTGGGCTTCGGCTCTGACTTCCTGGGATCGGAAGTACACACGGTCGGGCTGGAGTCGGCCGCCGCCTTACCTGCGATTACCCATACGTTGTTGCAGCGAGGATACTCCGAAGAAGACATCGAAAAGTTCCTCGGTGGGAACCTGCTACGCGTGTTCCGCGCGGTTCAGGAGAGCGATGGGTAGTTGAGGGCCTTCTGCGAGCTTTCAGGAGACTCTCAACGCCACCAGTGGATCTACCTTTGCGGCCCTGAAGGCCGGAATACCACATGCCAGTATCGACGCAAACGCGAGAATGCCGACTGCCAAGAGGAAGGTGAGTGGGTCGCGCGCTCGCACGTTGAACAGGTAGCTCTGAAGCACGCCAACCGCGGCGTACGCTCCAAGCGAACCGAGACATACCCCTAGCCCCGTCAAGCCCAAGCCACGTATCACCACTTCTCGCAAAGTCCTGAACTGATCGGCGCCGAGCGCTTTCCTGATCCCGAACTCCCGGGTGCGCTGCGCGACGGCGTATGCCATTACGCCATACACACCCACAACAGAGAGAAGCACCGCTACCAACCCGAAGCAGCCGAGCAGTAACGCGCGGAACCGCGGTTCTGAAACGGCATCCCATAAGAAGTGCTCCAACGGCCGCAGGTCGGAGACAACGACATCGGGATCCATGGCCGCTATGGTCTGCCTGACGGAACCCGCGTATTGGCTCGGATCGCCTTCGACTCGAAGGAGCCCGTCCATGCTCCATTTGAAAGTACCGGCAGCGTACGGGCGATAAAGTTGTGGGAAGTTCTTCTGGTCGCCTCTGTACTTGACGTCGTTCACCACGCCGACCACCGACAGCCACTCATCATCCGTGCGAATTCTGCCGCCGACGGCGCCACCGCTTGACCAATACTTTTTGGCCAACGACTCACCAACCACGAACACCTCGGGGCCAGTTACACCGTCACCCTCGTTGAGCAGCCTGCCTTCGATTGCAGCAATCCCGAGCGTTTGGAAGTAGTCGGGCGTAACCTGTTTCTCCTCCGCCACTATCTCTTCCCTCTCACCCACGGAGTATCCCTCTACCTCGAAATCCACCGTGTGAAACCACCCACTGGCAGGGAAATACACAGCGAGAGACGCTGTCTGAACTCCCGATAGCGCACGGAGTCTGGACTGCATCTCTTCGTTGAACAGCCGACGGTCTTCGAACGTCTGATACTTGGATTCGGGCAGAGAGGTGTCGAACACCAGCACGTGTCGCGGATCTGCTCCGGTCTCGAGACCCATGAGTGCCGCGAAACTCCGGATCAGTACACCTCCGCACACGAGCAGGGTAAGCGCAAGCGCCAGCTGCGCCACCACGAACGCATCACGAAGACGGGTGCGTCGCACACCTCCCGAAGAGCCAAGAGAGGAATCATTCAAGCCACCCGCGAGGTCCGCCTTCGAAGCCCGGAAAGCTGGAGCGATGCCCACGCCCAGGCCGACCACGAGTGCCAGTGCCAATGTGAACAGCAACGCTCCACCGTCTACCCCAATTTGTTCCTTCCTAGGAATTGACTCTGGGCTCAAAACGACTAGCCAGTCGGTGAGCGCGAACGCCAACAGCAGGCCTATGGAGGCCCCCACCGCGCAGACAATCAGGCTTTCTGTGAGCAGTTGCTGCATCAGCCTCGACCGCCGCGCGCCAAGCGCCCCTCGAATGACATGTTCGCGTTCGCGATGCGTTGCGCGCGTGAGAAAGAGGTTCATCACATTTACACACGCTATGAGCAACACAGCGGATACCGCCGATAGGAAGATCAGGAGCATTAGCGTGACGTCGCCCACAAAACGTGTATGCAGGGGAGTAGGAGTCGCAGCATAGGTCAGAACCGTACCGTCCCGCCTCGTGGATTCAATGCTGCGACTTGCAAGCAGCGCTTCTGCCTGCCCAAACGTCACGCCCGGCTTGAGCCGCCCAAAGACCTCGTAGTTCCATGACCCAGAGTGCCGACTTGCGTCCGCCATCGGTAACCAGATCTCGCTGGAGGCGGTTGGAAACGAGAAGCCGCGTGGCATCACCCCAACAATCGTGTGTGGCATCTCCTCAATTGTAATTGTCTGGCCGACAACATCCTGTCTTGTGCCGAATCGGTTCTGCCACACCCGAAAACTCAGAATCACCGCATTCGGGCTGCCGGGGATATCCTCTTCATCCAGAAACCAGCGACCCAATGAGGGCGGTAATCCCAGCGCCCGGAACGCTCCGGCACTCACAAACGCTACCTTCATTCTCTCCGCACCGGCCCCAAAATTGACGTCACGGCTCCATGAGTCATCGAAGGCCGCGAGATCTTGTATTACAACGGTCGTTGCCTCGAGCCACTCCTCGAAGTTTGGATACGTAGTGTTGGTTCGGAAGTGCGCGGCGCGTTGCTCACCAAACTCGAGGAAGACTGCCTCCGAGTTGGCGTTGACGGGAGTAAACGATAAGGCCACCAGTCTATCCGGCTCAATGTAACCCAGCGGCTTTAGTAACACAGAGTTGACTACGCTGAAAATCGAGGTGGTTGCGCCGATCGCCAGAGCGAGAGTGAACACGGCTCCAGCAGTCCAGCCAGGTACCTTCCGCAGCGTTCTGACCGCGTAGCGAATGTCGGAAAGGACAGTCTCGAACATGGGAAGTCTGATGCCTTTGTTGTTGTCTCGAGGAGCAGGGCTCGGTAACCCACCGGCGCCTAAATACCCAGGGCGATGGGTTGCCCGTTCGATCAAATACTTGACACACAACTTGAACGCAGTGATCCGAAACCACAGACGGGCGCGAAACCGACTGCTGGAAACCGATCGACGGCAGTACTCCTCGTGGAGATCGCCGAGAATCGCCTCGCGCACGAAACCTTGCGGGATGGCGAGTTGGAGCAGGGCAACCGCCACTCTAGGCGGGTGGCGTTCGGTCTCCCCTCTCACTTTCCGAGCACCCCATCCAATCCGGCCCACAACGAAGTGAGCGAATCACGCGCCTCGCGGAGCGCTCCGACCCCCTTCTCTGTGACAGTCACGTATCGTTTCGGCCGGCCGCCGCGGTCGGGCTCAGGCTCGCCGATGGTCGACTGCAGCATACCCTTTCGTTCCAAGCGGTCGAGAGTGACGTACAACGACCCGCGTGAAACGCTCCGTCCCGCTCTCTCCTGCATTCTCTCGAGAATCAGCGGTCCGTACGCGTCTTTCCCGATATGCAGGATGGCGAGGAGCACCATTTGCTCGAATGTGCCGAGCAGTTGATCCCTAGACATGACGACAGTGTAAGCATGCTCGCACGATTCAGCAAGGGGTGCATGATCATCGGATTATCACTCCGTTCGCAAAACTCTGACCGGATCCACCGCGGCAGCTCTCCTCGCGGGCATATAGGCAGCCAACAGCGAGACGAAAGCGATTGCGGCGGCAGCGGCCAGAAGTGTCGTTGGATCCAACGGAGTCACGCCGTAGAGCAGCGTCGAGAGGAATCGGGTGCCGCCGACGGCGCCGCACAGACCGACTAGAATTCCGAAGAATGCAATCACAGCGCCCTGGCGCAAAACGAGCCTACTGGCGTCGCCTTTCGTGGCACCCAGGGCCAAACGGACGCCGATTTCGTTGCTGCGCAGGGATACAACATAGGAGATCACGCCATAGACACCCACCGAGCCGAGCGCGACGGCGATACCTGCAGCGAGAGCCAATAGGATCAAAGTGAACGACGTCCGCGCCATCGATCGAGACATCACGTCCTCGAGGGTCTGCACATTCGCGAGCGGCAGGTTGGGGTTCCCGGACCATATCGCCTCGCGCACATCGGATAGGAGTGTCTTGGGATTTGGGTGTGCAGAGCGGAGCACATACACCATCGACCGTCGCACCCACAGCGATAGCCCGGCAAAGTCCTCCACCGCCATCGGCCAATACATTATCGTTGGTGACGCCTCAGCGAGTCCGACGTCGCGAATGTCACCGACTACTCCCACGATCTCCCTCCACACGTCGGACGTATCGTGCCGAACTCGTCTACCCAACGCAGCACCGGGGTTTCCCCAATACTCACGCGCGAAGTTCTCGGATACCACGCCAACCGGTAGGCGCCCGTAGACGTCCTCCCATGTAATCGTCCTGCCGGCGAGCAGGGGAATGCCCATCGTCTGGAAATAGTCGCCCGCGATTGCCTTATACGAACGCGGGCGCGGCCTTTGATTCCCTAAAAGTGGGAAGTCCTCCACGTACACGGCATTGGTGTTGGTGCGCCTCTCCATTGGAATGGCCGAAGTTGCACCTACCGATTCGACCCAAGGAATTTCCGAGAGTCGCTGGGTGAGCTGCTCGGTGATGGGAACTGCCCGGATACGATCCCTGATGACGTCTACGAGCGGTATCGTGAGGCGTAGTGTGAGGACTTGCTCCGGCTGACTGAAGCCTGGCTCCACAGAGCGGAGGCTCTGGAAGCTCCTCACCAGCAATCCGGAGCCAATCAACAGCACGAGCGCCAACGCCACCTCAGCTACGGCGATCGTCTTGCGGACTCGCTGTCGATGTGCGCTCGTACCTGATCCCCGCCCTCCGTCGCCCAATGCAGAGACCAGCGCCGGTTTACCTAGCTGCGTGACGGGGAACAACCCAAAAAGAACTCCAACGAGGATGGACGATCCGAGAGTGAAGAGGAGTACGAACCCATCGATGCCGATGTTGTCGAGGCGCGGCAGGTCGGAGGGACCCAGATGAAGCAGCAACTCCAATCCCAGGTAGGCAATGCCGAGTCCAATCGCACCTCCCAACAGACCGAGCAAAACGCTTTCGGTTAGCAGCTGAAACGCGATTCGGCTACGTGCCCCACCGAGCGCCGTACGGATGGCCAGTTCTCGCTGTCGCGCCTCGGCTCTAACGAGAAAGAGGTTTGCCACGTTGGCACAGGCTACCAGCAGAACCACCGAGAAGGTACCGAACAACACCCAGAGAACGCTGCCCACATCGCCTACCAACTCACTCTTCAAGGGAGTGATATTCGGGCCGAGCTGCCACTCCACGAGTTCAGACTCGGTGGCCCACGGGTATGAAGCGGTGAGCGGTATCATGCGCTCCACATCGCGCGACGCTTCCTCGATATCCACTCCGTCGCGCAAACGCGCAAGACCATGATAGTCGAAGCTTCGGCTCCCCGCGGCTTCGACCGGCAACCAGTTGGGGAGCAGGAGCGACGGCTCATGCTGTAGCAAGCGGAAGCCCGGATGCAAAACACCCACTATTTCCCAAGTAGAGCCGTTCAGCGTAATCGTCTGACCGATGACGTTTTCGTCGGCGCCGAATTGCCGCTGCCAATAACAGTGGCTTATGACGGTGAGATTTCGGTCGATGTCTTCCGATGTGCTCGTCCGGAACAGTCGTCCGATTTGGGGTCGAACCCCGAGTGCCATCAACGCACCCTCGGATATCCATAGGACGTCCACCAGCTCCGGCTCGGCGAGACCTGTGACCGTCGCCTGCGTGGCATTCCAGACACCGAAAGAATCAAAAGTACGGTTTTCCTCCTGGTACGTGAGATATGTAGCAGCCGTCTGCGCAATGCGTCTGTACCCCAGCCCAGGTGCCGTGTGCGCGACACTCACCAGCTGCTCGGGTCGGTCGAACGCCAGCGGTTTCAATAAGACTCCATTGACGACGCTGAAGATGGCCGTCGTAGCTCCAATGCCGAGCGCAAGCGTCAGTGAGGCGACGACCGCAAATACGGGCTGGCGACGAAGCGATCGCGCCGCGATGCCGAGGCTGACTGGAATCAATGGCAACGCTGTTGGACGGAACGCTATACGACTTCTCCCTATGCCTCGGCGCTCAATCCGCCGTTCCAGAGTGGCAGATCGAACCAGGTCGTGTGCTTGGAACGCCCACATTCGGATCACACCGAACCAGCCATGTCTCACTCGGACGTCACGCGTTTTCTGGATCAGGAGATCGGCTAGCTCATCGCCGTATCGGTTTCGAAACGAAGTCGGAAACAGTCGCAACATTTGACGGAGTAGTTGAAGCATCAGTTGCTCGCATCGAGGATGCTGGAATCCTTCGCCCAAGTCACCATGCCGTTGAACACCCTGGCCTCGGCGGCTGCTCTGCGACGCCCCGCGGCGGTGAGCCGGTAGTATCGTCGCTGGCTGTGCACTTTCGGCTTGGCCTTGCCCTCCGCGATCAGCTCAGCATCCACAAGCTGCTTCAGCGCGCGGTACAGCGTGCCCGCGCCGATCGTGAATGCGCCCTCGGTCCTGTCCTCGATCTCCTGCATGATCGCGTAGCCGTGACGCTCCCCCTGACTCAGCGCGAGCAGGATCTGGAACATCAGCGGTGTCAGAGTCGAGGTCTCGTCGGTGCTCGGTCGTCTTCCCATATAACATATCCATGAAACACATGTGATTTATGCATATGTTATACGATACTGAGCCTTCGTGCAAGAGGGAGCGGCGATCAGTCGGTCTTCAGTACTTCCATCGGATCGATTGTGGTCGCCCTATGCGCCGGTATGTAGGCGGCAATGACAGTGATGCAGGTGAGGATGACCGCCGCGCCTACCAGGCTCAACGGATCGAGTGGGCTGACATCAAACAGGAGGCTCCCGAGCACTCTGCTGAGTGCGCAGACAGTCAATAGACCCAATGCGACGCCAACTACTGCCAGCACGATCCCTTGCCTGAGCACGAGCCCGATGACAGAGTTGGATCCGGCGCCGAGTGCCATTCGCAAGCCGAATTCGCGTCTCTGCTGAGTAACCCTGTTTGCTACCACACCCCACACACCAGCGGCAGCGAGTACGAGGGTGACTCCGCCAAAGACCGTCAACAATCTGGCAAGGAGGCGAGTGTCGGCCACAGAGGCGGACCTCAATTCCTCCAGAGTACGGACTTCTGAGATTGGCACTTCGCGGTCCAGGCCGTTGAGTGCCGCCCGGGCTTCATCCAACACCTCGGCCGGCTCACCGACGGTTCTGACCGCAATCGTGGTTCCCATTCCACCCTGTCGGATACTCAAGTACGCGTCTGGTGTGATTCCCTGCTCAGGTCGGTCATAGAGGACGTCGTCTACCACACCGATCACTGTTCCGCTCGAGCCTCGAACGAAGACTTCCCTCGTCATAGTGACCGTTTGACCGATCGGGTCGGAGTTGGGAAAGAGCTGCGCCGCGGCTCGTTCGCTCAAGACCACCGCTGGTTGCGCCGTAGCATCGACATAGCGATCGAATACGCGCCCACTGATTTCGTCGATGCCGAATGTCGCGAAGTAATCCTCAAGCACGTATTGAATGCCGACAATTGGAGCCGATCCTCCGGCGAAATCAGTAGGCCCGGCGCTGGCGACGCGACTGAACATGCAGTGCCGCTCCAGCGGCGGGGTACAGGTGACCGTTGCAGCAACGACGTTCGGAAGTCGCCTCAACTGTTCGAGATAGGCGTCCTGAAATGCCCCGGGGTCCTGAGCCCAATTGCTCCACGGCGGCAGTGAGTAGTCGAAAATCATCACATGATCGGCTTGGACACCGTGCTCCACGTCCTGCAGGTGCCTCAGGCTCTTGATCATCAAGCCCGCGCCGGTCAGAAGCGTCAGCGCTAGCGCAATGCCCAGAGAAACCACTACGCCTCGCGCATCGGCCCTGCTCCAGCGACCAATGGTTCTGTTTGTTGCTCTGCCCAGTTCCTCTGCGATGCTGATACGCGTTGCCCGAATCGCTGGAAGGAATCCAAACACCAAGCCGGTCAGCAACGAGAGTCCGAACGCAAACAGCAGGACGGGTGCATCCATTCGCATCGCGTCCAAATCCGTGAAGCTCAAGTTCCACCCGCTCGAAAGAAAGCGGCTCGGCCATGCCGCCACGAGCAGGTCGATGCCCACCCATGCGATCCACAGCGCGACGCCGCAACCCAACACCGACAGCAGCACGCTTTCACTCAGGAAACTCCACATCACACGCCCCCGACTGCCCCCGATCGCCAGCTTCACGGCAGCTTCGTGTTTTCGCTCCAGAGCGCGTGTCAGGAGAAATGCGGCGAGATTGGCACAGGTGACCATCAGCACCAGGGCCGCACCGGCAGTCAAGACGAGCAGCGACCTGCGAGTACGGTCGGATACTCTGGAGTCACTCAGCAAACGTGCACTGCCCCCGTGGATTGCATCATCATCGGCTTCAGGAAATGCGGCAACCATCGCCGCGGACACCGCCCCCATTTGCGCCTGCATCGCTTCGAGGGTAACTCCCTCGCGGAGCTTGCCTACCACGTTGAACCAGTGCGCCCGGTGGTTGCCCTCGATCTGCCGGTCGAGCAGCTGTTCCGCTGTTCTTATTGGAACCCACATCTCCGCGGTACCGCTCAGGCCCGAGAACCCGACCGGCGCCACCCCAACCATGGTCGCGGGATTGCCGTTCACGGTCATCGATCGTCCGACTACCGATGAATCCGCTCCGAATCGATCGAGCCATACGTCGTGACTTATCATCATTACCGGCGACGCGTCCGCCGCTGCGTCGCCGAGATTGAAGCTGCGTCCCAGGGCCGGTCTCAAGCCGAGTAAGTCGTCGTACTCGTGTGTAACGACCTCGCCACTCGAGAGAACTGCACCATCACCGGTAGCCACGTTGAACGAGAAGACCGCATACGCAGACGCGGGGTCCGCAAGACGATTCGGGGTTTCCGAAAGGATCGAGTATTCGGGGTAACTCCAAAGGCGTGCACGTTGAGGTCCCGGGCGCGACCTGAAGGAGACCGTCAAATCGAGCAGCGCGAGCCTCTCGGCGTCGGCGTACGGCAGTGGCTCGAACATCGTCGCCTTCACGGCTGTGAACACTGCAACGTTGGCACCCAGCCCAACCGCAAGAACGACCAATGCCGAGATTGTAAACCAGGGGCGCCTTTTCAGTGCTCGTGACGCAAATCTCAAGTCGTTCCAATATGACAGAGCCATCTCTTCTACACTCCTGTCTGCTGGTTGGACGCTATCTGGACCCGATGTGTTGCTTCTGGCAACAGCTGTGCCGATTCCGCCGAGAGCCTAAAACCTCACACTACACTTACTGTCTCAGACATTGAGCCATGTGGCGGGATACGCGCCGTGTGCGTTTGTGGGACGGCGAATCCCAAATGCGGGCAATGCCTAGGCGCGGGAACGTCAGCCTCGGGGCAAAGAGGTTGTATTCACCTCTTTGCCAGAAATCAACGAGCCCGACTCCAAGTTGTGCTTACAATGTAATCGCCATAGCTTACATTGTAACCAATGCATGGGTGGAGCATATGGCGCTGGGCGAATTCGAACAACTTGTACTTCTCGCGATCCTGCACTTGGGTGATGAAGCATATGGAGTCGCGGTGGTCGATGCGATTGAGTCACGGACGGGAAGGTCTGTGTCCCGCAGCTCGCTGTACATCACATTCGACCGGCTCGAATCAAAGGGATACCTGACGTCGGAGCTGCGTCCCGGAACAGGGGAGAGAGGTGGAAAGCTCCGGCGCTACGTCGCAGTCACGAGACTCGGCCTCGATGCACTGCGTGAGTCGAGGAATTCACTGCTAATGATGTGGAAGGGCCTCAAGGGCGTCTTGGAGACGGGGAAATGAGCGAACAGCTGCGACCACCACCACGGATGGCCAGGTGGCTGATCGGGCGCGTGCTCACATCAGCAACTCAACAACACGGCGTGTTGGGTGACCTCGCGGAAGAGCATGCACGTCGCGCCGCTCAGGACGGCAGGCTTCGCAGCAACCTTTGGTATTGGCGCCAGGCTGCGCTCGTCTATTTGAAGTACCGGCTAGCGAATGGTGAACGCGCACGAGGGCAACGCGGGTCAACCGCCAGAGGACTCGTACATGATTTTGTCTCTGACATGAGGTTCGCGGCGCGGACGATCCGCAGGCAGCCGGTGTTTACGACAGTCACAGTCGCAACGCTTGGGCTGGGGATAGGAGCGGTCACGTCGGTATTCAGCGTGGTCGACTCCATGTTGGACAAACGCCTACCCTATGCCGATCCGACCGAGCTGGTGACCGTATGGCTCTACTCACCAGCGGAACAGGAACCACAGAATGACGAAGGATTGGTAGTCGATGGTCGGCGAAGTCCCCACCTCACCTTCCCGCAATATCGGGCATTAGCTGAAGCACGGAACGCCTTCGACGGTGTGGCCGCATTCGGAGCCGGCAACATGGTTCTCACCGAGGTTGCGGAACCGGCGCGCGTATCGGTAGGAGTGGCAACGAGTACGCTTTTCTCAGTACTCGGTCGAGAACCTGTGTTCGGGCGGGCTTTCTTTCTCGAAGAAGAGGGATCCGTCGCCGGAGGGGCAGCGAATGTTGTCATTCTGAGCCACGAGACGTGGCGCACTCGGTTCACTTCTGACCCTGAGGTAATCGGCAAACAGATAACGCTGGACGAACGCTTGCACACCATTGTGGGCGTGCTGCCGGCCGACTTTCGGATTCGGTCGGCGGCAGAGGCGAGCACCGATACCGGAATGCGAGATCTCTGGGTACCGATCGGGCAGCCAGGGTACCGGCTGGGCGGCATCGGCGCCTCCGCCCAAGATTGGGAGGTGGTAGCTCGCCTGAAGGAACACATATCCGTCGAGCAGGCGATTGTAGAGGCAGAGTCGGCGATGCGTGCTCGGTTGGGTGATATCGGCTCACGTATTCAGCTGGTTACCAGGTTGGAAGACGAGGGCCTTGCTCTGGACTCGCGGACTGCGTTGCTCGTAACGATAGTGGCTCTCTTCTTGGTCATCACGTGCAGCAACGTCGCCACTCTTGCACTGGGAGATCTGCTTGGGCGACGTGCTGAGCTGAACACTAGGGTAGCGTTGGGGGCGGGAGTCGGTAGGCTGGTTCGGCAGCTCCTCACCGAAAGCGCCGTTCTGGGGCTGTTGGGAGGCGCGTTGGGAATCCTCGTGGCATTCGTTGGCACAACGGCTCTCATATCTCTGGGTCCCCCGATACCACGGCTGGACGCAGTCACGCTGGACCTGCGAGTTCTAGCTTTCGCCGTAGCGGTTGGACTCTTTGCAGGGCTGGCAGCAGGCACCCTACCAACACTTGTCTCCACGCGCGGGGCTGGAACGACTTCGACTTTGAGCGATGTCTCGCAAAGAACAACCGACAGGCGAGAAGGAAGAATCCAGTCGGTTGTGTTGTTTTTCGAAGTTGCGATTACTGTTGTCCTGCTCGTGAGCGGTGGCCTGTTCTTACGAAGTCTCCAGCACATGCTGGCGGTTGACGAGGGACTCGAATCCCAGAGCGTTGCGACGGTGAGGATCCTGTTGCCTGATTCGCCCGCACCCGCTCCGGACAAGATGGCGCGTTTCTCGCGAGAGGTGCTCCGTGAACTGAAGGAAAGTCCTCTCATTTCGAGCGCTAGTGCGGTGGGCGGACTGCCGTTCGGCGGTGGCATAATCGGCGCCGACGGCCTGAGGATCGTAGGCAGTGAGAGTGAGAGATTTTCTGCGCGCCGTCTACATATACTCCCCGGATTTCTGGAGACGCTTGGGATCCCGCTGATTGCTGGACGATCGTTTGCCGAGAGTGACGGCGCGGATGCTCCTCCCGTAATGATCGTCATGGAATCACTGGCTCGACGTTACTGGCCTGGCGCTTCTCCCATCGGCCAGCAGATAATGCATTGGGGAGAGCCTCGTACAGTCGTCGGCGTGGTCGGCGACGTACACTTGGAGCGCCTCGACACCGAAATAGAGCCCACATTCCTAGTTCCACTGACGCAGATCCCGAGGTCGGAAGTCAACTTCATAGCCCGCGCCAACGGGCCCGTGAGTGCAGTATTCGGGGTTCTACGGAACGCGATACGCACAGTGGACGGCAATCTGCCGATTACTCAAACCGCAACCATGAGCGACTTGGTATTGGAATCAGTCAAAGCCGAACGCTTTCGCACCTTCCTGGTAATGACCTTTGGGGTTGTGGCGGCGATGCTTGCGGCAACCGGAGTTTTCGGAGTGACCGCGCGAAGTGTGGCCCGGTGCTCGCGCGAGATGGGCATACGAAGTGCGCTTGGAGCACAACACCAACATCTACTGATCACGATTCTGCGCGGCAAGCTACGAGTGGCCACTTTCGGCACCCTGGCGGGATTGGCCGTCGCGCTCTTGTTTGCTCGACTGCTGTCGCATTTCCTCTTTGGAATCGAGACGTGGGACATCCCCACCTACGCCGCTGTCGGATCGTTGGTCCTGTTGACGTCCACCGTATCCGGCTACTTGCCGGCACGTCGCATCCTCCGAGTGGAGCCGGCGGACGTGCTTCGAGCGGAGTGAATCGAACTCAACTACAAAACAATTGTTCCATTTCCTGTTATCCGCCACAGAGTAGCTTCAGCGCCCCCCCACCAGCTCCGTGGGTATCTCGAAGTTGTTCTCGGCGAATTGTGGGTTCACCTCAGCCGACTCCAAGACTCCGGTCTGAGCTGTCTCGGGAGTCCAACCCTGCCGGAACCTGCTAGGGAAAAAAATACCATCCACCTCTCTGAACTCGTCGTAGACACGCTCGGGGATGTAGTGCGTGCCGTCGATTGTGACCTCCGTTCTCGCTGCCAAAGGGAGGTGAGTGGTGGTGTCAACCAGGTAGGTGATGCGAGTTCCGAGCGGGAGTACCACGAGCAGTTGATGAACCTGTGTGCCGTCCAATGAGTCGAGCCCGAGGTACTCGGCCGGATAGTCGAAATAGGCAGGGAAGTTGAACGCCAAATCGATCTCGAAGTCTTTCCAGACATCAGCGTCCAGGAGTTCGGGCCCACCTGCTTCTCCATCCTGTCCTGGCCCACTCAACATCGCGGCACGCTCTCCGTCGAAAACCAACGTGGCCCGACCCAACGTCTTGAAGAGATTTGGGCGCCTCACTTCGGTAATGACCGGATCTTCGCCGTCCCATGAAGCCGTTGTCCTGAACGTCTTCAAATCCTCCAGTCGTTCAGCGCCGCCCAATGCCTCCGCACAATTGGCTATAACCTGATCGGCCGTATTCAGTGTCGCGTCGTGTTCATTGTCAGCTGGAGGAGGGCTGCACGCCAGCGCGCAAACGAGGGTCAGGACAGCAATGGGTGTTTTCATCTGGGTCATTTCATTCTCGAGGTTGGTCTCAACAAAGCCTGTGCACAGTACGCAGTTGCGGATAGTCGAGTTCCATGAATGGCGCTCATTCGAGAAACTGAATATTGATTAGTAGTTGCCGTAGCTGGAGAATCTGCATCATGGGAACGTGGAGCGCATTCGTAGAAGTACTTCAGGCCGTCCGAGGTACGGCCACACAGTTGCTGAGGAAGGTGCGCGAGACCGATTGAAAGACACTGCGCGGATCGATCGATGACTTGGTGGCTCGTAGTGTTGTTGTTGCTCACGGCAGCGATGTTGGAACGCGAAGTAGTGATCCTCGTGTTCCTCGTTGTGGTTCCCGCAATGCTGGTGCGCGAGATAGTGCTGCTCACGAAACGGCGACGTCGTCCCGCTGACCACAATGAGAGTGGAACCAACCCAAGCCGGCGAGCCATCCGGAGTCTGCGGATCCTAGCATGGATCGCAGTAGCCGCCGCTGTTGGCCAACATGTAGCACACCAGTTCGGTTGGACTCTCGAGTACTCCGACCCGCTCACCACCGCGTTACTCGTGTTGGCACTCGCATTGACTTTGCTGGCACGGCGAATGTCCAGCCTACAACGCAACGAAGCGGAAGTGCCACAGCCAAATGTCCCATCAACGTAGGTTGCTGCCCCAAAAACGCCCTACCGGATAGAGCACCGGCGTTTAATCCTATGTCGGTCCGAACCAACTGGATTTCACTCAATGACCGATCTGAGCAACAACGATGTTTTTCGCGACTCGTGGGAAGGCGCTG
>Ga0180431_10003740_pt1 | contig 19359 bp, 10 predicted proteins | sample SS_ome_11_FD_132459 | JGI IMG/M metagenome (GOLD analysis project Ga0180431, IMG submission 132459) | Hypersaline lake sediment archaeal communities from the Salton Sea, California, USA - SS_1_MS_1 metaG | ecosystem: Environmental > Aquatic > Non-marine Saline and Alkaline > Hypersaline >... | reverse complement strand
TCGACCTGGGTCTGGGTCACCCCGTCGATGTGGTACTCGATCGGATCCTCGACCGTGGTGATGTTCGTGGACACAGACCGGATGCGCTTGAGCGCAGCGTACAGGGTGGTCGACTTTCCGCTGCCCGTTGGCCCGGTGATGAGGATGATCCCGTGCGGGTGGGTGATGAGCTCTTCGAACCGCGAGCGCACGTCCGGTTCCATGCCCAGGTCCTCGAGCTCGAAGGCCCGGCCCTGGGGCATGAGCAGGCGCAGCTCCACCTTCTCGCCGTGCAGGGCCGGCAAGACGGACACGCGCACGTCCAGGGACTCGCTGCCGTGGCGGAACTCGAAGGCCCCGTCCTGGGGCGCGCGCTTCTCCGCGATGTCCAGGTGCGCGAGCACCTTCACGCGGCTGACCAGGGTGCCGACCGCCTCGCGCGGATAGAAGGCGTGTTCCATGAGCACCCCGTCCACGCGAAAGCGCACGCGCAGGCGCTCCTTCTCGGGTTCGAGGTGGATGTCGCTGGCGTCCTGGCTCATGGCGTCCACGAGCAGGTTCTGCAGAAGCTGGCTCGCCGGGGGCACGGGGACCCTGCCCGTGGTGGCGCGGCGGCGCGCTTCGGCGGGCGCGGGCCCTGGGGCGCGCAGGCCGTAGAGGTGCCTGAGTCCCTGGGTGACCGCCGCGCGCGTGGTGATGTGCTGGTCCACCCGGCGGCCCGAGAGCCGGTGCAGATTCTCGATCACGCTCTTGGACACGGGCTCGATCGCGGCGACCTGGAGCCGACCGCCCTCCACCGCGATGGGGATGAGCTGGTCCCGGTACGCGAGCGACGCGGGCACCATGCGGCTCAGTTCCGGCGCGAGCAGGTTCGCCTCCACGGGCACGAACTCGAGGTCCGCCAGCTGCGCGGTGCACCGGGCCAGGTCCTCCTCGGTCACCCGGCCCTGGGAGAGGAGCCGGTCGAGCATCGCGTGGCGCGAGCGCGCCCGCGGCGCGCCCGCCTCGGCGGGGCCCGGCCGGGCCCCGCTCTTGAGCAGGCGCATGACGACCTTCTCGATCTTGGGGTCCATGCCGGCTCCCGTGCGCTTCGCCGCGCGTCAGCGCGGCCACAGCAGCGGGGCGGGCCGGCCGCGGCCGGCCGCGGCCGACCCGGACGAACGCGGTCCCGGGCGGGGCCTTGGGCCCGGCCGGGGGGCCTGCGCCTCGACCCAGGTCCAGGGCGCATAATCGGGTCCGGGCGGGAATGTGTCAAGCTCCGGGCCGGCGGCGCTCGGCCCCCCAAGCCCGGGCATGGCATCGGTGGGGTCCGCCGCTTGCGCGGCGCTTTGCGGCGCACGGACCTGCTCGAGCGCCCTCGCAGGGCGTTGCGGCGCGGGGACGCGGGAGACCTCGCCCTCGTGGTCCTGCGGGGCGGAGTGCGCCGGCCCGGAGGCCTCGGGCGCGTCCTCTTCGTCGAGTTCCGGCCCGACGCGGCGCCGGTATCCACGCTCCAGGGTCGTGCCCGGGGTGCGCGGCGGGGGGCGACCCGGCAGGCGCCGGTCCTGGCCCGGGATCGCGCGCAGCTTGTCGAAGGTCTCGTCGTAGTACAGGATCCGCCCGTCGCCGTGGCGGACGGTCGGATGGTCCGAGAGCCGGCGCATCGCGTCGTCGCTCTGCGCCTGCGCGGCCGCGGGCGTGAGCATGATGTACGGGGTGATCAGGATCACGGTCTCGGTCTTGTCCTTCTCGCGAGTGAGGTGCGAGAAGAAGACCTTCAGCCCCGGCACGTCGCCGAGGACCGGGACCTTGCGCTCGCGGTTGTGCACGTTCTCGCGCACGAGTCCGCCCAGGCCCAGGGTGGCGCCGTTCTCGGCCACCACCAGGCTGTTGACCGTGGAGGTGTCCACCGTGTCGATGGGCAGGGACAGGACGTTGCCCGCGCTGTCGATGAACGACACGTTCGCCGCCCCGGCGTTGAGCGTGGAAATCTCGGTGTGCAGCCGCATGGTGATCGTGCCGTCCGGGTTGATCTGGGGCGAGATCTCCACCGTGGTGCCGATCTCGCGCAGCTCCATGATCGGGCGGGTGGTGTCGCGCACCCCGGCGCCGGACTCGATCTCGCGCAGCTCGAACTCGTAGTTCACGGTCACGGGGCGCTCCTCGCCCACGAAGAACTTGCCCGGCGCGTTGTTCGCGCACAGGATGAAGGGCGTGGCGATCTCGTTGACCCGATTCTCGTCCTGGAGCATCTCCACGCGCGCGTTGATCCGGTTGCCCAGCGCCCGGAACACATTGTAGGACAACGTGGAGCCCGCCACCGCGCCCGCGCCGAAGTTGCCCACGTTCAAGTCGTGAGTCATCATGGGGCCGAACCCGGCGAACTGGTGCTCGCCGTCGTACTGCCAGTCGAACATGCTCTCGAAGTCGTCGGTCAGCGTCACCTCCAGGATGCGCACGGCCAGCAGCACCTGCTTGGTGGGCGTGTCCAGGTTCTCGGCGATCCGTTGCACCTGGTCGAGTAGCGGCTTGTCCACGGACCGGACCACGATCGTGTTGTTGCGGGGGAACACGGCCATGGTGGCCACGGTCTCGACCTCTTTGCCGGTTGTCGCCGCGGCCAGAAGGTCCGGCGGCACCGGCTCGCCGGCCTCGCGCGCCTCCTCGATGCGCGCGACCGCGGTGGAAGTGGCCTCGTCCGTGTCGCCGGGCCGAGTCACCTGGGCCGTGTCGGGAATCCCCGCGCCGTCCCCGCCGCCGCCCGCGGTTCCTTCCCCGCCGACCACGTGGTTGTAGCTGTCCTCCACGTCCTCGGGCTCGGCGTAGTCGATGCGCTCGCCCAACAGCTGGTCGATCATCTTGGCCACGCCCGTGGCCGACGCGTAGCGCAGGCTGATGATGACCGTCTGCTCGTCGCGGCGGACCACCAGGTCCTTGGCGAACTCGGGCGCGGTCATCACCCGGATCACGTTGTCGTCGATGCTGTACCACAGGTTGTACACCTTGCACAGGGTCGACAGGGCCGCGCGGGGCGTGACGTCCTTGAGGAACAGGGTCACCCGCTTGTCCATGACCGATTCGCTGGCCACGATGTTGTACCCGGTCAGGTCGGTGAAGAAGCGCAGCACCTCGATCATGGGCGCGCCTTTCCAGTGGAACACCTCGATCTCGCCCTGCATCATCCGCTGGCGCATCGCGCGCTGCTCGCGCAGGTCCTGCTCCGTGGCCGCGAACTCGTCGAGCCCCGACGAGATGACCCGCACCTTCGGGCCGCTGGGCACGGGCGCCTGGGCCTCGGCGGGCGGGTGGCTCTTGGTGTAGCACTCCGCCTGGTCCGTGCGGAACCGGACCGTCTCCTCGGGACACGGCTTGTCGCGCGCGCACCCGGACACGACAAAGGCCAGGACGAAGCCGGCAAGCGCCAATCGTTTCATGGGTTCGTTCTCCTCCTACCGCGCAATCGGGCGCCAGGGCACTTCGACGACCACGGGCTTGTCCAGGTCGCCCACCTCCAGCACGGTCGCCCGTTCGGTGATCTGCTTGATCCGCACCCGCACCGCGGTCGATTCGTCGGCCTGTGAGTCGTCGTCGCGTCGCTCGTCTTCCGGCGGCAAGTCCAGCGTGTGCACCTCGCCTTCGCGCACGGCCAGGCTCCGTTCGGTGCGCGGCACCCACAGCAGGGCCATCCGGTCCGCGCCGACCACCATCACCCCGAGCATGCGAACCTCGGGCACGCGCGGGCCGGCCTCGGGCGCGGGCTCGGGCGCGGGCTCGGGCGGCGCGGGCTCGGGCGGCTGCGCCTCGCCCCGGCGCATGGCCTCGCTCACGGCAAAGGGGTTGCGCGCCGGCAGCTCCTGCGCGGCCGCCTCGCCCGGCCGGGCCTGTGGCGCGCCGCCCGCGGGCGCAGGCTCCTGCACGCGGTCGCCCGCCCCCAAGCAGGGGCAGAGCGCCGTCGCGGCGAGCGCCAGGATCAGCACAGTGCGCACCAGGGTCTCTCCTTCGCCTTCGTCGGCCCCACGCCCGCGCCTCACAACAATAGGTCCATGTTCGCGCGCACCCGCCCGGTGTCCGGGTCCTCCAGGGTGACGCGGATCGACTCCACGACCACCACCTTGTCCGTGACCCGGGGCAGGTCCAGCACGAATCGCAGCAGGTCGTGAAACGAGCCCACCATCTCCATGCGCCGGCGCGCGGCCTGCTCTAGGAGCTCGCCGCCCGGGAGCTCGGTGTGCGCGTCTCGCTGCACGGGCTCGGAACGGAGGACGTTGAGCCCGTGCGTCTCCGCGCTCTCGGTGATGGCGCGCAGGGGCGCGGTCACCTGGTCGGGCGTCACGAGCACGGTCTTGGCCTCTGCGAGACGGCGCTCCAAGCGCCGCGTGGCGGCCTGGGCCAGGCGCAGCCGCCAGGTGGTGTCCTGCTGGTTGGGGATCTGGCCCAGCAGCTCGCCGCGGCGCTCGTGCAGGCTGTCGACCTGCCGCTGTTCGCGCACGATGTCGGCCTCCAACCGCTCGTGGAAGAGCTTCACGTACACGTAGATAGCCACCATGCAGAAGATGGCCAACAGCCCGTAGCGCTCGAGCTTGGTGAGCTTCCTCATCACTCGTCCTCAACGGGCTCGCGGGCCTCGGCGGCCAGGGCGCCGAGCACCGTGTTCCATCGCAGCACGATCCGGTACGAGACCCGGAACCCGGGCCCCTGCCGGCCGTCCTGACCTTCCGCGCGCAAGGCCCGCGCGCCTCCGTTGCGCTCGTGAACCGCCTCCAGGCGGGCTTCCACGCAGTCCGGGCGCTTCTGGAGCTCGTCGTTGAACGTGCTCACCGCCGTGGCGCTCGCGCCCAGGCCCTCGATGACAAATCGGTCCGGACCCGCTTGCGCGAGGCGTTGGACCACCACGGTTTCGGGAATCACCTCGGCCACCGTGCGCAGCAACTGCGCCACCCCGGCCCCCGGGGGACCGGTCAACAGCTCCAGGGTGCGGATTTGCCGTTGAAGCTCGTCCTGGCGGGCCTGTTCGGCCCGGTAACGCTCCTCCTGGCGCTCGAGGCGGGCTTGGGTGGACTCCAGGCCCTCGACCTCGGTCTCCAGCCGCGCCCGGGCGGTCTTCAGGGATTCCAGGCGGCGGTGGCCCATGTAGTAGAACACGCCGAAGATGGCCGCTGTGACGAGCACCAGGGCGAACGGGGCCAGGTGCAGGCTCTCTCTCGCGCGTGCGCCCAGGCCCACGGTCAGGTCCACGCCCAGCCGCCGGCCGCCGGTGAGATCCAGCTCCTGAAGCGCCCCGCCGGCCGCGGACGCGTACGCGCCGCCCAGGTCCTCCACCAGGCTCTCGAGCGTCCCGGCGGTGAGGTCCGGGTTCCAGGCGCTGACCTGTTCCGCGTCGGTGAGCGACCGGACCGCCTCCACCAGGGACGGGATGCGCGACCCGTCGCCGCACACGACCACGCGGTGCGGGCACGCCCAGTCGCCGCCGAACTCCGAGAGCGTGGCCTGCACGCCCTGGGCGAGCGCCTGGGCGGCCCCGACCACGGCCGGATCGTCGAGCGGCCCGCCGTTGAGCGCGATGAGCGCCTCGTCCACGCTCGCGGGCACGTTGCGCGCGGCCAGCAGGTCCGCCCCGTTGGCGAGCGCCGCGCGCACCCCCTCCGGGCGCACGTCCAGGAGCACCACGAAGCGCGAGGGGTCGGGAATGTCCACGCCCGAGAGCGCGAAGCTCATGTCCGTGGGGTACATGGCCTTCAGCCGCAGGCCGTGCCTGCGGCAGATGGCCTCGAAGTGCTCGTACTGGCGCCGGTAGATGACGGCCACCCGCACCGGCGTCGTCTGCGCCGAGGCGCGCGGCTTGCGCGTGGGCATGTCCACCGAGTACAGCCCGTCGGACGCGGGAAACTCCACGTACGGCTCGACCTCGAACCGGGCGGCGTGCTCGAGCTGCTCGGGACGCATGGCCAGCGCCTGGCTCGGGGGCAGGCCCATCTGGCAGGTGAAGGTCTGCGTGTGGCCGGAGACGAGCACCACGGACTTCGGAAACTTGCCTAGGGCCTCCAGAACGCGCGTGAGCGCCTCGTCCGGGTCGTCGCGCCGCGCGACCGAGACCTCGGCCGACGCGGTGATCCGGGCGCGGTTCCCGCGCCGCTCCACGACCAGGGCGCGCGTGGCCCGCTGGCCGAGCTCGACAGAGAGAATCGCTGTGGCCATGCCTTCCCCGTCCGGCCCCGGGCGCGCCGCGGCGTACTGCCGAGCGCAGGCGCGGGGCCCTGTGCGTGGTTCTCGGGCTCCACCGCGACCACGGGCCAGGGACACACTCGGCCTGCGGACGCGGCCTTCCGTCTCCTATGATTTCGTCAAAAACCCCGCGCGGCTTTCGCCCAACCGGCACACGGGGCTAGGGAATCGTCACCGCAACCGTCCGGTCGGGCCGGCCCTGCGCGTCGATGACCACCGTCCCCGCGGCCAGGGCCTCGTCCGGGTCCAGGGTCTCGTCCGCGTCGCGGTCCTCCCAGAGAAGCACCTGCCGCGCCCCTGCCGGGGCCGAGGCCGCACCCGCGAGCGGCGCGCCCGCGTGGTAGGTGAGCGCCTGCAAAAGCGCCCAACGCTCCGTGGCGTGGTCCACGCGGGCCTGGACCCCGACGTGGAACGTGTCCGTGCCGGGCATGGCCAGGGCGCTGTCGCTGTCAAAGACCTGCGCGCCGTTCACGTGCACGGTGAACCCGGCCTGCGGGTCCGCGCTGCACCCGAAGGTGATCGTGACCGTATAGGTTGCGCCCGGGGACCAGGTCGCATGGGGCGCGGGCGCGGGCACGCTGCTCGCGCCGTCGCCCAGCGACAGGTCGCCGTCGGCCTCGAACCGGACCACGAACCGGCTGCCTGCGGGCGCTCCGGCGCCCAAAAGCGCCGGGTCGGTGTACAGGCCCGCCTGGAGCTCGTGGCCGGCGGACGGATGGGCCTGCAGCACCAGGCGCACCCGGTCCCCGGCGGCGCGCTCCACCGTGACCCCGGGCTGGGTGAGTAGGCCGTTCTCGGCCCAGTCGGCGCTGCCGTTGAGGGTCAGGCGCTCGTTCTCTACGCGCACGTTGCCGCTCAGGGGCGAGGGCGGGGCCGCGTCGCTGTCGAGCTCGGACCAGCGCGCCGCGTCGATCGTGCTCGAGGACCAGTCCTCGAGCGTGTGCCAGTACGCCGGGAACCACCCCGCCCACGCGTCCGCGCGCCCGGGCGCGCGCAGGTCTCGGAATATTTCATCCGGGTCGGCCTGTCTCTCGTCGGGTCGCAAAACCAGGCGCGCGCGCGTGTCCCCGGTCACGGACCCGGTGACCGCGAACCCGATCGGCTCGTCGTTCGCGGCCACGTGCCAGGCCGCGTCGCGCAGGGTCACCGCAACGTTGTCCGCGTTCTGCGCGGCGTCCGCGTCGTACGCGCCGGGCGCATTGCCCGCGGCCGGCAGCGCCATCTTGCCGTCCGGCCCGGCGCTCAGGATCCACAGCACCCCCTCGTCGTCGTGATAGAACCGCACGGGCCTGCCCCAGGCGTCCACGGGCCGCTCGTCCTCGTCCGCGGGCGGGCGCAGGTAGGTCGTGCGCCACCCCACGCCGCGCGCGAGCGCGGGCAGCGCGGCGTCCGGGTCGCCGGCCGGGTCGCGCGTCCACAGGCCGCGGGGCACGCAATCCTGTGCGTCGAACGTGCCGCCCCACGCCGCCCACGCCGCGCCGGTCCACTGCTCGGGCTCCCACACCCCGGCCTGCGCGTCCCAGCGGAACCGGTACGGCCAGAAGCCGTCCCCCGCCTGGCGGTAGAAGTGCGCCAGCCTTCCCATATCGCCCACGAACCCGCCCACCACCGGGCGGTTCTTCTCGTCGGTGGCCTCGCGCGCGCCCACCAGGGCCTCGCGAATCTCCTCGAGCATCGCGCGGGTCTTGTCTTCCAGGCCCTGGACCACGGTCTCGCGCCACTGGCTGTAGCGGATCTTGACGACCAGGTTGTCCGCGTTCGGCTGGGCGTCCTCGTCGTAGGCGATGTAGGCGCCGGACAGGTTCCAGGACACGCGCCCATCCGGCCCGCGGCTCACCACCCACAGCTCGGCACGGTCCTCGGCCGCGTCGTAGTACGGAAAGAAGACGAGCGCCCGGCCCCAGGCGTCCGCGAGCCGGCCCGGGTTCGCGCGCGCCAGGAAAGCGCGCACGCGCGCGTCCTCGCCGCTTCGCCAGCCGTCCGGGTCCGCGTCGCCCGGGAACCGGTCCACGGGCCGGGCGCGGTACGGGCCCTGCCACAGGGGAGTCTCGTCCGCGTCCAGGATCCGCGCCTCCCACAGGCCGATGGGCTGGAGGCGCACGAGGTGGTTGCGCAGCTCCTCTTCCGCGGCCGCGTCGTCGCCGGGGTAATTCGCGCGCAGGGTGAACTGGTCCCAGGTCGCGTAGAACGCGGACGGGCTGCCCGCGTACTGGGTCTGCACCTGCTCGGTGAACACGGCCGGGGCCGGGTTGGCCGCCGGCCCGCCCGCGTCGTCGGTGTACGCCCAGGATTTCTGCGCCTGGTTCCATGCGCCGTAGTAGAGCCGGGGCAGGGTCGACAGGTCGGCCACATACCCGCCGTACACGGGCCGGCCCGAGGCGTCGTACGTGTCCGCCGGGCCCAGGAGGTCCGCGCGCAGACCCTGGAGCGCGGCCTCGGTCTCGCCCACCTTGCGGGCCTCGCCGATGGACGCGGCCAGGGGCACCACCATGGCCGCGAAGATCCCCAGCATCACCACGATGAGCAGGAGTTCGAGCACCGTGAACCCGGACCGCTTCGCTGCCCCGCGCATGGATGGCTCCTACATCGTCGGGCTCAGCTACGTCTCTACCACGGCACGGACACGCGCACGGTACGGTCGGCCTGGCCCGAGGCGTCCACCATCACCTCGCGCACGAGGCGCGGCTCGCCCGCGTCCAGGTCCCCGTCCCCGTCCGCGTCGTCCCACAAAAGCACGGCCCGCGGCCCGGCGGGCACGGTGTACGACCCGAGGGCGCTGACCGTGCGCACCTGCCAGTTCTCGCCCGAGCGCGCGTCGACCACCACCCAGTACCGGTCCTCGTCCTGCGTGCCCCCGGAGTAGACCGCCTCGCCGTCGACCAGGACCCGGTACCCGTAGTCGTCGTTCGCGGCGCGCGCGGCGTCGCTGGCGAACTCCACGGCCACGGTGTGCGCCTCGCCCGCCGCGTAGGTGCGGCCGAGGTCATTCACGGGCGCGCCGCCCTCGTACCGGCTGATGGCGCCCGTGCTGTCGAACATGACGGACAGTTGCCCGCCCTCGCTCGCGGACGCCGGGCTCGCGGCGTCCGGGGTCAGGCCCACGAGCAGGCTGTGCGTGGCGTCCGGCGCGATGACCGTCCACTGCACCCGCTTGCCGGCCACGCGCCGCACGGGCACGCGGCTGAGGGCCTGGTTCGCCTCCCAAACGCCCGTGCCGGACACAAGGAGCGCCCCGGCCTCGGCGCGCACGTTGGGCACGACGCGCGCGCCGCCGCTGTACACCCGCCACAGGGCGTACCCCAGGCTGTTGTCGTTGAAGTCGTCGACCACCTCGCCGTCCACGGTCACGTCGTCCACGCGCCAGGGTCCGGCCCCGTACGCGTCCGCGGACACGTAGCCGACCGGGCCCGCCTGGTCGGCGGGCACGCCCCCGTCGGAAAACGCGGGGTAGATCTCCGTGCCGTCGAGGAGCACCCGGAACCCGGTGGTGGCGTACTCGACGGCCACGCTGTACTCCGTGTCCGGGTCGTAGTCGACCGGGCCCCCGCCGCCGGTGAGCAGGTCCGCGGGCGCGGAGCCGTCCCAGATGCGCACCGTGCCCCCGTCGTGGAACCACACTGCGAGCTGGTCGTGCGTCTCGTCCAGGTCGCCGTCAACCGCGTACAGGCCGAACATGAAGTCCTGCGGCGTGGCCGGGGTGTGCACCCGCGCCTGCACCCGCCGGCCCGTGCGCCGGGTCACGGCCCTGCGCGCCCGCACCCCGTTCGCGCCCCAGGCGGACGTGCCCGTGAGCACGAGCCCGCCGTCGGTGAACGGCGCCTCGGTCTTCTCCTCGACATTGAGCGTGCCGGGCGGCGCGCCCGCGTCGCGCACCTGCCACAGGCCGGTGAGCACCGCGGGCGCGGCGAAGTCGTCGAGCACCGTGTTCGCGAACGCGGCCCGCCACGCAGTGCCCAGGCCGTCCTCGGTCCAGGCCCCGAGCTCGTCGAACCGGGCCGGGGTCTCGGCTTCGAGCGCGGCGTCCATGTACAGGCGCGCGCGTGTGTCGGCCAGATCGCCGCCCCGGACCTCGAACGCGATGGCCGGCGCCGCGTCCCCGGGCACGCGCCACTCGCTGTCGGCCACGCACACGGCCAGGTTGTCCAGGTTCTCGGCCGCGCTCGGGTCGTAGGTGCCCGGGATGTTGCTCGCGGCCGGCAGGAGCGCCTGGCCGTCCGGACCCGCGCTCAGTACGTAGAGAAGTCCCGCTGCGTCCCTGTAGAAATAGAGCGGCCGGCCCCAGGCGTCCGCCAGGCGCTGCGTCTCGTTCCTCGGCGCGGGCACGTACGCGCCGCGCCACCCCACCCCGTAGCGCAAGGGCATCAGGTCGTTGTCCGGGTCCGCGTCCGTGACCGGGTCCCGGCGCCACAGGCCGCGGGGGCTGACCGCTTCAGGGTCGAAGGTCGCCCCCGTCCCCGTCCACGCGCCGCCTGTCCACTGCTCGGGGCGCCACACCCCGGCCGCGGCGTCCCACCGGTAGCGCAGGGACCAGGCCGCGCCCAAGGACTCGTAGACGTGCGGCAACCGCCCCAGGTCGCCCAGGAACCCGCCCACCACCGGCCGGCCCAGCCGGTCGCGGCGGCCCGGCGCGCCCAGGAGCCCCGCGCGCACGGCCTCCAGCCGGTCGCGCGTCGCGGACTCCAGGCTCGTGACAATGTCGCGCCACTCGTTGTGCGCGATCTTGAGGACCACGTTGTCCAGGTTCTCGTCCGAGGTGGGGTCGTAGTGCACGTACCCGGACGGGTCGGCCAGGTTCCAGGCGCTCCGCCCGTCCGGGCCTTCGGAGACGATCCACAGCTCGCGCTGTTCGGGCACGGACCCGGCCGCGGGCGCGTAGTAGGGAAAGAAGAGCAGGCTCCGCCCCCACGCGTCCGCAAACCGGGCCTCGGTCTGGGTCTGCAAAAACCGCGCCCGGCGCACCAAGTCCCCGCTCGTGTAGTCGAGGATGTCCCCGTCGTCCGGATGCGCGTCTACCGGCGTCTGGGCGTAGGGGCCCTGCCACAGGTCGCGCAACGCCGCGGATAGGATGCGCCGCTCGAACAGGCCCAGGGGATGCAGGCGCAGGAGCGCGAGCTCGAACTCGTCTTCCGTGGTGATGGGCTCGGGCGCCACGCTCGCAAGCGACGCGACGTGGGTGAAGCTCTCCCACCGCGCGGCGAACGCGTCCGGCGCGCCCGCGTACCCGGTGCCGACCGCGTCCGTGATCGCGCGGCCGGTGTCCGGGTCGCTGACCCGGTCGTCGGTGTAGGCCCACCGGCGCGTGTCCTCGGCCCCGGCGCCCCAGTAGAGCCGCGGCAGGCCGCTGTGGTGGGCCACATACCCGGCCGCCGCTCCCTTGCTTGACGGGGTCGCCTGCGGGATCTCTTCGCCGCCGAGAACGCTCGTGCGCAGGCTCGCGAGCCGCGCCTGGGTGGCCTGCACCTGCTCGGTGCGGCTCACCCCCACCACGAGCGGCGCGACCATCGCGGCGAAGAACCCGAGGATCACGAGCACGATCAACATTTCGAGTACGGTGAATGCGCGCATGCAGCCCCTACGCCGCCCGGCCCGCGCGGCCGGTTCAGTAGGCCGTGCCGGTGCCCGGGGTATTGTCCACGTGCCAGTTGCCCTCGTCCGCGGCCGACAGCCGCGCGCCCTCGGGCGAGACCACCACGAATCCGCCGGCCTGGTGCACGGCCGTGAAGTCCTCGTCCGCGACCACGAACTCGTCGCGGTCCGCGGCCCCGTCGCGGTCGCGCTCCACCCGCAGGGTCTTGGGCAGGTCGGCGCTGCCCCCGCCCGCGTCGAGCACGCGCTCGACCGTGGCCCGCAGCCGGGGCAGGGCCAGGAGGTACGTGTCCAGCCGGTAGTGGTCCTCGCGCGACAGGGCGTGCGGGCTGCGCGGCGCTGCGGCCAGGTCGCCGCCCTGCACGAGCGCGCAGTCCGGGCCCACCCCGAGCACGATCCGGTACAGGAGGTCCGGATGGCCGATGCCGTCCGCATAGGTGTCCGGAATCCCTCCGTCGGCTGCCGTGGACTGGCCCACCGGGTCGGGCTGGACCGCGCCCGCGAGCCGGTCGCCCCAGCTCGCGAACGTGTAGTCCGCGTCCGCATCGCAGGCCCACCGGCCGGATGCGTCCGCCCCGGCACCGACCATGACGACCCGCATGCCCGCAGTCACGGGCAGCCGCCGCTGTGCGCTCGCGCCGGGCGCATCCGCGTCCCGGGCGAGCACGGTCACCTCGTAGATGCCCAACACGTGCAGCTCGTCCGCCTCCTCGGCGCTCAGGGTGTGCAGATACGGCTTGAGGCGCTCGACGAACGCGTGGGAGAGCCACTCGGCCCCGTCCTCGGGATGGTGCGCCTCCGCGAGGGACGCGATCCGGTAGTTGTCCTCGTTCCCGGCGCCCCCGTCCGGGCCGGTGTAGAAGACCGGGCTTTGCATCCGGTTCGGCAGCTGGCCCGGGTGCACGTCCTGCCACTGGTGCACGAGGTTGGTGAGCTCGCTCAAGTTCCGGTCCGAGATCTTGCCGCTGGCGTCCTCGAACAGGTGCGCGAACCGGGGGCTGGCCATGGCGACCAGGAACCCGATCAGCACCAGGACGATGAGGAGCTCAAGCGTGGTAAAGCCCGCGTGTCTGTGCATGGCGGTCTCGGCATCGAGGAGCCCGCGGCCGCGGCCGACCCCCGCAACGGGCATGCGCGACCGGCCGCTCGGTGGAACGGCCGATCGCGCGTCCGCGCTGTCCAAACGGTCGACCGCCGCGGCGGTCAGGTGCCCGGAACGTAGTCGTTGTCCGTCTCGGTGCCGTCGGGACCGCCCACGTTGAGCCACAGCTCCTCCACGGTGTCCAGGAGCTTGTAGCCCTCGGGCGAGATGACCTCGAAGTCGCCGATGGCCTGCGCGCTTTGGTCGAGCCGGTCGGCCACGAGCAGGGTGTCGCGCTCCTCGGCCCCGTCCACGTTGCGGGTGACCACGAACCGCTTCGGGCAGTCGTTGGACCCGGCGAACCCGCCCGCGTGGTTCACCACGCTGCGGTTGGTGGCCTTCAGGCGCGGCAGCACCATGATGTACTTGTTGAGCCGGTAGTGGTCCTCGCGCGAGATCGCGTCCGGGCTGATCCCGGCGTTGTCCACGATCCCGTCCTTGACCAGGCTGCTCTCCTCGCCCACGCCCATGACGATCCGGTACAGGTACTCGGGGTACGCGATGCCCAGCCCGTCGTCGGGCGCGCCGCCCGGACCGCCGAGCCGGTAGTCGGGGATCGTGTCGTCGCCCACGAGGTCGTCCTGCACGTTTCCGTCCAGGACGTCGTCTGCCCAGTCGTCGTAGTCGTCCTCCGCGTGGCAGACCCACTCGTCGAACGCGTCGTTGTCGTCATCCTCGCGGCCCGCGCCGATCATCAGGACCACCATGCCCTCCTGGACCCGGTGGAGCTTGTTCTGGGCGGGGTCTTCGGTGTAGTCGCGGTCGAGCATCTGCACGCGCGTGAGGCCCATGTCGATGAGCTCCTGGGCCTCCTCTTCGCTGAGCACGTGCCGATAGAGCTTCAGCCGGCGCATCATGCGGTAGCTGATCCACTCGGCGCCGTCCTCGTCGTTGCTTTGCTCGGCCAGCATGGGGATGTCGTAGTTCCCCAGGCCGCCGTCCAGGTCGCCGTCCGTGTCGTCGCCGGTGTAGTACACGAGATTGATCAGGTTGTTGCCGATCTCCTTGTTGCCGCGGTCCACCTGCCACATCCGGCTGAACCGCATGCTGTCCTTCTTGTTGCTGTCGCTGATCTTGCGCGTGGCGTCGTCGAACAGGCCCGCCAGCCGCGGCGCGATCATGGCCACGAAGAACCCGATGATGACCAGGATGATCAAGAGCTCCAGCGTGGTGAAACCGCGCGTTCCCTTGCTACGCATCCCCTGCACTCCTTTCCGCTCCTACATGTGTATTACGCCAGTCTCGCGCTCCCACGAGCAGCGAGAGCTCCATACGCGCGCGCGCTTACGCGCCGGCCCGCACGGGCGCGCGCCATTGACGCCCGTCGGCCCACAGCCGCCTGGATTCCGCAGGGAACGTACACACCTCCACCGACTACGTCAAGCGGTTTCCGGTTGTGGCTGAATCGGTCCGCATCCGCAGCCCCGGGACGGAAATCCAGACACCGCCCGCTTGCGGGCCTTGACAGCCGCACGCCGCGCCCGCGCGTGGCCGCGGGCCGGGGCGGGCAGGGGTTTTCCCTTGCGGGCCCGAAAAGCGCGGTGTACGCTCGCAGATTCACCCTAGGAGGAAGCCCGATGGCCGCCCCAAGCCCTGAGAGCCTGTACGGCGCCACGTTCGCCTGCGAGTGCGGCAAGACCCACACCATCGACCCGAGCGAGGTGGTCTATGCCGAGGACGCGGTCGACCGCGCGAGCGACGTGCTGGGCCGGGTCGCCTCCGGCCGGTGCGCGGCCGTGCTCATGGACGCGCGCACGCGCGAGGCCGCAGGCGCGGCCGTATCCCGGGCGCTGGCCAAGACCGGCTGGACCGTGGCCGAGGCCGTGGTCCCGGACCCGAAGCCGGGCGAGGACCCGCGCTGCGACGACGCGACCTTCGAGCGCCTCCAGGCGCAGCTCGGCCCCACGGACGTCGTTCTTCCCGTAGGCGCGGGGGTGATCAGCGACCTGGGCAAGTGGCTCGCCTGGGAGCGCGACCTGCCCTACGCCGCGTTCGCCACGGCCGCGAGCATGAACGGGTACGCCTCCGCGAACATCGCGCCGACGCTCAAGGGCGTCAAGAGCATCGTGTACGCCCGGCCGCCCAAGGCGGTGCTCAGCTCCCCTTCGGTGCTGGCCGCGGCCCCGCACAAGCTGACCGGCTCCGGCCTCGGGGACATCCTGGCCAAGTGCGTGAGCACCACGGACTGGCGGCTCAACAACCTGCTCTTCGGCGAGTACTACTGCCCGCGCGCCGCGGCGCTGATCAACGACCTGGAGCCCCTGTACCTGGACCGGCCCGAGGCGATCCGCGACCACGAGCCCGACGCGCTCGGCGCGCTCTTCGAGGGGCTTCTGCTCACGGGTGTGGCCATGACCATGGCCGAGACGAGCGCGCCGTCCTCGGGCGGCGAGCACCTCGTCAGCCACGCCCTGGACATGATGAGCACAATCGACGGCACGCCGCACGACTACCACGGCCGGCAGGTGGGCATCGGCACCGTGCTCGCGAGCGCGGTGTACGAGCGCGTGCTCGCCATCGAGGCGCCCGCGTTCGCCGCGCCGCCCACTGAGGTGGACCGCGCGTTCTGGGGCCCGCTCGCCGACCAGGTGGCCGCCGAGTACCGGGACAAGCGCGACAAGTACGACGAGGTGCCCGGGCTCCTGTCCCAGGCGGACGCCTGGGACCGGCTGCGCGAGGCGCTCTCGGGCATGGCCCGCCCGCCCGAGGCCACGCGCGAGTGCCTGCGCCGGGCCGGGGCCGCCTGGCGGGCCGAGGACATCGACTGCACGGGCGAGCGCCTGCGCGCGGCCTTCGCCCACGCGCACGAGATGCGAAGCCGGTTCACGATCCTGGACCTCGCCCGGCTCGTGGGCGTGCTGCCCGGGGCCGTGGACGAGCTCGTGGACGCCTGGGCCTGAGCCGCCCTGGCATGACTCCCCTCAGTCGTACTCCGCCTGCGTGTGCGGGTCCAGGGACGGGCCCGAGGTCGCGCGCAGCTGTACCGGATTCTCCACCCGGCCGGGCGGGCGGCAGTTGCGGCCCTCCTGCCCCGCGCGGTAGTCGCCCAGGTCGTCGCGGGCCGCGTTCGCGAAGTCGGTGAGCCGGCGCACGACGTCCGGGCAACGCGCGGCGAGCTCGTTCTGTTCTCCGATGTCCTCGGCCAGGTTGTAGAGCTCGCCGGTGTTCACATGCAGCTTCCACTCGCCCGCGCGCACCGCGTTCAAGGACGCGTTCGCGTAGTAGTAGAACGCCTCGTACGGCGTGGCGGCGCCCGGCTCGGCCCACAAGAGCGGGCGGATGTCGTGTCCGTCGATGATCCGGTCGCCGGGCACCTGGGCGCCGGACAGGCCCGCGAACGTGGGCAGCAGGTCCATGGTCGTGGCGAGCTCGGTGCAGATGGCCGCCCGTGGAATGCGGCCCGGCCACTGGGCGATGCAGGGCATGCGCATGCCGCCCTCCCAGGTCTGGCCCTTCCGGCCGCGCAGGGGCGCGTTGCTGCTGCCCTTGCGGGTGGTGGAGCCGTTGTCCGAGGTGAACAGCACCAGCGTATTCTCCTCCAGCCCGCACTCGCGCAGGGTCTTGAGGATCTCGCCGGTGGACCAGTCGATGCACTCGACCTCCGCGCCGTAGGGCCCGTTCTGCGCCCGGCGCAAAAAGTCCTCGGGCGGAAAGAGCGGCGTGTGCACGTACATGTGCGCGAAGTACAGGAAGAACGGCCCCTCGCGGTGCTCGCGGATGAACTGCTGCGCGCGCTCGGTGTACCGGTGGGTGAGCGTGGACTGGTCGGGCTCGATCTCCACGATGTCCGTGCCCTGCATGAGCGGCAGCGGCGGGAAATCCGGGTACTCCTCGCGCACGCCCATGTCGTTGCTGTAGGGCAGGCCGAAGTAGGTGTCGAACCCGTGTCGGTCGGGCAGGAACGGGCGCTGGTCGCCCAGGTGCCACTTGCCGATCAGCGCCGTGGCGTACCCCTGGCCGCGCAGCAGGTCGGCCACGGTCACCTCGTCGGGCGACAGGCCCAGCGGGTCGCCCGGCCGCAGCACGCAGATGTCCGTGCCCGTGTGCAGGCCCACCCGCTTGGGGTAACACCCGGTCATCAGCGCCGCCCGGGACGGCGAGCACACCGGCTGGCCCACGTAGAAGTCCGTGAACCGCATGCCGCTCTGGGCCATGCCGTCCAGATGCGGGGTGCGGTTCACCGTCGACCCGTAGCAGCCCAGGTCGCCGTAGCCCAGGTCGTCGCAGAAGATGACCACGATGTTCGGCCGCGGCGGGGCCGCATCGTCTCGTGCAGGCATGCGTAGGTTCCTCTCCGTCCGTCAACGTTCGTGCGCGAATCCGGGGCCTAGAGCACCTGGCCCCGGCCGTCCCATTCCTCGCCCCGGGCGCCGGCACTGGCCGCGTCGCGCCAGGGGCCGTCCGGCGTGGCCGCGGCCTGGAGCGGCGCCTCCGGGTCTTCGGCGCGCAGGTACACGGACATCCCGTGGCCGACGTTCACGACCTTCACCAGGAGCACGTTGTCGCCGGCCTCGAGCCGCGCGGTGAACTGCGCCTGGTCCGGGCCCACGTGGCGCTCGTCCGCGCTGCCCACCCGGCGGAAGACCTCCTCGCCGTTGACGAGCACCTTGCACGCGTCGTCGTTGCCGATCCAGAAGCGCACGGTCTGCGCGGCCTCGGACCGCAGCACGGTGCGCAGGTATCCCGCCACGCCCGGTCGGTTGACCCCGGTCCTGAGCACCATCTCCGACTGGCCGTGCAGGTTCACCTGGGGGCCGGCCATCTTGTCCCAGCGGACCTCCACACCCTCCAGGCCCGTGTACACCGCGTCGAGCGACGGGTCGGCCTCCGGGCCGAGCTCCTGGTCCAGGCCGCGCTCTGCGCCGGCCGGCACGGCAAAGGGACCGGCCACCATCCAGTCGATGAGGTAGTCCTCGGTGGGCCGCCACTTCTCCAGGGAATAGGTGCCCGGGTCTTCGGGGTCGTAGTCCGCGGGGGGATCGGCCAGGAACTCGCGCACCTTGGCCTGCACGTCCACGCGCGGGTAGTCGAAGCACCGGTCGCTGTCCGGGTACGCGGGACACGCGCCCGGCCCGAGACTGAGCTCCACGATGTCGTGGATCTCGATGCGCGGGATCTTCACCACGGCGCGCCCGTCCTGCGCGACCACCTCGAGCGGGGTGCCCGCGGGCTGGAGGGTCGCGGCCCGGACCTGCTCGGGCTTGAACGCGGTGCGTAGTGCGCAGTCAACCGCGGGCAGCACGTCCTCGGTTTCGGGCACCATGTCCGTCGTCATGGTCACGCGTCCGGGCGCGCTCTGGAAGTTCACGAGATGCACGAGCATCCGGTCCCGGTCGGGCTGGGCCCAAGCGACCAGCTCCACGGAGCTGGGCGCGTCCAGGCGCACGAGCGCACGGCGGTCGATCTCCTCGGCGAGCGGCCACTCCACCACGAGCCGGCGCAGGCTGGGCGTGCCCACGCGCTGGTAGGTTTCGAACATGCGGCCCGCGTGGTACAGGCACCGCCCCCGGCCCACCCGGTGCTCCACCAGGCCGGGCCCCTCGGGCTCGAGTTTGGTGTACGCGTTATGCAGCACGCTCGTTGCCTTGTCCGGGTCCTTGCGGTACCGGTCGTGCAGAGGCACGAGCTGGGTGGCGTCCTTGTCCGCGCGGCACACGAGCGCCGGGCCCGCGAGCGTGATGTTGCGGTGCTCCCAGGCCGCGGTCTCGTACAGCCCGTCGGGCAGGGGAAGCTGAATGCCGTGGGACCCGCGCACCGGCCGCAGCTCGCGGCCCGCGTACCGGACGCCGAACAGGTCCGCGAGGCCGAAGTCCGCGCGCGGCACACCCCACTCGTCGGCCAGAGACGTGCGAAAGTCCGCGACCAGGGTGCCGCCCTCGTGCACGTACTTGCGAAGCGCGTCCCGCTCCGCGTCGCTCATGCACACGACCTCCGGGAGCACCACCACCGCGTACTCGCCGAGCCGGCCCAGGTCGCGCCGGGTGAGCACGTCCACGGGCAGGTGCGCCTGCTGGAGCATGAGGTAGGCCCCGTCCAGGGCGTGCACGTGCGCGGAATACCGGTCCGGCGCGTCCTCGAACGGATTGAACCGGATCGACTCCTGGCTCACGTACAGGCCCGCGAACCGCACGGGCTCGCCCGCGCCGCGCCAGGGGTAGCGCGCCTTGGTGAACGCGCTCGTCTCTTGGGTCAGGCCCAGGGCCCCGGGGTTGAGCTTGCCCACCCGGTCGATCATGCTCGACGGATACGCGCTCGTGCCGCCATGGGCCGGGGTCATGCTGGAGACCGCCTCGTACGGCTTGGGCGGGATTACGGACAGGACCCCGTGCAGGATCGGGTCGTACAGGAACTCGAACGGGTACCTGCCCCGCGACAGGGCCCGGTACATGTGCGCAAGCACGGCGAGACGCGCGGTGCCGCACCGCCCCGCGCCGAACCCGAAGCCGATGCCC
>Ga0180431_10003738_pt1 | contig 19362 bp, 47 predicted proteins | sample SS_ome_11_FD_132459 | JGI IMG/M metagenome (GOLD analysis project Ga0180431, IMG submission 132459) | Hypersaline lake sediment archaeal communities from the Salton Sea, California, USA - SS_1_MS_1 metaG | ecosystem: Environmental > Aquatic > Non-marine Saline and Alkaline > Hypersaline >... | reverse complement strand
CAGCAGCGTACAAGCATTCCTCATCCATAAACAGCAAGCGCTGTCGAACTTTGATTTTCTCGCTTGCATCACAAGGCTTTCCTTTTCTCAACCTTGTTATCTCAGTTCCAATTCCAAGATACAGATTGAGTGCTTGAATTGTCCATTCACACATGGACGTCACTTCTTGCAATTTTTCGAGTTTGGTATCCAATATTGCTTTCTTTTCTTCCAGCAATGCCTTGAGCTCTTCACGCTTTTCAAGAATGCGTTTGTTCATCACCTTCATCTTGTTTTTGACATCGCGTAACTGCTCCTTCTTTTGCTCAACAACATTGTCTTGCTTGACAGGCAGATTTCCAACCATCTCCAACTGCTTCACGTTGCCAGCCAAAAGCTCCTGTTGAGCATCGAACGAATCCAGCTCAGACATCAATTCGCCAAGTCGTTGCTCGCGCTTTTCTTGCCCTTTTGGATCATACTCAAACTCATCAAGAAAGTCCTGCATATCGCTTGAGTAACCACCTTTAAGAGGGTGGTTAAAATAAACCTTGCCAGCATCACTTATTTCAATAATGCAAAACACGTCACCAATGACAACGCCTTCCTCTTTGAGCGTTTCATCTACTTTGATGCAACGATAGTATTGACCTGGCTTAATTTCCATCCGTTTTCCCTTCATAAACACTGGCACTACCCAGCAAAACAAAATGCGTTTTGCCCATGTCAAATTCCTTGTCATAATGATGGTGACCAAAAACCCACAGCTCCGGCTGATGTATATCAAACATCATCTGGAGTGCTTTCGTTGTTGGATTCAAATGGTCCGAAGTACATGCCCGAATCTGTCCAAGCGTCTTTGCAGGACACTCATGTGAGACAACCCAATCAGGCTTTACCCTTTCGTAAAGCTCAATACAACGAGCAAACTGCTGATAAGAAAGCTCTTCATCTTCCCACCAGCTAATACCGAGTATTCGGCTGTTTTTGTCAATCGAGTAAGCACCGCTCACATAAAACAACAGCTTGCCCCGTATGTGACGGAAGCCAAAATCACCCAAATAATTCACATACTGTTTGCATGCTTGTGGGTCATCATGATTTCCACGAATGAATCTATGTTCTGACGGAATGCTCAGAATATCCTCGCCTGGACAATTGAATCCTACGCCCATATCGCCAACCTGAATCGACTCTGGCAAATTCTTAATGATGCGTCGGTAAGCACCGAACTTGCCATGAATATCACCGATGAAGAACATAGTTTTCCTTTCAATTTATAAACAGCTTGATGTGATATTTGGTGTGCAACCAATACAAAGGTTTTTTGTTCGTCCTTTCAATCTGGCACTCCTGCTTCATCCAGCAAAGCATCCAACCATCTGCCAACATTGCCAGGAATCTTATGAGCCTGCCACTCATCGCTATTGGGCTCTTTTGCCCAAAGACAATGGCGTGAGGTGGGCGAATCAGCCCTTTTGATAGGTCCAAAAGACCAACCTTGACACATTGCATTAACGAGACGAATCGACATCATTCTGGTCTCCATCGCGGACGGCGTGTTTCTCTAAGCCATTTATCATAAAATTCAAGAAAATAAAGCAATGAAGGGAATGCTTTCTCATCAGGATCACCCATACAAACTTGGAATATTCTCTTTTTCCACACAGGATTGCAATTGTGGTCAACAATTTCAACACTAATCTCCAAAGACTCATAATCACCTTGGAAAACAAGACATAAATCAGAATGACCAAAGTGAGCTTTCTTTTCTTCCGGTGTGAACATGTCTTCAGTAGGGCAGTCTCTCAAATAAACGATATGTTCCATAACGGAAATTTTACTATTAATCCCTTTGATAAAATTCATTTCACACCAGCCCTTTCACAAAGTTCTTTGATTTGCCGAAGAGTTTCCCTATCCCTACCTTCCACAACCACAGCATCCGATAGAGAACCATAATGGTGTTCAAGACACTGAAACAGTAATTCTTTGATTGCAGCTTCATCTGGCGAATGTTGAAGCTTGCTGGTTGTGTAAAGCGTTTCCAGCTCACGCTCCTTGCTTTGGAAGTACTCCTCAATTTGTTCCAGTGACCATTCACCACGACGAATCGACTTCAGCTGTTCCCTGTTGCGCTGAAGGTCGATATCCTGCTCCGTAAGAATCTGCTCCACTTCATCCAGAAGCCTAACGATGTGGTAGCAGAACTTTGGATCGTAGCCAAACTTCTCAACCGCTGCTTTTCGCTTGCCTTCAGGTTCTTTGTTTTTTGCCTTTTTCAGTTGCGAATAAGCATAACCTTTGAAACGATGCCATGCGCCTTTATGCAGAAACATCTGCCTTTTCTCGCGCACCATGGTTCCTATCTGAGTGCAATGCAGAACGCATCGTTGTGGAACGAACAGTGAATCGATAACATGAGGATTATTCTGCATCAGCAGATGGAAGTACTTGACAATAGAGAAAATCTGGAAGTCAAACTGGACACCTTGCTCCTTGTCATCAACGTGATGTTTCTGCCATTGATCAAAACGCTTATGCTGGCGTCCAAAGCCCATAATCTCTCCAGCCAGATGAGGAAAGATAATGTCCTTGGGTGGAATGCAAAATCCGTAGATATCCACATCGCTTGTATCGCTTGAACAACCATAGACAATACTACCCATCATCGTCAGGTAATGCGTGTTACTAATCACAAACCCTGGCGGATGAATCAGCTGTTTGTCAACCAGTCTACGCAGGTCTACTTTCATTTCTTTTCCCTCATCTTCTTCAAAAGATATACACCCATTCGACAAGGCGTATCAGATGAACGTTCAATTTGTCCATGTGCAAAACAAGGCGTCTGCTTGTACCACGGTTTATCATGTATTGCACAAGCATACTCACCAACTTTATCCCCTCGAAGATGTTTGCACGGTTTTCCGTTTCCTTCGTGAATGATTAGATTATCTTCGCTTGGTCCTTTTTCAGGGTTGTCAACAATCACCACAGAAAGAAACTTGCAACAGTAACCACAGCGAAGGCAAATCATTTCTTGTATTGAACCTCCGCGTTAAAACCGAACATGCCATTGGAAAACTTGATCCGAATGTCCTTGGCACCACGCTTGGCAAGGTGGTCCTTTTCAGCTTGCAGCATATTGATAAAGCGTTGCAGGTTGATTCCACGCTTGTTTTCGAAACCCTGAACAAAAGCCTTAATCACCCGTTTCTTCATGGTTTTACTCCTTTCAATTATATAACAGCACAGACTCTCAAATGTCTGCTATTTTGTTATAAGCTCAAGCGAAACAGTTTTTACGAATTTGAAGGACCTAAAACTTCACGCCAATCTTTTGGTCCTTCATAATTTGGAATGTGAGCTACGAAAGGACAATCATTGGGAAGCGCTCTAATTTTTGCCGCTTCTTTCGCTGACAAACAACCAACACCCATTTGAAATCGCTTTTCATACACCGTACAAAGATTCGTCGTCTTATCCAAAAACTGACATGCTTGGTCCGTAAAAACACGAACGCCGTCAATCACAGTTTTGTAGTAGCAACATTTGCCACACTTTCTACATTGAGATTGTGGCTTCTTTTTTCGCTTTTTCGGCTTGTTGTGTTTCAAGGATATGCTCAAGTTGGAAAGGACAAAGGGATGGAATCGAATGTTTTTTACCTATACATGGTGCCGAACACAATGCCTCCAATCTTTTACACCATAGAGATGTCTCGCTTTTATTCCACAGATGGTTAAAACAACTATTCCAATTATCCGCAGTATACTCAGTCGCGAAACTATCAAAAGCTTGTTTCAAAATCACAGAAGATGAACACTTTTTACAAATTTCACGGCTCAGCATCAGTCCCTCTTATCCCTCCGTTTTTTGCCACCCACGCAAGAATGTCTTGGTCACTCCAAAGATGAGGAAAAGTGGGTTGATAGTAATGCCTCGTAACAGCAAGCAATTCATCTCTGATTGCTCGTTGAAACTGCCAATGCAAAATGTCACACAAGCGGTCACCCTCTTTATCAGCACAAGCGCAACCGATATGCCAACCCAAATTGCCAGCACCTTGGCAGGTAATTTTGAATCCTGCTCCTGTAATTATTTTTTTAACCTGCATTGCCAAAGCACCTTGCTTTGCCATAAAATCAGACGGATTCTCAACAAATTGACCTACCTGCCCAAACAATTGCTGAGCCACCTGGTTGCCAAACTTCTGGATAATAGCTTCCATCTTCTTAGGGTCGTCCAATATGTCAGCATTCAAATCCACTTTGCAACAAGGGCAACCTGTTTCACCTGATCCACCAAACACATCAATTATGCAAGTAACAAGACGATACCGAAACAAAGGATGAGTATGCAATTGCTTGCTAAAATTCTCTAACTCACGCAAAGCTCCCATAACTATCAATTTTCGCTCATTAGAAGGCTCGCCATTTTCCTCAGCTTCTTTCTGCGCTTCCAAATTAGCTTTGCGCACCTTCAAACGCAACTGGACCATTCTTCGCTCAGCCTCTTTTATTGTGTTTGGAAATTTCTGTTTCATGATAAATATTCAGGAGCGGTTGGAGGCATACGCCGGATTGGTAAAGGCGTATCGGCGTACCTCTATGGTCGATCAGGGTCAGAATTAAGATGCGTTAACTATTAAGGCTCGTTTAGGGTACGCAAAATTTGCCCTGAGCTCGACTTGGGAAGTCACCTTAGAAGGTTCGTATCCTTTGTACACCTCCAATACCGCATCCTGAATCCTATTTGATTTCATCTACTTCAACTCGCGCATTTAGCTCATTAATCTTCGCTTCGGTCACAGCAATGATTTCAACAAGCTCATCTACTTTTTTATCAACTTCCTTCATTGGTACACGTGTTTTGTTGTGTTCGTATGAGTTGACATGAGCACTACGCAAACTTTCCCAAAACGAAAGCTCTTCTTTCAGCTCTCCACGTCTAATGACTAAATTCTGGATACAGGTTCCATCAACAGGAACACGGTTAGCAGCTGAAATCATTTTTTTGACTGCAAGCAGCTTTTCACGTTTTTTGCCAAGTCGCTGAATAATGTCCTCAAAATCCGACTGGCTATAATCCTCCTTTTCAACCTCCTTGTCGCCTTCCTTGACAATGCGAATAATAGCAGCTTGTTTCGCACGAGCTTCTAAACGAGAAATCTCACCAACCAACTGTTTACGTTCTCTCAGCAAATTTCCCAGTTTCATAATGCCTCCTCCTTATCACAAAATATCAGCTTTTAATACGGACTTTTGCAAACCTTTTCATACAGCTTTTTTATGATTTCGATTTGCTTTTCAGACAAACTAATTTCTGGTCGTCCTCTAACATTTTCGATGAACCCGATCTCCCATTCTGTCAGCACCTCTTCACGAACCTCATAAATCTCCTCAATCTTTTTAGTAATGGAAACGTCCTCATACATCTACACTCCTCCTCCGGCAGTCCAATCGATAGACGGAATGTCTATCTCCAAATGGGTAGCAAAACATTCACCCGCTTCCACTGTCCAATTCATATAGGCTCTCAATGCTTTCAAGGCTATTTTATGCTGTCTACGCAGTTGTTCCACCTCACGCGTTACTTTTGCATAGAGAAAATTATTGCCTTGAGGTTTCTTCATGGACAAAAATTGACGAATAGTCATTCAAGCTCCTTTTCTTTGCTTGGCTTTCTTCCTCTTTTCTCGACGCTCAACACGCTTTTGAATTTCACTCCTTGCATCTATCCATTCAACATGATCCTGCCAAACCGCAACAGCTCCTCCTCCAAACTCTTCCAATCGAGGCTTTGAACACGTAAACGCCCATGACGCAATAAAAGGCTTCTTTATGTCAAAAGCCTTCATTAGTCGTTGTACAGCATATACTAATGTTTCTGGATCGCCACTCTCTTCTGTGTAAAACCAAACACCAGAACGATCTACTTCCCAATTGATATTAAACCCAAAAGGCAACTCTTCAATGTCTTCTTCATCAGCAAGCTCTTGTAATTCTTCCAAAATGGCTTGCGCTCGTTTTTCAAAGCCTCTTGGAAGCTCTAAAAACTCTGAAAATTGGCAGTAGTTGTTTGCCATTATTTCCCTCGCATAATCAGATACAGGGCTCTTTGAGGCTCCTTGCTGTCTCTGCTAACTACTTTTATCCCCTGACTCCCAAAGAGCCCTGTATCGTCTTCTGATAAATTATACGGCTTTCTTAAACTGATTTTAAGAAAATCAACGTTTATATTCGTGCATGTTCCAAGGCTTACCTCGTAACTTATTGTACCTGATATGCAACTCGGTCAACCTTTTTGCACGAGCACAAACCTCTGACTGCAAAGCACTTGCGATAGACCAACCATGTTTATCCACGCCCAAAGTACGGTGATCCTTACGCAACTCAGCTTTTTGCTTTTTCTGCTGCTCAGCTTTTGACTTGATCTCAGCTTTGATTTCAGCAATTTTCTCCCTAACTTCTTGCCTCTCAGTAGTTTGCGTACCCATTTTGATTCTCCTTATGTCAACATTGCCACAATGTTTTCACAATATTGTCACAACATTGCCATCAAGGAGGTCCACGACAAACACCAGCCTACCAGAAGCTCATTTGTCTCCTCCTTTCTCCCAAAGTTTCCAACGTGAAAAAATCCGTCGCTTATTGCGAGACACAGGTTCAGTACATAGTGCTGTTGCTTCATTGTCCCGATCAGGCTCTCGAAACACAGTGCAAGCAACACCATAGCGTTTCAGCCAATGCTCGGCTTTCCAAATGAAAGCTTCGTCAGGAGCTTCGCACAAAATCAGATAGTTGTGATTTGATAAAGATGGAAATGACTCATAATGAGCGCCTGCTTCGTATGTGGCGTGAGCAGCTTGAACAAGCTGCTGTGCAAGAGGCAGGTCTTTACGCACCAACACGTAATTGTATTTACGCACCTATGTCATTGCAACCTCCTTTCATAGCTCCTATAGATTATAAACCAAAGCAAACCGTTTGTCAAGAGAGAAAAATCAAAAACTTTTCCTGCGGTGCTCATTCATCAGCTTACAGGCAACTGTTTGTCCCCAAAACCGCCCAGGACCAAATTGTTTCCACCGTCTGTTGTCAATCATTCGTTCAAATGCTCCCGTCATCCTTCGCCTACTTTTCATCCAACCTTTGTGCATTCTCTCAAGATTCGGATAGTCTATTCCAAATCCTCTCAAGCGAATGAACGCCCAAAAATCAGCTCTTTCTTCAACGGACATATTTACCGTAAAAGCTTCCCACTCAGTCAACAATCCATCCATCCTCCAACAACGCGTCAACCGTTTCATATTCATATGCATTTGCTTGCCGCAAGCATTTGATCATTTCTTCCTTGGTTTTCGGCAATGAAAAAATGTCCTCCTTAAGCACTCTCGTCAATGCCCCCTCCAAAATAATGCCAGTTTCAGGCCAACTACCAAGCTGCTTTCTGGGACGCTTCACTGGAAGAATGGGACGAAAAGGCCACTTTTCAGCCTCTTGTGTAATGAATTTCCTATCATCAGGCATTGTCCTTCTCCTCTTCTAAAATTGCTTTTCGTGCATCGGCTATACGAACTTCCTTCACGTTCCAACCTTCAAGCGAGCGCCTAATCTTTTCTTCTGACCCCCACCAACATTCACAACCCCAAACAACATCCCCATTGTCCAATTTGATTTTTGGATTTTTGTGGCCCGCCTCGATAACAAGCTCAGCCATAAACCCAACTGCGGTTTCGGGAAATTCTTCACCTTCATAGGTGCCAAATCCCAGAAGTTCAAGAACTCCCTCTTCATCGTTGGTGCAAAGAATCGCACCTACTCGATCACCAATCTTAGGCATCATACACCTCGCACTAATTTCAAATCAATCTTTTTTGTCAACCTTTTTTGCTTCTTCTGAAGACAATTCCTGTTCAGCTACTTTGTCCTCCTCCAATTCGTTAGCTCGACCCATTTCGTCAACATACTTCTGAAAATCGTCAGTTGTTTCCAAATCCCACTTTTCACTTTTAATTGGGTTGGCTAACTCCGGCTTTTCTTCCTTTTCGCGAGCCCAGTGTTTGAGCAAAGGCTCTTCATCTTCATACGTTCTGCCTTCAAAATTGGCTCGAAATCCACTCGTATGGCAGAAAACGTACTTGTCCAGCAAATGAACTTGAACCCCGGTATCCAATAGATACCTGTACAAGAAACAGTACGCTGCTACTGCCTCTTCAAAAGGGCAAGCAACAATTTCTTGGTACAACGCTTTCAGCTTGTGGAAATCATGTGACAGCACGACTTCGCGCACTGTATCTCTCCACTTTGTCCTGTACCCTACCCACGTTTCAAAATCGATACTCATTTGCTTCCTCCTTAGTCGAATTCCTTTATCCTTTCCTGTAAGCGTCGCATTAACGCCTCCAGGTAACGCTTTGCCGTCTGTTTTTGATAGAACAAATGGACATCGTTTATGATAGAATTGGCTCTGTCATAACCAGCTTTGCCTGATTTTGTTGTCGGTTCTTTCATACTTCCCACGCATCATCAAAGATAGCGACTGGAGTCTTTGTTTTGCACAGCTCCCTGATTTGTTCGAGAAGCTGCCACGTAACACGATCAGGGCAAGAATCCATCATCCGAGCCGCTTCTTCACCTGTGTCTGGTTGGTGACTATTATCCCAAGTTTTCAGATGTGGTACTTCGTCCATCAACAGCTTGAATTCTCCATGCCTAATAGTGTGGACTTCACACCCTATATGGTACATCGCAATGTTTAGCTTTTTACGTTTGCCAGTATACAATTCATGGTATTCATTTCCGTGTAACATTAGTCTTCCGCCTATTGTTCTTTCCATTTCGTATAATCTTCCTTGTTCACAAATACTGCGCCCTCTTTGATTGAACCATAAGGATAACCAACAACGCAACGAGGACAAAGCGCATCTGAAAATTCTTTGTCTCCTCCGAAATTACTATATGCCTCTACTTTGACCCACATACAAACTGGTTTACCGCAGTCTGAACAATGCAAAAGGTCACCACAATCCTCAACATTCCCATATTCATCTGCAAAGCACTTGTGACTTTCAAGTCCATCACACTCTTCACACAAAATTCCATCGGTTTTGCGGTCATGAATAAACAGCTGACCTCCAAACTCAACCTGTTTGAATCTTTTTTTACGTCCCATTAGCTCTTCTTCTTCACTTCATCAAGAACCTCTTTCGGGAATCGCTTGCAATCTTCCGACTTCACCATCCTGCCATCGATAATAGCGACCCCTGTGGGAAGCTCTTAAACTTCTCGTAAATTTCTTTAGCCGTCATGGGTCTTATGACAGCTGGCAAATCCTCTGCTGTGCAGTAAATTGCCAAGTACGTCTTTATCTCGACTTCGACCTTGCCAGTCCCATCACAACGTTTACATCGACGTTGGACATACCATCGGTCTATTCCTCCTTCCCCACACTGATCCATCCAAACACCAGTCCCGCCACAATCCTCGCATTTTTCAAGCCTTGTTTTTATCTTCTTTGTCATGAGCTATACCTTTCAAAATGGCGCTCCGTGTGGGAATCGAACCCACCTAAGCTGTTTTAGAGACAGCCACCTGAGCCACTCGGTCAACGGAGCTTTATCCATTTTTATAACAGCTTGCATCCATGAACTCCTGCCACTCATAATTTAGCAGGTTCTAAGCAAACAACAACCTCGCTTATTGTTTTTTCTGCTTCAATGCGATATTGTACATCCGTAACTGCATATCTTTTTTGATTGGCAGCATCACGATTATCAATAATCAATTCTCCCCGACGTGGAATCGAACATACATTCATCACAAGCAAAGGCTCATCTTGACCCATAACCCAAAACTTCACTTGATTCATGGCAAATCATCCTCCAATAAATTGTCAAGCATTGGCAAAAACGCATCCTTTTCAGACAACTTGATCTCCATCTTCTCTATTGGTTTTGGTTTTTTCCACCGAAAAGGAAACTTCCACGGAATACTCGTATAATGGATTCCGTAATCATCAGTCCGATCATAGTAATCAGAACACTTGTAAAAAAATATTGCAACACTGCTCAAGGTCAAAAAACCATGAGCAAAACCTGCTGGAATAAAAAGCTGGTGTGGATGACGATCAGATAGAAAAATTCCCACCCAATTGCGAAAAGTAGGAGAATCTTTTCGAAGGTCTACCACGACATCATAGACATCCCCTGAAATTACAGACACGAGCTTTGCTTGTGGGTGCTTCTTTTGATAATGCAAACCTCTCAAAACACCCCTATACGATATTGAAACGTTATCCTGTACAAAATCACATTCGATGCCAGCCTTCTTGAACACCTTGCTATGATAAAATTCCCTGAACCAGCCACGTGAATCATAATACATAGTTGGCGTAATTTCGATCACGTCTGGTATCTGCAATCTTCTAAAAATGAATTCAGACACTTTGCTTCTCTTTCATTTCAAATGCTTCTCTCAGCTCAGGGTAACTTTCCATTTGTCCAACGTGAACATTCCACCGACATTTACATCCTTCTTCTGAAAGACCTACCCCACAAATCCAATCATTCACTGTTGGATACTTATCGAGAACTGGTTCCATTATCTCGCACACACCATCATCAATTATTTGACCTTCCAGCTTATGAGCAATGAAATTTTCAAGGGAGATATCAACCCACCACATAAAATCAGTACCATGACCATGACGGAATGAAACACATTTTTGTTTTGAAGATTCAATTCGTTCTTCCGTCTCTTCATCCCAATCATAATGATCCTCAATCCAAAAACACACGCCCATGTATTTGTCATCCTTGTAGGCAAGGACATTCCAGCCATCGTCACCTTCAGCAAGCTCGATGTGAAACATCCCTTTCAGGCGTGTGTCAATGAATTCCTGAACCAGTTCCACAATCAGCTTTTTGTCAAACGGTTTTTTGCAATTGATTACGTGTGCATGGTTGGCCATTGTCCCCCAATCCTGTGTCACTAACAAATGCTCCAAGTAAAAAGGGCACCGCAAGTCAGGATGCACTGGACTATCCCACCCGTACCGCTCACAATAACAATGGTCCTTCATTCGCTCACCACACTGCCGTCATTTCTTTTTTTACTTTGAATGTGTTCCTTTACCTCGCAGCAAGTGTTCCAAAAACCTTGGACAATTCTCATCAATCCGGCTCCAACAACCTGCTCGTCTTCTATCGCCATGCGTAGGACCTAAACTACGAGGGTCAACATATAGGCAATGAAATCCGTCAAAATATCGTTGTTCCGGACACTTTCTGCAAACCTGTAAGAAAAGTCCATCTCGCTGAAAATACAAAGGCATCTCGTTTAATTATATGACAAGCCTTTCAATATCTTTCTACTTTTTCACACTAACAACATGCTCAAGAAAATATGGGCAACCATCCGGCGGATTTGCATCACAACTAACAATCTTTTTCAACTCAGGACAATACCAAGCAAAGCCACTACTCAAATGCCGAAATAGCATTTGGTTCTTTTGACCAATCACTTTCCTTTTGCAATGGATACAGACTTTTTCACTTAGCATTCAACACCTGCCAAGCCTTTCTCTCTCCCTTGTCTATACCCTGTTGTTCAAGTATATGTTCCAATTTCCAAGGACACCAAGGAGGGGGTAAATGGTTATGAAATTCAACTACGTAGCTCGCTCCCCTTTTAGCAAGAACTTCAATATATTCAAGAGATGTATTCCTACACAACATTCGGTGACCAGGTCCAATAAAATATCCCTCCACATGACACTGCTCACATATGCTGTCGATCATTTCAAAAATCCTGCTATCTTTGCCTTGTTATGAATCGCACATTATCATGTCGCAGTGCCTATATGCTTCAGCCATAAATGAGTCGGGTCCAGCACACCGAGCAACAAACATCTCATTGCGTGCTTCTCGCATTTTTCGCACATTGTCACGACACACAAGAATGTGCAAACCTACCACAAGCTGGGTAAAAAACATCGTAAACCAATGCTCTCCATGAAAAATATAAACTATAGTATTCATAATCGCTACCCCACCAAGAGCTGATGCAGCAAGTGCACTCATCCACAAAGAGAAGCGTGCTGAACAATAGCCTAACCATGCCTGCACCAAATTCTTTGTCGCTTGGCAGTCAATACAAAAAGTATACCTGCTGATTACCAACACAAGCTCTTTTTCACCCCCACATATTTGACATTTATCCTTTGTCTTTTTTGCCATTCTGTTCCTCCGCAAGTCTCTCATTCACTTTCTCAATCAATCGCTTACACTGTTCGATATCAAAATTACCAATATGTGCCTCGTCTTTCGTCATCTCCATTGCTTCCTGCATCCACCGATATGCCTTTTGACGATGCATAATGCTTTTCTTCGTCATCAAGTCTTTTTTCCACAGCAAATCAAATGCATCGTGTGCTTTAATTCGCCAATTTTTTGTCTCTTGGTTAGCAGGAATGCCAAGTGGCTCACCAGTCTCATAATGAGCTCCATGAGCTGCCAAGCACTTTGGGAAAGCTTTACAACCGTAAAAATAACTGTTGTATCGAGATGAGTAACGCAATACCAAGTCAGCGCCACAATCAGGACATGAATATTCGCATTTCGTCCCAAGCGGTAAACGTTTTTTCATTTCCACATCCAAACCATTCCAGCTTTTTCAACAATTTCTCTACCACCACTTTTTAACAAAAACTCAAGGTAGAACGGACAATGTTCAAAAATAACTTTGCAATCACTGGATGACTCATGACCCACATGCTTGCAATTGAATACACCTATAGAATAGTAATCTCGCACAGAAACATAAGTACGAATATTTTGTAGACCACACTGCTTGCAAATTTCATTCTTTCCATGTTCAGTAAACCACCCAGTTGATACTTTAAGCGGCATATTCCTATCCAATTAGATAACAGGTCTCAATCACATTTGTAGACAACAGCTTGTCCAGTGGGCAAACAAACTGGGAAACCTTTCTTATCCGCAAAGTATACATCAACAGCTTCTCTTGCTCCTCTTGTCATTGGAAAACCGTAATCATCAAAGACGATTACTCCTCCTGATATCAACGCAGGCCAAATATGCTTGCAACAATCCAAAACAGATTGGTAAATATCGACATCAACGTGAGCAAAAACGATTCCATCTTTTGGCACACTCACAAACGTATCTGGAATCCATCCTTTATGATATTCAACAAAACCATAATCCTCCAACGCTTTTTTTACTACTGCAAGCGAAGTATCAGAAAAATCTCCTTCACGATGGTTATCGTGATTTGGGTCACACTTCGGCATACCTACAAATGTATCAAACAGACGTATCGGCACAACACGTGTTCTTTTTACAGTTTCTGCAATGACTTTTGCTGTACCACCTTGATACACTCCACACTCCCAAACTTCACAAGACTGCGAACAAGCCTGCAAAGCATGCTTCAAAAAAGCATAGATAATCCAAATTCGATCCGGGCTAACGCCAGTTCTGGCCTTTACACCATCAGAATAAATTTCACCAAATTCTCCATACCCATTCCAGGGTGCCCAAACATTTTGATTGTATGTTCCTTCCTCTTTGTAGAATTGTTCGTCACTCATCAGTTTGCTCGACATCGTCTACCAAAAGCAACTCTAAAACATAAGGACACTGTTCTATACGATTACGGGCTGAACAAAAAAAGGAAGACGCTTGAGCAAGTTTGAATACGTTGAGATGTTCGCAATCATGTTTTTTGCAAATTTCGTATCGTGGCTTAATCTTCATCTTCCTTGATAATCTTCATTGGAAGTTCGTCTGGTTGGTACAACTGTTCTAAAGCAAATCGACAATCAGGCGGAGCTGGTCCATTCCAATCTGGTTTTGGCCAACATGGACACGTTGTAATTACTCGACCACCTTCAAAAAATGACCACCGAATATAAGCTTCTCTTGCTTTATGACACTTCTTGCAAATGTCAATGTTCGGCATCAACCTATCCTTTTTCACCCGCCTTGTGTTCCAATTCAACAAATGGCTCATTGCGAGACACAACATGCTCAGCCATGTATGGACATTCTCCTCTCATAATCCAACTACTATTCCGCAATACATGAACATCGCCTTTCTTCCAACCGCAAGGCAAATGTTCATGACTTTTCACACACGATTCACAAACTATTTGAGAAAACCCTTTCGAAGCAAGCGCTTCCTCATTTGGTATTTTGCTTTCTGTTTTGCGAACTTCATACCGCAACTTACCAGCACCAATAAAAAGTGGCAATGACGCTTGTGAAGCAACAGGTTGATTATCTACCCAAAACGAAATTTTCTTACCATCTTTTACGTCAATTACATAATGTTTCCAATCATTCTCTGGAGACACCTTTTGTAGCCTCCATGTAATGTTCCAAGTAGTAAAGGCAATCGACTGGAATTCCTTTATCGGTAGGAATTGCTTGCCACGTCTTTTTCCACGGATGAATTGCTTTTGGACAGGTAACCAACGACTGCCCCAGTTTCTTTTTGTTTATCCCCGACCAATATAGGTCATCATACAAAATCCACTCTTTCCCAAACCTTTCATGACACTTTTTACAAACCGTTTTGCTCAAACAACAACTACCAGTTTTTTGTTCGTCACTCATTTGGAATACTGCTCAATCAAACGCTTAGCTTCCTGCGGAAATGGTTTCCACAAATCTTTCTCATCATACGTTTCCAACAGCTTCTTACACCAAAAAATAACTTCTTCACGTTTTCCAAAGCTATCGGCATTACAAATGAGACCAATGTAAGCCTCTTGCCTATCTACTATGGTTTTCGCATTCTCTAAATCAGTAATGAGTTTTACCTTTCGTTCGGTATAAGTAGTGCGCATTTTTACTTGGTATTCGGGAGAAGCCTCCAATATTTCTTCCCACGTTTCTTTTTCCGGAGTTTGTAAACATCCGACTAACACCAAACAAAGCACAAAACTATACTTTCTCATCGTTAGAAGCCTCCGACATTTCTTCAAGCAACTGCTTAAGTTGCTGTTGAAGAGTGGGTTCTTTCTCAGGAATTTTCGGCAACCGTTTGGCAAGCTCAGGATCAATTTCATCCCTTCGTGCGTCAGCAATCAAAGAAAATCCAGCGTTGATTCTATTTTCTCCTGCTAACAATTGAAGAAGCATTGCTCCCTCAATCTCTTTCAAATTCTTTTCATCCTCCAAATTGACAACGCAAAAACGAGCAGCATCTTTCACCAAACTATCAAACCGCAGCAATCTGTTCTTCCAATGCAATATGTGGTCCCTATGACGCACAATCATATGAGAAGCAACCAACCACTGGGTCCCATCAGCACGCTGAAAAACAGACTCTATTTTAGCCCAACACGCCCCATGATCGTTGTCATAAGCAACGAACTTTCCAACGAGACTTTCAGGCTTTATTTCTTCGCTTAAAGATGACACGAATCTCTTTTTTCCCCACTTGAAATTTGGGAGGCTCTACTTGTTCGCCAACCAAATCGCCTGTTCGGTCTTTGACAACCTCACCTCCAATAACAGCAAACTCAGCTTCTTTCAACTCACCATAACCCAAAGAGGTATCGCTATAAATGAAAATTCGCTTCATCGATTATCTCCATCGCCTTTCAGTTTCCCACGTTCCAATCTGGAATGCAACTTAAGCAAATTCTTCCCAGCAACAGTGCTGAACTCTGATCCCAATTCCATACAACATTGAGAGAGATACCAAGCAACATCACCCAACTCATCCAACATCTGAGCACGTCTTTCTTCAGTCAACTCACCATGATCATCCCTTATCAGCTTCTTGAGTTTCCCTGAAACTTCTCCTGCCTCGTTTACCAGACCTGTTATCGCATAATTCAGACAAAGCAATTTCCCTAAAGTAGAATCAAGTGGAGCAAGTTTTTTTATTCCCTCACGATAAATAGCAAGCTTGTCGGTTTCACTCTGAAATTCATCAAATGTCAATGCCTGCCAAGCCGTTCTCTCGAATGCCAGCTTGCATACTTCACGAAACACATAATCGAAATGTCTTCGTGAATTGAAAGCATCTTGAGGCCGACAAGACACTGCCCGATCATCAATTAAGGCTGCTACAATTGGTTTCCCTTGACCAATATAAACCTCATCGTAATGAAAACCATGCCTATTCAACCATGCTACTACACGGTTTCGCAATAAGTTTGCCTTTTCCGGTTTGTTCATCTCCTCATTACAGCGTGTTGTGAATATCACAACATCAAAATACTCACCCAGTCTTTTAGTGAATTCCACAGCTCCATCAATCGGATCACCAAAATGATCTACCCCTTTCCAGCCATCATATTTTGCTAACACTCCATCAACATCCACTCCTACTGATTTCTTCATGCTCTCCTCACATTTTCAAAGCCATAAGCAAAATCTTCATTGCTGCGGCTCTCAAAAACTTGTCCGCAACATGCAGTCGATCCACAGTCTTTTGCGCATCTTCCAATGCCTGAGTTGATGCGGCGTCACGCTCATCCTCAGTCATCTTAGGCCAACACATATCATGAATGGCAGTCCAATCCTTCTCCACAAGCAAATCAATGAATTTGTTAGTAACTTCGTCCTTTCCGAAGCGAGCAAGGACAGGAATAAAAGGCTGGATCACTGGCAAAAGTGCTACCGCCGTTTCGTTATTTTCCAGTTTTGCAAGAATGTCGCCTACGTCCATTAGACTTTCTCCTCTTTTTTGAAGGAAGTTGGACTATGTGCTCAAGAATGTATGGACAATGTTCGGGAGCCCTTTTCGCGATTTCATGCTTTTTTGTGTTTTTGATAGTTCCAACAACACAAATTATTTCACCACTTTTCCACCGCGTTTCGTCAAACTTATTCCACCAAGAACTTTCTCTTCTACATCTCTTGCAAATTCGTTTATCGAGCATCTTTTCCCTCCACGATATTTGGAAAACGAGTTCCCAGAAAAGCATTCATTGCGTCATTAAAATACGTCTGAAGACGCGAATATTCTTGCTGAGCCACCATTTCCATAATCACTTCAATCTTAATAGTGATACGTGTTATGGACAACTCCTTGTCATGCCTTACCTCGTGTTGAATGCTTTTCACAACTGGATTAAGCAAACCAAATGTTCCTACACGTGCAAGACCTAAAAAGAAACCATCCAAAAAAGGGTCCAATTCTGCAAATCTTGTTGTAACCTCATTTGCATCAATGAGTTCGGTTGTCGCAAAATTCTCTTTGTAGCGAAGAAAAAGCTGCTTACCCATATCGCTCTTCTTTCCGGCGACGAATTTCGTCTATAACTTCATTCCTTAGTTTTGTAATTTCTGGATGAGTGATTGTTTTTAGTCGAAATCCAGTACCTGTTAGATAGTTTTGCACAATCCGAAGTCGCCGATCATCAGCAGTTTTTACCCCGCCAAGAAATTTCCTTAGCTTTTTGACATTTTCAACCGGCGACTCTTTCCAAGTGCCAAGAAACGATTTCCTCAGCTTTTGCCACTCATCCAAAGCTACAACATTTTGAATAGCTTCTTCAAACCAGTTCGTCATTTGACTACCTCTATTAGTTATATCGTCTACCAACTGTCATTTTTCAAATTTTCTATCTGTCCGCATCACCACTACAAAGTGCAATAATAGGTGAATGCCATCTTTCGGGGTCAAATTCCACAACACACTTTACACACCAAATCGTTTCAACAACTCTACTTCGGCCTTCTTCCATTTCCTTAACCCACAAACGTAAGCCAGGCGCTACTTCTATTTTTCCACCTAATACTAAGCAGCTTGGTACATACACCTCAAACACGATTAGCTCAGCAGCAGCAACTTGGATGGAGACAATTCCTCCATGCAAAGGTTTATGAAAGAATCTCACAACCTGCTTAAAAGCATCATGCAATTCTCCGCTTCGCAAATCTATCCAATTATCACCAGAAAGAAAATGACTACCAAAGCATCTTTTTGGCATGAGCTACCCTTTATTGGAAACTACTTGTTCAGTAGCGTATTTGCATTCACAAATTTGTTCAACCTTATCAGTCGGAATGAGTTTTTGTTTCACCACACAAAAAACTACATTGCGTTTCCAACGTTCTTCATCCCATTCATTCCAAGACGATTTTACAAGCGACTTTTGTATACAGCGCTTGCAAATACTCCTAATCAGTCTCATTTGGTATCACCTTTTGCGAATGCACAATATACTCCAAATAATAAAAGCACGTAATTGGGACGTCTGCATTCACAGAATGTCCAAACTTCAATGCACAACAATAGTGCAAATCAGCTTCCTCCCATGCAGTTTCGTCCAATTCTGTCCATCCGTTAGACATCCTTTTCTCAACGCATTTCTTACAAATGGTTTTATCCGGTTTCGCCATTTTCTATTTTCTCACGCAAACACCAAGGACAACACAGCTTCCCTTTGTGTGGGCCTTCTTTGATACGTTTTTCAAACATGAAGTGTTTTTTGCAAAGCTGCTCACTAAAGTGAACACCTTCTTCTTCCTCTTCATGACAAACCAAATCAATTTCAGGCCACCAAAAAGAACACACCTTGGACAATCCATTTTCCACTTCTTCATGTATATCAAAAGACCTGCTGCATATGTCCTCCTGATCAAGCCCAAGAATCCGGTACAGCTCAGGCCACACACCATCGTGCAATCCCCCTTTTAGTTTGGCAAAAAATGGATGGTTGTTGCACGTTTCCACAGCAAGAATCTGTCCAGCCCTCAAGATATACGTATCGAAATTGCATGTCTTAAAAGCCACCGGAGTATTTCTGTCCCGTTTGGTAATTGCAAGCCTTTCAAGTTCTGGTTTGTTGGCAAGCTGTGGATAGCCCTCTTCAAGCCAATCCTCATTGCGAATTTCAAGCATATGCTTAGCAAGTCCAAATACATCACCATAATACCTCATGTCAATAATGAAGCTTTGAGAAGAGCTGTTGCTAACAAACCCGCTTCGCGTTTTCATTATTACCTCTTAACCGTCATACCATGCTTCTTCAATTGTTCCGCACTCTTGATCGCCGAACATTTCAGTAATTACTTTTCTGACGCTTTCTTTGAATTGAGCACCTGTTTCATCATCGCAAATAGTTTTCCATTCACGACCCACATAAACCGTATCAAAGTTGGACGGTTCGCGTATAGTAAAACCTTCTGGCATCTTGAAACAATCCAAAACTTCGTAAACGCCATAATCCTCTTCATAATCTTCCGGCTTCACTCCTTCTTTTTCTGCTAATTCTTTCAATTTGTCTTGATACATTTTGAGCTTTTTGAACCTATCTGTATCAAAAGCTACTCCAAAAATGCAAAAACTGCTGCTTGAACTGTTACTAACAAAACCTGTCCTAATCTTCATT
>Ga0180431_10003737_pt1 | contig 19374 bp, 15 predicted proteins | sample SS_ome_11_FD_132459 | JGI IMG/M metagenome (GOLD analysis project Ga0180431, IMG submission 132459) | Hypersaline lake sediment archaeal communities from the Salton Sea, California, USA - SS_1_MS_1 metaG | ecosystem: Environmental > Aquatic > Non-marine Saline and Alkaline > Hypersaline >... | reverse complement strand
GTCACATGCCCCACTTCAACGCCTTTGACATCCGTGATGGCATTGTATGGGCCTGTTTTTCCATCGAAGGGAATCCCCAAATTGCGTGCTCTTGGTTTCTCCTTCGCCACAGCAAAGTGCGCCAGCAGTAGGCTGCAGACGATAACACCTGTAAAGGCTGGATATTTATTTTGAGCTTGAGTTGAAAAGGGAAAACGTCTCATGATATTCCTCCTTTTAGCGTACTGCTACACATAATTTTTATAGAGACTCTTCATGGCCATGAGTCACTTTATGTGAGAACAATAGGCTTTGGTATCTCGGTTCTCACATTTTATATTCTCTGACTGTTCGGACGACTGATTCAAATTCTTGATCTGACTCGGGGGGCGGCTGAGTGAAAAGGCTCACCATGACGCTGATGATGATGGCCCCAAAAAATCCCGGTACCATCTCGTACAGGTTTATCGAAGACTTGAAGACAATGAACCAGACCATGGTGATGAGGAATCCACTGCACATCCCGGCTATGGCTCCGGCTCTGGTCATCCTTTTCCAGAGCAAAGAAAGGACCATGACCGGACAGAAAGCGGCCCCGATGCCTGACCAGGCAAAAAGAACAAACCAGAAAATCAACCTATTCTCTGACAGGGAAAACCAGAAGGCAGCCACGCCAACGATAACGGTTATGATCTTCCCCATCAGCACGAGCCTTTTCTGGGGGGCATCCGGACGAAAGACTTTCTGATAGACGTCTCGGATGACCGAGGAGGAAAGCAGGATCAGCAGAGAATCGACAGTCGAAATGATGGCGGCCAGGATGATAGCGATAAAAAGACCGGTGAGAAGAGCCGGAAAAAGCTCGGAGGCGACAGTAGGCAATATGTATTCCTGATCTTCCAGAGAAGAAAAGAGAGCGCGGCCGGCCATTCCTGTCAGGACCGCGCCCGTATCCACGATAAGGATGAAGAGGATGGCCACGTATTTTCCCAGGATGAGCTCTTTCTGATCTCTGGCCGCCAGGTAGCGCACAAAAAGCTGGGGTGAACCCATAAACGGCAGTCCCACACCCAAAAACCCGATAAGGCTCAAAACGCCGGCTACGTCGTAGCCCGTGGGTCCGGAGAGTTTCAGCAGATTCGGGTCGATGTTGTGCAGCATCTCGATCATGGGGGTGAATCCCCCGCAGTGGATAATGGCCACAACCGGGAGCGTCACAAGACCGGCCAACATCAAAAGCCCGTGGAAGAAATCGGCTCTGGCTACCGCAGTGATTCCCCCGATTACGGTGTAAAACAGGATGATGACCATTCCGATGATGATCCCGGTGACGTAGTCGATGCCGAGAAAGGACTTGAAGGCCTTGCCTGAGGCAGTGAGCTGAGCCGCCACATAACTCACGACCATGGGGATGAGGATAATAGCCGAAACGATCCGCATGACATGCCGGGTGTCACGGAATCTGTCTTCGAGATAATCAGGGATTGTGATGGATCCGTATTTATCCGTATAGACTTTGAACCGGCGGGCCATGAAAATCCAGGCAAAGGCCACGCCTAAAACTTCCCCCATCATAACCCACAGGGCATGGACGCCAAAGGCATAGCCCATACCCGAGAGTCCCAGGAGCAGCCAACTGCTCTCGCCGGTGGCATTGGTGCTGAAGCTCACGATCCAGTAGCGGAGCTTCTTTCCGGCCGCGTAATAACCTCCGACAGATTCACTTTCCTTCCGGCTGAAGATACCAATGAGAACTAGGATGAGAAAATAGAGGCCAATGGCAAGAATCAGTATCACTTGTGACATTTGCTGTCCTTTCCACAAAAACGGCTATTACTCATCTCCGCTCTATTTTGACCGGTCTGCTGGAAGCGATACACCCCACCGTCCAGCCAGCAAAGCTCAAAGACCAGACAAATCTTCAAAATTGCTTGTGATGGCGCCATCATGAGGCGAGTGCATTCAGTCGTTCCTCTCTTTTATCGGCGATTTTCTTGAACAGCCTCGGAAGATCCGCCATGAGACCTTCGGATTGCCTGGCAGCTTCAGAATAAAAATTGCTCAACATGGTTTCAATATTACGGACCCTTTCCAACACATCCGGCAAACTTGCGCCTTCGGGCAAGGTCGTGTCGCACGCGTAGCCGGATGTATCGAGTTTAGCGAAAGAAAAGGTCGATTCGATGGCATCTGTGATAACTCCGAAATAGGTCTGTTTCACTTTCTTTACAAAATTTCTGTTTTCTTTCGCCCAGGCGGATAAGAAATCCTCTAACTCCGCAAATTTATCAGCACACTCCTCGTAGAATGATGCGGAATCGTTCTCCAAGGTGGAGACAAAGCTCATCACAGCGGCCATGGTGTTCAGTTTCATCAGAACCACCTGGTGATGACTATTTTGGGCTCGGTGAAAAATCGAATGACATCCCGGCCCTGCCCATGCAGCACACCGAAAAAGGAATCCTTTCGTCCGCCGAAAGGAAAGAAGGCCATGGGGGCCACGATTCCGACGTTGATTCCCACATTCCCGGTCACGACTTCGTGCTGGAATCGGCGCGCCAATTTGCCGTTTGACGTGAAAATCGAGGCTGCGTTTCCGAAGGGACAATCGTTGATCATACTGATGCACTCGTCCAGATCTTCTGCTCTAAGGATGCTTGCCACGGGTCCGAAGATTTCCTCTTTGGCCAAGGTCATATCCGGCGTGACATTCTCGAACACACTCGGATTGAGAAAGCAGGTTTCAGGAACATCACCCACCAGGTTGAGGATCCGGCCATCTAAAATCAGCTTAGCCCCTTCGTTTATGCCCTTCTCGATGAAACCCACAACTCTTTTTTTGGAGTTCGCATTCTGCAATGGCCCCATCTGAACCGTCTCTTCCAGCCCGTCGCCAACTCTGATGCTGGCAGCCATATCCACAAAGCTACTAACGAATTTCCTGTAGAAATGATCATCGCCGACAACCAGAAGGTTGGCACCGGACAGGCATCTCTGACCCGCATTGCCAAAAAAAGATGTAATCAGACTGACCAGAGTTGGCTCGACTTCGGCATCCGGCATCACGACCATGAAATTCTTCGCTCCGGCCTGGGCGATAACCCTTTTTCCTTCTTCTCCGCATTTTCTGTAGATCTGTTTGGCTACAGGAGTCGAGCCCACAAAAGTGACGCCTTGAATCAAAGGATGTTCCATGAGATTTTTGGCCACTTCCGCCCCTCCATGGACCAGGTTGACAACGCCGGGAGGAAAGCCTGCCTCATCCATCAATTTGAACAGTTCAACCTGACTCATCGGCGTTCGCGGGGATGGTTTCAGGACAAAGGTGTTACCGCAGGCCACGGCAAAGGGGATAAACCATAGTGGAACCATGAAGGGAAAGTTGAACGGGGCAATACAGCTGAACACTCCCATAGGTTGATTGATAAGGTACTCATCCATTCCTAGAGATACATCCTCAAGGTTAGTTCCCTGCATCAAGGAAGGAATTCCCGTGGCCACCTCCACCATCTCGATCCCCCGGCGGGTTTCCCCGCGGGATTCGTCAATGGTTTTGCCATGCTCTCTTGTCTGGACAATACTGAGCTCATCAAAATTATCCTCCAAGAGCGCGACCAACCGGTGTAAATAGCGGGATCTGGCTACGGGCGGTGTGTTCCTCCAGTTGAGATAGGCATCTTGAGCGGCCTTGACAGCCTCATTGACCTCTTTGGCCGTGGACATGGGAGCAATGGCAAGGAGTTCATCCCAAGCAGGATTTCTAATCTCCACATATTCTTGACTGTGGGAGTCCACCCAATCGCCACCGATAAAATTTTGCAGTTTCTTTGTGCTCATCGCAAATTCTCCTCGTCTCTCTTCAGTTTTTATCTGTCTTTTTTTATCTGACTTTCATCTATCTATCGTTCATACGTTGACACTATCTCCCCTGCTTATGATCAACTCGACAGGGATTTCAATGATTGATTCCCTTTTGATCTGCTATTCCGTAAGGGTATCGGCATAGTCCAGGACTTCATCGATAATATGGAGACCCTCTCTGAGTTGATCCTCGTTTATAGATAGAGGCGGAACCAAGAATAAAAACATCCAGCGGACAAAAGTGAAAAGTCCTTTGGCCATCAGGCGGCTGTAGATTTCCTTGCTGTTTTCGGCCGCTTTCCCCATGGCGTTGTAGGGGCTGAGAGGCTCCTTGGTTTTCTTGTTCTTGACGAGCTCAAGGCAGGAAAAAAGCCCGATGGCGCGTGCATCTCCTACGCAGGCATGCTTCTCTTTCAATCGTTCCAATTCAATTTTCAGGATATCTCCCATGGCTCGAGCATTTTCGATTAAATTATCTTCCTTATAGACATCGATAGCCGCTACGGCGGCTGCGCAAGATAAGGGGTGGGCGGCATAGGTCAATCCGCAGTAGAGGATATCCTGGTCGATGATATTGCTCACACCGGTTGACACGGCCACAGCACCCAGAGGAATGTAAGCGGAGGTGAGGCCTTTGGCCATGGTCATGATGTCCGGGACGATGTCCCAATGTTCGATGGCAAACCACTTCCCGGTGCGGCCGAAGCCGGACATGACCTCATCGGCGATAAAAAGAACTTGATTGTCCTCACAAATCTGTTTGACTCTCTGCATATAGCCGTCGGGAGGGATGATGATGCCGTTGCTGCCCACAACCGATTCCATGAACACGGCGGCTACGGCTTCAGGTGTTTCGTACTGGATGATCTCTGCCACATGCTCAGCGCACTGAAGCCCGCAGCCTGGATATTCCAGCCCGAAGGGACAGCGGTAGCAGTAGGGATCCAGGATATGGATCACGCCTGGTATGGCGGGCTCAACCGGAGGTCTTCTGGGATCGCCCGTTAAAGTGATTGCTCCAAAGGTGGCACCGTGGTAGGACCTGTAACGGGCAAGGATCTTGTGCTTTTTCGTGGCCGTGCGGGCAATTTTTATGGCGTTATCGTTGGCCTCTGCACCACCCAAGGTGAAGAAGAATTTGCTCATGTTCCCTGGAGTTGCCTCAGCCAGGGCTTTCGCAATTTTGGATCGTGACTCATAGGCAAAACCGGGATAGAGGTAGCAGACCTTGGCCACTTGATCCTGAATGGCTTTGATGATTTTGGGATTTTTGTGTCCGGCGTTGACACACATCAACTGCGAGGAAAAATCCAATATTTTTCGGCCATCGGGATCGATGATATGGACACCGTCCACATCGGCAATGACCGTGGGATCCACATCCGCATTCACCGACCAGGAATGGATGATATGGTTTTTTGCCAGTTCTTTGACTTCCGAAGCATCCATGACAGAACTCCTAATGTGTGATTTTCTTGAATTCCACTTCTTTATATTTGCTGGGGATCTGATCCAACAGAGGGCTGTCTTTTCCTTTCAAGTATCGATCAAAAAAGGCAAGAGTATACGCATTGATGATTTCGTGGGCCAGGTGTTTGTCGATTTGACCGGGGACCTGAGGGAAAAAGAGCATGAGGTCCGAGAAACTCCCATGCTGGGAATTTTTAATTTTCATTACATAGCGATCACTTTTCGTGTTGGCCAGGAAAGTCGTATCGAGGGCTCGGACCTCTTTGAGAAGTTTTTCAAAATCCTCAGGACTCATCTTATCCGGGGAGGGTTTTTCGACTTCTCCGTGCATCATTAAAATTGGTTCCTCGATGCCGGTTTCGACCACATCGCCAAAGAGCTGGCCATCACAATCCACAACAGCTTTCACCCGGTTGTCATCTTTGGCTATTTGAACAGAGGCAGCTCCTCCGAAAGACCAGCCGAAAGAGCCGATTTTGTCCAAATCCAATCGCTTGTGAAATATACATCCGGGGTTGTTATTGAGCTTTTCAATCTGGTCGATGACAAAGGAGATGTCGCCCACCCAAGCCTCAAAAGGCAACCCACCCAGATACTCAAATGAGGCCATGGCATCTTCGTCGCTTTTTCCTGTGGGTTCGGGGAATGTGTGGGCATCGTGCACAAATCTGTAGCCATCTGGAAACACGACCGTTTTATTGAACCCCGTATGATCGATGCTGAAAACAACATAGCCGTTATTGGCCAGCATCTCTGTCTGGAACGTGGCCACATTCCGCATCCAACCGCCGCCGTGGTTGTAGATCAAAACAGGGTATGTGGGCTGTGACTTAGAGATTGGGGCATCCAGCACGGCATTCGTCTTGACATGCATCGCGGGTTTGTAATCTTTCCAATCGCCGTACTGTTCGGGATTGTTGATGTAGGGATAAGGCGAGGCCCCTTTCACCTTTTCGGCTGGGTACCAGACCTGGACCATGAGGTGCCTTTTGTCATCGGGGTCCGAAGTAAACAATTCATCGCGGTTTGCATCGATCCAGAAGTAATCATGTGTTCCGATGGGATAGGGTCCGGTCAGTTTGGGAAATGGATTCTCAGGTATTTTGGGTTCAGCCTTTTCTTGACCACCTCCCTCGCTCCAAAGAGAAAAGGCCAACACCACAATCCCTATGACCACAATGGATATGATCAAACTGGATTTCAGATTATCCATTTTTGCCCTCCCTGAGGTTGTATTCTTATCATATTTGCACAAGTTTTGCGAGAAAAACCGGGAAGCTGGTATAAGAACCTATTTTTGTTATAAAAAACCTCATTCTAAGCAAGAATATCGGTTATCTTTTTTACATATTTCATTATTTTTCAATAATTTGGATAAGCCAAACTACAATATCCGTCAATTGGAATTGCGGATGAGTTGGATGTAAAAGTTAATGATTTCTGCGTAGTTTGTGACAGCGATTCGCTCGTTTGTTCCGTGGGCCATAGCAATATCCTCTGGCCCGATGCGGAAGGGAACAAACCGGTAGATATTGTGACTCAAGTTGGCATAATGTTTGGAATCCGATCCTCCCATCATGAGCCCAGGCGCAACAAGAACATCCGGAAAGACCTGCCGAATCGTCTCAAGCAGCAGAACAAAGCTTGGAGATCCAGTGTCCGAAACAAAGGATGGCTCGGTCGCCGATGATTTCAGGGAGACGATGTCTATCCTGGAATCATCGGTTGTGTGATGAATATGGGCCATCACTTCGGCAATACTGTCTCCAGGAAGAAGTCGGAAATTGACGATGGCACGGGCTTCTTGAGGCAGCACATTTTCTTTGACACCTGCTTGGAATACAGTCGGCGAGGTCACCGTGCGTACAGTTGCGTTCGTGATTGGCGATGAGGCAAGCTTAGCTTTGATCATACCTCCGAAAAGCCATTGGTTGGCAAAAATCAACCGCATCGGAAAATTCATTTCAGGACCTATGTAATCAAACATCTGTGCGACAGGATCTGAAATTTTCGTTGGCATTGGATTCCTAATAAGTTTGTGAATGGCGCTGCTCAGAATTCCGATTGTCGAATCGCCAGAAGGCATGGCCGAATGCCCGCCTTCCACTTTAGCAGATAACTCTACACTCACATACCCTTTCTCTGCGATGCCCACCATAGCCACAGGCTTTGAAATACCAGGCAGCACGCCATCGACAATGGCCAGCCCTTCGTCCAAAACATATTCGAGATCGACACCTCTTGATTTGAGAATGGCTGCGATATGATGAGCACCGTGATTTCCTCCCACCTCTTCGTCATGGCCGAAAGCGAGATAGACCGTTCGATTCGGTTGATAGTCTTTCCCCAACAGCCACTCAACGGCCTCAAATAGCCCCATAAGTGAAGCTTTATCGTCGATGGCCCCCCTCCCCCAGATGTATCCGTCTGAGATCTCTCCTCCAAAAGGAGGTTGAGACCAGTCTCCCTCGGTCCCCGGTTCGATGGGGACGACATCCATGTGGGCCATGAGCAAAATCGGTTTCAAGCTGGTGTGTTGCCCTTGCCAGGTATAAAGAAGACTGAAATCTCCTACGACTTCCCTATCCAAAACAGAGTGAACTCGAGGAAAAGTATTCTCGATATACTGGTGAAAGGTTAAGAATTCATCGTGATCGAATTGGGCTGGATCCTGAAAAGAAATGGTCTGAAATTCAAGAGATCTGGCTAAGTGGTCAGCAGATATTTTTTCATCAATGGGAACAGCTGCAGCAGGTTTCACTGCGACTTGTTTGGATGTGAACTGAGCTGTTCTTATAAGGACGACGGATAACATAACCAGAAAAAAAATGGCTAAGCCTAGGCACAGCCGCAACTTCATTTTTTTCATTGAAGGGGCCTCCTTTATTTTAAGAATCACCATTTTCCTATAAAAAACATTCTTTTAAGCCAAAAAAAGACCCTTATTTTCATCTATAACATTTATTTTCAATTATTTGCGTAAGCCAAACTAGAATTATTCATCACTCAGATTTATATAACGAACAGAACCTCACGTAAAGGGTCTAATTTTTTATTGAACTTAACAATTTAGGAAAAATGCTTCACAAATGCACCGGCTTGGTGTACTTTATTCAGTCAAACTGTGGATAAACCCACCATGATACAACACCGTCGGAGGCATGTATGACTGAGATAAGCGATATCATTAAGACCAAGGTGGATGGCATCCAAAACGTGACCGTCCTGGGCGCAGGGACCATGGGATCCGGCATTTCCCGGCTATTCTCTTCTCTAGGTTACAACGTCCGGGTCGTCGATCCTTTTGAGAAAAACCTCAAAAAAACAGCTGCCGTGGCGAAAATCGGAGAAGACAACCTCTTCGAATCCCTCGCTGCAGAGGCTGTGAACGACACAGATCTCGTGGTCGAGGCAGTAACCGAAAACCCTCAGTTGAAAAAGGAACAGGTCTATGATGTGCTTGCAAAGTTGTATGCTGAAGGGAACCTCAAAGAGGGTATTCTGGTGAGCTCGAACACATCGTCCATCCCCATCCAGGAGTTGGGAGCGAGTCTGCCCGAAGCGATACGGCCCAGTTTTCTGGGCACTCACTTTTTCAATCCTGCCCATTACATGAAACTTATCGAACTCATTCCCTGTACAGACACATCCGATGAAACCTATAAGGCCTTTTATTACCTCTCACACCAAAAGCTGCTCAAGGAGATAGCCACAGCCTCTGATCTTCCCGGTTTTATCGTCAACCGGCTGCTGCTTCTCGACTATGGCCATGTGTTCAAGAGTCTGGCTGAGGGCGAATACGAAATCGAGGAAATCGACTATGTCATGGGTGCACCGGTCGGGAGGCCCATGGGGTTCTTCCAACTGGCCGATCTCATCGGCAACGATCTCTTTCCTTCTATCGGCCAGGTCATTTATGACGGCGTTGAAGGCGATCCCTACAGGAATATATTTCAAATGCCCGATTATCTCAATAAAATGATCGACAAAAAACTGCTGGGTGCCAAAACAGGTGGATTGGGTTTTTACAAAACCGAGAAGAGAAAGGCTGTTGCCGCCTACGACATCGTAAAAGAAGACTACCGCGAACTTCAAAAACCAAAATTCGACTCTGTGGAAGCCGCTTTGAAAGAAAAAGATATCATCAAGAGAGCGCACAAACTCGCCTACCCTGATAAGGAAGACCGAGGATCCGAAATAGCCCGCCGTTTTCTGGGGCTCCTTCTGAAGTACACAGACATGCTGACCGGAGAGATCGGGGAAGCTCAAGACATTGAAATCGGGATGTGCTACGGGCTCAATCACCGTGTCGGGCCTGTGGGATTCCTTCAGAGTGAGTACGGTGATGACTTCAGAAAACTGTTTCCAAATTGAGGGGAGCATATAATGGAAAAGCCAAAGATATACACATACCCAAAAAATTTAACTTTGATCCATTCCAAGGACAATTATCCCGTGATCGTCTCCGGAGCTATCAGCCCCGTGGGATCTTTTCTCGGTGCCCTCTCGAAAGTCCCGTTGTCGGTGTTGAACGACCATGTCATTAGAGTCGCTCTCCAACGGGCCGGTGTCCGGTTCGACAACGGAAGAGTCACCGAAGAGGATCTCGATAAGGTCGACGCCATCGTAACCGGGAACATCTTCGGGTTAGAGCGGGGCACGGCCAGGATAAGCGGTTACAACCTCGGGTTCGAACATCTCAACGCTGAAAATGTGGAAAAAATGTGCATCTCAGGACTTAAGGCCATAAACGATGTCTGCCTTCTTCTCACGCATCCCCAGTCTCAAGTCGAAAGAGCTGTCGCCAGCGGAATTGAAAGCCTGTCTCGTGTTCCTCATACGGCCGAAATCAGGGGGAAACCTCTCCAGCAGCTCGAGGGTGTCGATAAACGCGGAAGACCCAAGATGGCCAAGACCTTTTACGGCCATATCAACCTCGACTCAGCCCGCCAACTCCTGACAGACCTCAAGCTCAGAGACGAAGTCATGCAGGGTCTCACCTGCCAGATGGCCGGGATGATTATGGGAAAGACAGCCGAAAAGATCGCTTATTTCTGGGAAATTGCGAAAGATGAGGCTGATGATTTTGCCTTGACCAGTCATTTCAATGCTGGTGCTGCCGGGCTTCTGGGAGTGTATGACAGCGCGATAACCACGATTCCTGGAACAAATCTGCTTTATCACGAAGGCATCAAAACAGATAAGATCAAACTGGATGATATCGCCCTGAACAAAAAATTTGTTTTCGCTGACGACAATTTTCCCAATCCTGTGATTACGCCCAACAACGCCTGTCCACTCAACGACGGCTCGGCAGCTGTCTATATCGTCAAGTCAAGCCAGGCCGACGACTATCCATCAACTTTGGGAAATATCCTTGCCTACAGCGCTGTGGCGGTGGATCCCTCTGTGATGGGCATCGGTCCCTCTCCGGCCATTCAGCAACTCCTGGAAAAAACATCAGAAAAATTGAATATTGGATTGGATGATATCGGAGTGATCAACATCAATGAGGCTTTTGCAGCCCAGGTTCTGGGATGCAAAAAAGATCTCAAAGATCGCTTCGGGCTGGATATCGAAGGAAAGCTCAATCTGGATGGCGGCGCGATCGCTGTGGGACACCCGGTGGGAGGAACATTGGTCCGGATTGTCATCGAAACCTTGCTCATGTTGAAGGACAGGAATATGCGCTACGGAATTGCGTCAGCCTGTGTGGGAGGCGGCCAGGGCGGCGCCATGCTCCTCGAGAATCCTGAGTACGACTCATCCCAGCCGTCGGAAACACGACCGGCCATGGAAAGGTTGCAAACCCAGACCGGCAAAGATCCCTATTTGCTGCTCCGGCGTCTCATGGTTTATGGAAAGGGTTGAGCGATTTTCAGCTTCATGATTTTATGAATATTGAGGTTTTAGACTTAAGGTGTCGGCAGTTTTTATGAATAATTCAGCAAAATGGATTATTCACAAGTCAAGATTGCCGCAATTGCGAGGAAGCGGCCCATGAAGCTGTAGTAAACTACCGCGAAGGGGCTGCAACGATGCAGTTGTGGCAAGGTTGGCTTGCCCGGAGGGTAAAAAATGCCGACAATAGAAATATTTATTCTTTTGTTTAAGGTGTCGGCAGTTTTTATGAATAATTCAGGAACAGGGATTATTCACGGGCCGATGTCGCTGCAAAGGCGAGGCAGGGGCCTTCGAAGCTGTAGTGAACTACCGCGAGAAGGCCGCAACGAAGGCTTTGCAGTGAGATCGGTTCGCCCGAAGGGTAAAAAATGCCGACTATTGGATAGTGAGGTTTTTTATTTAAGGTGGCGGCAGTTTTTATGAATAATTCATGTAAGAGGAGGAATAATGATTGACTTCAGCCTTACCGAAGAACAACTGGCTCTCCAACAGACAGCCAAAGAATTTGCTGAAAAGGAACTGAAACCGAATGCATCCAAATACGATAAAGGGGATGAATTTCCGTATGACGTGATGCAGAAAGCCTTTGACGTCGGCTTTCTCTCCTGCACCATTCCGGAGGAATACGGCGGCGGTGGATTAAATGAAATTGACAGCACCATCGTCAGCGAAGAGCTGGCTGCGGGATGCGCAGGCATGTACTGCATCATCATGGTCAATGCCTTGGCCTACACGCCCATCCTCCTTTACGGGACCGAGGAGCAAAAAAAGAGATTCCTCACCCCCCAAACCGAGAAAATGTCCTTTGCCTCTTTTGCCCTGACAGAGAGAGAAGCCGGCTCAGACGCGGCAGCCCAAAAAACCGTCGCGATTCAGGATGGCTCGGAATATGTCATCAACGGCTCCAAATGTTTCATATCCAATGCGCCGGTTGCAGACTTCATCGTCATCTTTGCCATGACCAATCCTGCAAAAGGGACTCGGGGAATAAGCGCCATTGTCGTTCCCAAAGACACACCCGGCCTCATCATAGGGAAAAAAGAAGACAAAATGGGCCAGAGAGCCTGCCCTCAAACCGAATTGATCTTCGAAGACATGAGAGTTCCGGTTGAAAACCGGCTGGGAAAAGAGGGAATGGGCTTCCTCATTGCCATGAAAACACTGGAGCGAACACGGCCGCCGGTGGGTATTGGAGGCGTCGGTGTCGCCAGAGCGGCTCTGGAGTATGCCGTCGAGTTTACCAAAACGAGAAAACAGTTCGGAAAACCGGTGGCCCTGTTTCAGGCCAACAGCTTCAAGATCGCCCAAATGGCCATGGAGATAAACGCTGCCCGCCATCTGGCCTATCACGCAGCTTGGCTGCTGGAGGAGGGCAAACCGTGCGGCAAGGAATCCTCGATGGCCAAAACGTTCGGCTCTGATGTGGCCATGAGTACGACCATTGAGTGTATCCAACTGTGCGGTGGCTACGGTTACATGAGAGACTACCCGCTGGAAAAGTTAGCTAGAGATGCCAAGCTTCTCCAGATCTACGAAGGCACGAATGAAATCCAGAGGCTGGTCATGGCCAGGGAAGTCATCGGCCCGATAAAATAAGAACTCTAAGAACTCTTTTTGAGAAACACTTCACTTGTAGCCCAAGAGTTCTGAAAAAGCTGCTTTCTGAATCGGTGGGGATGCTGTGTCGTCATCCAGCGGAAGATTTGAAATTCGATAGCCGTCAAAGCCAATTCTATACGATATTATAAGGCAAGCTGAACAACGTGTTGGTGATTCTGGAGCGAGAACAAAATAGTTCAACACAATTGCGCATGTCCGGTCCTCTTATGAGAAAAAGGAGAACAGCTATGAGAAAGCTCTTTATTTTCGCTTTTTGTGCACTCTGCGTCATCGGTTCGGTTTTTTACGGAAATACGCAGAGATATGATTGCGTCATCAAATCCGGAACAATCTACGACGGATCGGGAGGAGATCCTGTCACTGCCGACATAGGAATTGTGGGGGATCGCATCGTCGCCATCGGCGAATTGTCATCCAATGCTCTAAAAGTCATTCAGGCCTCAGGTCTCTATGTGGCTCCGGGATTCATCGATGTCCACAATCATGCCGAACTCAGGAATAAAAAACTGAGAAGCATTGAAAACTATCTGACCCAAGGAGTGACAACTCTTGTTACCGGCAATTGCGGCTATGGAGAATACAAGGTGGCAGCACTGTTTTCAGGTGTTGAGGAGAATGGTGTCGGTCCAAACGTCATGCAACTCGTTGGACACAACACCATCAGGCAAATTGCCATGGGGGGTTCATTCGACCGGGCGCCATCTCCCGAAGAGATGGATCACATGAAAGAGATGGTCAGGATCGCCATGGAAGGCGGAGCCGCAGGCCTATCGACCGGACTTTATTACCCCCCCGGATCCTACGCGAAGACCGAAGAAGTCATTGAGCTGGCCAAGGTAGCCAGCAAATACAACGGCATTTATTCGACGCATATCCGGGATGAAGGGGATTTTCTTTACGAAGACCCAAACAAAGATGGATTGCTGGATGCGGTCAAGGAAGCCATAACTATCGGACGGGAGGCCGAAATCACAGTCGATATTTCTCATATCAAAGCCGACGGGATCCTTGGTGAGGGCCACTGGGGCAAATCCAAAGAAGTTCTGGAGATAATTGAAAAAGCTCAAGCTGATGGTTTAAGAATTTATGCTGATCAATACCCCTATACCGCTTCGAGCACGGACCTGGCTTCTGTGACAATTCCCCGCTGGGTGCAGGCCGATGGAAAGATGAAAGAGCGCCTCAGTGACCCGACATTGTCAAACCGCATTGCAAAGGAAGTGGCCCGGATCGTCGAGGGAGGGCTCGGCCCGCATGTCATAGTCATTTCCCGATTCCAAAAAAAGAAGGATTGGGAAGGCAAAAGCATAAAAGACATTGCCGGAATATTGGGAAAATCCCCCACTGAGACTGTTGTCGATCTTGTGCTGATGGGAAATCCCGATGTGGTTGTGCACTCACTCAGCCCGGATGATGTCGAGCGCTATATGAAAAAACCGTACATCATGACCTCTTCTGACGGAGCGAACCTCAAATTCGGCATGGGCATGCCGCATCCGCGTAATTACGGGTCCTTCCCCAGAAAACTCCGGAAATACGTGCTGGAAAAGCAAATTTTGACCATGCCTGAAGCCATTCGAGCTGCAACATCACTTCCCGCCGAAATGCTGGAATTGACAGACAGAGGCTGGATAAAGGAAGGCTTTATCGCCGATATCGTAGTCTTCAACCCGAAAACCCTGACAGATAAGGCGACCTTTAGTCAGCCCCACCAGTACAGCGTCGGGATCGAATATCTGGTCATCAACGGAAAGCTCGTGATCGATCACGGCACTTATAACGGTGAGCTGGCTGGCAAACCAATCAGAAAAAATAAATTCTCAAAGTGAATTATATTCTAATAAAATTGAGGAGTTCGGAGAATTGAAAGCTAGGTATCTTGACTTACCAGTCATCCGAATACTCAAAATTAAAAATACTTCATTATCTTTGAGTAATTCAGCAGGATATTCTTTTTTTGTTTCACCTCTGTAGCAGAAATTCATATAAAACAGGGATGTTAAAGGCTAAACAATCAGCTTCCTCATCAGTTTAGTCTGCCTGCGCATTTTGGTTCTCTGCAACAGGTTTGTTCAATTTTCTCAACGTCAAATCACGGAACTAATTAGGATACAGCAATTCATGTTTATTGAGGAGCATGGCAATCCACCAGAAGAGTATGCATCTTATGAGATTCGGCTTGAATCCTTGAATGATCCAAGCCAGGAAGCCTAGAGAGAAAACCCCGAGAATGAACATAATCACACCCTCAAGTAGCGTAAATCCAGTGATCACAGCAAGCCCCAGCACAAAAACCACGACCAAGACCAAAAGGAGAACCCTCCCCATCAATCTCCTCCTCTAGATTACTAATCTCCAAGTTCTCCATCGGGATATCAATAGAAAGATCCAAAGCCTGGAGAGAGGAATCTATTTGCTTGCGTTGTGTAAAAGCAGTTTTCCGGCCAGAACTTCGGTAAAATTGCCGTTTTCGATACTGATCTGTCCGTTGACAATCACGCACTTCATCCCTGTGCTGTATTGGCGCGAATCCTGATAGGTGGCATTGTCTCTGAGAGTTTTTGGATCAAAGATGACAACATCGGCTTTGTATCCCTCGAGCAGCAGGCCACGGTCCCCTATTTGAAGGACTGAGGCCGGCAAAGAGGTCATTTTGCGCACAGCATCCTCCATTGTCAGCAGCTTCTCCTCCCGGACATACTTGCGGAACACTTTGGGAAAGCTTCCGAAGATGCGGGGATGACCCCGTCTCGGCTGCTCATTCTCTTCTCTCAAAGGGGCCGCGCTGCCATCGCTGGAGACCATGAGCCAATTCTGTTTGAGAGCATGCTGTAGATCTCTTTCAGACATGGACCCCCCGGCAAAAAGCATGTCCGGTTCGTTGAGGATAAAATCCGTCACGACATCAAAAGGATCCTTCTGGAGCTGATCGAAAATGTCGATAAAGTTTTTGCCTACAAATTGAGGGTATTTATCAGAGACTATAACCGTGTTGTCGTGCCAGCCCCAAAGAGCCACAGGGCTGGGCGCATGGGGAAGCCCTTCCACTGTCATCTTTTTGATCTGACTCCGTTGGGTATCATCCGAAAAGGCCTTCTTGAGCTCATTCAAATACTGCGAGACGAGCTCTTTCCCGACATCTCCACCAAGATGAATCCGGCTCAACTTTCCCCTGATATTTGACAGTGTTTTCATATCTTCGGGAATCTCGAGAAAGGTGAAGATAGGCCCGAAGGGCGCAGATTGGACGTAGGGATATTGGTCTGCCGTGATATTGACACCTCGAGCCCGCGCGTCATTCACTGCTTGGACCGCCTCCTTCATCAGCCCCCAGTTGTTCTTGCCCGTCACCTTAAGATGGCCTATGTTCACCGGAACCCCGGTTTCCTCCCCGATGCGTATCGTCTCTTTTATGGCTTCGACAATCCCTTCATTCTCATTCCTCATGTGCGACGTGTACATGCCGCCAAACTCAGCGACAACTTTGGTCAATTCAATAACCTCTTCGGTCGTGCTGTAAAGGCCCGGAATGTACTCCAAACCCGTGCTCACACCCCAGGCTCCCTCCTTCATCGCCTGCCGGAGAACCTCTTTCATTTGTGCAATCTCTTCATCCGTGGCTTGGCGTGGTTCCACACCCATGACAGCTTGTCTGACCGAGCCGAGGCCGACGAGATAGACGGCATTAGTGCCGATGCCCTGTTTTTCCCAACTGGTCTTGGTGTCGGCAACTTTGAGCGACACGCAGCCGCCGCAATTGCCGGTGACAACCGTGGTGACACCCTGGGTCAAATAGTTGAGGTTGGCGTTGGACGAGGCCTGACCCAACGAGTAATCGGAGTGATTGTGCATATCGATAAAGCCAGGGGCCACCACCAAGCCCTGGGCATCGATAGTTTTTTTCGCTGTCTCTTGAGATAAATTGCCAATGGCTGCAATGGTTTCTCCCTTGATGGCAATATCGCCGTAAAACCAGGGATTCCCCGTCCCGTCCATAATCTTAGCTCCTTTGATCAAGATGTCATAAGGTTCTGGATTGAACACGGAGAAGGCGAATCCTGCGAAACATAAAACCAAACAAAGGATACCAACTTTTTCCATTATGCCCTTGTGTGTCATTGTTCCTTCCTTTCGAAAAACCTGAGGCCTAATATTATAGGTTACTCAAGGTGTTTTCCCAATTTCTCGAAGTATAAAACATTTCGACCTGCGCGAAAAAAATTTGAGATCGGATGTCCGGCGCAACCGGTCAGGATCGCCGTTTTTTCCTTGATCCCTTCCCGAGAATTCCGCCGCTCAAGAAGAGTCCAGCGCCCAGGACAAATCCAAAATTGTACCAAGTGCCGTTGTTGTGGACTTCATAGAATCGGACGCTTTTACTGAAAACAGAAATGATAAAGGTGATGGGCGAAATCAAACCATGCCACAATCCCATCCAAAATCCAGCCACCTTGCCCTCTTCATCCGGTGTCTTCTCCAAATCATTGGGGCCTGCGGCACAGCTAGTCAACACAAACACTATCACAGTAAAGACCAATACGATTTTTGTCTTTTGCATGGGTCCTCCTTTCGGATAAATATCGAAAAATGTTCAATGGATCAGGGTTGCAGCTCCATTCTCATAATTTGATAATCTGAGTCACAAAACCCCGATTTCCGGTAGGCTTTGATAGCCCGGGCATTCAACTTATGGACATAGAGACGCAAATCAAGCGCATGGTTATCTTTGGCCGCGTCTTTCACTGTGTTCAGCAGTAACTCTATCAGCCCTTTTCCTCTGTAGTCGGGGTGAATATACATGCTCTGAATCCACCAGTAATACCCGGCATGCCAGTCGCTCCACTCTTTGATGACAGAGACATTCCCCACTGCCCGGGAGTCCTCTGTGACCAGAATCCAGTACATCCCGAGCGAATCATTATCAAGGGCTGCCTTGACTCCAGACCGGATGCTGTCTGGTGCTTCAGCCGTTTTCTCAGCTTCACGGAATTCTGCCGCCGTGAACCCGGACAGGTCCTCCAAATCATCAGCATTGGCTCTTCTGACATAAAAACCGCGATGCTTCATCGTTGGTCGAGAAGATCCCTGTTTATGGCCCGGGCATCACATTAAAAATTTCTTTCGCCGAAGATTCGGAACTGTGGCAAATCAGATTGGACTTCAGCAAAAATACAAATTTGAGAATCTTTGGCCAGCTCAGATTTTCTTGAGAAAGTCTTTGGCGAGGACACTCCCTTCCTTTACGGTTCCAAGGGAATACTTGGATTTGACTTCGGTCACTTCAATTTTCCCGACTTTCTCTTCTTCGGCTCCAAGAGACTGGCCAGTATCCGGGTCAATGAGTTCCTCCCCTTTCCGGTAGACATCATAGACATCGCCAACTTTGATTCCCGAGCCTGCACCGAGATTGATCCAGATTTTCCCACCTTCGACCTTGATAACACGTCCTGAATGCGAAGATGGCGCGGCCGTTCCCGTTATCCCCTGAGTCTTATCGACAATCTTGCCGACCATTTTTTCTACAGCAGGATGCATCACTTCATGGGCAAGCCCTCGATCGAACCTCTGTTTGAAATTGACTCCCTTATAACGGGCATCCACCAATCTCTTTTTGTTATCGGCTTCAGCGGCAACTATGATCTCTCCTGTCATTGTGTTGACCAGCCGGGCCTGCAGAGTGACTTTACCCGTTGTCACTCCCACGTGCAATCGGCTTATGCCACCACCTGTGCTGCTCACACTGAATTGGCTGACAGATCCCGTCAGGATCAGGTCAGCACCCAGCAGCTTTCCGATCCTTGCGGCTGTCTGCGGCGTCACGCGCCCTGAAGCGCCCAAGTTCTGCTCGGCCAATATGGCCCCCAGCTTCTCCCGCTCGATCATACTGAATTTGCCGGTTTCCATCATATCCGTCACAAACACATCGGCAGCGGCCTCCCCCAGCCTATTCCCCCACCAATGCCACTGGCTTTTGTTCTCAAAATCAACGACAGCAACGCGCAGCTTTCCCTTGGATTGGATGAGAGGGACTAAAACCAGAAGACAAACCACCACCCAAACAAGCTTAGTTTTCTTCATTCGCTCAGGCCTCCTTTCATAAAAATGAGATTATGAAAACTATCTCATGCTTCAGGACTTTGGTCAAGTTTCAATTCCTGTTTTATCGAATTTTTTCTCACACAGACACCTTTAAATCCATTATTGTAACCGTGATATTTCAGTGGCCAGAATAGACAAAAGGCAACCCAGCACCAGCGCAAAATCTATTCCGTTGTGCGACAAGATCCAACCGGAGGCAAGAAACCATGACAACTCTCCGCAGAAAACAGATTGGGAAGGCATATCGTAAGCATCTCTATTCCCGTGATGCCATTGAAACTTGAGGGCGTAATGGAGTGATCAGAATGTGTGATGGAGAAAACCGTTTGAAGGCCGAAGCGGGCATGGTTCCTTGACTGAAGGGAAAGGAGAGCGAGGCCGGAAACCGAGCCAATTTTCCTCGCCGGGGGAAATTGGCGTGTTTTAGAAATCACCATTCTG
>Ga0180431_10003734_pt1 | contig 19379 bp, 16 predicted proteins | sample SS_ome_11_FD_132459 | JGI IMG/M metagenome (GOLD analysis project Ga0180431, IMG submission 132459) | Hypersaline lake sediment archaeal communities from the Salton Sea, California, USA - SS_1_MS_1 metaG | ecosystem: Environmental > Aquatic > Non-marine Saline and Alkaline > Hypersaline >... | reverse complement strand
CCTACCGACATCTTCGGTCCGATGACCTTCCTTGACCCGGCTTTCTTTGGGGATTTTGAGTCATTCTGCAATCGCTACGACCTGGAAGTAGACAGCCGGGGCACCGTACAAGCCTTCCCGAACGACGCGCTCAAGAAGATCCGTGCGGACCTACAGCGGGGAGCGCACATGCTCTCGATGCGCCGTTCCAACTGGATCCACTTGCTCCCCGAGCGTGAAGAGAAGCGGCACACTGTGCGTCTCTCCCCGACGTTGCAGAAGTTCTACAATGCCATCTGGCAGGCATTGGTCGAGCAGCTCACCGACCCCAACAATCCGATGTATGATGCTACCGTGGCGCGTGCCTGGGAGCGCTTCCAGGCATCGGACGGCGACGAGGACGAGGAAGGTAAGGGTGAAGGTCGGCTGCTCCAGCAGTTGATTGTCGTCGATCAGTTTCTCACCTGTCCGACGGCTCCCATCGGCGGAGCACTGACCAAGAAGGTGCGCAACAAAGAAACCGGAGAGATGGAAGAGGTCAGCCGACTCGACAAGATTCCCCCTGAGTTCGTGCGTATCCGCAAGGCCGTCCAGCGGATGACGCAGGTAGATCCCAAGAGCACGGTTTCCCCAAAGGTGATCAAGGCAGCAGAGATCATCGACAAGCACTTTGCCTCTCCAGATGCAAAGCTGAGCGATGGCACTGTCGGCAAGGTCATTGTCTTTGCACAGCACCGAGCATCGGCAGAGCATTTCCGCAAGTGGCTCCCGGTGTTCTCCACTGCGCTCTCCACCACTGATGTCGTCTACTACGAGGGGGGTATGGACGCCACCCTGGAGGCGTTCCGCACTGACCCCAGTATCAAGGTGCTTTGTGCAGTAGACCGAAGCCTGCGCGAAGGGCACAACCTCCAGGTTGCCAACCGAGCCATTCGCGTTGATCTGCTCTGGAGTCCGGGAGACATGGAGCAGGTCTTCGGCCGCATCTTCCGTCCTGGCTCGAAGGCTAGCAAGGTGTTCATCGATACCATCGTCACCGAGGGCACCGGTGAGATTGCCAAGCTCGGGCGGCTGCTGTGCAAGTATCACAACATGCGCAAGGTCAACTCGGACTACTCAGACCCTCACGAGCTGATGCCGATCCGGATGACTCCGGACGTGATGGATCCGGAGTCCACTCTCGACGAGCACGGCCGCTTGGTGGCCTCCAACGAACGGGCAATCCTGGAGTTGGGCAAGATTCAGGACTACCTCGACCGGTATGACGATGCCTATGCCTTTGACATGGCTGAGGCAACGCGCTTGTCGTCAGAGCTGGGTTCCGACATGATCTCTGGAAAGTCTGGGGACTACTTGCCGGGCGCGCAGCGTATTGAAGGCTTTGTGCCGCTGCTCGATGACGAAGACCAGATCATCCCCTTCCGAGTCAAGAAGTTCCCGAAGAAAGGCCGCAAGCCTGCGTACTACGTCATCGACGACGAGACCACCATGGAGTATATCAGCACCGGAGACGCCAGGGTCCTCCGTCTGAAGTACAGCGATGATGGCGCTTCCGGATTCTACCACCGGAAGGTGGCTCGTGACGAGAGTGCCTGGGTGGAGAAGATCCACGAGCAAGGATTCACTCTGGTCGAAATCACCGAGATGACTGCCAAGGGTCAGCCGGAGTCAATCCACGTCTATGACGAGGACGGCGATCTGGTGAGTACCCGCAAGCCGGGGGAGCCGGGACCGAACGACCCGTACTATCCCGAAGGGGCCACGCCTCCAACCCCCGAAGAGCCGCCGACTCCTGAGAAGCCTCACGTCGACACCCCAAAGGTGCAAACCGTTGTGGTTGGCGACGGGTGGGAACTGGTCGGTATCCAGGATCATACCGACGTGCTGTCAACTCCCGAGTGCTACGCAATCTTCCGAAAGCCCTCCAAGAAGGGCGGCTACGTCTACGAGGCGTGGTGGCATTACGATGACGATGCTGCGGTGATGTACGAAGACGTACTGAACCGCCGCGACGGGAAGAGAGTAGCCAAGGGTGTTCGAAGCACCAAAGACCCGGGGGAGTCGGGCATCCCCGAAGGCGCACTCTCCAAGCTCCAAGCACGTATTGACAGCTTCGAGGAAGACATCGAAGACATTGATTGGTCGTGGTCAGCACCGCACGAACACGCCGGGCTTGTGGCACTGCTCCCGGAGCCCAAGCAGGAAGAGCCTCCCCCGGAGCAACCGGCGTCGGCTGCCACGCTCCCTGACGATGTGATCGAACACCTTGGTGTGGCGGTCTTCGAAGGCATCCCGTACATCTACGTCGACTCGGGAGAGGATGACAAGGAGGCGTTGCGGGCCTTCGGTCTGCGTTGGTTCAATGCCTTCCGAATGCGGCCCTTTGCCAACATGACCGAGGCCCGACGAATCATCACCGACCTCGGTACCCACCGAGTCAAGCTCAAGAATGCCGACGACTTCCTGGTGGAGGCCAAGCGGGTAATCGTCAAGCGCAAGCGCAAGAAGCGGGAGGAGATTGCACGCAAGCAACTCCAGCGGATGCGTCGGCTGCGCCGCAAGTCAAAGAAGGTACCGGCCACGCTCTACTCGCTCACCATCGGTGACACACACTTCTGCGCGATCCGGCTGCTGGAGCACACCGAGGTAATCGCCCGGGTGCGCGGAACGCCACGCTTCACCAAGACCCACTCGGGATACTGGATGCAGTGCCTCAACCGCAGCACTGCCAAGCGTTTCGTGAAGGCGCTGTTCAAGAACGGCTATCAGGTGGTCAACTGGACTGACTTCACGGCAATGCTCGAAGACACCTTCAGCTACACCCCAGACGTAGACCTCTCCCTGCGCCGTCGTCCTGAAGGCCGCCCTCCCAGCGAACCGGTGTCAGGCGATGACAAGGTCGAGGAGGAAGAGGCAGTTACCGCTGAGGCACTGACTGCGGCAATCAATGCAGTAGCTATCGATGGTAGCGAAGAGGCAGCCCTAGAGCTGCTCAAGCAAGCATCAGCAACAGTACGCCGCAAGGTCCAAAAGGCCGTCGGGTACTCCGATCTCGAAGAATACATTGCCATGCAGCTCAACAAGTGGCAAGACTCCGACGGTGGCGCGGATCCCGAGGATCAGCCAGAGCCAAAGCCTACGGCCACCCCGCCGGTTCCCGAAGAGCCCAGCACTGATCTGCGGGGCCAGGCGCGGCGCCTGTATGAGAAGCTTGAAGACCTGACCGAGGACCTACCGACGCGCAAGGCCCGTCGGTTGTGGCGTAAGCTCTATGAACCCGACGACTACGACGATATCGACGATGACGAGATGCTCGAAGAGGTTGAGCTGCTCAAGAAGCTCGTAGAGAAGCACGGTGGCTCTCTCGACGAAGACCCTGCCCCGGAACCCCCTCCAGAGGAATCAGAGCGAGAAGGTCCCAAGCTCCCTCCGCTGCCCAAGGTCACTGACCCCAACGACCCGCTGCATCACGTAGTCAGCGAACTGCAAAGCATCTACGACGAGTTGGGAGCCTAGTGATGCTGAATGCTCCGGAGACAGAGGGCGCTAGGATTAGGTTCCTCGACTTGATCCTGGACATCACAGGCGACGCCGACGTGCTGGCACACCCGCAGTATCCGGAGTGCTATGCAGCCATTCAAGCGCTGAAGCCGATTCTTCAAGTGTCTTGGCACGCCGATATCAGTCCGGTATCCAAGACCGGCGCCAAACCGGAAAAACCGGACTATGGGCGGGAGGACTGGCCGGGGTGGATGCTGCACCCCGAGCACCCAACATCGGCATGGGTTACCCCTGGAACATCAACCGAAGCACAACTGGACTTGCTGCGGCGACGATACCCCAATGTCGAGGTCACCCTGCTGCCGCGACCGGAAGACTTGGCTGATTACGACGATTCGGTAGCTATTATGGTTCCCGAAGGGTACATCAAAGACCAGGAGTCTTCGAATCTGGTGTCTGTCCGGGTTCGCGCCGGGGCCCTAGGTGGCTTTGTCTTCCGTCCCGGTGCTGCGCTGTGGGCCAAGGACATCGGCTACCCTCCTGCGACGGTAGCCGCAATCAAGGATCGTGAGTCTTCGGCATGGGACGCCACTCGCGAGTTAGGCGCTGTGTCGCCACGCCCGGAAGTAGTAAATGCCCGCGCCCCAGAAATCTATCGAGCGCTGCAAGGCCGTGACGCGCAGGAGCAGACCGAAAACATCTGGGTTGCCGAAGGCGACCGGATGTACTTCTTCGTGTATGGTCCCCGAGACAACTCAGAGAAGTTCCGAGTGCTAAATGGCGATGCACCAAAGTGGTTGCGTAGTCGCATCGCCGGTAAGGTTCAGTACAAGCGCGACCGACGCACCCGTCGGTTGGTACGCAAGGGTACTTTCCCGATCTCGCCCAACGAGCTGGAGCGCCTCCGAGAGCTAGGGCGTCAGTACGAAAACAAGTACCACAACAGGTAGAATGTAGCCATGCCGACGCACACCAGCCAGCCGCGCACCGAAACCAACATCGCAGGGCAGGTAGCCTATCGCGGAGTGGTCAAGCGTTTCGAGTGGGGGTTCTTCTCTGACGACGAACAGACGGTGCCCATCATCCCCGGCAACGCCAACGCCTACCCGCGGGTACAGATTCTTGACCCGGACGGAGAGGTTTACCTCACAGCGACCCCGCCGAAGGTTCACGGTTCTCCGACTACCGGCTTCTGGGTCTACGACTTCACAGTGCCAACGGATGCTGAACTCACCGGAGTTGACACCTACTGGACCTTTGCAGCAGAGATCATCAATGCTGCGGGACGCCACGCGGTGTATCGGACGACCTTTGAAGTGCGCGATCCGGTGGTGGTCAAGGCTACCAACTCCGAGCGCTTCTATGCAGTGATCTCGGGTCACGGGGTGCGCGTGCTCTATCGCAGTGCCGTGCAACTCTATGATCTGTCTCTCGATATTCTACTGTCGGGGAGCACCGACACCTACCTCATCGAAAGTGCTACTTGCGGTTCTGGTCCCTATGACGTCCGTGAGGTGGTGGGCGAAGACGGTATATATGCCTACTATATCGACATTCCGGCACAGCGCGTCATCGGGTTCACGCAGCGCGCTCTCTCGACTGCAACATGGCAGGTACACTGGACCATCCAAGAGTCCGCAACAGATGCACGCGAGCTGGTGTACCAGATCCTCGAGGTGCTACCTAACACTTACTTGCCCTACGTCCCCGACGTGCGTTTCGTTATCGACAAGCTGGAGAAGCGACAGCAAAGCAAGCAAGCCTACAAGGATGGAGACGTGCTTGCAGCTATTCGCAACGGATTGCGCGCGGTCAACAGTGTGTTTCCTTACTCCGGCTGGACACTAGGCACTGTTCCCGACCCGCTCAAGCTGTATGTCACCCTCGGTGCTGCTTACTTTGCCTACGTTGGTCAGCTCGGTTTGGCTGTCGACCTTCAGTTCAACTTCTCGGGACAGACCACTGTGCTCGATCAAGACCAGACCGGGGGTATCGAGAGTATGCTGGAGCGCTTCCGGTCTGCGCTGTGGGAGCAACTGAAGGAAGTGAAGACCGATGTGTTGCGGCACCAGCGTCCGGTGGGCGTTGTGGCTACCCGACCCACTCGCGCCCGACACCTGTACAACACAGTCTTTCGGGTGTCCAGCGGTAGCTCTGCGAACATGGTGAGCTTCCTCAATTCCATCGGATTGATCTAGGAGAGATATCATGCCCAGTACCATTCAAATCGGAGATACAGGGGAGGCTGTTCGGGAGTGTCAGCGTCTCTTGACCGCACACCAATATGAGCTGACTGTGGACGGCGTCTTCGGGTCAGGAACCGAGTCGAAGGTCATGCAGTTCCAGCGGGCCAAGAGCCTAGCAGCTGATGGCGTGGTAGGTCCGGCGACGTGGGCTGCCTTGTACGAAGAGCCCACCAACGCACTACCGGAACCCCCACAGCCGCTCCCCCCGGTGTTGATCCACCTGATGAGTCTGGGGCATCGAGTAGTGTGGCGCGGCGACTACCACTTGAACCTCTTCGGGATTCGCAACCCTGAAGCCAACTCCAATTCCTTCGACGACACCCTCGGTGTGGCCTACACAGTCAACGGCAAGTGGCGCGTTCACTACTGGCCAGGCACCACTGACCCCGGGTTCTTCCACCGAGAGAACCCATCCAAGGTCTCTGGGGTTGCCGCGCTGGTTGAGGATCAGTACATCGACACCTGGATGATCGATCTACATGCGGGCAAGTACGAAGCACTGTGCCAGCGCGGCAACACTGTGCGTGTCTACCGCGACGACAACCGTGACACTATCCTCGACTTGGACAAGGACACCATCGAAGAGGGGTGGTTTGGAATCAACATCCACCGCTCGTCGATCTCAGGACAGAGTAGCGAGGTAGGCAAGTGGTCTGCCGGGTGTCAGGTACACGCTACGCTTGACGGCTTCAACCAGATGATGGCCTTGGCCAAGAAACAAGTCGAGCACCTCGGCCTCGACAGGTTCACCTACACACTCATGCCACAATGGTGGTAGCCATGTCTCTGTCTCCGCTCAAACAAGTCGTCTTGGCTTCCGGACGTCGCGGTGCGAAGCTCGGGATCATCCTCTACGTGATGCGTGGCGGTGAACCCCGCTACGTGCTCGTCACCAGCACTGGCCGCGGGAAGCGTCGCTGGAGTCCGCCCAAGGGTACCATCGAAGAGGGCGAGACCCGGCGCGAAGTAGCCGTAGAGGAAGCATGGGAAGAGGCTGGGGTGAAAATCAAGCGTCGGCAGCTTTCCGCCGTCGGGCACTACCTCGGGGGCCGCGACCCCATCGTAGTCTTCATGGCTGAGGCCGAAGAGAAGCAGATCAAACCGTCGTGGCCAGAGGGTCACGAACGCAGGCGTGTGATCGTGCCTTACGATGAAGCAGTGAGGCTGCTGCGTGGTGCCGGCGCGAAGAAAAACAAGTGGGTGATCAAGGCACTCAAGAGAGTGCAGAAGTTCGCAGAAAAAGAAGCGGCCTTCTCCGAGGCACCGCTGGCCCCGAAGAAGAAAAAGAAGCGGAAATGAGTGCTCTGCCGCCGCGCCCTGATGGCTTCGGACGAATGCCGATGAACGAAGAGGACGTGCTGCGGCTTAGCCCGGTGCATCTGGACTGGTATATCCAGTTCTTGTACTCACGTCTTTCGGTGGAGCGGGGTTCGTCGCTCGCTGGACTCCAGAAGTGGATCCGTGGGTCGAATCTCTCCGGGAGTGAGCCAAAGTATGTTGCGCTCCTGGGGTTGTTCGACGTTAGGTCTCCAACGCCACTAACCCCGCCCGGGTGGCGGGCTTCCCCGAAGGAGACACCATGCGAGTTCTACTCCCCGATACCAACTTCAGCGACAGTCGCCATTCGCGGCGCATTCGCAAGCTGCTGGACGAAGGCAAGAGTCTCTGGCTCATCAACACGTCAGACGAGCACCTGGGCACCAAGTCGGTGATCTACATCCACCTGGTGGACGAGCGCGGCAAGGCGTTCCACGTCAACCTCCCAGACACCTACCTCCCGATCAACCTCACCAATCGCGTGCCCCGTGACGTACTGCTCCAGAGCAACGACTTCTGGGCCTACGTCAACCGTGGCTTCCTCCGAGCCATCCCTCCGCGTCGCGCCCGAGAGATTCTCGGTCATCCCGAGGCCAAGGAGGAGAAGGAGCGTCTCCGGCGCAGGCAGAAGGGTGCGCGAAGCAACCGCAAGGCTCGGCAGCGCGTGGCCCCTACCGGACCCACGCAGTACGACGCCAACCACCCCGAGGACACCGGACGCGAGGCAGATGAAGACTTCCAGCCTCCGCGCATCAACAACCGGGTGGTAGCCATCTGCGGTCGGCTAGAAGCCGGACAGATCAACCCCGGGGCAGCCATCGGTGAGCTGCGCAGCGTCGGTAAGCTCAGCCGAGAGGATCTCGGCTACATCATCGGCAACGGCCGCTACCGCAACCCCGATGACGGCGGCTTCAACGACCGAGTACCCAACTGGGCGCACGATCAGCTCACCGAGCGTGCCGAGAAGTTGGCTGCCAAGCGCCAGCGCCGGGCGCAGAAGCGCGGAGAGGTCGCCCCTGACCTGCGCGAGGGAAGCGGGCTCAAGAAGACGCGCAAGCGTCGGACACGGGCGTAATCCCAGACGCCTCCGCCAGATAGAAGGTAGTCCCATGGAGTCCTTATGAGCAGCGACCTGACACAAGAAGAGTTAGCAATCCCGCATGTGGCATCAACCGATGTAGCACAGGCGGCAGTAGCTAGCACCAGCAGCGGGTTAACCGCAATCAAGTCGCTAGACGCTATCATCGACTCCCGGGCAGGGCGGGCGCAAGACGACCGCTACGGCTTGCGCCGCGCCCCCTTTATCTTCACTCGGGTGGGACGCAAGGATGGTGTCGGAGACAACTACCCTGACTACTCCCCGTCCGCCGGTTCCGAGTGGAATATCATCTATGCAGCGCTTTCGCCATCTGAGGTGAGTTACCAGTTCGCACTGCGCGGTCAGCTAGAGAAGTGCGGTGGTGGTGAGGTATTGCACATGTTCGAGGCTGACGAAGAGCGTGCCGAGAGCCTTGGGCGGTATCTTGACGAACCGAAGATTACCTACACCTTGACCACCGGCAACTGTCTTCCAGTGAGCACAGCCGACGGGGATATTGCTATCCCTGCGGGCCTCGATGCCTACTTTGCATTGATCGAACTGCTGCTTGAAGATCCGCGCTTGCTCCCTGATGGGCGCTCCAACGACATCATCATCATCCAGTCTTCGGTGGTTTTCCCACAGTTGACCATCGAAGGTAAGGTAGACCCGGCAGGAATCTCCTTTGTCGAGAGTGCGGAGAACCCGACGGAGATTCGTGGTGTGCAGTTCACGGTGTCGGTGAAGCGCATCACTCCGAGAGTCACCAACCATGCAGCCCTGCGTGCTCAGTTCGAGGACGCCGAATTCGGCCAAGACTCCATCCGAGTCTAGCTAAGGCAGAGCCGCCTCCTCGGAGATCGGCTGAACCGTTCCGGACAGCCCTGCCTCTTCCATTCGGAGGAGGAACCGGGCGCGCTGCTTTTTGTCGTATAGCCGCAGCTCTGGTGGGGCCGGGAGAGTCACCCTCTTGTCCGCCTGGAGGGTGCGTACAAGATTGTTGCCGTGGGTCATGCTGCCAATGCCCATGACTCGCCGAAGGAATGCAGCAGCGGCCGCTGTGTTTCGATCAACCTTGTCGAATGTCACGCAGTACGGTTGCTGCGAGGATTCCTCCTCTAGGACGCTCTCTCGGGGTACTACGGGCTTCGAACGCTTCCGCTCTTCAGGACAAACGTAGGTGCCCTCCCTCTCCTCTAGGCACCACCCAGCGAAGGCAGTGTTCACCGGACAGTTGATGCCCTGTTGTGCCAGCCGAGCAGCGTAGACGCTCTTGCGCAGGTCGAGGGTGCCTAGCGCCATCGTCTCGTAGCATTCGGAGCGCGCTAGGTCGAGCATTGGCTTGATGTCGCTGTAGACTAGGTAGTTGCCGTGTACCACGATGACGGCAATCTTCTTGTGCATGGCAATGCGAACGCGCCGTAGCGCGTCCTCGCGCCCGTATTGGAGGCCCTCCTCACCCCGGTAGGTGAACACTCGCTTGCCGCCGTCTTCGTGCCACAGTACGTCATCGGGAGAGATTACCACACAGGAGGCGTGCTCTTTTGGCCGAGCGCCAACCATTACCCCCTCGACAACCTGAGATCCCTGTAGCTCGGTAACGGTGGAGAGGTATGCCACTCCGCCGGCAACCAGGTTGGCTAGGTCGGTGCGTCGCGTGCCCATAGGGCCGGCGACGATGATCAAGTAGCGTCCACCGAGGTGCATGATGTCTCTCCTTCCAACTTGCAAACTGCCCAGCTTCCTTCCGTGCGAGTGCCGTAGGGTCTGCGGTGCTGCACTACCGCGGCAAGGGTCTGGTCCATTGTGTAGCCTTTACGGCCAGCCTTGAAGCCTCCAGGGGAGCCACCCCCTCGGACGCGACAGGTGCCCTTCGGACAGTTACACTTGTGCGTCTTCATTCGAAGGCCGGCTTGACGGTTCGGTAGTAGGGGGTCATCCGCTTGGGGCGGAAGCGCCGGTCGTCGCACTTGTCTCGCAGGCGTCGCGTCTGACGCCTGCGTCGGTAACACACTCTGTCGTTCACTACTAGTTTCGGCATGGCTACTCCGGTAGCGGGATGATCTGACCTTCTTTGACCTCGACAAGGTCAGGGTCAAAACCATAGTGCTCACGTACACGAACCTTCCCGCAGTGCTCTTGCATGGTTGACCCGTTCTTGAACCGGTAGTGCTGTGCCACGTAGTGAACCGCCAGGCTTGGGCTGCGCGCGAAGACCAGATCATCGCCTTCGTCGCCAACACGCACCACATATGCCTGCGGCTTGCCGAGCACCGCACCTAGCCGATCCTTGACATCCTCGTAGCTCATGTTCAGATACTCCGCAACAAGATTGGCTTGGGTGTGTACGCTGCTGACTCCTCGAACGTTGCGTGCTGCAAGCCACCGGTTGAAGCCATCATCTCCTTCGAGGAAAATGGTCAGGAAGCGACGGTCTTCAACGCAAAGCTGCTGTGAGAGCTGTTCAACGAACTGCGTGTTGGCTGCCTCGTCGTCGCCCTGCGCGGCGTTGTCGTCCGGGAGGCTATTGCCCAGGGTCGTGTCGCCGCCGTCTGCCGACTGCTGCACCGCGTCGATGCTCGTGCAAGTGCTCTGGTAGATTCGATCCCGTTCGATGTGTTCGAGTTGCACTGGCGCATCAGCTTCGGTGGTACACCGCTGGCAGAACACAGAAGCCACGGGATACTCATTCTCCTCCTCCAGGTACTCCTTCTTTACGAGCCACGCCAGGTTGACTACCCCCCGGTTCTTCTCGTGCTCCCACTCGGTCTTGCAAGTCGGGCAGCGCCACTCTGTGAGCTTGCTAACCCGCCGCCGTTGCTGTGCCATGTGGAAATCACGACGGCGCTCAGCCTCCCGGGTGATGCCCACTCGTATGTAGTTCAGGATACGTCCGGGGTCCGGGAAGTAGCTGTAGTGGTTGGCCAGCCGAGTAGCCTCCATCACTAGCTCGGAGGCAGCATCGAATGCGGGATCGTACTGCTCCAAGTAACGTAGCTTCCGGTAGGCAATTGACCGAGCAATCGGCACTGCCTGTTGCAGCACCCACTGATACTCGCTGTCGGAGATTCTGTAGGTGCTTGCGGTGTTAGCTATCTGTAGCAGTCGCAGATACTCCTTCTCGGTAAGCAGCATCTCACACTGCACCAGGTCTTCGCGGTGGACCGGGTAGACTGTTACGAAGCTCCGATACTTGCGTCCGGTGACGTAGAGGTACATTGCACGCCAGAAGTCGCTGAGCACGTATCGCGAGTAGACAACGCGCTCTCGGAAGTCACGCATCATCTGCGTGCGGTCGGATGCGGGAATCTTCGTGAGACTGGCTGCTGCGGTGCGCAGCGCGCGGGATAGCTCGTGGCCGTTGAACAGCTTGAGCGAGAAACAGTAGACTGCGTGTTCTGCAATTTCGCGGGCCTCAAGGGTGAGCCCCGGTAGGTGCTGTTGCACCAATGCAATGATGGAGGGGTGGGCGGTCAAGGGCGTAGTCTCCGGGGGTGGTTTATCTAGGGGAGTTGGTCGGGAGTGTCAGGCAAGGCAGTAGAGGCTTCCATGCCGTGGCTAAGCGCGTTGGCGAGTGCGTATGCCTCCGAATGCCCCCATGACGGGTTGAATACAGCCCGTCTCGGAGCGCCATCGATGTGGGCGGGGAGACATGCGAGACCTGCTTGGGCGTATGACGCCCAGTCCACGTAGGTGATTCGAGGAGCCAGAACCCTTCCGCCTTGGCCTCTGATGTATTCGACAACAAGCACCCGCTCGTTTTCGTCGGAGAAGGATGGGTCGATGAACACCAACGTAACCTGCGCACTGTTAGAGGAAGAGACCAACTCGAAGAGTGCGCTAGTCTGGTGCTGGATACCCGCAGCATTGCTGCGGCGCACCTTGCGTAGGATTTCCGAAGGGGAAGATCCCTCTTCTATGTCCTCGGGGAGGAAGACAAACCCCTGCGACCTCTGAATGCGGCCCCACTCTCGCCGCAGTGTTTCCAGGGCCGTCCCCTCTGAAATCTCCCAGACCGGACCGCTGCGCGCACGGCGGTGCTTCGGACGACGCTGTCGTCGCAGGATGGTAGCAAGCGCCTTGAGCCGTAGGGGATAGTTCGGGTGCTTGAGGGCAGTGCGGCGCAGCCGGTATCGGTTGATTACAGTCCGCCGACAATCCTCAGGGATAGTGTCAGACCGAAGCTGCTGTAATAGCTCGCCCACTCCGTGAAGCTGCTTCTTCGAAGCATGGGACAGTGCATCGAGCATGTTGTGGCTCCAATCCAGCTTGTCAGCAGCCACCATGCCACCACGGGCAAGATCCTTGATGTTCACCGTAATGCGGCCGCACCGCTCGAAGATTGGATAGAGAATCCGTCCGAAGGTATCGCAGAACGCTTGCGGAATGATGGCGGAGCCAGACAACCCTTGCTGATAGGGAACCGCGCCGTAAAACTCCGGACAGGTTGCATGAACCAACCGACCAAGGTTCTCGGGATTGATGTAGTTCAACGACTGATCGAAGACAAACATCCGGTACATACCTTCCAGCATCCGCCGAAGGTGTTGAGCATGGCGCACCGTCCAATGCACTTGATGCTCCCGCAGCAGCCGAGTGGCTACCTCTCGAATAGCCTGGGACACCACCGTGGGATCCAACAGATCCTTGAGAGATACATCACGGCTCTCCAATACCGGTGCCAACCCCCCAGCACCCGTATCGTCTTCTCCTAGCGGAGACCAGAGCGCGTCGTGGAACCGAACCTCCGCAGCAGCATCCGGATCAGCGCTGGTGGCGTTGGGGAGGAAGTCTTCGATGGTCGGCGGCCAGACCCAGATGAAGCGCTCGGCCATCGGCCGGGCGAGGTAGACAGTGGTGGGATCTATGTCGGGCGGGTTCATGGCCGACATCACCAGCTTGGCAGCCGTGGGCTGCCCCAACCACTTCCGGGTACGCACGTACTCCATGAGAGCCGCTTGGAGCATCTGCGGTGCCCGGGAGGGTTCGTCTAGCAGCACGACATCCTTGTCCCACAGCGTGATGCCGTGGCGCAGGAAGGCATACTCGCCCTGCTGGAGTTTCGGAACGTCTACTGGACCAGTGAGATGATCCGGATGGAGGTTGGGGCAGTAGTATGCCGCGTAGCGTACATCAGAGCCAAACAACCCCTTGGCGATTGCCTTCGCTCCCTGTGTCTTGCCGGAGCCGGTATCTCCCGAGAACATGATGGGGAGACCACTCGCGATAGCAGCCAGGATGACGGGCTCAAGATCATCCCAGCCGACGAGGCCAAGTGCTCGGAGGTGCATGTAGAGACTCGCTTGCTTGCGTGCTTTTGCGGGAGGGTGTTGCCTGCTGGGAACTAGCCTCCCAGCAGGGAGACTCTAACCCTTTCGAGCGCGGGCTGTCAACAGCCAAGGGAAAGGGGAGGTATTACCTCCCTTTACATGCTTTACCCCGGACGGCCTTCACGGGGCGCCCGGGGCGCTAGTTCTTTTCGACAGGGCATACCGGACCAAACGCCTCTGCGAAGCGACTGACCAGGTTTGACTGTAATTCGCTTTCAATCTCGTCCATGTACTCAATCAGAATGTCCCGGTCTGGCTCCCCACAGCACTCGACAATGACGTGTCGGCACTTGCGAAGGGCAGCGAGGAAGCGGCGCTGCGACTCCAGGTTGAATGCCAGGCTGTCCCGCAGTTGCTTAGCAAGCTCGGCATTCTCCGTCCGAAGCGTGTGGGTGTTGGCGGTACTCCACTGAAGCAAGTCACGCAGCTCGTCGCGTTGAGCCCGGTATTGGATCACGGCAATCTCGCGGTTGCCGTGATCCACCTCGAGTTTCTTCTTGCTGCGTTCGGACCACAACCGCATTCCGAACATAACCAGTCCGAAAACTACGACAACGGCTAGAGATGCTGCGTTGTCTCCTGCCGCTCGCAGCATACCGGTGAAGAGGGCTTCCATCGGTCTGCCTCTCTAGTCTAAAATGTTCCGTTGCTAGGCAGACGGAGATACACCCACATGGATACGAGGGCCAGTAACATTGGGGTTGGGGAGAAGGTAGGGCTTCCGAGGAACTGTGCCAGGGCAGCACTGCTCCACACTGCACCGCAAAGTAGAACACCAGCATGTCGTGCTGCATTGCGCCGCAGTAGCAACCCTAGTAGGATCGAGAGGGCTCCTACCCCGAGAAGGATGCCCCAAAACCACTCAGCAGCAACGTGAGCTACACCGTCATAGTGTCCACGTGTGCCTTCGAAGAGCATTGGGTTGATGTCGAGAATCAGTGACCACCCGATAGACAGGATGAAGAGACTGATCTCGCCGCTCTTGCTGTCCGAGTGCCAAAGACCTGACAGGCGCTCGCGGAGAGGCGGTAGGCGCTTCGACGCTTTGGCCGCCTTTTCTACCTCCTCGGTAGGCTGTTTGGCGAAAGCGGGCAACTCTACCAGATGGGTTTCTGTCGGCGTTGGTATGTTGCCACTCAGGCAGCGATCCAATTGCGTCACCCGGTCTTGGAGCGACATCCCGCGCAGGGTTGCTGCACGAAACTCGACCACCCCGTCTGCCCCATTGAGGAGTGTTCCACCGTTAGAAGACATGTGAGCCTCGAAGAGATTCGGCGGGCGGAGTGACACAACCCGCCGAGGAAAGGGGGTTGCTACTGTTCGCTGCTGGGCAGCAGCGCCGGTCCGGAGCGCTCCCAGTAGAGGAAGCTGGCACCCTTGTAGATGAAGACGCCTGTGGCGGAACCAACAAGCGTGATCTCGATAAGGAGGCCATCACCCGACTCTAGCCAATCCACGTCCGTGTCGGCGAAGGTGAATTCGAGGGTGTGGTCTCCTACCGCGTTGCGTTTGAGAGCGGTGTCGTGGTCGCTGTCGTAGGTGCCGTTGGTGGCAATACTGGATGCCGACACCGCCGTTCCCGTGGCAGGAGGGGTAAGCTGAAACACATCAACACCGAGTCCATCGATGACAGCGGTCTCGGTTTTGTAGTACAGCCGGATGCCACGCGGTTTGCGCGGAGCATCAGCAGACCCGGTCAAGTAGTTGGCTGGTATCGGAACTACTAGTGTCCTGTTTGGCGGAGACTTGAAGGGGGTATGTGTTACTGTGAATACTCCCGAGGCATACGCCTCGGTCCATGCTCCGACGTCGGTGTAGTATCCTTCGAGAGGCCCAATGAAGACCTCACCCCGCCGATATAGCGACACGGGCTCCCCAAGCAGGGTCAGCTCGGAGATTGAGGAGATCGCTTGGCCGTCGATGGTGATCGAGATAGACCCCGCACGCCAGAGGTCTCGCAACTCTTTGGCGAGACGTCCCTCGTTCTGGAACAGCATGTGTGTGGGGATGTATGTCGAGGAGGAGTATCTCGGGTTGGTGCCGATAATACGCGAAGCACTGCCTTGCAGGGCGCCGCCGTCTTCTCCGGTACGGCTGTCGAGACCAGCGATCCCGACCTGTTGCACCCGGGCGGTGACTTTGACTGCCGAGGCGTTGGGCATGGGGTTCTCCGAACGGCTGATTGATTGCGGGTAGGAGAGGCTGCGTGGGGCACGAGACTGCTTTGTGCCTCAAGGGAGAACTAGGAGAAGTCGTGCGTTGTTAATTCTCCCTCTTCGGGGCCGAACGTCCGTTCGGAGCCATAGAAGCCTGCTGCGTGCTTCACTAAGAGGTCGCGAAGGTAGGGACGTAACCCCGGACGTGACCCATTCCATGCGAAAGCGACCAACTTGAGTTTGACTACCACAGAACGCGGGAGCTTGATACCTACAAGCACTTCGTCAGGGAGGTCAGCTTCGCCTTCTTTAATGGCTCGGATGTCGCGCGCTGCCAGGGCGGCTAGGCGTAAGATGTTACGCACTGCCCGCGGGTTGTCTGGGAAAGCACGCTCGGCTACATCTTTGGCTGTAGCATTCTTGCCTGCGGCAATCATCTCACCTAGTCGATGGAGGCTGTGATGACAGCCGGCACACAGCATCACTGTGGGGCCGACACCTCCCCCAGCCGCCTGGAGCCGCTCGTGATGCTCCTGCATCAACTCGGTAGGAGTTGGCGTTAGACAGCACCCGCAGCAGCTACCAGCTACCACGTCTGAAGGATCTCGATACGACGCCTCCCGATGACTCGAAGCAAGTGTTCGGAGGCACGTAGCTCCTGCACGGAGTAGTGGCGCGTCAGCTCGTACTCGATACCCGGCCGCAGCTCCTTGACTGTCCCTTCGCGGATCGGCAGCCGCGGGTTCTTCGGGTTGGGCTTGAAGTGTACGAGGGTCACGCCGACACTCACAGACTCTCGGTTGACTACTACTAGCGATCCGGCCGCCAGGGCCAGGTTCAGTCGACTTGAGGACATAGTGGGTTCTCTCCTATGGTCGGAAGTTTTCTTTGAGCTGGTCGTAGCGAGCCGCTGGGGCCATCGCGTCCTCAACGCGGAAACGCACATCGATGATGGCGCTGCCGTCGGCATTGATCTGTGAGAACCTTCCTCGTCCCATCCCAAGACTCGCCGCCGCAGCCCCGGCAGTGCTGTGTGGCTCTTGTGAGGGGGCGGGGCGGCGAGTTGCGGCGGCGACTGCGGGGGCCGGGGCGGTGGGTGTCGGTAACGATGCCGGAGATTGTGCTGCTGCAATGTCACTGAGCATCGATTGCGCAATGTAGCCGTTCTCAATGAGCCGTTGGGCTTGTCGGGGGTTGTTGGCTAGCCACAACACATACTGTCGATACGAAGAACCCAACGTCCGTTCGTCGAGTGGCCTCCCGCTGGCGAAATGCACCCGTTTCAGGTAGTTGTATTCGTTTGTCGAATACTCAGTGAGTCGATACATGGCTTCGAAAGGCAGCGTAGCCATACTTGCGGCACTGAGCACCCCTACCCCCGCGCTTCGCGCCAGTGTTCCTCCAACAGCAGAGGCCGTTCCTCGTGTAGCAGCCCCCTTGGCAGCGGCCTGACCACCAGCACCCAGCACCCCCACCTTCGGTATGGTCAGTGCCCTTCGAGCCGCTTGGGTTCCAGCCTTGAGCACACCGCCGGGGGTTAGCTTCCCGAGAGCAGGAATCATTCCGGTAATGCTTCGCATCCCTCCGATGAGCTTACCCAGTCCGCCGCGAACCATTCCAAGGGATCGGAAGAGTGTGAGTGACCCGATTACCGCAGAGCCTAGCGCCCACTTGGAGACGTTCCCGAGGTCTGCGAAGTGAGCCTTGATGCTGCCGATAACCTCGTCAAGGCGCACCCACTGCTCGTCAACCCATGGGTGGATACCGGCCTTGCCGCCCTCTGCCCGGATGACATTCAGCGCGTTTAGCTTGGTTTCCTGTGTGCGCTCCGCTGCGCCTTCCATCTGCTCGGTGATGTTGGCGAGTACCTCCTCGTAGGACTCTGCGGTGTGTAACTGACGCGCGAGTTCAAAGGCTTCTGCCCGTGTCATGTTGCGCTGTTGCATGAGGATCGGAACGATGTCGCCGGAAGCAGCGCCTAGCTCGTACCACAGCTTGAGGTTTTCTTCGAGTCCTATCTTCGACATTGACAGGGAGTCAGCTAGTATCAACGCAATGTCCTGTTCGTTGATAACCCCAACCATCTCGGATATTTTGATTAATTCCTGGCGCTGTGCCTCGTTGAAGTCCTGTAGGAAGGCTTCTGAAAGCTCGCCGCCGGGCCCGCGCGCTTCCTTCATACGTTCAAGCAATCGCAGCCCAAGTGTGGTAGTGATTGCTCCTTCGTCCCCGGCGGCGAGGAATTTGCCCATAGCCCTGGCAGCGCCGAGTGCTTGGTTATAGGACAATTCGGCCTTCAGCGCACTTTCAGCGGAGGCTGCCATTGCAGCGGTAAGTAAGTCAAGGTCTTGCACAAACCCCTTGGTACTGGTAGCTGCCTCGTCAACCACTGCGGCGAAATCGTCGGCCCACATGTAGGCCGCCTGCTCGTCGAGAAACTCCGATACGGTCTTGTTGAGGATCTCGGTGTTGGAGCGCACCCGAATTAGCTTGTCAGTAGCCTCCTCGGCAGACTCTCCGAACTGGAACATGCGTCGGGTGGCTTGCTCGATGATCTGTCTGTAGTCTTTTCCGAGGACCCGTGACGCGATGATTGTCGCTCGGGACAGTGCGTTGATGCGATCTCGGCTTTCCTCGGTGTAGCCATCGACGAAGCGCAGTGCGTTGATCCACTCGTCGCTGATGCCCCGGACTTCCTCGCGCTCCATCCCGTAGATTTGTGCGAGCTTGATATCTTCCTTGACAATCTCTTGGTACTCGCGAGCACGACGACCGATCTCTCGGAAGGACGTTGATACTTCGTCGAGTGGCTGTGCTGATGCCAGAAACCGTTTGGTCTCCTTGGAGGCCGACGAGGTAGCAATGCTGTAGGCACGGTGTGCTAATGCTGCTGCGGTAAGGCTAGCCGCATAGCGCTTGATTAGCTGTTCGCCTCGCTCGAAGACATCGTTGGTCTTCGCTTGCGTCTTTTCCAGCCTCTCGATGTCGCGTAGCTGCTGTGTGGTAGAGCGGTGGAGGGCTTCCTGCTGCTTCATTTCCTCCTTGAGTAGCCTGATACGCTTTTCGAGTAGGCTATTGAGCGAGCGCTGAAGGAAGGTTTGTCGTTTTTCGTCAGCCATCGGAGTCCTTCACCGAGTCGGGATCAATCTCGGCTTGGTATCCCGGCACCGCGGTTTTCATCTGCTTCTTGAACTCCGTCTTGTCTGACGGCGTGAAGTGTTCCCCGCGTGCTACCTTACCCTCTTTGATCTGGCCATCCGGGGCTCGCGGGGTGACAGGTCCTCCGTAGATTCCGGCGTTCGACAGCGCCTTGAAGAAGTCAGCCTTATCTGTAGCCGACAGAGAGACAATTTCCTCATCGGTACCCGGAACGTAATCGCCCATGGCTACCGGCATAACCGCAGCCTCCGCGCCAGGTGGGGGCACGATCTTGGCTAGTTCCTTCACGAAGTTGCTGCTGGCAACCAGCACGGAGTGCGGGAGGATGAAGCCTTCGTGCCACGCCTTGCTTCGGCCCTTACTATCTTCGTCGCTTTTGATAGTCCCGGCAAGCCGATGTATCTTTTCAGAATCCCAATGGATGCCGAATACGTCGGTAAGCCATCGACGCTCCTGCTCCTCTGCGTCTCGTAGCGCACGCACATTGAACATACGCACCTGCCACGGTGCGTCCAGCAACGCCTTAATGGCGTCGTGTGTTGTCGGGAGACGTGTCCGGCCTACCAGATAGGCTAGCTCGTCGAGGTCGGGGTCCTCTCGGATACGCTCCCAT
>Ga0180431_10003731_pt1 | contig 19382 bp, 11 predicted proteins | sample SS_ome_11_FD_132459 | JGI IMG/M metagenome (GOLD analysis project Ga0180431, IMG submission 132459) | Hypersaline lake sediment archaeal communities from the Salton Sea, California, USA - SS_1_MS_1 metaG | ecosystem: Environmental > Aquatic > Non-marine Saline and Alkaline > Hypersaline >... | reverse complement strand
GGGGAAGGGGCGGCGGGGGGGGGTGGGGGGGGGGGGGTGGGAGGGGTGGGGGGGGGGGGGGGGTGGGGGGGGGGTGTGGGTGGGGTGGTGGGGGGGGGGGGGGGGGGGGGTTGGGGGGGGGGGGGGGGGGGGGGGGGTGGGCGTGGCGGCCGTGCTTGAGGGCGTTGAGGTTGCCCTGGGGAGCGCCAGCGCCGCGGGGGCCGAGCTCGGCATCGCGGTGGGCGCGGCAGAGGGTGTGGCCATGCATGGCCCAGTTGGGGCAGCCGGGGTATGTGCAGTGGGTTTTGTTGGGGTTTCTCGGCATTTTGCGAACTCCGAATTTACGAATCTACGAATGGACGAATGACGAATGGCGGATGGATGGATCATGGATGGGATGGGTAGGGCGGCGGGTCAGGTGGTGAGCGGATCAAAAGGTGGGGGATTGTACGCGTTAGCCGCGTTAGCTGCGTCAGCCGCGTTCCGTGCATTCACTTCTTCCCAGAAGAGATCCAGGCCCTCGTCCATAGCCACCCGGAACGGGTCGGGCGGGGGTCCGTAGATATCGGAGCGGTAGTGGAGGAGGCGGCCGAGGCGAGTGGCGTTCTGGCTGTAGACGGAGAGGAGCCTTTCCAGTGGACGTGGCTCGAGCTCATCCCAACGGCTGTCAAGGTAGCCAGAGAGGCGATCCTGGCTGGCGCCCAGGGCGGTGATGACGTCGTCAATGTCAGGCGAGGCCTGGGCGGAGCCGGCGTCGTCTCCAGTGTCCGTCTCTTCGCCGGGCAGGCCCTCCTCACCGACAGCAGCATCGGTATCGGGAGGGTCGACATAGCCTATTTCTTCAGCCAACCAGCGGAAGGTCTCCTCAGGTATGGGCGCGCCGACGTCATAGTCATAGTCAACCCCAAGGATGGCGGGGCGATCGTGGAAGAGACGGCCGAGGCGGGCGGCGTTCTGGCCGTAGAGGGAGAGGGTGCGGGCGAGTTGGAGGGGCTCGAGGTCGTCCCAGTGGCGGTCGATGTGGGCGGCGAGGTAGGCCTGGTGGCCGGCGAGTTGGGCGATGACGTGGTCGATTTCGATGGGAGGGATCGCCGGCCGGTCTGTATGTGTATTGTCTTGCATTGTTATTTCTCCTATTCCTATGGCACCGGGGGCGCGTCCGCTGATGGACATCGCCCCCGCCTGATGGTATGCTAGCACAAAAGTTCTATTTTGTCAAGGGGATGAAATAGTACTTTGTGGCTAGTACCTGGGTATGCAAGCACGGTGTGTAGACGGTAAACGGCAGACGGTAGACGGGGAGCAGACGGCGGGGCATCGAGTGGGTGAATCGTGAAAATCGGCAAGTACGGTATGCAGACGGCAGACGATAGATGGGAAACAGGGGATAATCGCCAGACCATCGAGTTGACAAGGCTGCAGATCTGAAGTCTGCAAATCAGCGAATCGGGAAGGTGGTTAGGGCTGGGGATGGGGGCGGGGTGTCAGCGGATGTAGGAGAGCGGATAAACGGATGAGGGGGGTGGCGGCGGCGGATGGGGGGACCAGGGGACATGGGGACAAGGAGACAAGGGGGCGGAGACGGGGCAGTTTGCAGTATGTGGCGCGGCGTGCTACAATAGGTGGGCCTCATCGAAAGTAGCCTCGTACGAAGCGAACGATGAACGAACACAATGCAGGACCGGGGCGCGGCCTCGGGAAACAGATAAAGACGACAACGGGTTGCAGGCAGACCGCTGCAGGTATGTGGCGGTCTGTCTTTTTTTGTGCGAGTCAGCGAGTCGGCGAATCGGCGAGTGAGCGAATTGGCGAGGGCGCACAGGTGAATTCGAGGCAGGGAGGCCGGGTGTTGCAGACGTTGCAACAGGCTGCCTGTATCCTGGGAGCAAATCTCAGGATGGAGGTGGCACAGTGGCTTTCTGGCAGAAGAAGGGGGAGGAGCGGGAGGAGATGGACGGGATGATCCAGCAGAGCCCAGGCATCCGGCCGGCGGAGCTGGCGCGGCGGATGGGAGTGTCGCGCTCGACGGTGCAGCGGCGGCTGCCGGCCATGGAGGAGGCGGGGTATCTGTATAGCGAGGACGAACGGGGCGGGTTGTGGCCGTTCAGGCGGATCAGCGAGTGAGCGAGTCAGCGAATCAGCGAGCCAGCGAATCGGTGGGTCGGCGAGGGCGTGGGGTGGCGGGGGGAGGGGGGAATCGGGGGATTGGTGGAGCGAAATTGTGCGGTTGTTGCGGGATTTGGGGGGTGGTGGGTGTATAATGGGGTCAAAAGTGCACTGTTGTTGGGAGGAGCGTGACAAATGGAACGATCTACTTCCAAAGCGGAACGGATGTTGCAGATGGAGCAACTGCTTCTGGCTTCTCCAGAGGGGCTGCGCAAGGCCGAGATCGCCCGAAGGCTGGGCGTGCACCGGGCGACGGTGGGGCGGTACGTCGAGGATCTGACCCAGCGCGTCCCGATCTGGGAGGTCGGGCACCTGCTGGGCATCGACCGGGACGACTACCTGACGCACGTGCGGCTGACGATCCACGAGAGCATGGCGCTGCATCTGGCGGCGCGGCTGATGGCGACGCGCACGGACAAGCACAACCCGCACGCGGCCTCGGCGCTGCGCAAGCTGGGGAGCGCGCTGGAGAAATTCGCCCCCCAGGTGAGCGGCCACCTGCTGGCCTCGGCGGACGTGATGGACGACCAGGCACGGCGGCGCGATCCGGTCTACCTGGGGGTGCTGGAGGCGCTGACGCGGGCGTGGTCGGATGGGCGAATGGTGCACGTGTGGCACCGGCACGAGAGCGGGCGGGTGCACGAGTACGACTTTGCACCGTACTTTATCGAGCCGTACGCGGTGGGCCGGACGACGCACGTGATCGGCTGGCGGGAGCCGCCGGGGGCGGTGCGGACGTTCAAGGTGGAGCGCATCCAGCGGGCCGAGTTGATCGTGCCCACGCGACCGTACACCATTCCCGAGGATTTCGACCCGCGCGAGAAACTGGCGGATGCCTGGGGCATCTGGTACACGGAGAAGGAGCCAGTGGAGGTGGTGCTGCGCTTCCATCCCCGGGTGGTCCGGCGGGTGCTGGAGACGCGGTGGCACCGCAGCGAGGAGACCGAGGAACAGCCTGACGGGAGCCTGATCTGGCGGGCGCGGGTGGCGGAGCCGCAGGAGATGGTGCCGTGGATCCGGGGGTGGGGGGCGGACGTGGAGGTGGTGGAGCCGGAGGTCTTGCGGGAGGCATTGGTCAAGGAAGCCCGGCGACTTGCGCTGGTGTACCAGTTGGGCACGGTGGCTCCGCCGCCGCGCCACCAGTTGCTGTGGGCAAAGACAGACCGAAAGACCGGTCAGACCCACCCCTTGATCTGCCACATGATCGACGTGGCACAAGTAGCCCTGGCGATGTGGCGTGACGTCCTGACCGAGGGTGTCCGGGCGCAGTTTGCGGAAGCATTAGGACTGGAGAACGAGCCTGCCGGGCGCTTGCTCGCCTTTTGGGCTGGCTTGCACGATCTGGGCAAGGCCAGCCCAAGTTTCCAGCGCAAGTATCCGCCAGCAGAGGCAGAACTGAGCCAAGCGGGTCTCTCATTCCCCAGATTGTTCGTGCGTGAATCGTTCTCCCATGGAGCGGCCTCTGCACGCTTACTGAAATCACTTCTGGAGACCGAGACTGGCCTGCCGCGGCGCCTGGCCCAGGGTATCTCGAAGGCCGTAGGTGGCCACCACGGGGCCTGGCCCACTTCGGCAGAACTGCAGAAGTTCCAGGCGACACAACTGGGCAACGAGGACTGGGACACGGTGCGGCGCAAATTGGTGCAGGCCTTGGCCGAATGTCTGGACCCGCCCACTGTGGAAGACACAGGTGGTTCACGAGCAAAACGCAACGCGCTGCTGACACTGCTTTCTGGCTTTGTCTCCGTGGCTGACTGGATCGGGTCAATGGAAGAGTATTTTCCCTACACCGGCACGCCGGTCGATGTGCCGCAGTACACGAAGCGGGCTGCACAGCAGGCACAACGGGCTCTTGACATCTTGCACTGGACGGGCTGGAGGTCGCCTGTGGAGCCGATGGCTTTCGCGGAGCTTTTCCAGGTTCCCGGTCCCAGGCCCATGCAAACGCAGGTCATCCATCTGGCAGACACACTGGGTGCCCCAGCTCTGGTCATCATAGAAGCTCCCACCGGTGTGGGAAAAACCGAGGCCGCTCTCTACCTGGCCGATCATTGGGGGCGTGTGCTCCAGCAGCGAGGGCTCTACGTAGCAATGCCGACGACGGCGACCAGCAATCAGATGTGCGGTCGCGTCCGTGAGGTAATCGAGCGACGCCATCCAGAGGACGAGGCAGAACCACTGCTGGTCCATAGCCAGGCACGCTGGGCCAGGGAGAGCCCACCGCCTGAACTCAACATTGGGAGCGATCTGGTCGGACAATCAAGCGAACAGAGCGAGACTATGTCCTGGTTCCTGCCACGGAAACGCAGTTTGTTGGCCCCGCTCGCCGTGGGTACCGTGGATCAGGCGCTCTTGAGCGTACTACAGACCCGCCACTTTTTCGTTCGACTCTTTGGACTGAGCCACAAGACCGTCATCTTTGACGAAGTTCACGCTTACGACACCTATATGTCCACCCTCTTTCAGCGGCTGTTGGGATGGTTGCAGGCAGCAGGTACGTCGGTGGTGATCCTCTCCGCAACACTGCCGGATGGGATGCGTCGTGAACTGCTCCAGTCCTACGCAGGCGTAGGAGAAATGCCACCTGCGCCCTATCCGTGCATCACCTGGGCGATGAATGGACAGGTCGGCGTGGTCCCGATTGAGGGGGTTCAGGAGCGCCGGCTGAGGCTGGAGTCGATCGGTCGAGATCCAGAATACATCACCCAGATCCTCCGGGATGCCTTACAAGGGGGAGGGTGTGCGGCCGTCATCTGCAACACAGTAGGCCGGGCGCAGGAGGTCTACTCAGCGCTACGCCTGGTCAACGTGGTTCCTGACGAACACCTGTTCCTGTTCCACGCACGCTTTCCCCTCGGGTGGCGACAGGCGATCGAGGCTGACGTGCTCACCCGGTTTGGCGAGAGCGGAGAGCGGCCGCACAGGGCCATCGTCGTGGCAACCCAGGTGATCGAACAGAGCCTTGACCTGGACTTTGATCTGCTGGTGAGCGAGATGGCGCCGGTGGACCTGCTATTGCAGCGGGCAGGCCGGTTACACCGTCACGAGCGAGAAAGCCGCCCTGGACCCGTATCGACACCGCGGGTGCTTGTCATTCGTCCCGAGATCGAAGACGGTGTGCCCACCTTTGGGGCGGATGAATACGTCTACGAACGGTACGTCTTGTTGCGATCCTGGCTGACAATCCGCCACCTGGACGAGATCGCTCTTCCTGATGACACGGCGAGTCTGATTGAAGCTGTCTACGGAGATGAAGGCCCCCCGACCGAGGATCTGCCGCCAGAGATGGCAGACGTGCTGGCAGAGGCCAGACAGCGGATGGAGGGACGAGAGGCGAAAGACGTTTTCGAGGCCCGAACGAGGCTGATCGCCCAGCCTGAGTCCGACAATCTCTTGCTAAAGAGCAACATGGGGCTCGCCGAGGACAGCCCCGAGTTGCACAGGGCCTTTCAGGCTCTCACGAGGCTGGGACCGCCATCCATTTCTCTGGTCTGCTTGCACCGGATAGGGGAGGGACTGAACACCGAGCCCGATGGCAGCGGCCTCCCCGTAGACCTGGTGCAAGCGCCGGATGCGGAGCTGACGGCTCACCTCGTCCGTTGTACGATCAGCGTCTCACATCAGGGCGTGGTACACTTTTTCCGCGCGCAGGAACCACCCCCTGGGTGGCAGGACCATCCCCTGCTTCGTCACTACCGGGCTGCGTTTTTTGTCAAAGGGACCTGTGAGCACGCGGGCCTGCCATACGTGCTGCATCTGGATCGGAAGCTGGGCATGGTGATAGAGAAGGCAGAACCTTGAGAAGGGCCTGCGATGGTCGGAGTTCCACGCACACGAGAAAGGGAGGAAGGTATGGAAATGGAGTTCAATCTGGTCGATGAACCGTGGGTTCCCTGTATCCGCACCGATGGACAAGCCGAGCATCTAGGTCTCCGTGACGCACTGACCCGGGCGCACGATCTGCGCGAACTGGTGGGGGAATCCCCTCTGGTGACCGCTGCGCTGTATCGCTTGCTGCTGGCGGTGTTGCACCGCGTGTTCGGGCCAGGGGGCTATGACGCCTGGTATCAACTCCAGGAGGCAGGGCGTTGGGATGCGGCGAGACTTGAGGCTTACCTGGGGAAGTGGCGAGGCCACTTCAACCTCTTTGATGGCGAACACCCCTTTTACCAGGCCGCCGACGACCGTGTGAAAACCAAGCCTCTTAACAGCCTGGTGTTGCATCTAGCATTTGGAAACAAGGCCACTCTCTTCGACCACCACACGGATGGGGAGGGAATTGCACTCACGCCTGCAGAAGCAGCGCGGGCCGTTGTCGCTGCGCAGTCCTTCGGCCTGGCGGGACTGAGTGGCTTGCCGCAAAAGTTCACTGACGGCACGTGTGCCCGAGGCATTCTCTTCTTCGTGCAGGGGGAGACGCTGTTTGAGACGTTGATGCTCAACATGCTGCGCTATCCCACCGAGGAAGACATCATACCCCACTATCCTGAAGACAGGCCGGCCTGGGAAATGGATGATCCGTTTGCGCCCGGACGCTCGCTACCATTGGGATATCTCGATTACCTCACCTGGCAGAACCGGCGTATCCTACTGATACCCCGGCAGGGGCCTACTGGGATCGTGGTTCGTGAGATGACGATGGCTCCAGGACTGCGCTTGGACAGTGTGGTTGTGAGCAGAGATCCAATGAAGCATTACCGAGTGGACAAGAAGCGGGGGCTACTGGTGCAGCGATTCCGGGAAGACAGAGCATTGTGGCGTGATAGCGCTGCGCTGTTCAGCATGAAAAGCGACGACTACCGCCCTCCCCGGACTTTTCAGTGGCTGGCTGAATTGGTCGAAGATGGATGTCTGGACGTCGCGCAAACGCGGGGCTATATGGCCCTTGGAATGGCGAACAACCAGGCAAGAGTAGACTTTTACCGGACCGAGCACATGCCTCTCCCGCTACGGTATCTTGAGAACGACGGCCTCGTAGGGCGGCTACAGGATGCGTTGAAAATGGCCGAAGACACCCGGAACCAACTCTGGGGGGCTGCGCGAAAGCTGGCAACCTTCCTGCTCAATCCCCAGGCCGATGCCGAAGGGGGGCGCAAGCCGGCCCCAGATGATCTGAATCGCCTGACCGATCAATGGGCTATCGAGCGCGACTACTGGTCGCGCCTGGAGATCCCATTCCGGCGGTTATTGGAGGCTCTACCCGACGACGTCGAAGGGACGCTGACCAGGTGGCGCGATACATTGCAGCGTACCGCCTGGGTCGCCTTCGACCGCGTAGCTCGCGACCTGGAGCACGACCCCCGTAACCTCAAATCCACTGTCCGCGCCCGCGACCAACTGGCCGCAGGGTTGGGGAAAGCGCTGCCCAAGTCCTAGGGAATCGCAAAGTCTGTAACGGAGGTTTTGTATGGACAACCCACATCCCTTTATTACCTATCTGGAAAGCCGGCGCGACGATCGCGCCATGCTGGCTGCCCTGCGGCGGGGCCTGGGCCAACCGCCCGGCACGGTGGTCGACATGTACCGCTACGTCGTCCCCCGCTTGCCGAAGGACGCCACTCCGTGGCTGGAGCACGCCTACTACCTCATCGCCGCCCTATTCGCCTACCACCCGGCAGAGGGAGGGTCCGGCAACGTGGGCGATCACTTTGCCCGCGCTCGCGACCCCCAGGGAGACGATACCGCCATCGAGCGCCGTTTCACCGCGCTCCTGGCTGCCCACCCGGACGACGTGGACTTTTATCTACGCCAGGCGGTCAGTTTTCTCAAGTCGAAAGAGGTGCCCGTCGATTGGCACCGGTTGCTCCGCGATATCTTGAACTGGGGCCACCCTGAACGATACGTCCAGAAAGCCTGGGCGCGCGCCTTCTGGGGCCGCCCTGCCCGGGAAACACAACCCGGAGATCAGACTACAGAGGAGGAGACGTAACGATGTTTATCGAACTGCACATGATCCAGAACTTTGCACCGGCGAACCTCAACCGCGACGACACCAACAACCCCAAGGATTGCGAGTTTGGCGGCGTGCGCCGCGCCCGCATCTCGTCCCAGTGCATCAAGCGCGCCATCCGCACCTCGCCCGTCTTTGCGGAGACGACCGAGGTCGAGATCGGCAAACGCACCAAGCGGCTTATCAATCTCTTGCAAGGTCGACTGGCCGAAGCGGGCAAGTCGGAGGAAGAGGCTACCCCCGTCTTGACGGCCTTTGTCCCCCAGTTTGCCAGCAAACTCGACAAGGACGGGGCGAAGACGGCTGTCCTGCTCTACGTGAGCGAGGCCGAGATCCAAAGTATCGTGCAGACGCTGCTGGAAAGATGGGAGGATCTATCGGACGACAAGGCCGTCAAGCAGGTAACCAAGACGCTCGTCAAGGCCCACAAAGGCCAGACGAGCGCCCCTGACATCGCGCTCTTTGGCCGCATGCTGGCCGAGAAACCCGAACTCAACCTGGAGGCGGCCTGCCAGGTAGCCCACGCCATCTCCACCCACCGCGTCACGATGGAGATGGACTTTTTCACCGCCGTGGACGACCTCAACCCCGAGGACACCGCCGGGGCGGGGATGATGGGCTTTACCGGTTACGATAGCGCCTGCTTTTACCGGTACGCCCGCATCGACTGGAATCAATTGGCAGACAACCTCAACCACGACACCGACCTGGCCTGCCGCACCGTCGAAGGCTTTCTCCGCGCCGCCGTCTCTGCCGTGCCGAGCGGCAAGCAGAACAGCTTTGCCGCCAACAATCCTCCCAGCCTGATACTGGCCGTCGTCCGCCGGGATGGAATGGGTTGGTCGCTGTCCAATGCCTTCGAGCGGCCCGTGCGCCCGAGCCGCGACGGCGGCCTTGTAGCTCCATCGGTGGCCGCGCTCGATGCCTACTGGGGCCAGCTATGCCAGGTCTATGGCGACGACACGCTGGTGCGCAAGGCCGTGCTAGCACTGGACCCTGACCTGCCGCTGGAGACCCTCAAAGTGGACCAGATCGACAACCTGGAAGCTTGGGTGAGCGCGGTGACGGAGGCATTGTCCGCCGAGGAGGCGTAAAGATGAGCGTGCTACTATTGCGCCTCTCCGGCCCGATGCAGTCCTGGGGTGTGCAGAGCCGCTTCTCCGTGCGCGACACAGGGCTGGAGCCATCCAAGAGCGGGGTGATCGGGCTCCTCTGCGCTGCGCTGGGCCGGCGGCGTGACGAACCAGTGGATGACCTGGCAGCGCTGACGATGGGTGTCCGCGTGGATCAGGAAGGCAAGCTGGCTCGTGACTTTCACACGGCGATGAACGTCCTCAGGGCTGGTGGCGGTTCGCCCAAAGCCACCGAACCCTCTGCCCGCTACTATCTCGCCGACGCCCGCTTCCTCGTCGGACTGGAAGGAGAGACCCTTGACCTGCTCACCCGGGTCCACGCCGCTCTGCGCAACCCTTGCTGGCCGCTCTACCTGGGGCGCAAGGCCTTTGTGCCCGGGGAACCGGTCTGGCTGGAAGATGGTCTGCGGCCCGGGCAGACTATGATTGATCTGGTCAGGACCTATCCGTGGCTGGGGTGCGATCCCGAGAAGCGGCCTGAGCAGGTACGATTGGTGCTTGAGGATGATGGTGGCGACGAGGTGCGTCCTGATCAGCCGCTGTCTTTCGCCACGCGGCGCTTTGCACCTCGCCGGGTAAAGACCACCTTTGTCCCGGCACCACGACTCAGAGAGGAGGAACCATGTACCTCTCCCGACTGATCCTGAACCCGCGCAACCGGCGCGTGCAGCGCGAAGTCGCCGACCCCTACCAGATGCACCGCAGCATCATGCGGGCCTTCCCCGACGACCTGGACGATCAGACAGAGCGCGTGCTGTTCCGGCTGGAACCGCACCCTCACGCCGGGACCCCTTCTCTTCTGGTCCAGTCGCTGACCCACCCCGACTGGGCCTGGCTGGCGGAGCCCGGTGCGCGGGGATACCTGCTGCCTGTGGATGCGCCCAATCCTGCGATAAAGTCGTTTGACCTCTCCCTTGTCCCAGGACAGGCGCTGGCCTTCCGGCTGCGGGCCAATCCGACCGTCAAGCGCAGGTTCAAGGATGGCCAGCACAAGCGAGTGGGGATCTACCGCGAGGAGGAGCAGATCAAGTGGTTGGAGCGCAAGGCCGGGTGGGGCGGCTTCCACCTGATCTCGGTCAACACCCATCGCCAGGAGACAGTCGGCGGGCGCATCCGCCGCGATGGCGCGACCCACAAACTGCGCTTGCTGTCCATCCAGTTCGATGGTCTGCTGCAGGTTACGGACCCTGAGCGGTTGCGGCAGGCCGTCCGGCAGGGCATCGGAAGCGGCAAAGGGCTGGGGTTCGGCTTGCTCTCGCTGGCCCCGGCGTTCAATTGACATAAGACGAAACTACAAGAGTAGGTAGATAGGTGGGGTGGGGTCGCGACCCGCCCCAACACCAGTGCAGGCCCGGGTTTGCACCTTAACAACCGAATAGGAGGTTGCAACATGCGTGACTTGCACGAACTACCCAAACTGCGGGATGGACTCTCATACCTGTACCTGCAGCACGGCCGGGTCGAGCAAAAGCACAAAGCAGTCGAGTTCATCGACAAGGAGAAAGGACGTACTATGGTCCCCGCCGCCGCGCTGGCCGTGCTGCTGCTCGGCCCGGGAACCTCGATCACGCACGCCGCCATCAAGGCGCTGGCCGACAACGGCTGCATGGTGGTGTGGTGCGGCGAGGACGGGACGCGCTGCTATGCCCAGGGCGGCGGCGAAACGCGGAAAGCGTATCACCTTCTGAAGCAGGCCGAACTGGCGAGCGATCCCCAGAAACGGCTGCGGGTCGTGCTGCGAATGTACCATTACCGCTTTGGAGAACAACTACAACCGGGCCTGAACCTGATGCAGATACGCGGGCTGGAGGGCGTGCGTGTGCGCCAGGCGTACGCCCACGCCAGCCGGGAATACGGCGTGCCGTGGCACGGACGGCGCTACGACCGGAGCAACTGGAACAGCGGAGATCCGATCAACCGGGCGCTCTCGGCGGCGAATGCATTGCTGAACGGGCTGTGCCACGCGGGGATCGTGTCCGGCGGGTACTCGCCAGGCCTCGGCTTTATCCACACCGGGAAGCAGCTTTCGTTCGTATACGACATCGCTGATCTCTACAAGGTGGAGGTGACGATCCCGCTTGCCTTCCGCGTAGTGGCCGAGTCGACGGAGAAGCTGCACGCTCGCGTGCGGCTTGCGTGTCGCGAGGCTTTCAAGGAGTGTCGATTGCTGCAGCGTATCCTTCGCGACATCGAGCACTTGCTGGACGTGCCCGATGACGTGCTGAAAGCAGGAGAGGAAGCGGACAGTGACCCGGCACGTCCAGAGCCGCTCTGGTCACCCTCATCCAGCGCGGCTACCGACGAGGAAGAGCGAGGAACAGACGATGGTGGTAATGATACTTGAGAAAGTGCCAACCTCTTTGCGGGGTGAGTTGACCCGATGGCTGATCGAGCCACACACGGGCGTTTTCGTGGGACACGTCAACGCGATGGTGCGGGATCGGCTGTGGGACAAGTGCTGCAAGGCGAAACGGATGGGGGGTGTCGTCCAGATATGGACCACCAATACCGAGCAGAGGTTCCGAATGCGCATGGCTGGTGAGACGAAGCGGGGTGTGATAGACTATGATGGCCTTCAGCTGATCCGTGTGCCGGCCAACGTGCCAGACAGCTCGACCTCTCGCACCTGAGAGTGAGCTTTGAGAAAGAATTCGCAGGCGAGATTTTTGGCATTGTCCCCACACGCGTGGGGGTGAACCGTTACTTGCTGGTACGCGGTGGCTGTAGGAACCATTGTCCCCACACGCGTGGGGGTGAACCGTACAAGCGGATGGTGCAGCACCCATTAACCAATTGTCCCCACACGCGTGGGGGTGAACCGGGTGATCAGCCGCTGCTGCAGATAGCGGGCGTAATTGTCCCCACACGCGTGGGGGTGAACCGCACAGGCCGGAGATTGACGTAGCGCACGATCTATTGTCCCCACACGCGTGGGGGTGAACCGAACCTGCTGGGCGTGAAGACGAACGCGGAGGTATTGTCCCCACACGCGTGGGGGTGAACCGCTGCGCGTCCTGGCCGCGGCGCAGGAGAAAGCATTGTCCCCACACGCGTGGGGGTGAACCGAATTTCCGCGCCTTACGGAGTCTGTTCGTGCCATTGTCCCCACACGCGTGGGGGTGAACCGCTCTTTCCAGCGCCGGCGGTAATTCGGCTGATATTGTCCCCACACGCGTGGGGGTGAACCGGGCCACGGGATCAAGGTAGCGGGAGATATACGATTGTCCCCACACGCGTGGGGGTGAACCGCGCCGCCTTTTCCATCTGCATGGTGTGCTGGCATTGTCCCCACACGCGTGGGGGTGAACCGCGCCCGATCGCCTCGTAAAGCCCCGTCTGGTCATTGTCCCCACACGCGTGGGGGTGAACCGTCGGCAGAGCTGGACAGCACGGCCTGGTATCATTGTCCCCACACGCGTGGGGGTGAACCGCACTGGCGTTTGGTCTCGCCATCGGGCATCACATTGTCCCCACACGCGTGGGGGTGAACCGTAACGAGTTCAAACTCTACGTGAGTGGAGTCATTGTCCCCACACGCGTGGGGGTGAACCGCTCAAATCCCACCGTGACGCGTTGGTGTAAGCATTGTCCCCACACGCGTGGGGGTGAACCGCCTGCCAGCGCTGTCTCGAACGATGGTTCCTCATTGTCCCCACACGCGTGGGGGTGAACCGAACTATCGAGCACTGGAGGGTGACGTCGACGAATTGTCCCCACACGCGTGGGGGTGAACCGACCGCTTCGTCGAATGCCTCGATCCCATAGAATTGTCCCCACACGCGTGGGGGTGAACCGCGATAAAGCGAGATCGGCAGAGGCGGCGGAACATTGTCCCCACACGCGTGGGGGTGAACCGCAATCGCCAGCGGCGGACTAGACAACCTGGACATTGTCCCCACACGCGTGGGGGTGAACCGTGCTCGCGGATCTCGTCCCACGCGCGCGCGCCATTGTCCCCACACGCGTGGGGGTGAACCGCGAGAACGAGGGTGGCCCCAAGCCCGTGGTCGAATTGTCCCCACACGCGTGGGGGTGAACCGATTCTACGCCGCCGCCGGTGTGGGCGGCTCGGGGCAGAAGTTACAGTGGGCTCGATCCGATTGGGGATACTGAAAGATCAGAATGGAGAATGGAGGATGGAGATAGGCACATGTGCGACTTGGTTGCCCGGTGTGCGGGTTTGCTGCCCGCCTCTTCCGCTGCGTCGTGGGGGCTTGCACTTGGCTGAAACCCCAAACAGGAGTACAATCATATAAAGCCGCATCTTTGAGCGGCTCACAACTACAATCACATCACGGAAAAAGAGGCCACAATGAACCCATCCAAGTCGCTCTTGACCGTCAGTATTCTGCTCGTCACGTTGCTAACCCTGTTCTCCGCGCACGATCCAGCCTCGGCCATTGCCACGGAACTCGAACCACCTTCTGCCCATCCCTCAGCACCCTGCACGGCACGTGCAGCCAGCGGTGTGGGAATCGACCCATTGCCACCGATGGCGCCGGGCGTGGTGCTGGTTGGTCTGAAGCCCGGCGTTGCGATCCACACGAGCGGCCTGGGTGCGCAGGCCAGCGACGGCTCGCTGAGCGCCACGTTTGCGAACGCGGGCGTGCAGGAGGTCGAGCCGGTCTTTCCGGGCGCGAGCGCGACACTGGGCGCTGCTTCGACCGGTGGTGCGGTTGACCTGAGCTGCGTCTACCGGCTACACCTGGCTTCAGGCACCGACGTCCTGCGGACCGCGGAAATGCTGCGTGCCAGCCCGGCGGTGGCGTACGCCGAGCCGGATTACCTGGCACACGTCATCGCCACGCCGAACGACCCGCACTATGCCGGGCAGTGGGGGCTGGCCCGGATCGACGCGCCCGCGGCCTGGGACGTGGTCACCGGCACGACGGATGTGGTGATCGCCGTGATCGACGCCGGCCTGGATACGGGCCATCCTGACCTGGCAGGCCAGTTGTGGACCAACCCCGGCGAGATCGCGGGCAACGGCATAGACGACGACAACAACGGCTACGCGGACGACGTCCACGGCTGGAACCTGGTAGATGACGACGCGGACCTGAGCGACAACACCGGGCACGGCACGCAGGTCGCAGGGGTGATCGCCGCGGGCACGGACAATGGCCAGGGCGTGGCCGGCGTGTGCTGGAACTGCCGCCTGATGGTGGTCAAGGTCACCCAATCCGGCGGCTATGCCAACTACTCTGACATCGCAGCCGGCGTGAACTATGCCGCCCAAAAGGGCGCGGAGGTGATCAACCTGAGCCTGGGCGGGTACAGCGATTCGGCCACGCTGCGAGCGGCGATCGAGGCCGCGTCGCAGACGGCGGTGGTGGTGGGCGGGGCGGGCAATGACGACAGAAGCGATCCCTTTTACCCTGCCGCGTACGACGACTGCGCGTTGGCTGTGGCGGGCACGACGAGCGGCGACGCAAAGGTCACCACGTCCAACTATGGCACCTGGGTGGACGTCTCCGCGCCGGGCGAGGCGATCACGACGACGTTCGGCGGCGGAGGGTACGGCCCCACGTCGGGCACCTCGATGGCGGCGCCCTTTGCCGCCGGACTGGCCGGGCTGTTGCGCAGCCAGCACCCGGATTGGTCGGCCAACACGGTGCGGGCGCACATCGTCCATACTACAGACAGCATCGACGGCCTGAATCCGGGCTACGAGGGCACGTTGGGCAGCGGGCGGATCGATGCGGGCCAGGCGGTCTCGACGGCGGCGCAGCCGTTGCTGGCCTACCAGAGCCACACAGTGGACGGGGAGACGGACGGCAGGCCGGAGCCGGGGAGCACCGTCGACCTGGACGTGACGCTGGGGAACGAGTGGGCGGATGCGACGGACGTGCAGGCGACGCTGAGCACGAGTGACCCCTACGTGACGCTGGTCGATGCGACGGCCTCCTACGGCGGCATCGCGGCCTATGGGAGTGGGACGAATGGGACGCCGTTCCGCTTCAGCGTGTCTGGGTCCGCACCCTACGCCCACGACATCCCCTTCACGCTGAACGTGACGGCGGATGGAGGCTACGCGGTGAACGTCCCGCTCACGATTCCGACCTCGCCGGGCATCACCTACGTGCACGGCACGTTGACCACGGGGACCTGGACCAACGATCGCACCTATATCGTGGACAACAACGCAGGGGTGGCCGCCGGACACATTCTGACCATTGAGGCAGGTACGGTAGTTCGCTTCGACGGGTACTATGACCTGAGTGTGGCAGGCACGTTGATTGCCGACGGTACAGCGGCGCAGCCGATCCGGTTCACCTCCAACCAGGCCAGCCCGGCGGCGGGGGACTGGAGAGAGATCAAGTTCTTGGAAAGCAGTGTGGATGCCACCTTCGACAGTGCGGGTACCTATACTGATGGCTCAATCTTGCGCCACGTGATTATCGAGTATGGACGAGGCGTCAGTGTAAATCAAGCAGCTCCATTTATTTCACACAACACCTTTAGACACTTGATAGGTACGGGTCCAGATTACGAAGGTGTTCAGGGGTCCGATACCGATGGTCTCATTGTCGCGGATAACGCTCTTGTGGGTGTTAGCATTAAACTGTGGGATGGAACCGGTACAATTATACGAAACAGTATTAGCGGCGTGGTTGAGACGGCTGGAATCCTCGCTGGAGGACAGATAACCGTTACTGGTAACCGTGTGACAGGTTGTAGTACGGGATTGAGAGTCTCGGGCTCCGGTGGCCTTGTCAGCAGAAATGGCTTTGTCAGCGGAAATCTGTTGTTGAATAATGACAACTATGGGATGTGGGTACATTCGGGATCACCGACTGTCGTTAGCAATACGGTGATGTTCAATGGGGACGCGGGGATTCGTGTTGAGGACGGCAGCGTGCCCACTGTTCGGCACAATAACTTGATCGTCAGTCCAGGGCAGCATGCGTTGCACAACGCCACGGCCGACGATATTGACGCCACTGGCAATTGGTGGGGGACAACCGACGAAGCCGCTATCCAGGCTGCCATCTATGACGGCGACGATGAGTTTGGGCTGGGCGGGGTGGACTATAGCGGATACCTTTCGGGGCCGGAGCCGGAGGCCCCGGCCTATCTGACCGGCCTCACGCTCACCCCCGCCAGCCCCGTCGGCATCCAGCAGGTCGCCTTCGACCTCAGCTTTAGCCGGCCGATGGATCAGGGCATCGACCCCACGGCAGCGTTCTACCTGGCCCGGCGCGGGACGTGGGCTACCTACAATGGTTCTAACTCTGGTCTGCCCGGCCAAGGTGTCAGGGCCATCGCTCTTGATGGTGACGGGAGCAAGTGGTTTGGCACTGGTGGCGGAGGCGTGGCGCGCTTTGACGGCAGCACCTGGATGATATACGACGAATCCAACTCTGGTCTGCCAGGTAACCAGGTTTTTTCGATTGCTCTTGAAGGTGACGGGAGCAAGTGGTTTGGCACTGATGGCGGAGGCGTGGCGCGCTTTGACGGCAGCACCTGGATGGTATACGACAGATACAACTCTGGTCTCCCGTCCAACTTTATTAAGGCAATTGCTCTTGAAAGTGACGGGAGCAAGTGGTTTGGCACGTTTGACGGAGGCGTGGCGCGCTTTGACGGCACGACCTGGACGGTGTACAACTCATCCAACTCTGGTCTACCATCTGACGAGATTTTGTCAATTGCCATTGAAGGCGACGGGACCAAGTGGTTTGGCACGCATGATGGCCTGGCGCGCTTTGACGGCAGCACCTGGACCGTGTACAACTCATCCAACTCTGGTCTACCATCTGACGAGATTTTGTCAATTGCCATTGAAAGCGACGGGACCAAGTGGTTTGGCGCTGATGGCGGAGGTCACGGAGGCGTGGCACGCTTTGACGGCAGCACCTGGACGGTATACGACGACTCTAACTCTGGCCTGCCATGGAACCGGGTTTGTTCGATTGCTATTGAAGGTGACGGGACCAAGTGGTTTGGCACTGGTGACGGAGATCTGGTGTGCTTTGACGGCGCGACCTGGACCGTGTACAACCCATTTAGCTCTGGTATTCCAGGTAACCGTGTTCATTCAATTTTCATTGCAAATGACGGCACCAAGTGGTTTGGTGCTGATGCCGGCGTGGCGGTCCAGTATGGTGGAGAAGTCTATCCGGTCACCGATACCGCCCAATGGCTCGACGACTCCCACTGGCGTGCCACCTACGACGTGACCGCACTTGTCCCGCCGGGCACGTACGCCATCAGCGTCAGCGGCGCACAGGGCACGGAGGGGATGGAGATCCCCGCCGACACGCGCTTTGGCTTCGCCGTGGACTATGCAGGGGAGATCACCGACCAGACCCCGCCCAATCCTCCCGCGGTGATTGCCGGTGGAAAGGAAGGCGATGGTTCTTTCGTTGAGGCAATGTGGTCGGCCAGTGACCCGGATTCCTCCATCACCGGATACCGCTACGCCATCGGCTCGGCGGCGGGCGCGACCGACATCGTGAACTGGACGAATACGAGCAGCAGCTCGATCGCCAGGAGCGGGCTCGGCCTGGTGGAGGGCTGGCAATACTGGTTGGCCGTACAGGCCCGCAACGAAGGCGGGTTATGGAGCGCCAGCGGGTATAGCGCCTTTGTCGCAGGTCAGCCATTCCACAGGGTTTTCTTGCCTGTGGTGATCAGGTGTCTCTCGACCTCCACGGCACCCCAAATCACGACCCCGAGGGCGATGCAGACGGAAAAGCCGGCCGCTGAGAGCGGGACGACCTGAAAGAACCGCTCGAGAAAGGGCACATAGACCGCGGCAATCTGCAGCAAGATCGTCAGGACGGTGACGCCGATCAGCGCCGGGTTCGCACGCAGCCTGGCCCGTGCGTCCTCCGCTGCCGCGCGCAGGCCCAGCGCATGCCCGATCTGTGTAAAGGCCAGCGTCGTAAACATCATCGTCTGCCACGTCCCATCGCCCGGATCATAGGTGAGGTAGCCGGCCCCCAGCGTGACGGCGGCGATCAAGACGCCCACCCAGGAGACATGTCGCCGCGGCCCACGGCCCAGCAGGCTGGCCTGGGGGGAACGGGGCGGCCGGCGCATCGTGCCCGCCTCGGCTGGCTCCAGGCCGAGACCCAACCCCATCAGGCCGTCGGTCAGCAGGTTCAGCCACAGCAACTGCAAGGGCAGCAGGGCGACCCGAATGCCAAGGAGCGGGGCGAGGAGCATGACCAGTACCTTGGCCAGGTTGCCGCCGATGGAGAACTTGACAAAGCGCAGCAGGTTGTCATAGATGGCGCGCCCTTCCTCCACCGCGGAGACGATCGTCGCAAAGTTGTCGTCCAGGAGCACCATGTCCGCGGCCTCCTTGGCCACGTCCGTACCGGTGATGCCCATGGCGACGCCGATGTCCGCGCGTTTGAGCGCCGGAGAGTCGTTTACGCCGTCGCCCGTCATGGCGACGACGTGTCCCCGCGTCTGCAATGCCTGCACGATCTTGAGCTTGTCCTCCGGAGATACGCGGGCAAAGACAGAGACATCCTCGACGACGGCCTCCAGCTCTCGCTCCGACGTGCGGTTCAGGTCTGCACCGGTGAGCGCCCGGTCGCCGCTCGCCATCTGCAGGTCCCTGGCGATGGCGAGCGCGGTCAATGGGTGGTCGCCGGTGATCATCAGAGGGCGGATGCCCGCCGCCCTGCACGTCGCGACGGCCTGGCGCACCTCTGCGCGAGGAGGATCGATCATGCCCGCCATGCCCACAAAGATCAGATCGGCTTCCTCGATCGCCTGATCCGCTGGCCGGGGAGCCCGGTCCAGGTGGCGGAATGCCACGCCCAGGACGCGCATGCCGTCCCGCGCGAGCCGTTCGTTCGCCGCTCGAATGCGTTCCCGCCAGGCGGCGGAGAGTGGTTCGGCGCGATCATCCACCCATACCCGGGTCGCGATGTCGAGCAGCCCGTCGACCGCGCCCTTGGTAAAGGCCACGTGGGATGTCTCGTCGTGCTGGATGGACTGCAGCGCCCCGGGGAGGGAGGCCCCCTCCTGGAAGACGTGCACGGTCGTCATGCGTTTTCTGTCCGAATCGAAGGGCAGTTCAGCTACCCGGGGCAGCCAGGCATCCAGTTCATCCTTCATCAGGCCGGCCTGTCCGGCGGCGACCAGCAGCGCGCCCTCGGTCGGGTCGCCGATGGTGTGAAAGCAGCCTTCTC